>Ga0207709_10000029_pt1 | contig 333327 bp, 255 predicted proteins | sample KBSM34metaG_FD_184397 | JGI IMG/M metagenome (GOLD analysis project Ga0207709, IMG submission 184397) | Miscanthus rhizosphere microbial communities from Kellogg Biological Station, Michigan, USA - KBS M3-4 metaG (SPAdes) (version 2) | ecosystem: Host-associated > Plants > Roots > Rhizosphere...
CCCAAAGGCGGAAGTGGGAGCGAGCATCTCGCGCATGCCAGGCCCGCCTTTGGGCCCCTCATAACGAATCACGACAACGTCCCCCGCTCTGATTCGTCCTGAAAGAATATTCTCGAGGCAGTTCTCTTCTGAGTCGAAGACCCGCGCCGGCCCGGAGATCTTGCGGTTCCTGACGCCCGTGATCTTTGCCACGGCTCCTTCGCTTGCCAGGTTGCCCTTCAGAATCACCAGATGTCCCTCCGGATAAAGCGCGTTTTCCCACGAGCGGATCACGTTTTGATCTTTCGACGGTTCGACAGGCACATCGCTCAGTATTTCCGCGACGGTCTTCCCCGTGATCGTGAGCGCCTCACCGCGCAGCTGATCATGGGCCAGCAGAATCTTCATCACCTGTGGGATTCCGCCTGCCCGATGCAGATCAGTCGTCACGTATTGTCCCGATGGCTTCAGGTCGCAAAGCACCGGAACCCGTTCGCGAATATTCTCGAAGTCTTCCAGAGACAATGGAACTCCCGCCGCATGCGCAATCGCCAGCAGATGCAGCACGGCGTTGGTAGAACCGCCGACCGCCATGACCACCGCGATCGCGTTTTCAAAGGACATTCTGGTAAGGATGTCGGACGGCCGAATTTTCCGGCGAATAGCCTCGGCCAGGACCTGCCCTGAGCGTGACGCGTTAACCACCGTTTCGGCATCCTCCGCAGCCATGGTTGAAGAGTATGGCAGGCTCATTCCCAGGGCCTCGATCGCCGACGACATCGTATTCGCCGTGAACATTCCGCCACACGAGCCTGCGCCCGGGCAGGCGCGACGTTCTATCTCGCTCAACTCCGCTTCATCTATGCGACGCGCGCAGAACTGACCGACGGCTTCAAAGGCACTGACTATGGTGAGGTCGCGATCCAGATAATGTCCGGCTTTGATCGTCCCGCCGTAAACGAAAATTGACGGTATGTTCAGACGCGCGATGGCGATCATTGCGCCGGGCATATTCTTGTCGCAACCACCGATGGCGATGAGACCGTCGACGCTTTGCGCCTGGCACACAGTTTCAATCGAGTCCGCAATCACCTCACGCGAGACGAGGCTATATTTCATTCCCTCAGTACCCATCGAGATGCCGTCGCTCACGGTGATGGTGCCGAACACCTGAGGCATCGTCCCCGCAGCTCGCAACGATTCGATCGCCTGCCGGGCCAGAATATCGAGGTTCAAGTTACACGGCGTGATCGTGCTGTAGCCGTTAGCCACTGCAACAATCGGCTTGTCGAAATCCCTGTCCGTAAAGCCAACCGCTCGCAGCATGGCGCGGTTTGGTGCGCGCTCGACGCCTCGGGTAATTTTTTGACTGCGATAATTGTTCATCGGTGATGGGCTAATTCTGTAGGGGCGTCCCTCCGTGGGCGCCCTTTTCATTTGTTCAGGGGGCGCCCACGGAGGGACGCCCCTACAGTTTGGGCAAATTAGGGCACTACTCAATCGCTTAATTCTTTGCCTTGTCGACCAGCCTGCCTTCGGCGAGCCAGGGCATCATGTCGCGCAAACCGGCCCCCACCTGTTCGATCTGATGTTCCCGGGTTTGGCTCTCCAGTTCGGAGAATCGCTGGCGGCCGCGGCGGTTCTCTTTCATCCACTCATTGGCGAAGGCGCCCGACTGAACCTCCTGCAGCAAGCCCTGCATCCGCCGTTTGGTTTCGTCGTTGATGACCAGCGGTCCGCGCGTCATATCCCCGTATTGCGCGGTGTTGGAAACCGAGTAACGCATGTTCGAGATCCCGCCCTCATAGATCAAATCGACGATCAATTTCATTTCATGCAAACATTCGAAATAAGCCATCTCAGGCGCGTAGCCGGCTTCGACCAGCGTTTCAAATCCTGCTTTGATTAAAGCGGTCAGACCTCCGCACAAGACGGCCTGCTCGCCGAACAGATCGGTTTCTGTCTCTTCGCGGAAGTTGGTTTCGATGATCCCGGCGCGGCCGCCGCCAATCGCCGCGGCGTACGCCAGCCCGACCTGGCGCGCGTCACCGGCCGGATCCTGATGAACAGCCAGCAGGCAGGGCACGCCGGCGCCGCGCTTGTATTCACGCCGCACCAGATGCCCCGGTCCTTTCGGCGCCACCATAAAGACGTTCACGTCCTCAGGCGGTTTGATGAAACCATAATGAATCGAAAAACCGTGCGAGAACGCCAGATACTTTCCCGGCGTCATCGACTCGGCGATCTCGCGGCCGTAAACGTCCGGAGCATGTTCGTCAGGCACCAGCATCATGACCACGTCGGCTTCCGCCGCCGCCTGCGCCACCGGTAGAACTCGCAAGCCAGCCTGTTCGGCTTTGGCCACCGAAACACTTTCTCGCCGCAAACCGACGGTTACTTCATGGCCCGACTCGTGCAAGTTGTTCGCCTGAGCAAAGCCCTGGCTGCCGTACCCGATGACCGCGATCTTTCTGGGGCGCAGGGCGTCCGGGTCGGTATCCTTGTCATAAAAGACTCTCATAATTTCGATCCCTCCTGATGGATTCTGAAGCCGAAATTCGCGTAGTGCCTATTCTGTAGGGGCGTCCCTCCGTGGGCGCCCGCTTTATTGCGTATGGCGTGAGAAGGTCGGGCGCCCACGGAGGGACGCCCCTACAATTTCGTCAAATTTGGGTGCTACCGAAATCGCGTTCTCGAGCAGCTACACAGTCAAACGTCCAATCGCAATGCGGCCACCGCGCGTGATGTCATGAATGCCAACGGGGCGGAGCAATTCGATAAAGGCTTCCACCTTTTCTTTGTTGCCGGACGCCTCGACGATCATCTGGGTATGCGAAATGTCCACAACTTTCGCGCGGAATACGCTCACCAGGCTGAGCACTTCCTGTCGCTGCGCCCCGGGCTCAGCATTGACGGTGATCAGCGCCATGTCGCGCTCGATGTGGGGACTCGTGGTTACGTCATGGACCTCACGCACGCGCGCCAGCCGTTCGCACTGTTTTACGATCTGTTCAATCGTTCGATCGTCTCCGCGGGTGACAATGGTGACTCTGGCCCAACGCGGATCGAGCGTCGCTCCCACTGAAATCGTTTCGATGTTGAAGCCGCGCGCGCTAAACAACCCGACAATCCGCGAGAGCTCTCCCGGCTGATCAGCAACCACGATTGAAAGGGTATGGTTCATTGCCAATTGTCGATTTCCGATTTCCAATTTTCAGAGGGCAATATCTCGCCTGCCTCTCCCTCCGTGCCAAAGCACGCGCCAGCACCAGGCCCCCGCACCACGAACGCATCGCCAAATTGGCAATCGGCAATCGGCAATTGGCAATCGAAAATGTCTAAACGCCCTCGCTCTGGAAAATCATGTCACGCGAGTTAGCCCCGGCCGGCACGATCGGGAAAACGTTCTCTTCCCGAGAGACCACGATGTCCATGACGGCCACACCCTTTTGGGCAAGACCGGCTTGCAGCACATCGGCCAATTCATCCGGATGAGTTGCGCGCGCGCCAAACGCGCCGTAGGCAGCAGCCAGCTTCACGAAGTCGGGCGCGACTGACAGATCGACCTCGGAGTATGCCCGTTCATAGAACATCTCCTGCCACTGTCGCACCATCCCCAGATAACCGTTGTTCATGATCACGATCTTGACCGGCAGGTCGTATTGCATGGCCGTGGCCAACTCCTGACTGGTCATTTGAAAGCCGCCATCGCCGACGATCGCAATCGCCAGCCGGTCGCGAAACGCCAACTGCGCTCCGATAGCTGCCGGCACGCCAAAGCCCATCGCCCCCAGACCGCCACTGGTGATCCATTGCCGCTCACGGCTGAATGGATAAAATTGCGCCGCCCACATCTGATGTTGGCCCACGTCAGTGGCGATGATCGCCTCACCATTGGTCAATCGATGCAACTCTCGAATCACGTGCTGAGGCTTAATCTGATCGCGTGACCCTGAGAATTGGATTGGCTGCTCACGCTGCCAGGACCGCAAGCGGTCCCACCACGCTGTCCGCTGCCGAATGCTTTGAACGATCGTGTCGGTTCCCTTCGACTCAACCTCGTGATGCAACGCGTTGATGGTTGCTCGGGCATCAGCGATCAGAGAAAGATCCGGCGCGCGGTTTTTCCCGACGTTTGCGGGATCGATATCGATGTGGATGACTTTTGCGCGCGGCGCAAAGGTCGCCAGCTTTCCGGTAACCCGATCGTCGAAACGAACTCCGATCGCGATTAGCAAATCGCTTTCAGCCACTGCCATGTTGGCAGCGAATGTCCCATGCATCCCCAGCATCCCCAGACTCAGCGGATGCGCGGAAGGAAATCCACCCAATCCCATCAGTGTCGGAGTTACCGGCAGCTGCAGTTGCTGCGCGAAGGCGAGCAGAGGAGCTGCGGCTCCGGAATTGACGATTCCTCCCCCGACGTAAAGTACCGGTTGTCTGGCTTTGAGGATTGCCTCAGTTGCTCGCTGGAGCTCCGGAGGATCCGGCAGCGATTTCGGAGCCACGCAGGGAAAATTAATTCTCTCCAGTCGCGAGTAATGCGCCTGGGCCGCCGACACATCCTTCGGAATGTCTACGACCACGGGTCCGGGCCTGCCGCTTCTGGCCAAATGAAACGCCTCGTGGACGATGGCGGCCAGATCGCGCACGTCATGGACAAGGTAGTTGTGCTTAACGCAGGGCCGGGTGATTCCTACCGTGTCTACTTCCTGAAAAGCGTCTGTGCCGATTAGCGGCAAAGGTACCTGGCCGGTGATCACCACGATTGGCGTTGAATCCAGGTACGCATTGGCGATTCCGGTTACCGCGTTGGTGGCCCCCGGGCCCGACGTCACCAGGACCACGCCGACCCGGCCCGAAGCGCGCGCGTAGCCCTCGGCCATATGCACTGCGCCTTGCTCGTGACGCACGAGGTAGTGCGTAATCCGTTCGCGTGCCCGCCAAAGTTCATCGTAGATATGAAGCACTGCGCCGCCTGGATAACCAAAGATCGAGTCGACTCCCTCGTGGACCAGCGCTTCCACCAGGATCTCAGCGCCGCGCGGAAAGCGATCTTCGGTCGCCGGCAACTCGTGAATCACTTCTTTTGCGATTGATGCTTTTGCGACCATCTGTTTGAAATTCCTTATCGTGCCTGGATCCTCCTCCCTGAGGGAGCGGTTAGGCGAGGGGCGCAGCTACGAGTCGATGCCTAAAAAAAAAGATCCGGGCTGAAAGCCCGCGCGTATAAGTAAAATGCTTTTCTCTTTGCCGTAGCTGCGCCCCTCGCCCAGCCCCTCCCAAAAAGGGAGGGGAGCAAATGCTATTTTCAATCTGACTTTGATCAGAACTCCTTAAAGTTGTCGCCAGGTTTCGACAAGCTAAAGCTTGTCGGACATTCCCTGCTTTATGGCAGCGATGTCTCTCCCATCAGGTATTCGTCGACTCCTTTTGCGGCCCGCCGGCCATCGGCGATCGCCCAGACTACCAGCGACTGACCTCGTTCAATGTCGCCGGCTGCGAACACTCCGGGCAGGTTTGTCATTTTGTTTTTGGCGACTGAGACGTTGCCGCGATCATTAATCAACACTCCCAGTTGAGACAGCAGGCCTTGTGTTTCTGCGCCCTGAAATCCGAGCGCCAGGAGAACCATCTGGGCCGGCCACTCTTTCTCAGTGCCGCGAACCGGACGCGGCCCGTCACTTTCGCCAGTCAAGTCAACCTCAACCGATTGGACCGCGCGCACGTGGCCCCGTTCGTCGCCCAGAAAGAGCCTGGTCATGATTGAGTAGGATCGCGGGTCCGCACCAAAAAGGGCCGCAGCTTCTTCCTGGCCATAATCAAGACGATAGATCCTCGGCCACTGCGGCCAGGGATTATCCGGGCCCCGCCGTTCGGGTGGTTGAGGCAGAATTTCGAATTGCGTGAGACTCCGGCAGCCGTGCCTTAACGCGGTGGCCACACAGTCGGTGCCGGTGTCGCCCCCACCAATGACGATCACGTCCTTGTCTTTCGCCGACAGAAAGCTCTTGTCCCGGTGACCACTGTCAAGCAGACTCCTGGTGTTGGCGCTAAGAAAATCCATCGCGAAATAGATCCCTCCAAGCGCTCTTCCCTCGATAGCCAGATCACGCGGTTTGGTCGCGCCGCAACAAAGCACAGTCGCGTCGAACTCTTTAATCAGTTGATCCGAACCATAGTCGGCGCCCACGTCGATCCCGTTGACAAACCGGATGCCCTCGGCCGACATCAGGTTCAGACGCCTTTGCACAACTGCCTTTTCCAGCTTCATGTTGGGAATTCCGTACATCAACAAGCCGCCGGCTCGATCGGCGCGCTCGAAAACGGTGACAGTGTGGCCGGCCTGATTAAGCTGACTGGCGCAGGCCAGCCCCGCCGGTCCGGATCCAACTACTGCGACTCGCTTCGCAGTCCTCACAGCTGGAGATCTGGGAACGACCCATCCAGATTCGAAACCTTTGTCGATGATGGCTTGTTCGATCCGCTTGATGGTGACAGGCGCGTCGTTGATGCCCAGCACGCACGATCCTTCGCAGGGGGCCGGGCACACCCGACCGGTAAACTCAGGGAAATTATTTGTCTGGTGAAGACGATCCAAAGCGCCTCGCCAGTCACGACGATAGACAAGTTCATTCCATTCGGGAATCAGGTTATTGACCGGGCAGCCGGAAGCGGCCCCATTAATGAACTGTCCGGTATGACAGAACGGCACACCGCAATCCATGCAACGAGCTGCCTGTTCGCGGGCGATCGACTCCGGCAGTTGTTCATGGAACTCCTGCCAGTCAGATACACGTTCTGCCGGCGGCCGGGCGCCCGCAAGTGCCCGAGGATATTCCATGAAGCCATTGGTCTTTCCCATCACGTTATCTTTGGAGTGCGGCGACTCGTCGCCGCTTTTGCCTTAGCCTCACAAGCAAGCATGGATTGCCGGCGAAGCTAACGTGCTGCCAAAGCGGCGACGAGTCGCCGCACTCCAAATTATTTGCCGGCGGCGCGCGCGAGGTCGTGTGAATTCACCTCAAACGCCGCCATGGCCGCCTCTTCATGAGTCATGCCTTCCGTGATCAACTGCTGCTGCGCCTCAAGCACTCGTTGATAGTCGTGCGGAATCACCCGCACGAACTTCAACAGGTGTTCATCCCATGAAAGCAGGATCTCAGTGGCGCGCGCGCTGCCGGTGAGTTCAGCGTGACGGAAGATCATGTCTTTGAGCATCTCGATTTCGTCATCACGATCCAGCTGTGTCAGTTGCACCATCTCGCGATTGCAACGACGCGCAAAGTCGCCGCACTCGTCGAACACGTACGCAATTCCGCCGGACATGCCGGCGGCAAAGTTGCGCCCGGTCGCTCCCAGAACAACCACCCGGCCGCCGGTCATGTACTCGCAACCGTGATCGCCCAAAGCTTCCACGACCGCGCAGGCGCCGCTGTTGCGGACAGCGAAGCGTTCGCCCGCAACGCCACAGATATATGCTTCACCGCTGGTCGCACCATAGAGGGCCACGTTGCCGGTGATCACATTTTCACGCGCGATGAAGGTGGCGCCATGCGGCGGGTAGATCACGATGCGGCCACCGGACAATCCCTTGCCGACATAATCGTTTGCGTCCCCTTCCAGATTGAGCGTGATGCCCTGCGGCAGAAATGCGCCAAAGCTCTGACCGGCCGAACCGTTGAAATAGAGACGAATCGTGTCATCCGGCAGGCCTTCAGGGCCGAACCGCCGCGTAACCTCACTACCTACGATCGTACCAACGGCGCGATTCGAGTTTCGAATTGGGAGGACGGCGCTAACCGGCTCTCTCGACTCGAGCGCGGGCCGGCACAGGTCCAGCAAAGTGGTCGAGTCGAGCGTTTCTTTCAACTCATTATCCTGACTGACCTGACAATACCGGCCGGTAGATTCCGGGACGACAGGTCGATAGAGAATCTGTGAGAGATCGAGACTGTGAGCCTTCCACTGTTTGATGGCCGATCGTATTTCGATCAAGTCGGTGCGGCCAACCATCTCATTGATCGTGCGGAACCCGAGTGCGGCCATTAACTCGCGAACCTCCCGGGCGATGAAGCGCATGAAGTTGACGACGTGTGAAGGCTCACCGCCAAACTTTGCGCGCAGTTTTGGATCCTGGGTCGCCACGCCCACGGGGCAGGTATTCAGGTGACAAACTCGCATCATGATGCAGCCGAGACTTACCAGCGGCGCTGATGCGAAGCCAAATTCCTCGGCCCCAAGTAGAGCCGCGATCACCACGTCCCGACCGGTCTTGAGCTGACCATCAGTCTCCAAAGTGACCCGGCTGCGCAAATCGTTGAGCAGCAGCGTCTGGTGAGTTTCCGAAAGACCAAGTTCCCACGGCACCCCTGTGTGCTTGATGCTGGTTTGCGGTGAAGCTCCGGTGCCGCCGTCGTAACCGCTGATCAGGATTAGGTCCGCCCCGGCTTTGGCTACTCCCGCAGCAACTGTCCCAACGCCGACCTCCGCAACCAACTTGACGCTGATGCGCGCCTCACGATTAGCGCACTTCAGGTCATAGATCAGTTCCTTGAGATCCTCGATCGAGTAGATATCATGATGCGGGGGCGGCGAAATCAAACCGACGCCGGGCGTCGAGTGCCGCACCCGGGCAATCTCCGGATAGACTTTGTGTCCCGGGAGCTGTCCGCCTTCCCCGGGCTTAGCGCCCTGGGCAATCTTGATCTGCAGCTCCCGCGCATTGACCAGGTAATTACTGGTCACGCCGAATCGGCCTGAGGCCACCTGCTTGATCGCACTGTTACGCGAATCGCCGCCGGGTCCGTCAAAGTAGCGGGCGGGATCTTCTCCACCCTCGCCCGTATTGCTCTTGCCGCCAAGTCGATTCATCGCAATCGCAAGGGCCTCGTGCGCTTCCTTGCTAATCGAGCCGTAGGACATTGCGCCGGTCTTGAAACGTTTCACGATCTCTTCAACAGGCTCGACTTGATCGAGTGGAATCGGCGCGCGCTCTGACTTGAGCTCCATCAAGCCCCGCAGAGTGCAGAGCCGTTCCGACTGATCATCGACCAGCCGGCTGTATTCCTTGAAGACGTCATATCGGTTCGTTCGACAGGCGTGTTGCAGCTTGTGGATAGTCGCCGGATTGAACAGATGATATTCACCCTCATGCCGGTATCGGTATTCGCCGCCGGTGTCGAGCGCTTCCCTGCTTCCCGCGCGATTGTGGAAAGCGCGCCGGTGTCGCATGCGTGCCTCTTCGGCAATCACGTCCAGACCGACACCGCCAATGCGTGATGGTGTCCAGGTGAAGTAGCGATCGACGAAATCCTGATTGAGGCCGAGGGCCTCGAATACCTGGGCCCCGCAATAACTCTGAATGGTCGAAATCCCCATCTTCGAGATGACCTTGACCACTCCTTTATTGATGGCCTTGATATAGTTGCTGACGGCGCTATGGGAATCGACGCCGTGAAGTTCATTCTGCCGGACAAGATCTTCAAGACTCTCAAAAGCCAAATACGGGTTGATGGCGGCGGCGCCATAACCCAGAAGCAGCGCGAAGTGATGAACCTCGCGCGGCTCGCCGCTCTCGATCACAAATCCGACTTGAGTGCGCGTGCCTTCCCGAATCAGGTGATGGTGAATAGCCGATACCGCGAGCAACGCGGGAATCGGCGCCTGCTCCCGCGTCACGTCTCGATCTGAGAGCACAATGATGCCGTAGCCTTCGGAGATTGCCTTGCTCGCCCGATGACAAAGTTCACCCAGCGCGTCTTCGAGGCCTCGTCTCAGGTTGCCGGCCAGAAACAACATGGGCAGCGTGATTGATCTGAACCCCGAGAAACCGGCATCGCCGAGGTGCTTTAGTTTTTCCAGCTCTCGATTTGTCAGAATCGGCGAACTCAGCTTGATCTGGCGGGCGCATTCGGGCGTCGGCTCGAGCATGTTGGCTTCCGGCCCGACGGTCGTATCGGTGGAAATGATCAGATCTTCACGAATCGCATCGACCGGCGGGTTCGTAACCTGGGCGAACAGCTGCTTGAAGTAGTTGTAAAGGAGTTGGGGACGTTCAGAGAGCACCGCCAGCGGCGTATCTGAGCCCATCGATCCGATCGCCTCACTCGCTTCAATCGCCATTGGTGCCAGCAGGAGATCAAGTTCCTCTCTGCTGTACCCAAACGCCTGCTGCCGGATAACCAGAGGGTACGCAGTCCTCTGGACTGCTGTATTGGAAGCACGCCGGGAGGCGTGTGTACCGTTCACCGTAGCCGGCTCTGGAATCTTATCCAGAGTGATCAGGTTGTCGTGCAGCCAGGACTCGTAAGGGTATTCGCCTGCCAGTTGGCTCTTCAGCTCATGGTCGTCAATAATCCGTCCGGCCTCAGTATCTACCAGGAGCATTCGGCCCGGTTGCAATCGGCCCTTGAACAGAATTCGATCAGGCGGAATGTCGAGCACTCCGACTTCTGAAGCCATCACGACCAGATCGTCTTTCGTTATGTAGTAACGCGCAGGTCGTAGTCCATTGCGATCCAGCACGGCGCCAATTCTGATTCCATCAGTGAATGCGATGGAGGCTGGACCGTCCCACGGTTCCATCAGACACGAGTGATATTCGTAGAAGGCCTTCTTCGCCTCGCTCATGGACTCGTGGCGATTGAAGGGTTCAGGCACCATCATCATGATGGCGTGCGGCAACGAACGGCCGGCCAGAGTCAACATCTCGAGCACGTTGTCAAACATCGCTGAGTCGCTGCCGTCGGTGTCGATCACGGGCAGCGCCTTTGGCAAATCGTCGCCAAACAGCGTCGACTTGAAACTGCTTTCGCGCGCATACATCCAGTTCATGTTGCCGCGCAAGGTGTTGATCTCTCCGTTGTGGGCGATATAGCGATAAGGATGGGCCCGCGCCCAGTTGGGAAAGGTGTTCGTGCTGAACCGCGAATGAACCATTGCCAGGGACGATTCAATTTCGGGGTCGCCGAGGTCAGGATAGAACGTCGTCAACTGGCTGGTAGTCAGCATGCCCTTATAAACTACTGTTCGCGACGACAGGCTGCAGACATAAAACATCCCACGCTCGTGAATTCCCCGCTTCGCGCCTTTGGTTACCAGTTTTCGAATCACGTAGAGCTTGCGCTCAAACGCCCGCTGATCCGCGGTGCTCTGATCGCGCCCAATAAAGATCTGTCGCACTAAGGGACGTAAAGCCAGCGCGCTCGGCCCGATTCCCGAATCATCAGTTGGGACCGTGCGCCACCCCAGCACGTGTTGGCCTTGCTGTTCGACGATCTTCTCAAACAGTTCTTCGCACTCGACACGTCCTTCCTCCTCACGCGGCAGAAAAACCATTCCGACTGCGTAATCAGGAGGAGCTGGGAGCTGGAAACCTAATTTGCCGCACTCGCGGCTCAAAAATGCATGTGGTATCTGCAGAAGGATTCCCGCCCCATCGCCCGAATTGGTTTCACAACCAGAGGCGCCGCGATGCTCGAGATTTCGGAGTACTTCGAACGCCTGGTCGACGATGTTGCGAGAACGCCGCCCTTTGACATCCACGACAAAACCCACCCCACACGAATCGTGCTCAAATTGCGGGTCGTAGAGTCCTTGCTTCTCGGGGACAAGCGGCTTTTTCATTTGCGCTCAGTGGTGCAGTTTGATCTCCGACAAGCTTTAGCTGGTCGAAGCTTCGGCGACAAACTGAAGTTTGTCGGACATTTACTCCAAACTGAATTAGTACCCATGCACTCGATCGCTTTGACAACGGGCCAAAACAAAAATGCCACCAACTCGACTCGTTGATGGCCCAGGTAACGGTTATAGAGCCATCAACGACAATGCTTCGTCGTTACTACGGCGTCGATCACAAAACTGTCATAACGTGACGCGAGCAAGAGAAGTGCCGGGACCAAAGACATTGCGGCTGAAATTGGGTTTTCCGTTAGGAACATTGATGGCGCCTGTTTGTTCTTGCTTCAGACTGAAATCCGAAGGGCTCAATCTACCCGGTTAATTCGTCCCTGCATAATTTGTTATTTTTAGGACCCTATAAATTTGAACGCGCCTCCCTGAGCGGGAGGATGGCCGCATGACAATTTTGTCGGTTGACTCCGCGAAACCTACAACAATGTATTCGTCCTCGTCGTGGTCGAATCTGGATTCCCCTCCCGCTGGGAGGGGTTGGGGGAGGGGCGCAAGCTACGCGTCGATACCAAAAAAAAAGATCCTGCGCGGACTGAAAGCCCGCGCACACAAGTAATTTACTTTTCGCTTTGCCGTAGCTGCGCACCTCACCCAGCCCAACCCAAAAGGGAGGGGAGCAAGTACTATTTTTAAATTGACCCACCCACGGTATGAGGGTTGCTCTGTGATGAGCAGCCTTGAAATAACTCATGGTGAATGTTCTGCCGGACCGTCTGCTAATGGGAACACAATACGGATCGACATTTTTTCTTCGGGAATCTTATTCCGAGAAGGTTGCGGCGCACGCGGAGGCGCGCCTCATACCGGCGACGTCGGAAGCTGATGCCGATGGCATCTCGCGGGCGCTGCGCCGCTTTCTCAAGATTGAAGACAAACGGCTAAGGATGACTCATGATCTTGAGGCCAGCGGTTACGAAACGGCTGCCAAAAGGAGCTTCGTACTGGACATTGCGGTGAAGTCCGCATTTCAGCACGCAGCGCGAATCGCCGGAATCCTGGACCCTCAAAACGGCTGTGCGCTGCTGGCCACCGGTGGTTATGGTCGAGGTGAACTCGCTCCTTACTCGGATCTCGATCTGCTCTTTCTCTATAACCGGCAGAAACTCAGCCAGATGAAGCCGGTGCTCGCCAATCTTCTGCAACTGTTGTGGGATTCCGGACTGAAGGTCGGCCATAGCTTTCGCACGGTTGGTGATTGCGTTACCTCGGCGCTTGATGATGGACATCTGCGCACGGCATTGGTGAACACTCGCTTTCTGGCAGGAAATAGGGGGCTACACAACTCTCTGGAAGACGCTTTGGAAAAGGATCGGCGCCGCCGGGCCGCGTCGTTCATAAACGCAGTGAGCCACGAGCGCGATGCTCGTTACCGAAGATTCGGCGCAACCGCCTGTCTTCAGGAACCTAACGTCAAAGAGACGGCGGGTGGACTGAGGGATTTTCACACAGCTATGTGGCTGATATACGCCCGGCACGGATACAAAAGGCTGGACGAAGCGCGCGCGCATAACCTGGTTTCCGAAAGCGAAGCCCGAAAGGTTCTGCGAGGCTATGATTTTCTGTGGCGCGTTCGCATCTCTGCGCACTTCCTTACCGGACGAAAAACCGAAACGCTGTCGCTGGATCTGCAAACCATTCTGGCCGGGCAATACGGATACAAATCCGGAGCTCACCTGCTCGGTTCAGAGAAGCTGATGCGTGATTATTACCGCCATGCGAGAGAATTGAACCTCTTCCTCGAGACCGTTTCGGCCCGTATGGCAGACAGTGAGACGCGGCCTTCCCGTTCGTGGCGCAAGCGAAGCACTGAGAAACTCCACGAGCCCTTCGCGATTCGCAGAGGGCGCCTGCAATTTGACGGCGAGCCCGAGTTCTTTAGCCGGAATCCGCTGGCGATTTTTAATGCCTTTGCACTGGCCCAGGCCGCCCGGGTTCCGTTCGACCATCGGCTGCACGAGGCTGTCCTTCAAAGTTCGAGGTCGATCGGCCCGGCATCCCGGACCTCGGCTGAAGTTGTGCGCGCTTTTCTGGCGCTCCTGCGGCGGCGCGGCCGAGCCGGCTATGTCCTTCGCGCGATGCATAACCTCGACCTACTCGTACGTATAATCCCTGAAATCAGCTCCATCAGTCTCCTGGTTCAGCACGATCACTACCACCATTTTACGGTTGACGAGCACACGCTGAGAGCCATCGAAGCGATTGACGAGTTGCACGTCAGCGAAAACAAACACCGGGCGAATTTCCACGCTGTCTTTGAGCAGGTGAAAGATCCGACGCTGCTTTATCTCGCCTTGCTCCTGCACGACATCGGCAAAGGTCAGGGGCGCGGCCATATCGCCCGCGGCGCCAAACTGGCCGAAAAGATTTGCCGCCGCCTGGGCTTGAATGAAGAGTCTGTGCAGAAAGTCGTGCTCCTGGTCAAACACCATGTCACGATGGCCCATCTGGCCTTGAGACGCGATCTGAACGAGTCCCGGTTGATCTCTGACTTCGCCTCATCATTAGGTTCAGTAGACGCGCTGAACATGCTCTTGCTGCTTACTTACGCCGATCTTAACGCGGTCGGCCCCGGCGTCTGGACTGAGTGGAAAGGCTCTTTGCTCTGGGACCTCTACCGCCGCACCAGAAAGGTGATCTCCGGCGAGGACGAATCTGTGGATGCCGCTGCTGAGCTGTCTCGAATCAAAGGAGAAATTGTCACTGCACTGAATTCCGCAGTACCCTTAAGTGAAGTGGAACGGCACCTGGCTTTATTGCCCGATCGTTACCTGCGCGTAACGCCCCACACGGCGGTGGCGACTCACATTCAGATGATCGCGTCGGTCAAGGCTGATGGCTTTGCCTGCCGCTGGACGCCGCAGAACCACTCGTCCGGTGAGCTGACAGTCGCCGCCCGCGATCGGCATGGTCTCTTTGCTGACCTGGCCGGAACTCTCGCCGCGAACGGCCTCGAAATTCTCAGTGCTGAAGTCAACAGTCGCGAGGACGGCATAGCCATCGACACGTTTATTCTGCGACAGGCCTCAACCCGCCAGGCCGTCGAAGCTCATCGCTGCCTGGCAATCGAGCGCGCGTTACGCCAGGCTGTGGCCGGAAATCTGAATGTCGCGGCGGCAGTCGAGCGATGGAACACCACAAATGCTCCACGGAAAAAGGCCAGGGCCGTGCTTGCGCGGCATCGCAATCTGCCGCAGGTTGTCTTTGACAACGAAATATCGTCATCATCAACGTTAATCGAAGTCCACGCCATAGATGAACCGGGTCTGGCTTACAGAATAGCCGCGGTGTTCGCCGGGCTGGGGATCGAGATCGTCTGCGCCAGGATCGCGACGGAAAGAAACGACGCGTTGGATGTCTTTTATGTGACCCATGCCGATGGATTGAAGCTGTCCGACGACATGTTGGAATCGCTCAAACGCGATTTAATGGAAAGGCTTCCTGGCGCCTCAGCAACGGTTACCGGGTCCGGCCCAGGAAAGATTTCGGGGAGAGAAATGAATGAAAAAAGTCGAAGCGATCATCAGGCCGCATCTGCTGGATGCCGTTAGAACCGCCCTTCAGGAAGTCGACGTAATCGGGATGACCATTAGCGAAGTACAGGGCTATGGACGACAACGGGGGCACACTGAAACTTATCGCGGAGCTGAGTATCAGATCGAATTTGTGCCGAAGATCAAAATTGAAGTGATCATCCCGGATGATATCGAGGACTTTGTAGTTAATGCGGTACTGCGGTCGGCGCACACGGGAAAGTTCGGCGACGGCAAGCTCTTTATCATTCCCGTCGAAGATGTGGTGCGAATTCGCACGGAAGAACGGGGTGAAGCGGCGTTGTAGATCGGAGTCAGTACCGGGAGCGGTAGCGACCGGGCGGTACGCACGCCTCTGGCGTGCTATTCAAGAAACGATCAATGTCGACGCAGCACGCCAGAGGCGTGCGTACCGACCTGTGCGGAGAATCAGGAACCTTCAATGACAATCGTCGCCGTCCCGGCGTAGGCGGCTTTTACCGATCGCGTCGAGGCCTCAACCGGTATCAGATCCAGATCGCGGCTGTAGGCATCCTCACCATGCTGAGTGAGATCGAGACCCTCTATTTCATCTTCCTCGCTGATCCGTACGCCAATCAAGAGGTCCACGATCTTTAACAGAATCAGAGTCCCGATTACTGCCAGGGCGATGGTAATGCCAATGGCCGCTAGCTGGTTCAGTATTTGAGTAGCGTGACCGTCCACCAGCCCAACTGCCAGAGCATTTCCGGCTGCGTCTTTGAAAACTCCGTTGACTGCTTTGGTCGCGAACACGCCGGTCAGGATCGCGCCCAATGTGCCGCCGGCCCCGTGTACGCCAAAGGCGTCAAGTGAATCGTCGTACCCAAACCGTTTCTTCACCTCAGTGACCATCAGAAAGCAAAACACCCCGGCCGCGAAACCGATGATCAGACTGGAAAGCGGGGTGACAAAACCGGAGGCCGGCGTTATGGCAACCAGGCCGCAGACTGCCCCAGAGATAGCTCCCAACACGGTCGGCTTTCCCTGCCGCAGCCACTCAATCGCAAGCCAGCCAATTGTGGCTGCCGCCGCGGCGAAATGGGTCGCGGCAAACGCGCTGGTGGCGAGCTGTCCCGCAGCCAGTGCACTGCCGGCATTGAAGCCGAACCAGCCGACCCAGAGCATGCTCGCGCCGATGAAACTAAGTACCAGGTTGTGCGGCGCCATCATGGTTTTGGGAAAGCCGATGCGCTTACCAAGGTAGAGAGCGCAAACCAGGGCGGAAAAACCGGAAGCAACATGCACGACGGTTCCGCCCGCGAAGTCGAGTGCGGGAAAGCGCCCACCCAGCGTCGCGTTCAGAAATCCGCCAGTGCCCCAAACCATGTGAGCCAACGGAAAATAAACGACGGTAACCCACAAGGAGCTGAACAGAACCATCGCACTGAATTTCATGCGCTCGGCGAAAGCGCCGGTAATCAGCGCCGGCGTGATAATCGCGAACATCAGTTGAAACAGCATGAAGGTTTGCTGCGGAATCGTTCCGGCATAGGTCGCATTCGGCGAGCCGCCGACGTTGCGGAGAAAGAGATAACTAAATCCGCCCACGAACGGATTGCCTGGCGAAAAAGCGAGGCTATAACCGTAGAGGACCCAGAGGATGCTGACCACCGCCATTAACACAAAGCTTTGCATTATGGTCCCCAGGACATTCTTCTTGCGGACCAGCCCGCCGTAGAACAAGGCCAAACCGGGGCCGGTCATCATCAGGACGAGCGCAGCGCAAACCAGCATCCAGGCGTTATCGCCGGCCGATTGTGCGCTGGTCGTAGCTGCTTCCATCTTCGCGAGTCGTTCTTCTAAAGAGGCGTTCGGCGTCTGAGCCAGAACAGTCGCGCCGCCGCTCAACATACAAACAAGTGCCGCTACTTTTACAGAAGTGCTCCGCAGGAATCTCAAGGTTGGTTTCTCCTCAAAGAATTCTGATCTCGATGCAGGCCCTCTTTGGGCCAATGAACTGACGTTCGATTTTTTGCCATGACAACTTGCATGCCATCGCCAGCCCCTGCCGGCGACTCGGGAGAACAGGCGCAACCGAATTAAAATGCGTGTTTGGGCAAAGAAAAGTTAAACCGACACCACCAAGCCGCGCAGACAAATTACATTTTTGTCGATCCCGGGAGATGGGACGACAGAAATGTAAGCACGGTTGGAAAACCTGCCTCGAGAGTTTTGGCAGTAGATTCCCCTCCCTCTGGGAGGGGTTAGGGGAGGGGCGCAGCTACGAGTCGATACCCAAAAAAAGATCCCCCGCGGGCTGAAAGCCCGCGCACGCAAGATTTGCTTTTTTCTTGCCGTAGCTGCGCCCCTCCCCTGGCCCCTCCCAACGGGAGGGGAGCAAATGCGATTTCAATCTTGACCTTGATTAGAGACTCCTGAAGTTTGTCGGACATTTATTTCTGCTGTGTTAGTATCCGCGAAACAAGGTGGTTATAGTCCGATGGAATTCTCGCAACTGGAGTTTTTTGTCACCGTCGTGGCCGAGGGAAGCTTCTCGAAGGCCGCCGAGCGTGTATTTCGCACTCAACCCGCAGTCAGCATCGCCATCCGCCGCCTGGAAGAAGAGATTGGCGCGCCACTTTTTGAACGCTCACAAAAAACACCGGCGCTCACAGAGGTGGGCGAGCTCGTTTACGATTACGCCAAACGAATTCTTTCGCTCCGCGACCAGAGTCTTGAGGCCGTGTCAGAGCTAAAGTCCTTGCAGCGCGGGCGGGTCCGGATCGGCGCGAACGAGAGCACCTCGCTATATCTACTCCCGCACTTGATTCTTGACTATCGCGCCCTCCATCCGAACGTCCTGGTCGAAATCTTTCGGCAGCCCTCGGAGCGTTTGCCGCGCGAGGTGCTTGACCACAACGTGGATTTTGCGCTCCTGGCCTTTCAACCCGTCGATAGCGAGCTCGAGTCTTTCGCAGTTTTTCGAGACGAACTCGTGTTGATCATGAACCCGGAACATCCGTTGGCAACTCTTGCGTCCGTGAAAGTCGAAGATCTGGGCCAGGAAGCCTTTCTCGCACACAACGTCAAGACCGGCTCACGGCATAAAGTCACCGAAACTTTTGCTCAGCACCACACGCAACTAAACATCACGCTCGAGCTCGCTACTATTGAAACCATTAAGCGCTTTGTCCAGCTGAAGATTGGTCTGGCCTTTGTTCCTCGCATGTGTGTGGCTGAGGAACTGGAGCGTGGCTCTTTGGTAACCGTTCCGGTTGAGGATCTGAGCTATGTTCGGACGATCTGGGTAACCTATCGGCGGGGAATGACTTTCTCGCACGCCGCGGCGGCGTTTCTCGCGATCTTGCGCGAACACGCACGGAACCATTTTGAAGAGCGGGAGCAGCAGATGGTCGCAGCTGACGTGAGCATATAAGGGAGTTCAATAAGTCCACCTCGATATCACAGCCAATCGATATTAGACGTGAACCTTCGACGAGCCCCGATTCATCGGGGCGGTCAGATTCAGCCCAGGGCGAGGCTTCGCGAGGGCATTCATATATCAGAAAAGTTGATTCACCTCAGCGCAACCCGAAGGGTTGTCAGAAAGTAGCCGGAAGAGTCATTAGTCATGACCGCACCCCGAAGGGTCTGACGGAAAAACAAACTCTGTGGTTCTCTGTGCGATCTCGGTGTCTCTGTGGTTGATTTTCTCCGAGTAATTTCACCACAGAGACACAGAAATTTCACAGAGTTACACAGAGAAAATCTTTTTCCGACAGACCCGAAGGGGTACCAGACGTCAGGTCAACGTAAAAGATCTTTACAGCATTCCCGGTGGTCTCTGCCGACTCCGACCACCGGCTACTTTCTTTGCAACCCTCGGGTTGCTATCGACTTTTTGGGCAAAGCCGTATAAGGGAGATTAACTTCATCATAAAAACTCTTACTTTGACTTTCGCCAATTCGAACTCTACGATCCCAATCTTCTAATTTTTGATCGATCCACCGGAATTTACCTGCATTAAATATTTGTGCGCTCTCGAGGACAACATCATTTTCCGGGCAGAAATGATGAGTTTGGATTAACGGCCCGACGGGCCCGCATCAGTCACTGATGGCACGCACATGAAACCTGAACTGGATGAAGCCCGCAAACTGGAAACCTTTCTCGAAACCGGCCAGACGCTGGCGGGCACCTACGGATTAAAAGGAGCGATTTCTCGCGTCCTGGAAACGCTGGGACGTCACCACGGGGTGATGCGCGGAATCGTAATGTTGATTGATGCGGATACCAGTGAATTGCGAGCCGTTGCTTCGCATGGCCTGGACGAGGCTGGAGTACACCGGATTAAGTATCGTATCGGCGAAGGAATAACCGGGCGCGTCGTGGAAACGGGCAAACCAGTGGTCGTGCCGCAAGTCAGCCGGGAGCCGATGTTTCTCGACCGGCTGGGCGTGAGAAAGACCACCATCGGTCGTCAGGAATTAACTTTCATTTGCGTGCCCATCCTCGTAAACCGCAAGCCCGTGGGCGCCCTCGGCGTAGACCTGAAGTATAAAGCCGATCGAGATTACAACCGCGCCACCAGTTTTTTTTCCATCATCGCCACCATGATCGCCCAGGCGATCAAAGTGGACCATTTGATCGAGACCGACAAGCAACGTCTGCTCGACGAGAATACCCACCTCAAACAAGAGTTGCGCGAGCGCTACGACTTTAGCCATATCATCGGGAACTCACATCCCCTGCGGCAGGTTTATGAACAGGTGACCCAGGTAGCCCGGACCAACACCACGGTGTTGCTGCGCGGTGAGTCCGGAACCGGTAAAGAACTGATCGCTCACGCCATTCATTACAACTCTCTGCGCGCCAGTAAACCTTTCATCAAAGTCAGTTGCGCCGCACTGCCCGAAACGCTAATCGAATCGGAGTTGTTTGGCTACGAGAAGGGTGCGTTTACCGGCGCCCAAAGCCGGAAGAAGGGTCGCTTTGAGCTGGCCGATGGCGGCACATTGTTTCTTGATGAGATTGGCGACCTCAATATGTCTACCCAGATCAAACTACTCCGCGTCTTGCAGGAGCGCGAGTTTGAAAGGCTCGGCGGAACCGAGACCATCAAGATTAATGTGCGCCTGGTGGCCGCCACCAACAAAGATCTGAGCAAAGCGATCAAGGAGGGACAATTCCGAGAGGATCTCTACTATCGACTGAATGTCTTCACGATCTTTATGCCACCGTTGCGCGAACGCAAGTCTGATGTTTTGCTGCTCGCGGATCACTTCCTGGAAAAGTTCGCTCGCGAACACCACAAGCGCATCAAACGAATCTCAACCACCGCAATCGACATGCTGGCCAGCTATCACTGGCCCGGCAACGTCCGCGAATTAGAAAACATCATCGAGCGGGCGGTGCTGGTTTGTGAAACCGGAGTTATTCATGGGCATCACCTGCCACCCACGCTCCAAACCGCTGAAAAGTCAGGCACGATCACCCGGCTTTCGCTCGATGAGGCGGTAGCGGCTTATGAAAGCGATCTGATTCAGGATGCTTTAAAGACCACTCGTGGAAATCGCAAGAGAGCGGCCCAACTGCTCGACACCACCGAACGTATCCTGGGTTACAAAGTGAAGAAGTATGGGATTGACTGCGCTCGCTTCCGCGGTTGATTTCACGAACCAAAGGAATTGCAGGATCAACTTCTCACCACGTTGCTCGTGAAAATGATGGCGAACGCTGCAAGGCTGGGCTGAGCGTTCGAACAGCATTGCGGTTCGAATAAGAGACGGCTAAAATTGACGTACGCACAATGGGCTGTCACCCCTGGGTGAGTTCACAAACGAAACTCCTCGCTGCTTTCTTCGACCGAACAGCAATTCAGGAGAACCGCTATGAGAGTGCTCTTGGTTTACCCGTCGTTCCCGGACACCTACTGGGGTTTCCGCCACGCCCTTTCGCTTCAAGGTAAACGCTCTGTCATTCCCCCTCTGGGCCTCATAACTATTTCGGCAATGTTGCCGGCATCGTGGGAAAAGCGACTCGTCGATATGAACGTGCGAACGCTTAACGACGCGGACCTGGAATGGGCTGATATGGTTTTCGCGAGCGCGATGCACATTCAGAAAGACTCACTTGCAGAAGTTATTCAACGGAGCAAGATCAGGGGAAAGCGCGTTGTCATAGGTGGACCCCATGCTTCGATCAGCCCGGATGAACTGGCTGACGCCGATCACGTTTTCATTGGCGAGGCGGAAGAAACTCTTCCTGAGTTTGTGCGTGATCTGGAGCGTGGCGAAGCCAAACGCATTTACAATGCGGTCGAGCGTCCGGCACTTTCGGCGGCGCCCATTCCCGACTTTCATCTGCTCGATTTAAGACGCTATAACGCCATGGCGTTACAGTACTCTCGCGGCTGCCCGTTTAATTGCGAATTCTGCGACATCATCGAGATTTATGGTCGCGTGCCTCGCACCAAGAGCAATGCCCAGATGCTGGGCGAGCTGGAAGCGCTCTGGCGGGCCGGCTGGCGCAACAATGTCTTTATCGTGGATGACAATTTCATCGGCAACAAGAAGAACGTTAGGGGACTGCTGCCTGACCTGGCTGAGTGGTCTGAGCGTCACCGCTACCCGTTCGGATTTGTTACTGAGGCGAGCGTTAATCTTGCTGATGACGAAGACTTGTTACGGGCAATGCGGCGGGCCGGCTTCTACCAGGTGTTCGTAGGCATCGAGACGCCCGTCGTCGAAAGTCTGAAAGAAACTCAGAAAGGGCAGAACACCCGGCGCGACCTCATTGATTCGATTCGGAAAATTCAAAGCTATGGTATGGAGGTAATGGCCGGTTTCATTGTGGGCTTCGACAACGATCCGGAGAACATTTTTGACGTGCAAGTTGATTTCATTCGCGAGAGCGGTATCTCGTGTTCAATGGTCAGCCTGTTAACGGCCTTGCCTGGCACGCAACTGTGGCGCAGGCTTGCACGAGAAGGACGGTTACGGGAAATTGATCCCACAGGTAAGAACATAGACTGTTCGTTGAACTTCATCCCCAAAATGGATGCTGCGCGCCTCGTCGAAGGCTACAAGTCGATTTTGCGCACCATCTATCGACCAGCCGAATACTATCAGCGCACACTCGACGGTCTGGCGCATTTGAATCGAGACGGGGCTCCGAAGTTATGGGCGAAAGTCTCGATGAATGATATCGCCGCGCTGGTTCGCATAGCTCTTTGTCTGGGTGTACGCGACCCTGCGCGCTCTGAGTTCTGGCGCTATATGAAATGTGTGCTTGCCGACCACCGTGACAAGGTCCGGCAAGGAATTGCTTTGGCAGCGATGGGCTATCACTTTCGCAAACTTACCGAACAGTATTCGGTGGTGGATAATTTGGGATACCTATGAATGGCACTGAAAGCAAGACTTCGACCATCTAAGCCTGACTCCGGGCTACTCCATTGGGCAAGTGCTCCGACGGTAATGATGCAGTTTGATGTCCGAAAAGCTTTAGCTTGTCGAAGCCTGGCGACAAACTGAAGTTTGTCGAACATTAGCAGATCAAGGCTTGGCAGCGATGAGGTACAACCGGCGCGCAGTGGCCAGATAAAGCGTATCTCCGACGGGCGCCGGACGCGAATAGAGCGGCGCATCCATCTCGATCTGCGCCAGCACTTCCTTTCGCCGTCCGGCACGAAGAACGGTCATGGTGCCTTCAATGTTCCCAACGTAAAGCCGGTCGCCGGCCAGCAGGAGACAACCCCAGATGGCCTCGAGCGTGTCGTGCTTCCAGACCTGGACGCCGGTTGCCGCGTCCAGACAATGAATCGTTCCTCCCAGATCCCCAACGTACAGCAGACCGTCCTTCACGATGGGCGTTCCCACCACGCGACCGACCTCGCGAGAAGTCCAGAGGAGCCTGCTCTCGGTGACGTCTCCCTGGCCGTTGGGATTGATCGCATAAATCAAAGAAGGTCCGTCGCCATGCGTAGGATCCTGCCCCATAGCAACGAAGACGCGGCCGTCGGCGAACACCGGTGAAGCAATAATAGAGCTGCGCGAAAGGACGCCGGGGCGCGGAAGCCAGCGGGCATCTTTCGGGTTGCCGTCAAATCGCCAGACTTCGTGACCCGACGCTGCGTCGTAGGCGCGCAGCCAGCCATCGCCTCCGCCGAAGAGCACCTGCATGAGCCCATTGATGTTGGCCGCTACCGGGCTGGACCACTGGCCGTGCAGCACCTGCCCACCAGCGCCGATGGCGCGCCACACCACTTCGCCCGAGTGCTTGTCCACCGCGATCAGACTTGGGGCGCGCGGCGATGGGACGCGCGTATGACCTTCATTCTGGCCATTGGAAGTAGAGACCATCAGCAAATCACCCACGGGTAACACTTCGCTGTTGGAGGATTCATGCGGAAAGACACCGAGGCGAGCGGCCATATCCAGTTCCCAGACGATGTCGGCCGCAGCTTTGTCCCGGAAGAGCTCTTCTCGATATGGGCCAGGGTTCTCGCCGTCAAGAAAGCCCTGTGTGTCGAGGCTGCGCAGTTGGCACTCGGCAGTGACATAGTACAAACGGTTCCCTTCCACATACGGCGCACTCGTCGTCGAAGGCAGCAGGAACTCGCGTAGCCCACGGTCCACTCGCGGGGCCACGTCCTGCCAAAGAAACGCGCCATCGGTCGCCCGAAAGGCCATGAGCACGCCGCACTCTTCCTGAAAGGCGTGGTTCATTTGCCGCGAGTTGTTGGTACCCACATAGACCGCATCGCCGGCGACCACGGGACGGCCATACGTGTCGTTTCCCAACTCGACGCTCCAGACAATGTTCCGCCCAGTCTTCGTATCCCAGTCAACTGGAGGATTTCCCATTTGAGCCATCGTTTGGGGTTGGAGCGTGACCGAAGGCGCGGGGCTATTCGGATTTACAACCACCTCACCAGACTCGACGCCGGCGATTCGATTCAACGCCCATTGGGCTTCGGTACGCAGTGTGGGATCGTTTGCGGCCGCTCTCAGCGCCTCGACCGCCGACTGTGCCTTCGGCCCCTTCAGCCCGAGGCTTCCCAGCGCCCCGGCCGCGCAGATGCGCACATAGAGGAACTCATCGTTGAGCGCTTCGATCAACTTCGGCACAGCGGACTGAGCGGCCGGGCCGATGCTTGCGAGCGCCTCACCCGCCGCCCATCGGACGCCGGGAATCGAATCACTCAAAGCTCTGGCGAGGTCTTTGGTTGCCGCGGACGCCTTCGGACCGATGGACGCCAGGGCCTCTGCCGCGTAGATGCGAACGTAAGGATCCTCATGCGAGAGAGTCCTTACCAGAGCCGGTACCGAAGGACTGGCCTTCTGGCCCAAAGCGCCCAGGGCACGTGCGGCATCGCCCGCGACCTGCGGATCCTGATCGCTGAGGACCCGCCTCAACTCCGTTTGAATCGATTCTGTATCGGGCGCCAGGTCAATGAAGGCATCCACGGCGGTGCGCCGGATAGAGACCCGCTTATCACGAAGCAGGTCCACCAGCAAAGGAATGGCGGGCGGACCGATCCGCCGGATGATTTCAAAAGTCACCAGATGCAGGTCTTCATTGGGACGATTGAGAAATCGTCGCAGCAAAGGCAGCGAACGCCCCGCCCCCTCTACCAGGGCGGCTTCGGCTGGTGCCCGGACCTTCGGGTCGTTGGTCAGCAAGCGATTTTCCCAGTCACGCACCTGGGCAGAGTTCATGGAAGGATCCAAACGCCGGGCTGGACGCGACTGAGGGAGTGAACGTGTTTGAGCAAGTATTGATATCGGCAGAATACAAAGCAGCGTGCGGATGAACAGGTGTCGCATGATCGCAGTCAGACCGACGAAAGAGTTAAGCAGCTTGACGGTCGCCTGTTTGAGCGCCACCCGAAGACCGCCATCTTATGCACTCGACATCCATTTGAACCCCGGCCCCCTACCGTGTCAACCAGCTTTATGGGCCGCGGTCTGACGTTCCAGGAGTGCGTCATCGCTGCTTAGCGATCGCTCACTTGTACCTGATACAGCTCGATTTGCCTCGCGGTTCTTTCATCTCGTATCTTCCCTTGCAACAAAAATCAATAGGAGGAAGGAACGAGATGGTTCATCACGCCGTGTCAGTCGCAGGCTTCATGATCTTCGCGGGAATCGCCTGGTTACTTTCCAGTAATCGACGAAAGATTGCGTGGAGAACAATAGCGTGGGGAGTCGCTCTACAACTTCTGATTGGCTTAATTATTTTTCGCTTACCTGGTTCGCATCGAATCTTATTGTGGCTGAACGATGCGGTGCTGGTCTTACTCAACGCGTCAAAGAGCGGTTCGGTGTTCCTGTTTGGACCGCTGGCGGCCAGTCCCGGAGAGTCAGGATCCATTGGGTTCATCCTTATCTTCCAGGTTCTCCCGGTGGTAATTTTCTTTGCCGCGTTCACGTCTATGCTCTATCACCTGCGCGTGTTGCAGATATTTGTCCGCCTCTTTGCCTGGCTCTTCCACCGAACGATGAAAATCAGTGGCGCTGAATCACTATCCAGTGCAGCCAACATCTTTGTTGGGATCGAATCGGCGCTCGTGGTCCGGCCGTATCTGGAAAAGATGACGCGATCGGAGTTGTTGCTCGTATTGACTACCGGTCTGGCAACGGTGGCATCAAGTACGCTCGGAGTCTATGTCGCCTTTTTGACGGGAGTATTTCCACAGATAGCAGGACACCTGATCTCGGCTTCGGTCCTGACAATTCCCTCCTGTGTAATCACTGTCAAGCTGCTTATTCCCGAAACCGAAACGCCCGTGACGCTCGCGGCAATTCCAGCGGAAGATGAGTCGAGCCGGTCGAAAAATCTGATAAGCGCAATTATCCAGGGAGCGATGGACGGGTTGAAGCTGGCGGCAGGAGTCTCGGCGCTGCTCATCGCGATTCTGGGAATCGTTGCGTTGGTCGACAGATTACTCGGCGCCGCCAGTTCGTGGTTGGGAATGAGCGAACCGCTTTCGCTTGTGAGAATCCTGGGCTGGGGTTTCTATCCGTTCGCCTTTCTGCTGGGATTGCCATCGAGCGATGTGCCAATAGCGGCCCGCTTGTTGGGCGAGCGAGTCATCCTGACTGAGGTCTTCTCTTACAACCATCTCGCACAGTTAATTTCCAGCGGACAGATCACCGATCCTCGCACAGTGGTGATTCTGAGTTACGCGCTTTGCGGATTCGCACACGTAGCAGCAATGGCAATCTTTGTAGGGGGCACTGCGGCACTTGCTCCCTCGCGTCGCGACGATCTCGCCAGCCTCGGCTTACGAGCCTTGCTGGCCGCAACGTTGGCGACGTTGATGACCGGCTGTGTGGCAGGGATCTTCAGCACCGGCGAAGGCGTGTTGCTGTTAAGAACAGGCTAAGCCAGACTCGACGAGTTCATGACTATTTGACAAGTCTCGTCACGCAGCACTCAAGATAGAGTCTTTTATCCGGGCCAGAAGGAAACGAATATGCCTGCTTCCATCGAATTAACGCGCCGTCTACGCTGGGCTGATGCGGATGCCGCCGGCCGTTTGCACTTTCCCCGCATCTTCGAAGTTATCGAAGAGGCCGAAAGTGAGTTGGTGCGTCGGATTGAATGGCCGATGAATCGAAGCCTCGGTTACGATTTTCCGCGGGTTCATCTCGAATGCCGATTCATTCGCGTGATTAGCCTTGACGATCCGTTTCGCCTGCGGCTGACCGTGGGCAAGTTAGGCCGTACATCTATTCGGTATGACTTCCAGGTTTTCGGCGCCGACAATGAATTAGCAATCGAAGGAACAATGACGATAGTCGTATTACAGGGTGGTCAGCCGACGCCAATTCCAGAGACATTGCGCACGGCGCTGGAAGCGGACAGAACCTTCGCCGCTTAATTTGGCCACGCCAATCTGGAACGAGATTCAACCACAGAGGACACAGAGAAGGGTGAAGAGGAAAGGTGACATGTTCGGCTTCGTCTAGTTCAATTGTTTCTTCTTCTCTGTGTCCTCTGTGGTTCCTAATTCCAGGATGACAAGTCTTCAGGAAATCCAGGGACACCTGCCGATTATGTCTTTGAAATCCTCCTCTGGTATTTTAGCCCTGCAAACCTGAGTCAACAGAGACGTCGATGCCCACTGTGGAAGCAAAAATAAAAACCAACAACGCTCAATCGCGCGCGGCCCTCGATGCCTGGGTCCGTGAGGTGGTTCAATGGCACTTTGATCCCGCGACCGGTTGTCCTTTCTGGCTGGAATATGCCAAATCGCTTTCGTGGGATCCCCGCAGAGAGATCCAGAGCTACGACGATCTCTCGCGCTTTGGGTCGTTCCAGGACGAGTGGCTGCGCGGTGGTCCGGTGCGACGCTGGGTGCCGAAGGGCTATGCAGACCGGCCCGTTTACACCTTCGAAACCGGCGGGAGCACCGGCGTGCCGAAATCGCGGATCAACATTGAAGACTTTCGTATCGACTACGAAGCGTTTAGCGCCACTCTGCCGGACGAGTTTTTCCCCAAGGGTTCCGACTGGTTGTCGCTCGGTCCCACCGGGCCGCGACGCCTGCGCCTCGCCGTCGAACACTTGGCCCAGTTCCGCGGCGGCATCTGTTTCATGGTTGATCTCGATCCGCGCTGGGTCATCAAACTGATTAAGCAGGGTCAGGTAAAACAAGCCGAGCAATACAAGCAACACGTGATCGAGCAAGGCCTGACGCTGCTGCGAGCGCACGACAACATCCGCTGTCTTTTCACCACGCCGAAGCTGCTCGAAGCGCTCTGCGAAAAAGTCTCGCTGAAAAAGATGGGCATCACCGGAGTGTTTTGCGGCGGGACTGAGATGACGCCGCAGTTTCACCGGTTCGCGGTTGAAGAGCTTTTGGAAGGCGCCTATTTCGCCGCGACCTACGGGAATACTTTGATGGGTTTAGCCGTGCATAAGCCGCGCATCCCCGAAGACAATTACGCGATTATCTATTATCCGCCGCTGCCGCGCGCGATGATTGAAGTTGTCGACCCCGACAACCCTGAACGAATCGTCGAGTATGGCGAGACCGGCCGCGTGCGTCTGACGACCCTGACGAAGGAATTCTTTATGCCGCGCTTTCTGGAACGTGACCAGGCTGAACGCGAGCCGCCATGCAATTTGTATCCCTGGGACGGTGTCCGCAACGTGCGCCCATTTGCGAAGTTAAATGCGACGGTCGTTGAAGGGGTTTATTAGTAGATGAAGTCAGTACCGGGAGCGATAGCGACCGGGCAGTACGCACGCCTCCGGCGTGCTTGCGGTGACGCTGATCGTTTCCTGAATAGCACGCCAGAGGCGTGCGTACCGAGCCCGGTACTGACTCCATAAGCGCAAGATCGAATAAGGTCCAATAATGATCCGCATTCCTATCCTTCGCAAAGGCGAACCCTACTTCAGTCTCGACGTCGCGCGCGTTGCGCACCACCGCACGCGCGAACCCTTCGTCGAGATCAGCCAGGCCAACGCGGGCTTAATCCGGCGCGACCTTCTCGACCAGGCTCGTGGTCGCGCGGCGCTGTCAGAATTTTCGACCGCTGAATTAGTGAGCATGTGCGCCCGGGCTGCCGATCACTTTCTTAACGACACGCTTCCGATTGGCAACGAGTCGCAATCTCCGGACGATTATGTGGGACAGGTTTCCGCGACCACCGGGTTGCCACACGCGCTGGCACGCCGAAACATGTTGAAAATCCGCACGATGTTCGCGGAAATGAAAAGTGTTTTGGACGGGCTCACGAGAAACCTCGATTGGAAGATTCTCGATCGCGGGTTCGGAGTTTTTGAGGAACATAACCTGAGTTTCTTTCCGCGTGCGGAGTCGCTGGGAATCGTCTTGCCGAATAATTCTCCCGGCGTGCATTCGCTCTGGATTCCCGCGTTTCCATTGAAGACTCCATTGGTGCTTAAACCCGGCAGCGCCGAGCCCTGGACGCCTTATCGAATTATTCAGGCGTTGATCAAAGCCGGCGCGCCACCCGAAGCCTTCAGCTTTTATCCCACCGACCACGCGGGCGCGGGAGAGATTCTGCGAACCTGCGGCCGCGGAATCGTCTTCGGTGACAGCTCAACCACCAGCATGTGGGAGAACGATTCGCGGATCGAAGTCCACGGACCCGGCTACAGCAAGATAATTATCGGCGAGGATTGCGTCGACGATTGGGAAAAATATCTCGATGTGATGGTAGCTTCGATCGCCGAGAACGGTGGCCGCTCGTGCATCAACGCTTCCGGCGTCTGGGTGCCGCGGCACGCCGAAGAAATCAGCCAGGCGTTGGCAAAGCGTCTGGCGCAAATTCTTCCCCGCGACGCTGAAGACGATGCGGCAAAACTGGCGCCATTCACCGACGCGAACGTTGCGGCCCGCATCTCTGCCATGATCGACCAGGGTTTGAACGAACCGGGCGCTGTGGATGCAAGCACTTCGGTCCGCGGAACTGAACGACTCATGAGCTGGAATGGTTGTGCTTACCTGCTTCCGACCGTTTTGCTGTGTGAATCGCCGGCGCACCAGCTCGCGAATCGCGAGTTTCTTTATCCCTTCGCCAGCGTGGTCAGAATCAATCAGGATCAACTTCCCCAGGCGCTGGGGCCGAGTCTGGTGGTTACCGCCATCACTAACGACTCGAATTTGATTCAGAAATTAGTTAACTCTCCAAACGTCGATCGTCTAAACGTCGGAGCGGTGCCGACAAATCAAATCAGCTGGGATCAGCCGCATGAAGGAAATCTCTTTGAACACTTGTACGCGCGGCGGGCTTTTCAACGGGCGGTTGCAGGTTGATCGACCCGTTCGGATCGTTCGCGACTCTACCTGTATTCGCGTCGGTTCGCTCGGCGCAGAATCAATTCACATTGGAAATACACACCCCAGCAAGCATTCTGGATATATAATCTGGGGCCAGTTTTCGTGACAGCCAAGATGAACCCAACGCACGAAATCACTGAATTGCTCCAAGCCTGGAGGCAAGGCGATTCAGAAGCGCTCGCCAAGCTGATCCCCCTGGTAGATCGTGAGCTGAAGAAGATGGCGCACGCTTATATGCGGAAAGAGAGGCCCGGGCATATCCTGCAAACGACGGCACTGGTCGATGAGGCTCTTATCAGGTTAATACGAGCAGAGAAGATCAATTGGGACAATCGAAAACAGTTCTACGCGCTCATCGCCCGCCGCATGCGTCAAGTCATGGTTGAGGACGCCAGAAAGCTAATAACTAAAGGAGGTACTCGCGTCGCCCAGGTTGATGTCACAGAGGCTGATAATTTAACGGTTGAGGCATCGAAAGAATTGCTGCGCCTGCATCAGGCCCTGACGAAGCTCACTACTCTCGACGCGCGCAAAGCAAACGTTATCGAGCTGCGTTACTTTGGCGGATTTACCTTCGACGAAATAGCGAAACTCCTGGAGGTCTCAAAGTCCACCGTTGAGCGCGAGTGGAAGTTCGCACGAACCTGGCTCAGACGTGAAATTGACGGCGGTGACTTTCCCGGAATTGAAAGCAGACCTGGCGTAATGGGCGAAGTGCCCTGCATCACGCGCACTCGCATTCCGGTTTGGTTGCTGGAGCAAGCGCGACGTCTCGGAACAAGTGAAGCTGATCTTCTCAGGGACTATCCTACGCTTACCGTTCAGGATCTCAGCAACGCATGGAACTTCGTCCGCTCTCACCGTGCTGAGATCGACGCGCAAATCGAAGCAAACGAGAAAGACGATGATTGATGGAGCTCTATGCGGACGAAAACTTTCCTTTGCGCGTGGTTGAGGAGTTGCGCCGGCTGGGGCACGACGTTCTAACCGCTTTCGAAGACGGTCGGGCTAACCAATCCATCATCGACAGCGACCTCCTTGCCAGGGCAACCGTAATCAATCGAGCATTGGTGACGCTCAACCGCATCGACTTCAAGCGCCTGCATCGGCAGATGCCTGACCACGCCGGAATCATCATCTGTACGGAAGACCCGGACCGACTCGGACAAGCAAAACGCATAACGGCTGCGATAGCTGAGCTGGCCGATTTGAGAGGCAAGTTAATTCGCGTATATCGTCCAACGACAGTGTTATGAAAATCCTTTACTTAACAGGCGGCGCCGGGCGGATGTATTGCGGCAGTTGCCTGCGCGATAACGCGCTGGCGACGGAACTAATCGCGCGCGGGCATGACGTGCTCCTCCTCCCAGTCTACACGCCCACCTTCACCGACGAGCCGAATGTGAGTCAGAACCGCGTGGTGCTGGGCGGCATTAGCGCCTATCTCGAACAGTACGTACCTCTGTTTCGGAAAACGCCTGCATGGCTTGATGGTCTCTGGGATTCGTCATGGATGCTCAGCCTTGCGTCGCGCCGTTCGATCTCGACCAATCCAAAAATGTTGGGCGAGATGACGGTTTCCGTTCTTAAAGGTGAGTCAGGGTTCCAGCGAAAAGAAATTCGCAAACTTGTCGACTGGCTGAAGACCGAAACCCTACCCGATGTGATCAACTTGCCTTACTCGCTGCTGCTGAGCCTGGCTGGACCGCTGAAGCGCGAGCTGAATCGGCCGATCTGCTGCACACTTCAGGGCGAGGATCTTTTTCTCGACAGTCTGGAGGAACCTTATCGCGCGCAGGCGCTCGATCTTATTCGCAGTCATATCGAGCACGTCGATCTCTTTCTCCCCATCAGTGAGTTTTACGCTGAATTCATGCCGGGCTACCTGGGCATCCCGAGTGAGAAGATGCGGGTAGTGCCGATTGGGATCAACCTCGACGGCTTTGACGGCACCGACGGTACGCACGCCTCCGGCGGGCAGCTGAATGAGACTCGGAGAAACGGCACATTCACAGTCGGTTTCCTTGGCCGCATTGCGCCTGAGAAGGGGCTGCATTTGCTTGCGGACGCTTACAAGTTGCTGCGCTCTGACATGGGCATGAGTGAAGCGCGCTTTGAAGCGGCGGGCTGGATGGCCACGGATTGCAAATCATATTTGAGCGACATCCAAAACGGTTTCGCCGATTGCGGCCTGGCGTCCGAGTTTCATTACCGGGGAGTCCTGGATCGCGCGGAGAAAATCCAGTTCCTGCGCGGGCTGGATGTGATGTCCGTGCCGGCGACCTACGATGAGCCGAAAGGTGTATCACTCCTCGAGGCGATGGCCTGCGGAGTGCCGCTGGTCCAACCGCGGCGCGGCGCCTTCACTGAGATCGTGGAAAAGACCTCCGGCGGTCTTTTGGTTGAGCCCGATGACGCGCAGAGTTTGGCGCAGGGCATTTTGAACCTTTATCAGGATCGTCGGCTGGCCGGCGAACTCGGCACGAACGGCGCTCGCGGCGTGCGCGAGCATTACAGCTCTGCGCGCATGGCGGATCGCGCGCTGGCGGCATACGAGAGCGTCATTGGCCGCGGAGGAACGACGGATAGACGCTGATGAGGTCAGTACCGGGAGCGGTAGCGACCGGGTCAGCAGCAACCCGGTCTCTACCGCTCCCGGTACTGACTCCATCGCGTTCATCCGCGGCAGAATTTCTGAGGTTTCGGTTTGCTGAAAGTCGAAAACATCTCGAAAGAATACCCCTCTCCGCGCGGGGCGCTGCGCATCCTTTCCGATGTCTCGCTTTCGCTTTCGCGGGGCGAAGCAATCTCTATCATGGGTCCGTCGGGCAGCGGCAAAAGCACTCTGCTTTACATTCTCGGCGCGCTGGAACCGCCCACGAGCGGTACCGTAACCCTGGACGATCAGGATCCATTTCAGCTCGATGCTCGTCAGCTCGCAGCCTTCCGCAACAAAGAGATTGGTTTCATCTTTCAGGATCATTGCCTGCTGCCGCAATGCTCGGTGATCGAAAATGTGCTGACGCCCACACTCGTTTCTGAGAATCACGACAAGGCGGACGATCGCGCGCGCGAATTAATCGAACAAGTCGGCTTGCGAGAACGAATCGATCACCGGCCGGCCGAATTGTCCGGCGGTGAAAAGCAGCGCGTGGCCCTGGCTCGCGCTCTGATCATGAAACCTCAACTCGTTCTTTGTGACGAGCCCACCGGTAACCTGGATCAAAAATCCGCGGATGCGATCGCGTCGCTATTTCTCGAATTGCATGAACGCCAACAGACAATCCTGATCGTGGTTACTCACAACCCGGAACTGGCGGCGCGATTCCCACGCCGGCTTGAATTAAGAGACCAGCGGCTTGAAGGGTAGTGGGTCAGTTTGATGTCCGACAAGCTTTAGCTTGTCGAAACCTGGCGACAAACTAAAGTTTGTCGGACATGTGTGGATGGAAGAGGTTTGATGCGAACCGCGCGACTCGTCAGACGCAACCTTGCTTACTATTGGCGAACGAATCTGGCCGTAGTATTTGGGGTGGCAATTGCGGTGGCGGTCCTGGCTGGTGCGCTGCTGGTCGGTGATTCAGTGCGCGCCAGTCTGCGCGACCTAATCTTGCAGCGGCTGGGAAAAACCGATTACGTCATCTCTACCGGTGAGTTCTTTAGGGAGCAACTCGAAGCGGATTTACCAGAGCAACGCCAGTCCAGTCTTGAGAGATTTGCTGCTGCGTGTCCTTTGATTGCGCTTGAAGGAAACGTTGGGCACGCGACGAACAAGAGACGCGCCTCGTCGGTACGCGTTTATGGCATTGACGAAAGATTTTGGAAATTTCAGGGGCGGCAACAGACGATGCCCGGCAATCGGGAGGTTCAGATTAGCGAGGGCCTGGCGCGCGAACTGGAAAGCCGTGAAGGTGACTCGCTGCTCATCAGAATCAACAAACCGTCAGCGATTCCGGTTGAGTCACTGCACGGACGCAAAGAAGATCTCGGCATCACGCTGCGTCTCACTGTCAACAAAGTCCTGACGCCTGACGCGCTCGGAGAGTTTTCTCTGCAACCACAGCAGGGCCCCGTGCGCGCAATGTTCGTGCCTCTGAAACTCTTGCAGCGGGAGCTGGGGCAGGAAAACAAAGTCAATACAATCCTGATTTCCGATCGTCAAAGTCCTGGTTCGTCGGAGGCGCCGGCCAGAGTTGCATCGCTCAAAAGGATCCTGAAATCAGCTGCCACGCCTGAAGATTACGGTATCAAGCTGCGAGCGCTCGAACAGCAGCAGGCCATCTCGCTGGAAAAAACCAGCAACCTTATCGACGATTCGCTGGCGAACAAAGCGCGCGCCGTCGGAAACAACCTTTCCCTGAAATCGACCTCGATGTTTTCGTACCTCGCCAACCAGATTAAGTACGAAGGCAAGTCAGTTCCCTACTCCTTAGTCACCGCCGTAGATGAAGCAACTTTCGACGGATTGAAAAGCCAGGGTGGTGAAAAATCGATCGCAAACGGCTCCGCGCCGCCGATTATCCTCAATGAATGGGCTGCGCGCGATTTGGGAGCAGCGCCCGGCGCAAAGGTTTCGCTCGATTATTACTTCTGGCATGACGACGGGCGTCTGGAAACCAGGACCGCGGATTTTTATCTCGCGGCCATTGTTCCGATCAGCGGCTTTGCTGCCGACCGCGACCTGGTGCCTGATTACCCGGGCATCACCGGATCGCCAAGCCTGGCGGATTGGGATCCGCCATTTCCGGTCGATCTCAAACTGGTTCGCAAGCAGGACGAAGATTACTGGAAGCAGTACCGCACTACCCCTAAGGCCTTCATTCAATTAAGCAAAGGGCAGGAGCTTTGGCAGACGCGATTCGGCAACATAACGTCGATCCGTTTTCAGGTTGGTTCCGGAAATCAAACAGAACCGCCTAAAGGCGGAACTCCCAACTCTCTGACTGAACAAATCGCAAAGTTCGGCGATGCCTTGCGCGCTGATCTGGATCCAGCGCAGATGCATCTGAGCGTTGTGCCGGTGCGCAGTCAGGGGCTCGACGCGTCGCGCGGCGCTACGGACTTTGGTGAGTATTTTCTTTACTTCAGTTTCTTTCTCGTCGTATCGGCGCTGTTGCTGGCGGCATTGTTTTTCAAGCTGGGGATAGAACAAAGGCTGCGTGAGATTGGTACGCTGCAGGCAATCGGTTTTTCTGCGTCAAAGATTCGCGGATTGTTTCTGACTGAAGGAATTCTTCTTTCTGTTGGTGGGAGTCTCATCGGCCTGGTCGGCGCCGTGTTGTACGGCAAATTGATTCTCCTGGGCCTGCGAACCTGGTGGGTAGACGCAGTTGGAACCACGCTGCTCAGGTTGCATGTGTCACCGCTATCGTTACTTCTCGGAGGCGCCGGCGGTGTGCTCGCAGCTTTGATTTGCATCGTCTGGACGTTGAGACGGCTGGGGCGAGCGTCTACCCGGGGCCTCTTGTCTGGTACGCAGGCCTCCGGCCTGCAGCAGTCGAGGCGCCTGCGTATCGATGCCCGCCTGCTGATTGCCATCGTTTCGACGGCGGTCGCGGTGCTGCTCCTGCTCGCCGCTTCCTTTCATCTGATCAGCCAGGTCGCCGGCTTCTTTGGGGGCGGCGGATTGCTGTTGGTAGCTTTGCTCTTCTATCAATCTTTATGGTTGCGGAAGCCTCAGAGGAAAGGGCTGAACGGTGCTGGTTGGCAGGCGGTCTCACGGCTTGGATTTCGCAACACGACTTATCGTCCGAGTCGTAGTGTGCTCTGCATCACTCTGATTGCGTTTTCAACCTTCATAATTGTGGCGGTCGATGCTTTCAGACGGCCCGCCAGCGGAGCGAGTCAGGACAAAAAGTCCGGCAGCGGCGGGTTTCCTCTCATGGCCGAATCACTTCTGCCACTGGTTCACGATCCGAACAGCAAGGACGGCCGAGAGGCTCTGAATATTGGGAGTGACGCGGAAACAGCCCCGTTGGCTCAGGTAACGTTGATGCGTTTCCGTCTGCGGCCCGGTGATGACGCGAGCTGTCTGAATCTTTATGCGCCGGGAAATCCGCGCCTCCTGGGCGCGACTGAGCAGTTCATCAGCAGCAATCGCTTCGCCTTTCAGAATTCTCTGGCGAACACCAACGACGAAAAAGCAAATCCCTGGTTACTGTTGAACCGCGAACTCGCTGAGGGCGTTGTGCCCGTCATAGCCGATGCGAATTCACTGAATTACGTTCTCCACAAGAAGGTCGGAGATGAATTACTGCTTACCCGTAATGAAGGCCCAGTCCGCGTTCGTTTTGTCGGCGCCCTGGCTGACAGCGTTTTTCAAAGCGAACTCATAATGTCCGAAAAGAATTTCCGGCGGCTATTTCCCGATCAACAGGGCTATCGGTTTTTTCTAATTGACGCGCCCGAACGGGAAGCGTCAACTATCACTGCTCTCCTGGAAGACCGGCTGGCTGATTTTGGGTTCGATGCCGCTTCCACCGGCGAGCGTCTGGCAAATTTTCATCGAGTAGAGAACACGTATCTTTCGACTTTCCAGATGTTGGGAGGACTCGGCTTGGTCCTCGGCACGCTGGGAATGGCAGCCGTGCTTTTGCGCAACGTATTCGAACGACGAAAAGAACTGGCGCTGCTGCGTGCAGTGGGATATAACTCAACGCATTTCGCGACCATGGTATTTGCGGAAAACGCTTTGCTGCTGTTCCTGGGCCTGGCTACCGGAGCCATTTGTGCGCTGCTGGCAATAGCGCCGGTGTTTTTTGAACGAGGCGGCCGCCTGCCGAATACTTCATTGGGCTTCCTGCTGCTGGCAGTATTACTATCAGGCTTGATCGCATCGTTGGTGGCAACGTGGGCGGTGATTCGGTCGCCCCTGTTGCCGGCGTTAAGGGCGGAGTGAGTTAATCCGCAGATTACGCAGATTGACCGGAGTCAGTACCGGGAGCGGTAGCGACCGGGTAACCCTGTTACCTCGATCATCGCGCTTGGAGAGACCCGGTCGCTACCGCTCCCGGTACTGACCGCAATCTGCGTAATCTGTGGATTGAGAAACCCGAGGAGAAAGAGATGAAAAGGCAAACCCTTCACATCCTCACTTTTGTCATGCTTTCGATTTCTGTGGCCCACGCCGAAAACTGGCCGCAATGGCGCGGGCCCTCGCTTAACGGGGTCAGCAGCGAAAAGAACCTCCCGGCAAAATGGACGACCGAAGAAAACATCGCCTGGAAACTGGCCATGCCAGAGTGGAGTGGCTCGACGCCGATCATCTGGGGCGACCGCATATTTTTGAATGTTGCCGAAGGCAACGATCTCTATCTCTGGTGCGTTGATCGAACCAGGGCCACGATGCTCTGGAAGAAGTTGCTCGGCAGCGGCAACGTGAAAATGCGCAAACAGAACATGTCGTCGCCTTCCCCGGTTACCGACGGTAAGACCGTCTACGTGATGACCGGAACCGGAATCCTTAAGGCCTTCGATTTTGCCGGCAAGGAGATCTGGATGCGGGACGTTCAGAAAGAGTATGGACAATTCGGATTGAACTGGGGTTATGCCTCGTCGCCGCTGCTGTTCGAAGACTCGCTTTACGTTCAGGTTATCCACGGGATGAAGACCGACGATCCTTCCTACGTAATGCGAATCAATCGCACCAGCGGAAAGAATATCTGGAAAGTCGAACGGCCGACGACAGCGATTCGTGAGTCTCCGGATGCCTACACGACGCCGGCCCTGCTCCGTTATGGCAAGACCACTGAGATTGTGATCACCGGAGCAGATTGTGTCACCGGTCACGACCCGGCCACAGGGAAAGAACTGTGGCGCGCCAACGGACTCAATCCGGATAACAATCCTTTCCACCGGATCGTGGCATCGCCAATCATCTTCAACGAGATTATTTATGCGCCGGCCAGAGTCAGACCGCTTTTGGCATTAAAGGCCGGCGGCCGCGGCGACATCAGCACGTCGCACGTCTTATGGTCGACGGCGAATGGCCCCGACGTGCCGACCCCGGTTACCGACGGAAAATATTTTTACATCGTCAATGACCGGGGCATCATGTGGTGCCTCGACGCGAAGACGGGAACCGAAATTTACGGACAGCAGCGTTTGAAACCAGGCACCTACAGCGGATCGCTGGTGCTGGCCGATGACAAGCTCTACATCACGAACGAAGAGGGACTGACGAGCGTCATCAAAGCCGGGCCAAAATTCGAAGTCATCGCTGAGAATCCCTTGAACGATTACTGCCTGTCTTCGCCGGCAATTTCTGACGGGCAAATCTTCATTCGGACGGCGACGAATCTCTATTGCATCGGGAAGAAATGAGCGGCGCCAGACATATGTAGCCCACGCAAGAGACCGCGTGAATACTGTAGGGGCGTCCCTCCGTGGGCGCCCTGTCGGAACACCATCAGCCTAACGCGACGCGGGGCGCCCACGGAGGGACGCCCCTACAGAGTCTGACAACCAAATGCGCTCTAGCTGGAGTTTACTTATGTATCGCGTGTGGATAAGAACAACCATTCTCGTAGTCACCCTTGGGCTTTTTGGAGCTTCGACGCTTCTCGCCCAAACCTCACAACTGGGTAAAGTCGAATTCCCCACCTCAGGCTCGCCGCAAGCGCAAGCCCATTTCCTGCGCGGACTCGCCGCCCTGCATTCGTTCTGGTACGAGGAAGCGCTCGAAGCCTTCCGCGAATCAACCAGAATCCAGCCGGACTTCATGATGGGTTACTGGGGCGAGGCGATGACTTACAACCATCCACTCTGGTCGGAACAAGACACTCCCGCCGGAAAACTTGTGATCGCGAAAATCAAAGACACTTCCCGGCTCACCCCGCGCGAACGTGCTTATCTTGATGCGGTAAAGTTGCTGTATAGCGCCGGCGATAAGAACGCGCGCGACGTGGCTTACTCAGCGGCGATGGAAAAGATCTATCGCGACTATCCGGACGATCTGGATGCGGCTTCCTTTTATTCCCTGTCGCTGCTCGGGCTGGTGCAACCGGGCGACAAGGGCTATCGTCTGCAAGCCCGGGCCGGCGCGATCGCGCTTGAGGTCTATCAGAAGAATCCGAATCACCCGGGTGCGGCCCATTACATCATTCATGCCTTCGACGATCCGGAACATGCAATTCTAGCTTTGCCTGCCGCGCGACGTTATGCCGAGATTGCTCCGGAAGCGCATCACGCGCGACACATGCCTTCGCACATTTTCCTGCAACTCGGAATGTGGCCTGAGGCCGCAGCATCGAACGAAGCCGCATGGGAATCGTCAGATGCCTGGATGAAGCGCAAAAATCTTTCACCCAATGTCCGCGACTATCACAGCTTGAATTGGTTGCTCTACGTCTATTTGCAGCAGGGGCGGTATCGCAAAGCCGAAGAACTGCTGACGTTGATGAAGAAGACGATGTCCGAGTCGACTTATGACAACAAACTGCGGCCCGGCTATTACGAGAACAACTACGCCAATATGGCTGCTGCGTTTGTTATCGAGACGGAACGATGGAAGCTCGCCCCGACCTTGTTCCCTCAAAGTGTGGTGGTTACCTCGACAGGTACCGGGATGACAACACATGGCGGACATGGCCCGGCGGTTACAGAATCAAGCTCAATGACAGTCCGTTCTTCGACCAGCAGTCAGCGGCTGTCCTCCCTGGTTCGCGGATTCGCCATCGCCCACGGAGTCTCATTCCCTGAAAGTCTGCCAATAGCCTCTGGCGTACCCCCGATCGTCGACACTCCTCCCTCCATCGGCGAGCTTGAAATTACCGCCTTAACTCTTTCACTAAAAAATGATCTGCCCGCCATTGAAATTATGAAAAGGGCGGTGGGGGTCGAAGAACAAATGGCGCCGCCCTCCGGCCCACCGGCTCTGATCAAACCTACGCACGAGTTATTCGGCGAGATCCTCTTGCGCGCCGGCAAGCCCGTGGAAGCTCTGGAACAATTCAACAAAGCTCTGCTGCGGCAGCCCAATCGGGCCCGATCACTTCTCGGCGCGGCGCGCGCCGCTAATGCCAAAGGCGACCGGCAAGCGTCCAGGGCCTTTTACGCAAAGTTCGTAGAACAGTGGCAGCAAGCTGACCAGGACCTGCCGGAGTTGCGCGAGGCACAGGATTTTCTGAAGCAGGAGAAGAACTAGTCAGAACCGCCTGCGGTAGCGGGCGGGCCCGTTCTTCCTCGAAACAATGAAGGCCCGCCCGCTACCGCAGGCGGTTCTGACTCTGAATTGAAATGAAGATCTCCAACAAAGCCAGATCGAATCGAATCACTTGCCTGCTGTTTTCAATTCTCATTCCGATCGCCGTAAGCGGCCAATCGTCCAACTGGCCGCAGTGGCGGGGGCCTGACGGCGCAGGAATCTCGCTTGAGAGCGGACTGCCAACCGAATGGAGCGACTCAAAAAACATTGCCTGGAAAACACCCATTCCCGGACGTGGCCACTCTTCACCGATCGTTTGGAACAACCGAATCTTTCTCACCAGTTCAATCGAAGGCCCGGTCGTGCCCGGGGCTGAAGCGGTGCGGCACATCCGCAAAGGACAGGAATATCTTCATCCAGACAGCGTGGGGGCCGATCACAGTTACACGCTTAAGTTAATCTGCCTCGACGCGACCACAGGCAAGGTGCTTTGGGAGAAAACCGTATACGAAGGCAGGGTCTACGACAATCGTCACCGGAAGAATACGTATGCGTCGACTACGCCCGCGACCGACGGCAAATACGTGTATGTTTCGTTCGAGGCTGAGGGACTTTACTGCTACGACTTCGAGGGCAAGCTCGCCTGGAAGACTTCACTGGGCAAAATCGCCAAAGGCGGAATGGGTCCGGGAACGTCGCCGGTGCTTTACGAAAACCTGGTCATTCTTCAATGCGATCAGGAATATGGTGAAACGTCTTTTATCGCCGCGGTCGACAGAAAAACCGGGAAGGAAGTTTGGCGCGTTCCCCGCATTCACCGCCGCAGTTGGGCCACGCCGCTCCTGGTTAAGACTCCCGGCCGCACCGAACTGGTAACGAGTGGCGCCGAAAGCGTGATCAGTTACGACCCGGCCACCGGCAAAGAGCTCTGGCACGCGCCGGGCGTCGTGAGCAATCCCATACCCAGCCCGGTCGCGGGCAAGGATTTGGTTTTCGTATCCGCGGGCAGCCAGGAAAAACGCGCGATGGCAATTCGCGTAGGCGGCGCGGGCGACCTGACGGGTACTGCCAACATAATTTGGAGCTACGAAAAAGGCACTGCGTATGTGCCATCGCCGATTCTGTATGGCGATTATTTGTACTTGCTGACCGATGCCGGGGCGATCACCTGCATCGAGGCTGTGACCGGGAAAGTAGTCTACCAGGCACGTATGCCGGTGGCGGCTAAATTCACTGCTTCACCAGTAGCCTTCGAAGGCAAGATTCTGATCATGAGCGAGGACGGTGACGGCTTCATCCTGAAAGCCGGTCAAACTCCGGAGGTGCTCAACGCGAATTCACTTGCCGAACCCGTCTATGCATCGCCGGCGATTTCGAGTGGAAAGATATTTATTCGGGGCGAGAGCCACCTTTACTGCGTCGCGAACAATGTCTCGAAGGCGTCTACCCAATGACGAAGGCGTCTGCGATCGACTCATCCCTGCCTCGCCGACGCGAAGTTCATCAGTTTAGAGATTGTTTTGAAAGAAACCGAAGAGTACATGACCGTGAGGTTGGCTGAGGACGGGAACCCGATTCTCGATCAGTTCAGTGAGGAAGGTTTTGTAGATTGCACTTTTCGTATTGTGAAACAAGTCTCCGGCGAAAGTACTTACCGGCTCCACGTCTCAGCTTCTCATCAAGGCGCCACGGTTGGTTTCGAAGTGGTTGTGGTCAAGGGAATCCGCGGCGGCCTGACTGATGAATTGGAGCTGATTCCAGATCATGTCTATTACGACGGAGTCACCTTTTTCCGTTCGGGGCCGGAAAGCGATCGTTTGATGAAGGTCATGGCGGAACTCTACGAGTTGGACGTTGAAGCTGGAAGAATGATCGAGTCATTCAGCTTCACGGTCATAGCTCTTCACCAGGATAACGTCGACATGGAGTGCCAGCCCATTAAACTCAAACTGTTTGGCAATGACACGGAGGGTCTTGATGACTACTTCGAGTCGTTCCTTAATCTTTCGCTCTCAGACGGCTTCGTGTTCTGGGATGAAAAAGATCCGGATTACCGTGCCCCGCTAATAAAATCATTATCAACCGCTCCGGCGATCTGACTAACGGATGAGGTCCCGCCGGCTCCGCAGCTGTCGTCTCTTAACGCTCCAATCCTTCCCCATCAGGTGATGCAAGTTTTTTTACTTGAACCTATGTGTATTCTGATTAGCGAAAGGGAACGAGCCGCGGAGCGGCGAAAGATCTGTAGCCCACGGCGTCAGCCGTGGGAAACGGCGCAGGACGCGGAGCCAGCCACGGAGCGGCGTAACAAATCACCGACAAGAAAGAGTCTCTTATGTCACATACCTATACGAATCTTCTTTCGCACGTGATATTCAGCACCAAAGATCGACAGCCGCTAATCGATTCTGAATTAAAGCCCAGACTTCTTGGATATATGAACGGAATTGCGACGGAGAATGGCGCAAAAGTGTTGGCGATGAACTCGATGCCGGATCATGTCCATCTTCTCTGGGAATTAGCCGCGAAATCCTCGATATCGGACGCTCTACGAATTCTGAAAACGAATTCGTCCCGGTGGGTGGGTGAGACATTTGGTCAGCGTAAGCCGTTTGCGTGGCAAACCGGCTACGGCGCGTTTAGTGTCAGCCGCTCGAATGTTCCCGCCGTCGCAAAATATATTGAGGCGCAGGAAATTCATCATCGTCGACGTTCATTTGAAGAAGAGTTTATCGAGCTTCTGGTTCGGCACGGGATTCAATACGATTCAAAATATGTGTTGGGGTGAGGTCCCCGCCGCTCCGCGGCTAGGATTCATGGGGCTATCGTTTACCCATGGCTTACGCCATGGGCTACAGATCTTACGCCGCTCTGCGGCTAAAACTCCCCGACTCTATCTTTGCCGCGTGCGCTCTGGGCCTCACTTCTTCTCTCTTACATCAAACGCATAGATCGTGTCCTGATCGCGCAGGTAAAGCCGGCCACCAGCAACCACCGGATGCGTCCAGGTTGGTAGTGAACCCTGCTGAATCCTGAATCTTCCCTTCTCGTGATAAGCCGTCGGGTCTGCTGCGACCAAACCGACGACGCCGTTTTCACTGAAGGCATAAAGATTTCCGTCGGCGTAAGTGAGCGAGCCTTTGCCCACACTGCGATCGCGCCAGGCGACCACGCCCGTATCGAAGCGCATAGCGGTAAGAATGGAGCTGGAGAAACCATAGAGGTGATCGCCGATCAGGATTGACGTGGCGTGATGATTGCGCATCTCTTTGGTGAAATAAACTTCCTGGGCTTTGCCGTCGGCTTTGATCTCCACCAGACCGCCGCCGGTGCCATAATCTGATGAAATAAAAACTCGATTCGCCCGCACCACCGGAGTCGCAACGTTGGCAACATCATTCGACGGGCGCTTGTATTCCCACAACAGTTTGCCGTCACTGACGTCGAGACCCACTGCGCGGCTTCCGGTAAAAAAGATCACTTGCGTAGTTCCGCCTATTTCAACCGGGATCGCCGAGGAATAGCCGGCCTCATCACTCTGGCTTTTCCAAATCAGCGTGCCATCAGTTTTCTTCAGGGCCACAATTGAAGCGCCGGGGCCGCCGGCGTTCACCAGGACCTTGTCGCCAATTACCAGCGGCGACTCGCTAATGCCCCACTTAATATTCTCGCCGCCAAACTTTGACAGCACGTTCATGGTCCAGACAACCTTGCCGGTTTTCAGATCCAAACTCGAAAGGTCGCCATCTCCGCCGAGCGCGTAAAGCCGTTCACCGTCGATAGTCGGCGTGCCGCGAGGTCCATCGCCGCGATCGTTGCGGAAAGCTTTGCCCTGCGGCGTGGCCCAAACCTCTTTGCCGTTGGCAATGTCATACGCGATGATGAATTCACGGTCACCGCGCAATCCCATCGTGTACAGACGGCCTTTGGAAATTGCGAAAGAAGAATATCCAGCGCCTGCGCCCGAGGCTTTCCAAACCAGCGGCGGCCCGCCTTCGGGCCATTGCTTAAGGAGACCTGTCTCTTTCGAGATGCCGTCGCGATTCGCGCCGCGCCACTGCGGCCATTCGCCGTCCGTTTGGGCGACAACTGCCGTGCACAGAAATAGCAAGGCAAATGCACCAAGGGCCTTATGCTTTGTAGTCTTCATCAACGAAATCCTCCCGGATGGGTACGCACGCCTCCGGCGTGCCGTTTCGCTTAGAAGCGCGGGCCCGAAGTCAGCACGCCGGAGGCGTGCGTACCCAGTCACGACTGCGGCTTGAAATACAGGACCATCCCGGCGCCCGCCGCCGCCAGGACAAAACCAAGATACAAAAGCGGATTCGGCGAATTCTTGGGCGGATGCTGCCACATCGAAAAAAGCACGTTGACCAGCGGCGCGCCTGCAAACACCAGGGGCATTACGTACGTCGGCAGCCCACCATTTTTGAAGGCGAAGATAATGCAAATGGCGCCCGCGGCTCCGAGCGCGCCGCCGATTAGCGCTGCCGTCGAGCCCTTCATCGTAAAACCCTGCAAGCCACCCTGGGACGAAAGGCTGGTAAGCGGCACCAGCACGCCAATGAGAAAATAAGCAACGCCAACGCAAAGCAACGCGCGCATGGGACTGCCACCGAGTTCGACCTGGCCGCGATGCAGAACCGGACCATACAATCCCCACGACAGCGCTGCGCCTAACGCAAACAGAATCCAGAGCATTCGTGCAACCCTCCAGCCTCTCTAATCGTAAACTGACGATGTAAGTCGGCCGTATTCTAGCAGCACAGCTTATTGAATTAACAAATAACTTCGATCGGCCCAGTTTCTTTCCGGTGAGGTTAGCATCAAAGGCAACACTTCAAGGGTCGAAATTGTTAAGTTTTGTAAATTCTTTGATTGAGGCGGAGTTAAAGCGAGGACCGGGCATTTCCTTCGCGACATTTCTTTTGGATTTAGTGATAATGGGTCACTCGACGAAACGGTACGCACGCCTCTGGCGTGCCGGCACTTTGGCAGCGCGTACCAGACAGCCGCAGCAAGTTCTTACACCGGACATTTCCATTGAGGAGGAAGTCAGGCTTGAAATTCATTTTTACGACCGTCGTCATCTCAACGTTGATTCTCTTCGGTGCGGCAGTTGGCGCGGGGCAAACATATCGAGGCTCGGTGCGGGGCACGGTTTATGACCCGAATCACGCGGTCGTTCCCGGCGCAAAGATAACGCTGACCGAGGTCGCGACGGGCGTTACTCGAACTGCCTCAAGCGGCGATGCGGGTGAGTACGACGTCTCATCGCTAAGACCCGGCACTTATGAGGTCGTAGTGGAAAGCCTGAACTTCCTCAAGTATCACGAGAGGATCGAATTGCATGTGAACCAGGACCAACGGGTTGACGTGAATCTGGAAGTAAGTGGAGACACTGTCGAGGTGAATTCGACGTTTGACGCGACGCTCCAGAAAGATTCAGCCTCGCAAGGCGCAATTATAGAAAACCGACAGGTAACCGGTTTGCCGCTGGACGGCCGGAATTTTTATGAACTGGCTTTGCTGGCTCCCGGAGTCGCGCCGCCGGCCCAGGGCTCGGCGGGTTCTGTCCGCGGCGATTTTGCGTTCAGCGTAAATGGCGCCCGCGAAGACAGCAACAACTTTTTGCTCGATGGCGTCTACAACGTCGATCCCAAACTGAATACATTTGGCGTACGCCCATCCGTGGATGCGATTCGCGAGTTTGAGAACCTGACCAGCACCTACGATGCGACGTTCGGCCGCGCGGCCGGAGCGCAGGTCAACGTCGTGCTCAAATCAGGCACAAACGATCTGCACGGCAGCATCTTTGAATTTCATCGCAACGGCGCCCTCGATGCCCGGAACTATTTCGTTCCAGCAAACGAAGCCGATCCCAGATACCTGCGCAACCAGTTTGGCTTTTCATTGGGCGGCCCAATTCGAAAGGATCGCACTTTCATCTTCGGTGATTATGAAGGCACGCGTTCGAGTGAAGGAATTACGCGTGTGACAAACGTTCCGACACTCGCCGAACGATCAGGCGACTTTTCCCAGAGCCTTTTTGGTGTACCCACGAATCCTTTCACCGGCTTGCCGTTTGCCGGCGGGCGAATTCCCGATGCGTTTATTAACCCCGTAGGAAGAAACATCGCGGCCCTTTATCCGGCTCCGAATCGCGCGACGCCTTTTGCAAATTTTGTTTCTTCGCCGGTGCAGGATGATCGTGACGATCGCTTTGATGTGCGCGTCGATCACGTACTCAATTCACGTTCGTCGCTCGCGTTTCGTTACAGCTTCGGCGACCGCGCGCTTTTCGAGCCGTTTGCCGGATCAGGGTTTTCGGTCGTGCCTGGATACGGCAACGACGTTAGCCGGCGCAGCCAAAACGCCATGATTAGCGAGACGCACGTCTTCTCACCGCGGTTCGTCAACGATCTTCGGTTTGCTTTTAATCGAGTAGCGTCGGCGGTCCGCCAGCAGAATCAAGGCACGAGTGTGAATCGCGCGGTCGGCATGCCGGAACTGTCAGCGAATCCACGCGACTTTGGTCTCAGTTTCATCACGGTTACAGGCTTCTCTCCGCTGGGGCACGAAGGCAACAATCCGCAGAACAGCGTCACGAACACTTTTCAGATTATCGATACGGCGACCTACACAAAGGGCAAGCACCTGCTGAAGTTCGGCGGAGATATTCGCTTTGTGCAGCAGAATGCTTTTCGCGACGTGCAGTCTCGTGGGCTGCTTCAGTTTTCGCCATTCTTAACGCTCACGAACAATGCTCTTGGTGACTTGCTAATGGGTTTTCCTCTGTTGACGGGTGGCGCGCGCGTCGATAATGCGCAGCACCTGCGCAGCACCAGTTACAACTTCTTCGTGAACGATAGTTTTCGAGTAACCAGAAATCTCACGCTGATTGGCGGGTTGCGTTACGAATACAACTCGCCGCCTGTCGACGCGTTTGACCGCGCGAACATTTACAATCCGGCAACCGGCACGCTGGTCCCCGTGGGAACTGCGGGCGTGCCGCGCAGCGGATTCTTTCCGGATCGAAACAACTTTGCGCCCCGCGTTGGGCTGGCCTGGACGTTGGGAGACAAAGGAAACACCGTCATCCGTGCCGGCTACGGCATCTATTACGATCAATCACCGCTGGCTCCGGGCGAAGCGCTGTATTTCAACGCACCCTACTTTGATTTCAATCTCTTCTTTCCGCTGCCGGGATTGCCTCTGACCGTGAATAACCCATTCCCAACCTTCTTCCCGTTCGCCTTGCCGGACTCGGCGCTGGCGATTCAGCGCGATCTGCGAACTTCGTATATGCAGCACTGGAGCGCCAGCGTGCAACAGCAACTTGGACGCAGCCGCGTGCTCGAAGTCGCTTACGTCGGATCAAAAGGCACCGGCTTGCTTTCCGCTCGCGACATCAATCAGCCACAGCCGAGCGTCCTGCCCCCGGGGTTGCCATTTGTTCCGCGACCGAATCCGCGCTTCGATGACATTACAGCCCTCGAGTCGCGCGCCAGTTCGGAATACAACAGCCTGCAGATACGTTTTCAGCAGCGACTGAGTGCTGGATTGGCGGTTCTTGGCTCGTACACTTTATCCAAATCTACCGACGATGCTTCCAATTTTTTCAGCAGCGCCGGCGATCCAAATTTTCCGCAGGACAGCAACAACCCTTCGGCGGAACGCGGGCGATCGAACTTTGACGTACGCAACCGTCTGTCGGTGAGCTACTCCTATGACCTGCCGTTTGGTAAGGGACAAGCCCACCTGGCAGATAGCGGTTGGGTATCGGCACTGCTCACGGGCTGGCAAACCTTCGGAATTGTGACGGTGCAGACGGGCCGGCCATTTACGGTTGCGCTGCTTCAGGAGATCGACAACAGCGGCACCGGAAGATCGACACTGGGCTTTGGCGCGAATGATCGGCCGAACCTGGTCGGGAATCCGAATCTTTCGACCCGCACGCCCGAACGCTGGTTCAATACCGCGGCGTTCGTGTTTCCTGCGCCAGGTACCTTCGGTAATGCCGGACGAAATATTCTCAATGGGCCGGGCTACCACGCGGTGAATGCTTCGCTGGTTAAGAACACCGCCCTGACTGAGCGTCTCAACCTGCAAATCCGGGCCGAGGCATTTAATCTTTTCAATCATCCGAACTTTAATCTGCCGGACAACTTTCTCGGGTCGCCGACATTCGGTCGTATTTCGTCGGCGCGCGATCCCCGGCATCTTCAGTTCGGCGTCAAGCTCTTGTTCTAGCAGGTTGCTGAAAAAAGGAAATTTCGGCCACAAAGACACAGAGTCACGGAGAAAAGGGGGACAGAAATAATCAGAAATGCTATTGAATATGGCCGTTTCTATTTCCATCGTCCTCTGTGTCTCTGTGCCTCTGTGGCTAGGAATTAGTTTTTCAACAGCCTGCCAGGTCTAAAGGGGGTCTTAGATGCGGTTCACTCACTTGTCTCTCAAGTCTCTCGTCCTGGCAGCGGCATTGTTGTCGCCTTCTATCTCTTTGCGGGCTGACTGGCCCCAGTGGCGCGGCCCGAATCGTGACGGCACGGTCAAGAGCGCTACGATTCCAGCAACCTGGCCGAAGGGATTGAAGGAAGAATGGAAGATCACCATCGGCGCCGGTCACGCCTCGCCCGTCGAATCGAATGGAAAGATTTACGTTTTTGCCCGCCAGGGCGAAGATGAAGTTTTGCTTTGCCTGGACGCGGTGACCGGAAAAGAAGTCTGGCGCTCTAGCCAACCCATCGTTTACGAGATGCATGAGGCGGCGCGCGGACATGGCAAAGGTCCAAAATCTACGCCGGTCGTTAGTAACGGGGTCGTTTACACCTTCGGCATCTCCGGCGTGCTTTCGGCTCATGACGCGAACAGCGGCAAGCTGAAATGGCGGCGCGAATTCTCGAAAGATTATCCGAAGACGTCACCATTGTTCGGAACCGCGATGTCGCCGCTGGTCGATAGCGGTTTAGTCATCGCACATGTGGGCGGGCCCGACAAAGGCGCGCTGACAGCGTTTGACGCGCAGACAGGCGCGACGAAGTGGTCGAACCCTTTGGATGGTCCGGCCTACGCTTCTCCGATAATCGTCACCGCTGCGGGGACGCGACAGATTGTCACTTTCGTGCAGAAGGATCTGGTGGGGATTGATTTTGCCAGCGGCAAGCTGCTGTGGAAGCTGCCTTCCAAAACTCGATACGACGAGAACATCAACACGGTCGTGGTCTACAAAGATTTGCTGATCTTTTCGCGCGAGGAACAGGGACTGGCAGCGATTCGTTTGACCCGGCCAGGCGCGGAGATCGTTCCGCAGCAGGTCTGGGTTAACAAAGATGCAGAACTCTATATGAGCACGCCGGTATTGCAGGGCAACACTGTGTACGGCATGACGACGCGCCAGAAGGGCCAGTTCTTCGCTGTCGACGCTGAGACGGGAAAGACAGTCTGGCAAAGTCCGGGACGGATGGGAGAGAACGCAGCGATCCTGAATTTGGGGGACAAAGTGATTCTCTTTCTCACCAACGAAGCGAAGCTGTTTGTGCAAGCGGTTGACGGAAAGACTTATTCACCGGTTGCTGAGTACACCGTCGCCTCGAGCCCGACCTGGGCGCATCCACTTGTTCTGGGCCGGCGCATTTTGATTAAGGACGAGAGCTCGCTGACATCCTGGGCTGTCGCGCCATAAGTCAGGAGAGATTTGCCACAGAGGACACAGCGGTCAGTACCACCCGCGTCAGCGGGTGGGATAAGGAGTCGACCTGGAAAAACCCAGGTTGCGCGCTTACCCATCCGCTTACGCGGATGGTACTGACCTCTAAGTTTGAGACCGTCGCCCGGTTAGGAAAAGAATTACCGCTCCGGCCGAACCACAGCCCAGCGAATCAAATACCGTCCACCACCAGGGCATTCCCGTCGAGTAATCGATCCAAAAGAATATGGGGCCGGCCACGAGGTAAGCGATGCCGTTGAGGATTACCAGCGTGCGGAAGCGAGCGACATCCGAAGCCAGCACCCACAGCGATATGCCGTGCATGCCATAAGTGAAGGAAGCCTGCCGGATCATGAACATGATCAGCGGACCGCCAACCATCTCGCCCATCCCCAGCCACGTGTGCGACACTTCCATCCACGAGCGCGGCATAAAGACGGAAAAGAAGGCAAGGATCTCGACCGAACCCATCAGTCGCAGCAGCCACGCGAGTATACGCCGGGAATTCATAAGTTCTTTCAGTTTGTGGTGCAGGGACGGCGGGCTCCGGATTCAACCACGACAATCACCAGAACCCACCTTAGCAACCCGAAGGGTTGCCAAGAAAGTAGCCGGTGGTCGGAGTCCGCGGAGACCACCGGGAATGCGAGATTAATTGGGTCGCACCCCGGAGGGGTGCCAGATCCTTCGCGGTAAAGACCTTTTACGTTGACCTGATGTCTGGCACCCCTTCGAGTCTGTCGGAGAAACGCGTTTCTCTGCGCCTCTGTGAAAATTTCTGTGTCTCTGTGGTGAAATTACTCGCGAAAACACTCACCACAGAGGCACAGAGATCGCACAGAGGCACGGAGATCAATTTCTCCGACAGACTCTTCGGGGTGCGGTCATGACTAATGACTTTTCCGGTGGTCTCCGCGGACTCCGACCACCGGCTACTTTCTGGCAACCCTTCGGGTTGCGCTGAGGTGCGTCAACTATTCGAATGCCCTCGCAAAGCCTCGCCCTGGGCTTAACTCTGATCGCTGCGCCGCAGCTTATCAACTCGTTCGATCGTCGAAGTACGTGTACTTCGCTGACAGAGCTTCTTCCGGATCGGCCTTTACGGGCGAACCATCAATCTGTTCATATAGCGGCGGCGGGATCTCGGCGAATTCCGACATCGGGCCATAGACTTCGTCGACGCCCTCTTTGAAGACATCGCCGATCAAGAGATTAATGATGCTCACCCGGTGTTCGGGATACTTGCGCAAAAACTGAGCGAAGCTGAACCCGTCGTTATAGAACGCGTACACCAGCTTGCGCATTGATTCAATGCCGCGATCCAGTTTCGATTGAAACTGTCCCAGACGGGCGGCCGAGAAATCATCATGCCGGAAACCGTCATGAATCGCATCAGCCGCCAACTCGGCCATCTTCAAGGCCAACAGAACGCCTGAAGAGTAGATCGGATCAAGAAAACCGTAAGCGTCCCCGATGATGATAAAACCGTTACCGGCGTTTTGCTTCGAACGATACGAATAATCCAGGATTGAATAGATCTTGTCGACGCGCTGCCCTTCGGCCACGCGACGGCGGCACGCTTCCGTCTTCTGAATTTCCTCTTCAAAGATTTTCGCCAGGTCCTGACCACGGCCTTTCAGCAAATAATCGGGGTTAGCCACGATGCCGACGCTGGTGATGTCGTCCTCGAGCGGGATATACCAGAACCAACCGCCGCTGCCTGGCGGCGTGCGCAAGACCAAAGTGGCGCCGCCGTTAATATCTTTTTCCCGGTGCGCTCCCCTGAAATACGAGTAGAGCACCGCCTTCTTGAGTTTAGGATCGCGTACCCGCCAGCGAAATTTATTTGAGAGCATCGCGCTCTGCCCGGTCGCGTCGACGACGACTTTGGCATAAAAGCTGTGCGGCAAGCCATCTTCCATTTTCACCTCGACGCCCGTAGCCTTGTCACCTTCGAACAGGACCTGCTTAACCGTAACACCCTGGTGAACGGTGGCTCCCTGCTCGGCAGCATGCTCAATCAGCATCTTGTCAAACACAGCGCGGTTGACCTGCCAGGTGACGGCGCTTTCATTGTGGACGGCTTCAAAAAAATAAAACGGATGGGATTCTCTGCCGACCTGGTTCGCAAACTGAACACTGTATTTTTGGGTGAACGGACTCGTTTTCAGCTTTTCCAGAAAGCCCATGCGCTGAAAGGTCCAGTAAGTATCAGTCATGAGCGATTCGCCGATGTGATGTCGGGGAAACTTTTCCTTCTCAAACACCACCACCTTGCAACCCTCGCGCGCGAGAATACTGGCGATCGAGCTGCCGGCTGGTCCACCGCCAATTACGATTACGTCATAATTATTTGTTGTCATCTATTCTCTAGTTACCCAAGTCACCATTGCAGCGGAGCCGCGACTGGAGCGCAAGCGTCCTCGCTTGCACTCATCGTTTCGAAACCCTGGCGGGCAAGCGAGGACGCTTGCGCTCCAGTCACTGCATCCACCTTATGCATAGCGAACAGTTTTTAATTCCGGCTCAAAAAACTCCCAGAGGATCTCATCCACTTCCAACAATCCGCGCCGCGTCAATTTGATCGTGCCGTTTTGACGATCGAGCAACTCGTCCCTCCTGAATCGCTCATAAACAGGACGAAACTCGTCCCAAACGTCAACCCCAAACTTCCCGAGAAAATAGCCGGCGTCCAACCAGCCCGTCTTTAGTTGCAGGACCATCTCGCGAATCAGGCGTTGCTTTGGGGTTAATGAAACGGCGCGCAACAATGGCAAATTATCGGTTTTCAGAATGCGAATGTATTCTTCAAAGTTGTGGGCGTTCTGAAAATTCACGCCGCCAAAGTGTGAAAACGACGAGACGCCCAGCCCAATCATGTCGCCACCATGCCAAAGCGCGTCTGTGTAGATGAAGCGGCAGGGTTTACGCGTCGTCGCGAGCGTCGTGGCGCTGGCGATTTCGTAACCGCGTTCCTGAAACTGCTCGAACGCGTAATTCAGCCAGCGACGCTTAGTGGCCCAGTCAGCGATCGGCGAAGTCACACCTTGTTGAATCATCTCCTGCGAGATGATTGTGTTGTAGGGCAACTCCATCTGGTAGATGGTTACCGAATCAGCCTCGAGCTCGATCGCGCGGCGGACTGTGTCGCGCCATTTCTCTTCCGACTCGCCCATCATCCCGGCGATGAGATCGATGTTGATTTGCGGGAAGCCCACTGCGCGTGCCCAATCGTAAGCGCGATAAATCTCCGGCGAGAGATGCGCGCGCCCATTAGCCTCGAGAATTTGATCGTCAAAGTGTTCGATCCCCAGACTAAGACGGGTGACGCCAATCTCCTTCAAAGTTTCCAGCTTGGATTTTTGCAGTGTGCCCGGTTCGCACTCGAAGGTGACTTCCTCGGCATTCTCCCAACTCACATGACGATTGAGGCCGTCGACCAGATAGTGAAGTTGTTTTTCGCTCACATAAGACGGCGTGCCACCACCGAAGTACGCGAACCTTAGTTGCCTGCCCTGAAATCCTCTGGTGCGGCTGTATAGCTCATTCTCTTTGATGAGCGCGTCGAGATAAACCTCGATCTCGGACGAATTCTTGTCCGTGTAGACTTTGAAGTAGCAGAACTTACAGCGCTTGCGGCAAAACGGGATGTGGATGTAAAGCCCCAGGGGATCGTCAACGCGTGGCGGCTCATCGAGCGCCGCTAACGCCTCGCCGATGAGCTCCGGCTTCCATTGCGAAAACGGCGGATAGTTCGAGACAAAATAATTTCCGACCTCGGTCCCTGGCTTAGCTGTATCTATCGTCATGAATAAATTCGCGAACCTGTATCCAAATCCTGATATCCGGCCTCAAAATTTACGGGAAATGACCCCTCGGGAGGTTGACTCAAATTGATAAGACGCCGCGGCTAACGTTTAAGTTTCACACCAACAAAAAATTAACATCATAGATGGCGATGAGCAATCGGGGCGGTCAGGTGTCACTTTGCGGTTTCTTTTGCGCCTTTGCGACCTGGCGTGAATGAAATCGCCGAGACAGAGATTTCACGCAAAGATGCGAGGGCTCGCATGGGCAATACATACTTAAGTAATCAGCGGGCAATTGAATGCCGGCGAGCGCCAACGGCGCGTGATGTAAAAGCCTGGGCCAACGGCCCAGGTCGAGAAGGGAAACACGGTTAGAGCGCTGAAAGTGCGGAATTCCTAAGTGTTTGCTTGACGGTTCCAGTCCATCTCGCGCCTTCAGCGCTGCGGGACATATCGGGATCGTACCCTGGGCCGTTGACCCAGGCTTTTACATTGCGCACCTTTGGTGCTTACTGCAACTCAGCCACTGCTGATTACCGCCGTATGCTATTGCCCCCGCAAAGCCTAATTACGACGCGACCGAACAGGGCTTGCGGGCATCTTTGCCCTCGCCTAAACTCTTCGGCTAAACACCCGAGGCGATCATTGTCGAATCCCCAACCAATCACGATCAAGCATTCCCTGGTCTACATAATTCTGCTCGTCATTTGCGGCGTGGGCGTCTGGTTTGTTTTGAAGACGGGTTCGGCTCTTAATCAGAAGCGGGAGGTGCCAGCCGCGGCCGCGCCGGCGCACACGGTTCCTCAGGCCAGGTCGCCTGAAGGTTCGCAGCCTGGCAAAACCAATGTCGCTCGATTACTTTCCGCGAACCTCAGAAATGCTCTGAGCATTCTGCTGCTGCAACTGGTGGTAATCGTTATCGCGTCACGGCTCGTTGGCAAACTGTTTGTGATGATTGGCCAGCCGCGAGTGATGGGAGAGATCGTGGCCGGAATCATTCTCGGCCCGTCCCTGTTGGGCCAGCTTTCTCCAAACACGATGGCCTTTCTGTTTCCGCCAGAGTCGCTGGAGCCGTTGCGCCTGCTCAGCCAAATCGGTGTCGTGCTTTTCATGTTCGTGGTCGGAATGGAATTGGAGCTTGGCGATCTGCGCAAGAAGGCTTACGTCGCGATCATGGTCAGCCACACGAGTATCGTCGTTCCATTTTTCCTCGGAGTGACACTGTCTTTGTTGGTTTACAGATCAGAGTCGCCCGCGAGAACTTCATTCACTCCGTTCGCCCTGTTCATGGGCATCGCCATGAGCGTCACGGCTTTTCCTGTGTTGGCTCGGATCCTCGAAGACCGTGGTTTATCCAAAACGACGCTCGGCGGTATCGCCCTCAGCTGTGCAGCATTTGATGATGTAACTGCTTGGTGCCTGCTCGCTTTGGTGATCGCCATTGCGCGCGCAGACGCAATGCTGCCGGCGATTATCACCATCGCATTCGTGATCGCCTTCATCACCGTCATGATCTTCCTGGTTAAGCCGGTGCTGGCCCGGCTAGCCAGTCTGACCACCGATGATGAACGACATCGCCGCGGTCTCGTAGCCATGCTTCTGGTTTTTGTTTTTGCTTCCGCTTTAATCACCGAAATCATCGGCATCCACGCTTTGTTCGGGGCCTTTCTGGCAGGCGTTGTCATGCCCGCCACCGCCGGAGTCCGCGATATGCTCAAGGCCAGGCTCGAGACTTTGAGTCTGGTAGTTCTACTGCCCCTCTTTTTTGCGTTCACTGGCCTGCGCATGCAGATTACTCTACTAAACGATTGGCAGAGTTGGGTGCTGTGTGGACTAATCGTGGTCGTCGCGATCGCTGGAAAGCTGGGTGGGAGCATGTTTATGGCGCGTTGGACGGGGATGGGCTGGCGCGATTCGTTTTCGTTAGGCGTGCTGATGAATACTCGCGGCCTGGTTGAATTGATCGTGCTGAGTATCGGTTATGATCTGGGAATCCTTTCGGCCCGCACCTTCGCCATGCTGGTGCTGATGGCCCTGGTCACAACTTTTATGACCGGGCCGTTGCTTTCGCTGGTAAAATTCGGCCAGTCAGAGCCAATGTCCGACAAGCTTTAGCTTGTCGCAGCTTGGGCGACAAACTGAAGTTTGTCGGACATTGTTTTTCAAGAGGAACCATTAGTCATCCGGCTTCATTCGTAGGAAGGACTTGAACTATGAAAACGGTATTGAGACTTACCATTTTCGGAGTGTTAATGGCTGGTTGCGCCACCGTCTTCGCGCAGAAACCTGATTTCACTGGCTCGTGGACCATGGATCGAGCCAGAAGCTTCGGCCTTCCGGGAAACATGAACCAAACTATGATGGTCACCCAGACGGCCGCTGAGATGACCGTGGAAACAAGACTGATCCAACCTGGCAACGAACGAACGGTCAAGGATAGCTACGTGCTCGACGGTAAAGAGCACGACTTCACGCCGCAGGTTCCACCGGGCCAACCAGTACCCAAAGGAAAGCGGACAGCGGCATGGATGCCGGGCGGGAACGGCCTCCTGATAACCAACGTGACCACGACTGAATCGCCGAAAGGATCCGTTACGACTCAGGACGTCAGGAAGTGGACGATTATCAACGGCGAGCTGGTGATCGCCCAATACGTCGATAATCCCAACGTTTCTTATGAAGCGAAACGCATTTTCAAGAAGAATCCCTAGAGGTGAATCCGCAGATTACGCAGATTACGCAGATTTCACAGATTTTAAAACCGCAAAACAGACAGACAAGAAAAGGACGTGAGACGCTCACTGCACTAACTTTCACTTCTCTTTTCCTTTCAGTTTCTTTCTGCGTAATCTGCGTAATCTGCGGATAATCATCTGGCGATATTATAGGCCGCCATCTCATTCCCATTTCGCACCAGTAAATGGCCGCCGGCAATAGCTGGATAGTTCCAGGTCTTACCCTGAATCGCCGAGAAGCGGGCGACTTCGGTATGCTGATCAGGCGTCGCGCGCACCAGAACTAAATCTCCCTCGTCAGTAATGACGATTAGGTGTCCACTAGCCAACAAAACCTGGCCGTAGCCGTAACGCCCGCCTTTCCATTTGCGTTCGCCGGTTTTGACATCGACGCAACTGAGAATGCCTTCGTCCAGGCCGTAGATGTAGCCCTGGTGCAGCACCGAGCTGTTGAACTTATTCTTCATGTTCACGTTTTCCCAGACGGTGCGGGCGTTGAGGGCATTACCGCTGCCCGTCACTTCAACCAGCGCCGCGCCTTTGCCGTAACCGGATGAGATGAAGAAGTGATTGGCATCGACCATGATCGGCTGCGAGACATTGAGCCCCATGTCCGTGTTCCAGTCATAGCTCCACAAGAGCGAGCCATTGCCTGGCTCGAGTCCAAAAGCCCTCGAGGAGCTGACCACCACGATTTGACGCCGGCCGGCGAGGGTCACCAGCATGGGCGAAACATAGGCCTGGCGGTCACTCTGCGATTTCCACACCGACGCGCCGGTCATCTTGTTGTAGGCGACGACGGAATTATTTGCTGACCCGCCGGGTAAAACTATCACCTTATCGTCAACCACCAGCGGTGAAGCAGCCATCGCCCACTGCAGGTTCGCAGCCTGATTGTCGCTGAGGATATTTTTGCCCCAGATTACGCCGCCCGTCTTTGCATCGAGACAACGCAGCTCTCCAGTTGCGCCCAACGCATAAATCCGTCCCTCGTCCCAGGTCGGGGTCGCGCGAGGGCCGTCGCCGGTCGAGTCGTTGTATTCAGAGTTCCAGCCTTGCGTCCAAAGCTCGCGTCCGCTGTCGACGTCGTAAGCAGCGACGGTTTCTTTTCCGCGGCGCTGCTCGATCGTGTAAGCGCGCTTGTCGGCCACCACGAACGAGGCGAAGCCCAACCCGACAGGTTGCTTCCAGAGGAGAGGTGGTCCCTGCGCGGGCCAGGCCGTGGAAACTTCCATTTCGTCGTAACGTCCATCGCGGTTCGGACCGCGAAAGTTGGTCCAGTAGTTTCGGGTGGCGTGCGCCGACGCAACCTCATTCGTTGCTCCGGTCGGTGAAGCTGAGGTTCCGGGCGCAGGTGGTTGGGCGGTAGTCGCGGCCTGTGAGCTCGCTTGTTCTCGTTGCTGGGCGCGATGCTGCTCTACCAAGGCGTCATGCTCGGCGTGCGAACCTTTGCGCAGTTGGACGAAAAGGAAAACATAGCCAGCGCCCAAAGCCGCGATCAGAGAAGTCGCGCCGATTTTCGTGGCCGTGGCGGTGCCCCGGCGCATCCACAAAAGCACGATTCCCAGTGGCGGCAGCAGGATCGAAGCAATGATTAATCCAACCAACGAGTTGTCTCGGGGATCCGATTCCCTGGTCTCGAACATCTTTCTTTCTCCGATAATTTCAAAAGTGGACGATTATCCGCAGATTACACCGATTGCTTCGCAGCAGCCAATAACTTGCCCAATTAATCATCTGCGTAATCTGCGGATAGTTGGTCACCCCTTCGATTGCTGGACGCAGTAAATATTCTTCTCACCCCGAATAAAAATCTTACCGTCAGCCACCGCCGGCGAAGCATACACCGGCTCGCCGACAGAGTTAGTCCCCAGGATTTCGTGTTTCGGTCCCGCTTTCACGACAAATGTGTCTCCGTCCTCGCTGGTTAGCAGAATCTTGCCTTCGAAGGCAATCGGTGAGGCCGTGAACGTTGCCGGAATCGGAATTCGGCCGCCCTCGTATTTAACTTCGCCAGTCCTGGCGTCGAGACACGTTAGAATTCCGCGATCAGTTGTCAGGTAGAGATAATCTCCGTAGAGAATTGGGGACGGCACATAGGCCGTGCCCTTCGAGTATTTCCAAATCACCGAATCACCCAAATCTCCCGACCCGCCGAGATTAATGGCCATCACGATCTTTTCGGGAAAGCCGGCGCTGACGAAAACCATTTGCTGGTTCGCGACCGGAGAAGGAATGGCATTGCTGGCGACGCCTTTGTGACGCCAAAGCTCTTTTCCCGTCGCCGGATCATAGGCGATGACGGTCTCATTCCCACTGGTGATCAATTCGGTGCGCCCGCTGCCCGCCACCAGAATCGGCGTCGCCCAACTGGCTTGCACCTTGCGCGGAGTCCGCCACACTTCCTTGCCGCTCTTTTTGTCCAGCGCCACAATGAACGAAGCGGCGCCGCTCTCTTCATCGCACTGAACGATAACCAGATTTTCATGAAGAATTGGTGACGTCCCGGTGCCCATGCCGAGGGTTCCCAGCTTGCCGAGGTTTGCCTTCCACGCCAGCTTGCCGTTCAGGTCGTAGGCAAAAAGCCCCTCCGTTCCAAAGAACGCATAAACCAATTTGCCGTCAGTGGCCGGGGTGGAAGATGCAAAAGAACTCTTGCGGTGCCGGTCGTCGTAGGGTGTGCCTTCGAACGCGGTTTGTTCCCACAGAATCTTTCCCGTGTCGGCGTTGAGGCAAATCACCTTGAAGGTGTGCTTACGATCCGCGCCGACACTGTCGGGGTGCAGAAATTCTTTGCCGTCATCCATGTGAATAACCGCCTTTGCGCCGGGCACCACATCTCCTTCGATTGCAGTCGTCAAAAAGATCTTCTTCTCCCAGACCACCGGCGACGAGTGTCCCCGTCCCGCAAGCGGTGTTTTCCATCTGATGTTTTTGGCCGGACCCCATTCCGCCGGCAGGTTCTTTTCGGCCGACACCCCGGTGCCTCCCGGCCCGCGCCATTGCGGCCAGTTGGCAGCACCGGCAGTGCTGGTCAAGGCGACGGCTGAGGAAAGGAGGATGATGACGAGATTAAGTTTGATTAGCGAAGAAGTCTTCATGTTTTGGATTCCCTGGTTCAAAAAGCTGCGGAGCAGCGATCAGAGTTAAGCCCAAGGCGAGGCTTTGCGAGCCTTGGGTACGAACCATCTAAAGTGTCGAGCCCCGAAGGGGCGGTTCGATCACGGGCAATCAGGTCGACTCTTGCTACGCACCTTCTGTCGCCGCTTCGCGGCTCCTAACAAATAACCGACCATAACCCAAGGCTCGCAAGGCCTCGCCCTGGGCTTAACTCTGATCGCTGCTTCGCAGCTGGCTTTCCTGCGCCAGAATCTACCGATTCTTCGCCGTGGTGGCTTTCCCCGCCGCTTCTCCAAAAGCAAACAGGTGGCTGATTCCTCTGACAATTACCAGCCCGTCTGAAATCGCCGGCGTGGCCATCATCACTTCGCCGACAGGATTCGTCGCCAGCAGTTCGTATTTTGGTCCGGCCTTGACGACAAACACATCCCCGTCTTCACTCGACAAATAAATCTTGCCGTCCGAGGCCACCAGCGAAGACGTGAACGCGCCTCCTTTGCCCCCGAGTCGCTCCTGATAGATACGTTCACCGGTCGTCGCGTTGTAAGCCGTCAGCACACCCTGGTTTGAGCAGGTGTAGAAAGCGTCTCCGTATACCAGCGGGGTGGGCATATAGGGTCCCCCGCGTGGCTTGCTCCAGGCGATGGCTTCGGACGAGTCTTTTCCATCCTTGAGCGTGATGTCGCCGGACGCGCTTCCGAGCCGAATAGCGTAGATGGGCTGAATCGGCCGGTAACCACTGGTCACGTAAATCAAATCATGCGCGACAAACGGTGTGGGCGTCGTGATCTCTGAGTTCGGCGTCAAGCGCCACAACTCTTTACCCGTCTTTGGATCGTAACCGCGGATGGCTTTCGTGCCGTTGGTGATTAGCTCGACCCGGGTCTTGCCCTTAAAAACCGTCGGTGTCGACCAACCGGGAATCTCTTCGCGCGGTGTTTTCCACATCAGCTTGCCTGTCTTGATGTTGTAAGCCGCGATGAAAGAATTCTTCTGCACGTCAGCCTGGATAATGACCATATCCTTGTAGATGATCGGCGAACTTCCATACTCCCACTGATAGTCCGGGTCATAGAACCATCCTGCATCAAGGATACCCAGGTCCTGCTGCCACAAAAGTTTCCCGTTCAGGTCATAAGCGTAGAGACCGTGCGAACCAAACAGTGCAATCAGGTATTTTCCATCGGTCACAGGGGTTGAATCTGCGTGCGTGGACTTCGGATGTCTTTTGACTTTTGGTAGTCCTTCGTAGGCGACTCGCTCCCAGAGGATCTTGCCGGTCAACTTGTCGAGGGCATAGACCTTCCAGGTGTGTTTGGGATTGTCTTTAACCGGCGCGACGTCGCCAAAGAGACCATAGCGAGTTTCGTTCTTGGCCGCGCTGGTCACGGCGGTGGTGACGAAAATCTTATTGCCCCAGACGACGGGGCTCGAGTGCGCTAATCCCGGCAGCTCAATCTTCCAACGCACGTTGACAGCTTTCTCGACGTTCCAGTTGGTTGCGGCCGGTGGGCCTTCGACCACTCCGGTCGCGCCCGGTCCACGAAACTGTGGCCAGTTCTGGGCGCCCGCGGTCACTGATGCAAGAAGCAAGACTATTAGAAGGTGATTTAGTCGTCTCATAACGTCTCCTGAGCCTGCCTACTTTTTCGGTTCTTCAATTCTCTTGAAGGCGGTGTTGGCGTTGCCTTGTTTCAGACTAAAGCTCGCGACCTTGTTGTCAGTAACGTTGAAGCTAAAGGTCAGGCCATCGAAGGCCACCGGCCGAAACGAGGTCTTGTCGATCGCCATCAGGGCCAGAGGCCCCTGACTTGCCGGAGTCGCGAACAATTTTCCGTCCTTGACTGTGATCGCAATCTCATTCCCCTGCTCAGACTTATATCGCCCTGCATAAGTCTGCAACGTTGCAGCATCGATCTCGAGTGGCGGCTGCGCTCCCGCTTTCTTAAGCATTTCGGCAATTGCGGTCTTATCTTTGTCGCTCAGCGCCGCGGCCAGAGCACCGGTTAAGGTTTCAGGTTTGAGGCCCCCTTTGGCGAGGGCCATTTCCACGAGGGCATTCTTGCCTTCGCGCACGCCGGTCATCAGCACGTCACTAACGCTGTTTGAATCCTTTTCCAGCAATGCGCGTACGGTTTCGACGTGGTCGTTGTCCAGCGCCCAGGTCATCGCCGTCGCGTTGTAAAACGTGTCCTTGACCGTCACGTCGGCCCCGCGCGCCAGCAAGAGTTTGACGATTTCGGTATGGCCTCGTTCGGCCGCCTTGAACAAAGCAGTCGCGCCGTATCGAAATTTAGCGTTTACGTCGGCGCCTTTATCCAGCAGCGCCGTAACCGCCGCGAGGTCACCCTGGCGGACGGCTTCCCAAAACTGGTCATTGAGTTCCTGCTTTGAGGTTTGGGCGAAGGCCACGCTCGAGATGAACGCGAGGGCCAGCAAAACTGTGAAAGAACGTTTCAACTTCATGAAACTCCTCCGCGCTTTTGGACTTCGAAGGCTTGATGATACATTCAACCACGTATTGGTCTTTGGCAGAAAGAACGGGCCGAAAGAATTAACATAACACTGCAACGAGTGTGTACGTATTGTACATCTGTAGAGTTGCAGAGCACGATTGGTTTTGGCTTCATAAATTACCCCGAGCCAAGAATCTGGAGCGAGATCCGAAATGACGAAGCGTCCGTCCAAATACCTCTTCATCATTGTCATCCTGTTTGTGGCTATCTCTGCAGCCGGCAGTGACTGGGCTGACTGGCGCGGACCTGCGCGCGACGGCATCAGTGCTGAGAAGGACTTGCCGTCGAAATGGTCACCCACAGGCGAAAACCTGGCCTGGAAGGCGCCCTACGGTGGTCGCTCTGCGCCGATCGTGATGAATAATCGCGTCTTCATCCAGAACACGGCCGGTAAAGGAGAGACTGAGCAGGAGCGCGTGATGTGCTTCGACGCCGATACGGGCAAGCTGCTCTGGGAATATAAGTTCAACATCTTTCTCAGTGACGTCCCACCGCATCGGGTCGGCTGGGCTTCACCCGTGGGCGACCCCGCGACCGGGAATGTATACGCGCTCGGCGTAGGCGGTTCGCTGCTGGCGCTGGGCCGGGATGGCAAGCTCATCTGGGAACGCTCGCTTAGTGAAGACTTCGGAATATTAACCACCCATGGCGGCCGCACCGTGTCTCCGATTGTCGACGGCGATTTGGTGATCATAAGCGGGATCACCTTTGGTTGGGGCCCAAACGCCCGGGGCGCCCACCGCTTTATGGCCTTCGATAAGCGCACCGGCGAGACCGTCTGGATCAGCGCGCCCGGTGGACGACCTTACGACACCACTTACGCGCCACCAATCATCGCGAACATCAACGGCACCCGTTTGCTCATCGAGGGTGCCAGCGACGGTGTGGTCTACGCGCTGAAAGCTCAGACCGGTGAACCGGTTTGGAAGTATGAGATCAGCAAGCGCGGTATCAATACCGGCGTGGTCGTGCGCGGCACCACCGCTATCCTGACGCACAGCGAAGAAAACCTCGCGTCAAACGAAATGGGGATGATGGTCGCGGTTGACGCAACGGCAAAAGGTGAAGTCAAGAAAGAGCAGGTCAAATGGAGCGTATACGGGTGGCAGGGTGGCTTCTCTTCTCCGGTGCTCGATGGCGAGCGTCTTTATCAGGTCGATAACGGGGCCAACCTCGCGGCCTTTGATGTGAATACGGGCAAGCAATTGTGGCTGCAAAACCTCGGCACAATCCAGAAGGCCTCTCCGGTGCTGGCTGATGGCAAGCTTTACGTCGGGACTGAGAATGGTAAGTTCTTTATCCTGCGGCCGACCGCCACGGGTTGTGAAATCCTCGATCAGGATCAACTGGGGAGCGAAGCCCAGCCGGAAACAATCATCGCTTCCGCGGCTGTAGCCAACGGGCGCATCTACTTCATCAGTGATTCAAATCTCTACTGCATCGGAAAGAAAACCAGCGGCGCAACGAACCAGCCGGCGCCGGTCGAAGGCTTACCTAATCCGAACCGGCCGGTTGGTCACGTGCAGGTCAGTCCGACTGAGTTGATCCTGAAACCCGGCGACACGGCTCGTTTTCGTGTGCGCCTCTTTGACGAAAACGGAACGTTTATTCGTGAGGAGCAGTCGGCGACCTGGGCCCTTGATGGCTTGAAAGGGACCATCGCCAACGGTCAATTCGTGGCCGCGGCGGACGGCGGCTCACAGGGCGGTCTGGTCAAAGCTACTGTGGGTAACGTGACTGGCTCAGCCAGCGTGCGCGTGTTTCGACCGCTGCCGTGGAGCGAGGACTTTGAAGCAATGGCGCCCAACAGCGTCCCGCCGCTTTGGGTCAACGCAACTTTGAAATTCGCCGTGCGTGAATTTGAAGGCGGCAAGGTCCTCGTTAAGACGACCGAAGGCTCGTCTTTGTTGAGCCGTGCCCGGGCCTATTTCGGACCAATCGATTTTTCAAACTACACGGTCGAAGCGGATATCCGCGCAATGCAGAAGCGCCGGCAACAGGGCGATGCCGGCGTGATCGCTCAGCGCTTTGTCCTGGTTCTTTATGGCAACAGCCAGATGCTGCACCTCGAACCGTGGCAGCCGGAAATCAAGCGTACCGTCGCGGTGCCGTTCGCCTGGAAGCCGGATACCTGGTATCGGATGAAGTTGCAGGTCGAGAATCTTCCCGACGGTAAAGTCCGGGCCCGCGGAAAGGTCTGGGCTGTCGGCGAAACTGAACCCGCAGCCTGGACGATCGAACGCATCGATCCGATCGCGACGAACCACGGCGCGCCGGGAATTTTTGGCAGCGCCCTCGCCGAAATCTTTTTTGATAATGTAAAGGTATACGCGAACAAATAACGTCTCAGAAGTCCGCGCGTGAGCAAGGGCCTGATTCGCCTGGGTACTGATGCAGTTTGGGAAATAAATGTCCGACAAACTTCAGTTTGTCGCCAAGCTTCGACAAGCTAAAGCTTGTCGGACATTCTGACAATTTGCTGAAAGTTATACGTCATGATGAACAAACGAAGGATAAGAACTCCACTTAGGTTATTGCCGTTGGCTCTGCTTGGCCTGGCCGTAAGCGCCCTATTGCTCACTGCTCACAGCCCACTGCCAACTGCATCGGCTTCCGACCCCGGCTCCGGCGATTGGCCCATGTGGGGCGGTACGGCCGATCGCAACATGGTCTCGAACATGAAGGGCCTGCCGACCAGCTGGGATGTCGGTAAGAAGACCAATGTGAAGTGGGTAGCCAGTCTGGGTTCACAGAGCTACGGTAACGTAGTGGTGTCCGGCGGGATGGTCTTCGTCGGCACCAACAACGAGGGCTTGCGCGATCCGAAAGTAACCGGCGACAAGGGTGTTTTGATGGCATTTCGTGAATCAGACGGCCAGTTCATGTGGCAAATGGTCCACGACAAGCTGATTGCCGGGCGGGTTAACGACTGGCCTTATCAGGGTGTGGCCTCCTCCCCGCTGGTTGAGGGCGACCGCGTCTATTACGTTTCGAACCGTGCCGAGCTGGTCTGCCTTGATACGCAGGGTTTTCGTGACAAGGAAAACGATGGCCCGGTGACTGATGAAAAACTAACCGGTGAGACCAACGCCGACGTGGTTTGGCGCTTCGACATGATCGAAGAGGTCGGATCGCTGCCGCATAATCTGGCGAACTCGTCGCCGGTGATGTACGGCGATTTGATCTACGTCAGCACCTCGAATGGTCAGGACGAGAGTCACGTCAACATTCCCTCCCCGAAGGCCCCGGCCATCATCGCCGTCAACAAAAAGACCGGCAAACTCGTCTGGGAAGATAATTCAGTTTTCGATCGAATTCTGCACGGCCAGTGGTCTTCGCCGACGGTCGGCACCATCGGTGGCGTGGTCCAGGTGATTCACGGCCAGGGTGATGGCTGGATTCGCGGCTACGAAGCTTTGACCGGAAAGAAGCTTTGGGAATTCGACACCAATCCGAAAGATTCGGTCTGGCCCAAGACGCGCAATGAATTGATCAGCACGCCAGTGGTTTACGAAGATCGCGTTTACATCGCCAACGGGCAGGATCCCGAACACGGCGAAGGCGTCGGTCACATGTATTGCATCGACGCAACCAAGCGTGGCGACATTACCAAGACCGGTCTCGTCTGGCAGTACGACAAAATCCGCCGATCAATTTCGACGCCGGCAATCAAGGACGGCATAGTCTACGAAGCTGACTTCAGCGGTTTTCTTCACTGCCTCGACGCCAAAACCGGAGCCGTCTACTGGGTTCACGACATGTTCGCCGCAGTTTGGGGGTCGCCGGTCCTGATCGACGGAAAGGTCTATCTCGGTGACGAAGACGGCGACGTTACAATCCTGCAGGCCGGAAAGACCAAGAAAGTGCTGGCGGAAATGAACATGGGCAGCTCGGTATACAGCACCCCGGTGCCGGCGAACGGAGTGCTCTACATCACTAATCGCAACCAGCTTTACGCGCTGGCAGAGGCCAAGCCGGCCGCAGTCACCACGAGGTGAGTCTTTGAGGTCAGAACCGGGAGCGGTAGCGACCGGGTCGTTGTCGATGATTATTAATTGACCCGGTCGCTACCGCTCCCGGTTCTGACTCCTTAATGCAGAGCTTCGATTTTCAGACTCGGACCCGGCTTGTTTTCGGCGCCGGCTCGATTAAGCGCCTGGGTGAACTGGCGTCAGAGCTCGGATTTCGCCGAACCCTGCTGGTTGCCGATAAAGGCCTGGTGGCCTCTGGTCACGTTGATGAAGCTCTCGAGCCGCTACACCAGAAAGGAATCGAGGTCATTCGATTCCACGATTTTGACGTAAACCCGGACACCGCGATTATCGAAGCTGGCTGTGACTTTGCTCGCCCGCTCAAACTCGATTCAATCATCGGTCTCGGCGGCGGCAGCTCTCTCGATTGTGCCAAGGGCATCAACTTCCTGCTGACCAATGGCGGACGCATGCAGGACTACGTCGGTTACGGTAAGGCGACGAAAACCATGTTGCCGATGATTGCCATTCCGACAACTGCGGGCACCGGCAGTGAGGGGCAAAGCTACGCCGTAATTTCAGATGCCGAGTCCCACGCAAAAATGGCTTGCGGCGATCCCAAGGCGGCGTTTCGCGTGGCTCTGCTTGACCCGGCACTCACCCTGTCCCAACCGAACTCGATAACGGCCACGGCGGGCTTTGACGCCATCGCGCATGCTGTGGAAACCTACGTGACCACGAAGCGAAATCCAGTGTCCGAAATCTTCTCGCGGGAGGCCTGGCGGCTGCTGGAACCAAACTTCGAACGGGTGCTCACCGAACCGAACAATCCTGGGGCGCGCAGCAAAATGCAACTCGGGGCTTATTTCGCCGGCGTCGCCATTGAAGGCTCGATGCTGGGAGCTACCCATGCTTGCGCTAATCCTTTGACTACTCACTATGGCACGACCCACGGGGCCGCATTGGCGATGCTCTTGCCGACCGTCGTGCGTTGGAATAAGTCGCAGGCGGCGGAGCGTTACGCCGAACTGGCGCGACTGGCCGGTTTGTATTCGGGTTCCAACGAAGAAGACGCGACCGAGGCACTTGCTGCTCGCCTCGAACAACTCGCGGCAGCGGGCGGGCTTCAAAGCAATTTGAGCGCGGCAGGCGTGACGCGCGATCAGTTATCAATGCTCGCCGGTGAAGCTGCGAAGCAGTGGACCGGAGGCTTTAATCCACGACCGTTTGACCAGGCCGGAGCCCTGGAGGTTTACAAGAGTGCGTTTTGACGTGTCAGAAGCCCCCTGGGTCCCCGGCCGGGCAGCCCGGGTGAGTCTCTCGGAAAAGGTATTTCTCAGTGGAACTCTGTGGTTCTCTGTGTCTCGGTGGTGGAAAACCTTCACCACAGAGGCACAGAGGTTTCACAGAGAACCACAGAGTTCTTTTCCGGATAGACTCGTTGGGAGTGGGACCAGGGGCAGCCTCAGTCCGGGAATTATGAAAGTACACCGCCGCATGATTCTGAAGTTGCCCTCCCTGACGGTCGGGCTTCTGACACTGCTGGTCGCTGTCTTCTGCGTTCTGCCTTCTGCCTTCGCCCAGGACAGTCCCGCTGACAACTGGCCCCAGTTCCGGGGGAATCCTTCTCTTACCGGCGTCTCGCAATCGACTGTTCCGAACAGTCTGAAACTGCTCTGGACCTACGAGGCTGGAGAATCAATTGAATCTTCCGCGGCGATTGTGGGGCGGACTGTGTTTTTAGGATCGCAGAAGGGCGAACTGGTCTCGCTCAATCTGGACAACGGCACGGTCTACTGGAAATTCTCGACCGGCGGACCAATTGGTGAATCGTCTCCGGCTTACAGTTCCGGCGTAGTCTATATCGGAAACCTCGACGGTTGGCTTAATGCGTTAAATGCTTCAGATGGAAAAAAACTCTGGGCGTTTAAGACGGAGAGTGAAATCAAATCGTCGCCGGTCGTAATCGGCGATCGAGTTCTCATCGGTTCATACGATCAAAATCTTTACTGTCTCTCAACGCGCACCGGAGCGGTTTTATGGAAGGTCAGAACCGACGGCCCCGTCCATGCGACCCCCGGCATTGCTGACGGGATGGCTTTCATCGCCGGCTGTGATGAGTTGTTTCGCGCGATTCGCATCTCGGACGGCAAGGAAATGTTTCAGGTGTCGTCCGGCTCGTACACCGGCGCTTCGCCCGCGCTGCGAGGCGGTTCCGCGTTCTACGGCACTTTTGGAAATGAAGTCCTGATGCTCAGCCTGGCGGAAAGGCGCATCGTCTGGCACTACGAACATCCGCAACGCAAATTTCCTTTTTACTCATCGGCCGCCGTGACTGCTGACCGAATCGTGCTCGGGGGCCGTGACAAAATGGTGCACGGAATTACGACTGCGGGCAAAGCTGTCTGGACTTTTACGACGCGCGCTCGCGTAGAGTCATCGCCCGCAATTGCCGGCGAACGGGTCTTCATCGGTTCAAACGACGGGATGTTTTATGTCTTGAACCTGAGCAACGGCGCAAAGCTTTGGGAATTCAACGCGGGCGCGCCGCTCTCTGCCTCTCCAGCGATCGCCAACGGCCGGATTGTCATCGGCAGTCAGGACGGACGGCTGTATTGCTTTGGGTAAGTCGGTACGCACGCCTCTGGCGTGCTATTCAAGAAACGATCAACGTCAACGCAGGCACGCCGGAGGCGTGCGTACCGACCCGGTCGCTACCGCTCCCGGTACTGACTTCACTTCAATACTGCCACAGCTTCAATCTCGATTCGCGCGCCGCGTGGTAACGCTGCCACCTGTACCGTTGTACGCGCCGGCGGATCGCCTTTGAATTGTTTCCGATAAAGTTCGTTCATGGTGTTGTAGTCCGCCATGTCCGCCAGGAAAACCGTCGCCTTGAGGATGTGTTCGGTGCTGCTACCCGCTGCTTCAAGCGCCGCGCTGAGATTCTTGAACACCTGTTCGAGTTGCCCGGCCGTCCCACCTTCAGCAAGTTGACCCGTTTTCGGATCCACGCCGATTTGCCCGGAAGTAAAAACCAAATCTCCGGAGACGACCGCCGACGAGAAAAGGCCGTTGGGCGTCGAGCCCGGCAGATTCACGGCGCGACGGCGCACGGACTCGGGCTTTTGGGTCTTTGAAGCTGCAGGTTGAGCAACAACAGTGGCGGCGCAACACACGAGAGCCAGTGTCAGCAGAATAATTTTCTTCATGGTTCTTAACCTCGGAAGTATCTAGCCAGAGTTGATTGTTTCGGCTTGGCCGTGAACAGCGACACGAGGAACATCAAAAGCGCGGAAACCAAAACCATCGGCACGACCGGCATGAATCCAAACACCGCCGTGCCGCCGGGCGTGCGCGAAATAACTTCCGTTCCCCCCAGTGACCAAATCACGCTGGCAGGTCCGGGCGCCGGCGCCGGCACGACCGCTTGAAACGCCGCGACCGCCACGACGGCGATTGCTACCCAGACGGTAACCGCGAGGGCGCCCCACTTTGTGCTTCCCTTCCAGAACAACGCGGCAACCAGCAAAGGCGAGAGCGCCGCAAATCCGGAAAATGCATATTGGATCGCTAACTCAAAAATTGTTTCCGGCGCACGCAGGGCCACGGCGTATGCAATTACGGTGATGATGACGATGAAGATACGTCCGGTTTGAACTTGCACAGCTTCGCCAAACCGCGCCTTCCCTCCATAAAAGGCAAAGACATCCTCGGTGAACATGGTCGAAAGCGCCAGAATCTGTGAATCGCTGGCCATGACAGCCGCCATGATGCCCGCTCCCAACAATCCAGCCAGCCACAACGGTGCATATCTTTCGAGCAAGCGAAGTATCACGTCATCGCCCGCCGCTTGTTCCCGCAACTCATCACGCTGCTCCGGCGCCATGGCCTTGCCTTGCGTAGCCAGAACGCGACGAGCCTCCTGCTTGGCGCGAATCTGCGGCACGTCGGTGACGCGATTAGCCATCACACCAAGGAACACACAAGGTAACCAGATGGCCAGAATACAAAGCGGATACAGAATCACGGTCCGCTTGAAGTGGTTCATCTTCTCGGCCGTCAGCGTGAAAATCAGAATGTGCGGAAACGCGATCGCCGAAAGTGGAATGAACGTGTAACTAAAGAAGTAGAGCGGCGAGATGCGCTCGCGCGTCATCAACGGGGCCAACGCCGGGATTGAGAGCATTTGCTGCGCGGCAGTGCGATATCCGCCCATGCCGACACCAATAACTATCAGAGCGATGGCGCCGAAGACCAAAAACAAAACCGTCTGAAAGGTATTGACCCAGGCCGTACCTCGCATCCCCCCGAAGAAGACGTAACCCATCACGACCAGCGCTACGATTGCCCCGCCAAACCAGAACGGTACGAGTCCGCCGCTCACGGTGTTCAGCACTGTGCCACCGCCCATGATGCCGATGATGATGTACGGAACCAGCAGGGCTGCCTGAACCACAGAAATCAACGTGCCGATATGGCTGCACTCCCAGCGATCGCGAAACATCTGGACCGGAGTCATGAAGCCATGCTCCTTGCCCAGGGCCCAGACCCGAGTGCCGATTAGAAAGATCGACAGCGGAATCACCAGCGCGGAGGACGAAGCCATCAAGCCGAAAGTGACGATCCCATTCGTGAAGGCGTGTCCTGACGAGCCCAGAATGGCGAAGGCCGTCATGTTCGTGCCAAAGAGTGAGAAGAGAAAAACAAACGGTCCGATCGAGCGTCCGGCGAGAAAATAATCTTCAGCCTTCTCTTTTCCTTTCGCGCGACGAAAGGCAAAGATGCCGATGTATAAAACTATGCCGAGATAAATGAAGACAACGATGGCGGGAATCAAGAGGCAGCGTCCTCCTGCTTCTGATGTGCTGCAACCTCTTCCTCGAGGTGTGCGGGCCAGGCGAACTTCACGAGCAGCCACATAAGCAATGCCGCGGCGACAGCGAAGGCTCCATGATAGAAAAGGCCAATCGGGATAAAGCCAAAGACCAGTGGGTAGGCTGTGCGCCAGAACCAAAAATCCTGGTGCAGGACGTACAGCACGACAACAGCGAGTACCAGCAGGACCTTTTTCATGATGTGTCCGCCAACCTTTTTGGCAAAAACCGTTCGCGCACGAACCGCAGGCTCGTACCAGGTCAATTCTTCCACCTCAGAAAACTGCTACGGAAAAAACTGCTGCCTGCGTTGCGTGTTGAAGCACAAATTGCGGCTTAACCGCGCGACACTTTATCATGAAGAGGGTGACCGTACTAGACCCGATTAAGGTCATTCTTTCCAGTCTCCGCAGATTACGCAGATTCAAAAACATCAACTCAAAGAAAAGCCTGGGTGTAACCTACTGGAAACCATCGCCGCTTTGAGATCTTGCACCTCGCAACTGTCAATTTCTTATCTGCGTAATCTGCGGATAGTCGTAAGCTGCCAAAGCGACCTGCTACGGCAGTATTCGAGGTTGTTTCGCGCCTCGATCAATTTACCGTCTGACGCTGCTAAGGCCGTTTCAAATTCCTTTTGAGCTTCCGATAGATCGCCTCTTAGTGCCAGGAGAACACCAACGTTGTTATGGCTCCAGGCGGAGTCTATGCTTTTGTAGCTGATCGAGTTTCTGAAGGCCGCTTCGGCCCCGGCGAAATCGCCTGCGGCAAGATAGGCTAACGCCAGATCGAACCAGGCCTCGCCGTTTGATCTATTCACTCGCAGCGATTCCAAAAATGCCAGGCGAGCGCTTTGCCAATTTTCCCGCGCCGATTCCGCCATCCCAAGAGCATAAAATGCTGTCGCATAGTTATCGCCTTTTAGCTTAATCGCAATCTTGAATTCTGCGACAGCTCTTTCCGGATGATTCAAGTGGTATTCACACACGCCGAGGTTGTAATGCAACTGCGCCAGACGATCGCTGTCTAAACGAACGCTTTCGGATCTATCAAGCGCCTCCAGATAGAGCGATAGTGCCTTTTCGAATTCTCCGTTTTTCGCAAGTTTCGTCGCCTCGTTGAACTGAAGCATAATCCGTCGCGGCTGCGCCGACACGCTGACCACAAATGCCAACACAAAAATGAACGACAACGTTCGCATTGCTTAGCCTCCCTTAGACTTTTCCCAATTCTGGCAACGAGTTTAAGGAATGCGATCGTCCAAATCTTTCGGCTGGCTGCTATTAGTGTTCTGAGACTGCTCAAGGAAGACGAACGGGGGGAAGGAGAGCTGTGATGGAGTTGACCTGTCAAACTTCCGCCAATTCTGGTGGGGTCTTACTTTGCGGTTGTTCTTTGCGGCTTGGCGCCTTCGCGTGAGTGTCTCGCATGAAAAAGGTAATGTTCACGCAAAGACGCCAAGGCGCAAAGATACGCAAAGTCAAACAAGACACTACGCCAACTCCTGACGACTAAGCGAGGTTTAGATCGCGCCAGACCTTCGGCGTAACGTTCGTAAACTTGCGGAAAAGCGTAGTGAAGTGACTCTGGTTTTTAAAGCCCGTTCGCAGGCTGATTTCGACGATCGGCAGACCATCGTCACTCAAGAGCTGCTTGGCGCGTTCGATCCGCCGTTCCATCAGATAATGCTGTGGCGTCAGGCCGGTCGATTTTCTAAAAGCGCGGGCGAAGTGGAACTGGCTCAGGCCCGCGACCACGGCCAGTTCCGCCAGGCCCAGATCGTGATCGAGATTCTCTTGAATAAACTCTTTAACCCGGCGCAGTTTATAGCCGGTTAGCCCGCCGTTCAGACGACCATTGAGTGATTTTGCCGTGCTATAAGATTTCAGCACGTGGAGCGTCAACGTCTGGATCAGCGAATCAGCGTAGAGTCTTCCCGCGGGCGTGTCGGACGATGCTTCGTCGAGCAGAGCAAAGGCCAGGTGAGTCAGCAGCGGATCTTTTTTCTTATAAACCTCGATCAAATCGAAGCTGGGGCTGAGCTGATTTTCAACCGCTGTTTTTTTGAGGAATGCCGGAAGCAGCCTGATATGCATTATGTCGATGGGCGCTTGCCAAAACGCGCTCAGAGACTGTCCGGCCGGCGTCAGGCAAATATTGCCGACGCTGCCGCGCGTCGAGATCAGACGTCCGGTCCCCGAGATCTTTTGGGTGATGACTTCACCCGCAATCGAAACGTTCAGGTTGTGACCATTGAGCGTTTGTTCGGGCATCCGGCCGGGTACGACGCGGGCGCGACCCAGGCCAATGCCGGTCCACTCAGCTGCCTGTCTGAATAGGTATGGAGACTCCCTTTCGGATTCCCATTCTATTTGCATTTGAAACCTTTGTAACCCTCTTTGGAAACAAAACGCAAGTTCGCGTGGTGGCCCATTTTGTAGGCGCGTCCCTCCGTGGGCGCCCGCTTATTGCCAGCGACGTGAGAAGGCCGGGCGCCCACGGAGGGACGCCCCCTACAAAATTGGGCCACTACCCAAGTTCGCCCTATCGCGAGGTTGTAGGGGCTAGGTGATCGAGCGTCGACGCCGGCGTTCTGGCCTGCGATCAACGACTAAATTACCGGATCGTGGGAATTGTCACATGTGATGGGTAGCGACTGCTGCGAAATACTTTCTGAGTTGCAGCTACGTAATCGGAATCGCGCGCGAGAAAGATGTTGTCAACGAATTTTTGCGGGTTGCGATCGTAGATCGGAAACCAGGTGCTCTGCACCTGCACCATGATGCGATGACCCTTCAGAAAGGCGTGATTGCTGGTATGCAGATCAATGGCGTATTCGATCACTTGATTCGCAGGAATCGCCTCCGGTTTCGTGAATGAATTGCGATACCTGCCTCGCAGTATTTCGTTGGCAATCATCAGCTGATAGCCCGACATCTTCGGGTCTTTGGCATAGGTTTCCGGGTAGACGTCAATTAACTTCACCACCCAATCACTGTCGGTTCCGGAAGTCGAAGCGAAGAGATGCGCAACGATGTCGCCGGCGATGACCGTGTCATTCTGCAAAGCCTCAGTTTCCCACGTGAGCACGTCCGGGCGGCTCTCGACAAAACGCTGATCTTCAAGCAGCCACGTGGACCACCGCGAACCACCGCTGTAGGTTGGTTCAATGGGGCGAGGCCGGTAAGGCACCGGATGAGCCGGATCTGAAACATACTGATCGACTTCTGAAGGTCCGTTTGCGGTCGGCCGCTCAAAAGACAATTGGCCATTCGCCTGGAAATAGAGGTCGCGGGAAATCACATTCGCGCGCGGCGGCCAGGAATCAAAAGAGGTCCAGCGATTCGAGCCGGTTTCGAAGGTTGTTGCTTCTGGCTGGCGAAGCTGTCCTTTGTCCTTCAAGTAAAATGCGAACCACGGTTGAAAGATGTTCGCTCGAAAATACTGGCTGACGGGGCTGCCAAAATCGATGTTTCCTAATTTGTCGCCCGTCAGCCGATTCCAGCCGCCATGGTTCCATGGTCCAACAACCAGATAGTTAACGTGATTTGAATCCGTCTTTTCCAAAATCTCATACGCTTTCACCGGGCCGTAGAAATCCTCCTGGTCCCACCAGCCCGCAACATGCATGATGGGCACGGTCACCTTCTTAAGCTGATTCACTAACGCCTGGTCCTGCCAGAACTTGTCGTAGTCCGGATGCTGCACGAAGTTATTCCAGGTCGGCAGCTTGCCGTGAAAGTATTTCGCATCGGCGTTTGAAAGAGCGCCGAGTCGTAGATACCACTGATAGGTGTCATATCGATCAAACTGAAAACTCGACGTCAACTTTGAGGACTCCAGCGCAAACGAGTACTCGAAGCCATAGCTGAGACGGAAAGCGCCGTTGTGATGAAAATCGTCGCCCAGATACATGTCGGCCGGGGTCGCTTGTTCGGTTACCGCCTTCAGGGCCGGATGCGGCTCAAGCACCGCCATGACTACGAGCCAGCCGGGATACGAGGTTCCGAACATCCCGACGCGGCCGTTGTTGTTCGGAACATTCTTGACCATCCATTCGATTGTGTCGTAGGTGTCGGTGCCCTCATCTATCGCCTTTGGATCCTGAGATTTACGAAGCGGGCGTAGCATCACAAACTGGCCGTCAGATTTGAATCGGCCGCGAATATCCTGAAAGGCGAAGATATAACCATCGTCAATCACTTCCTTCAAAATGCCGCTGGGAAAGGCGCGATAAGTGTTGTCTATTCCATAAGGCGTGCGCTGAAAAAGAATCGGCAAAGGCTCCGGACGAGACTTGGGTGTGTAAATGATCGTATGTAGCTTCACGCCATCCCGCATCGGGATCATCTGTTCACTCTTTTCGAAACCAACCGGCGGATCGGGTGGCTGAGTCTCCTGGCTGTAAAGCGGTGTGCAGAAAACGAGGAGAAGCAGAAACGGAAGATAGATCTTTGGCCTAAGTAACATGCAATGATTCCTCAACCTGTGTTGGTCGTGGTCGCAAACCTGCGAAGCAGGTGACAGCATAAAGCCTGGGGCGTCAGCCCCAGGTCAAAGCCCTGAAGGGCCTTGCCTCAAAAGTCTGAAAGCGGCAGGTCTCATTCACACCGGGCTTCAGCCCGGTGACCTCAGAGCCGGAAGAACAAAAACCGTTTCAACGGTTTCTCGAATGACTTTTTGAGACCACGTCCTTAGGCTCAACCGTTCAGTGGTACTCCAGAGGAAAAACCGTTAAAACGGTTTCACCCATCTACCCTGCTGCCGATCACCGGGCTAAACCCCGGTGTGAATGAGAAGGTGAATGCTTGATTTCTCGTCTACTTAATCTTGCCCGGTCCCCACAACGCTCTACCGGGCTTTGCTCCGGTGTGCTCGCCATCCTTCAGCACCTGAACGCCATTCACGAAAACACCTTTGACGCCGACTGATAACTGGTGCGGGTTTTCAAACGTCGCGCGATCCGCAATCGTTCGTGCGTCAAAGACCACCACATCCGCGAACATTCCCGGCTTGAGAAAGCCTCGATGGTCCAATTCCAGATTAGTCGCCGGCAGGCCGGTCAACCGCCGTATTGCTTCCGTCAGGGAAATTACTTTTTCGTCACGCACGTATTTGCCCAGGAGCCGAGCAAAGTTTCCGTAAGCGCGCGGGTGTGCGGAAGACCTCAGGACGTTGCCTTCTGGCGCAATCGAAGCGGCGTCAGAGCCAAACGAAACCCAGGGCCGGCGAATCTGTTTTTTGATGTTTTCTTCGCTCATCAGAAAATAGATCGTGCCGATGCGCGAACGATCTTCCAGGACCAGGTCCATGATCGTCTCGACCGGATCTTTGCCGCGCATCTTTGCGACTTCACCCAGAGTTTTGCCAGCCAGCGGCTTCAACTTTTCGGTGCGAAAACTCGCCAGCAGAAGCCGATCAGGCGAGCCTGCCAGCATGTAGAGATTTTCCCAATCGTTTGAGGGCGTGCGAATGGCTTGAGCGATCTTCTGGCGCGTCGCCGGATCCTGCAGGCGTTTGTAACCAGCTTCGCGTCCACCATCCCAAACCCACGGCGGCATCGATGCGTCCAGGCCCGTGCCGCCGGCCGGGTACGTGTACATGTTGGCAGTGATCTTCAACCCCTTACGTCGAGCACCCTCGATCATCCTGATGACCTGATCCATCTTTGGCCAATTCGATTCGCCGGACGCCTTAAGATGGTAGATCTCAGCGGGAAGACCGGCTTCGCGACTGATACGAATCGTTTCCTGAACAGCTTCAAGCAACTGATTGCCCTCGCTGCGCATGTGGGTGGTGTACTTGCCCCGGTATTTCGCGGCCACCTTACACAACTCGATCAGTTCGTCAGTTTTGGCAAAAAATGCGGGCGGATAAATCAAGGCGGTGGTGATGCCGAGCGCTCCGGATTCCATCTCCCGGCGGACCAATTCGCGCATCTCGTCGAGTTGTGCAGGTGTCGGTTGTTTGTCTTCCAACCCAATCACGTGCTCACGAATTGTCACTGCTCCGATGAATGAGGCGACGTTTTGTGAGACTCCACGTTTCTCGAGATAGGTGAGATATTCGGCCAGCGTGGTCCACTCGATCTGATATTGGTTCTCCCCTCGTGTTTCGCGCAGGCGTTTTTTCATTTCCTCATTTAAAGGCCCCATTGAAAACTCGCCGAAGATTTGGGTGGTCACGCCTTGCTTTAGTTCGCTCAGGGAACGCGGGTCCACAATCAGAGAGGATTCAGAGTGGGCGAGCATGTTGATGAAGCCGGGAGCAACTGCCAATCCTTTGGCGTCAACGATGGTTGGGGCAGTGGCCCGACTCAGGTTACCAATGGCAGCGATTCGATCTTTCAGAATCCCGACATCGGCGAGGCGCGGCGCCCGGCCGGTGCCGTCGTAGACAGTGCCACCCCTAATGATGATGTCGAATGAAGACGGTTGTGATCTTTGGCGAGGCTTTGATTGCGCCCCCGCGACCAGGCATAGCGCCAGCACGAGGGTCTGAGCCAGAGCTTTTCGGAAGTTGGTTCTCATCTTGTTTCGAGGCTTCGCTGTATCTCGAGTTTCTCCGTGTCTCTGTGAATTCTCTGTGTCTCTGTGGTGAGATGTTGCTGAATATTCTTCACCACAGAGACACAGAGGACGCACAGAGACACAGAGGACGCACAGAGACACGGAGAAAACCAGCAACTTATCCCTTCACCGTCGTCGCTTTCTCAGTACCGCTGTACTTCTTCATCAAATCGATCGCCTTATCTGCCAGCTTGAAGAGGTGAGGGTGTGCGCGATTGCCGTTAGTCAATATTGCAAAGCCTAGTTTGCGATCGCGGTTGCCCAGCAGGAAAGCGGTATAACCCGGAACGCTGCCGCTGTGCGCAAAATAGCGATCACCATCACGCACCTGATTCCACCAAGTCAAGCCAAACCCGGCAGTCTCGTTTCCCCAGATGCCTTCTATCGTTCCTTTGAATTGGTCGTATTGGCGCGTGAACATCTGCTCCAGCGTTGCCTCGCTGATTATTCTCTTGTCCTTGAATGCTCCGCCGTTGAGATTGGCGATCAGCCAATTAGCCTGGTTACCCACCGTGCCATAGACCAGACCCGCGGGCCACACTGATGCCTTCAATCGGACGGTGCCCACCTGCGCGCCCGTCTTTTCATCGACCGTATAAGGAATTGACAGCCGCTCCTCCATATCGGGACGCGGCTCGAAGGCGGTACTCGTCATCTCCAGCGGCGTAAAGATATGCTCCTGAATGTATTGCTTGTAAGGCATGCCTGAAAACTTTTGCACCAGATAACCAATTAACGTAAACGCCATGTTCGAATACGTGACCGACGTCAGTGGCGGCTTGGTTACCTTCAAAGACTTCCGCAAATACTCATCGAGCGATGGCGGTACCGTGTCGCCCCAGACCGGAAACGGTCCGAAGTCCCCGGGCAGCCCGGATGTATGCGTCAGCAGATGACGAAACGTGACGGGATGCTGTGGATCCTCGCCTTGAATCTTAAAGTCGGTCAGATAATCGTTGACGCGATCATCCAATTTGAATTTGCCCTGCTCCATCTGCTGAAGCAGAGCAATGGTGGACATCGCTTTAAACGTCGAGCCGATCAGATAAACAGTATTGGGTGCCGCCGGGGTCCGCGCCCAAAGATTCGAGTAGCCATAGGCGCCAGTCCAAACCACCTGGTTGCCTGAAACTAAGGCGATGCTGGCTGAAGGAATATTTCCCGCGAGCAGTGTGCGTTGAATCTCAGGTTCGAGCTCGGCGACGACCCGGTCGATGTTTACGGTCTGCGAAACGCCAATGGTGGGAGCAAACAGAACGATCGCCGCGAAGATAAAACCGACCAAAAGGAATTGACGTTGAGTCAGTGTTGGAGCGTGTTTGATTCTATTCATGGTCAATCGATATTAGACGTGAACATTCAACCAGCTGCGGAGCAGTGGACAGAGTTAAGCCCAAGGCGAGGCTTTGCGAGCCTTGGGTAGTGGTTCGTTAGATTTGCGGAGCCGCGAAGCGGCGACAGAAAGTTCATAACGAGGGTCCCGCCGATTACCAATGATCGCTGTCGCCCCTTCGGGGCTTGCTCACCTCAGGGGCGTTGACCCAAGGCTCGCAAAGCCTCGCCTTGGGCTTAATTCTGTCCGCTGCTCCGCAGCTAGTGCCAGGAATCCTCCTACCTCGTTCGAGGTTTGGAAACACGATCGATTGGCGCGGGCCGCGGCACCCGTCGCACCGGGTTCTGCTCGAGCAGCCTCATGCCCTCCTGTACGGCCCGCTCAAGTTGCGGATCCGTTCCTTTGATGACGGCGGCCGGCGTGTATTCCACTTCGATATCCGGCGCTATGCCTTCGTTCTCTACTGCCCACTTGCCTGACAGATCATAAAAGGCGAGATTGGGGGCGGTGATCCCGCCACCGTCAATCGTTGAGGGAAAGCCAAGTGTGCCTACAAGTCCGCCCCAGGTCCGCGTCCCGACCAGTGGGCCGATTTTGCGCAAATGGAACATATAGGGAAGAGCGTCGCCACCAGATCCGGCAGACTCATTAATAATCATTACCTTTGGACCATAGATGCCCGCAATCGGAGAGGTTGCCGGTTCACCATCGCGCTGCGCGAAATAGCCCATGAGTTTTCGGTCCAGTTCGTTGACGATGTAGTCGGCCACCTGGCCGCCCTGATTGTAGCGCTCGTCAATGATCGCACCCTCTTTGTCTTGCTGCGCATAGTAGTAACGAGTGAAGTAGGTATAACCAGGCCCGCCGGTATTAGGAAGCCAGACGTACGCCAGTCTGCCGTTGGAAAGCTTGTCGACAGTCCGGCGATTGTCTTCGATCCAGGCTCGCGTGCGTAGACCATCTTCACTGGCAACGGGAATCACGGTTACCACGCGTGACCCTTCCATCGACGGAGTTTTATTAACGCGAATCAGGGTTTGCCGGTTTGCGCTGCCTTCAAACATGCTGTAGATGTTTGTCGGCGGCGTGAGCGGACGGCCGTTCACCTCCAGGAGATAGTCTCCTTCGGCAACCTGAATTCCTGGCGCGCTCAGCGGCGCGCGCAATTCTGGATTCCAGTTCTCGCCAGTGTAAATCCGTTTAATCCGGTAGCGTCCGTTCTCCAAAGCGAAGTCCGCGCCCAACAAACCTACCGATACGGGATCTTCACCCGGCAGGTCGCCCGTGCCCTGCAGGTAGGAATGTCCCACCGTCAGCTCGCCGCCGATGGTGGCAATCAGGTAGCTGAGGTCGGTCCGATGGGCGACATGCGCAAGTAGCGGGCGGTACTTTTCATAGATGGCCTGCCAATCAGCGCCATGAAACTTCGCGTCGTAAAAATACTCACGCTGAATGCGCCAGGTTTCACGATAAATCTGTTCCCACTCAGCACGCGGATCGACCTGCATTTCCAACTGGGCCAGGTTCAGAGGTCCATCGCCTACTCTAACCGGCGCCGGCCGATCCGTCGGCACGACGCCCCAACTGGTTCCGCCGCCGGCAGCGTTCTGGTAAAGGAGTTTCTTCTTGTCGGCCGAAAGCGAGTACGAGCGAATGCCTTCGAGGAAGGGCGCAGCAGTGCGCTCTCTCAGTTGATAGCGCTGCAAACGCAGAGCAGCTCCCGGCGTCGTTGAAATCGGCTCAGTGTAAAAGAAACTCCCGGAGGCCCCGCCCACCAAATTGCTGTAATCACCGGGCGGTATATTCACCGAAATTATTCGCTGTCCAATTTGATCAAAGTCTATGCGAACGTTTAGGGTTCGCGGGGCGGCTGTTGGTGGTGACGTCTGAGTTTGGGGAGGTGCGCCTTCCGGGGGCGTGGGGGGCTTGGGCGGTTCATCGCCAGTCTCGGGCAACAGCGGCGAGGGTTCACTGGCGCCGAGTACGGCTAGATAGATGGCGCGGCGGACCGGCCGATCAATCGAGCTCATCTCGAGCCATCCAGTGCTTGGCCCGAAGTTAGTACTCGCCATGAAATAGAGATACTTGCCACCGGCGTCAAAGGCCGGAGAGATTGAATCTGCCAGACCATCGGTAATTTGATGGCTCTTGCTGTCAGTCAGCGAATAAATGAAGATGGCGCGTAGACGGCTGGGCAAATTCTTTGAGTAGGCCACCCATTTGGAATCCGGCGCCCAAATGGCGTCGAATGAACGCCCCGGATCGGGATAATTGTCCGTATCGATCTTGTTTGCTTTGCCGCCGGCCACTTCGATCATCCAAAGATTCCGGTGATTGTCCTGGAGCAAGATGTTTTTTCCGTCCGGAGACCAGGCAGGTGCCGAGAAGAACGCGGTCGAAGGCAGCGCAATCGTTCGCGGCGCGGTCAGCCCTAACGGATCGCCGACCATCAATTGATATTCTCCACTGGCATCTGAAAGCCAGGCGAGTTGCGCGCCATCGGGCGACCATGCCGGGCTGCGATCATGCGCCCCCGGACTCTGTGTGAGATTGCGGTAGTCACCCTTCTCTGTCGGCACCGAGAAAATTTCACCCCGCGCTTCAAACGCTGCCCGCACTCCCGTCGGAGAAAGCGTCGAGCTGCGAATCATGCTTACCACTTTTTTGAACTGTGGGCGCGCCCAGGGGAAATCTCCGGTTACCTCGATGTTTACCTTTTGCGACTTGCCCGATTTGGCATCGAGTAAATAGATGTAACCCGCCTGCTCGTAAACGATCGCATCGGGACCAGCTGAGGCGGTCATCACGTCAAAGTCGTCGTGATGCGTCAGCTGAGATACCTGCTTCGTGTCTGCACGATAGGCAAAGACGTTGGCGGTGTAATTCTGATCGGAAACGAAGTAGATCGTATTGCCGATCCACATTGGGAGTGTGTCATTACTGTTGTTCCACGGAAGTTTTTCGACCGAATTGTCGTTCAAATTCATGACCTGGACCGGGTGAGTACGGCCTCCGCGGTAATGACGCCACATGCTGGCTTCGTACCAGGCGGGGATGAACGCCGTGGTGATCTCTTCGTAGGCGATTCGCCGGCCGTCCGGTGAGTAAGCTCCGCTGAACGCGCGGGGCATTGGCAACGCATCGGGCAGTCCGCCATCCAGACCGACGGTCCAAAGGCGAAAGTACGCCTGTTGTGGCGCGCTGGTCCGGCCTGAAGCAAAGATGACGCGTTGACCGTCAGTCGTCCATCCGCGTGCGCGATCCACCCCCGGATGGTAGGTAAGCCTCCTGGGATTTCCACCTGCGGCCGGAACGACATACACATCCGTGTTTCCCGCGACCGTTGACGTGAAAGCGATTTGAGAACCGTCGGGTGAAAAGTACGGATCGATCTCAGCGCCCGGGGTGGAAGTGAGCCGCCGCGCCTGGCCGCCGCTCCGTCCCACAATCCATAAGTCGCCGGCGTATTCAAAAGCGATCGAGTCACGACTCACAGTCGGATGACGCAATAGTCTCGTACCCTGAGCCGATGCAATTTCTGATATGAAAAAGGAAAGGAGAAGAGCGACAGTTAGTCTTAGGCCATTCATAGATCACCCTCGAAGAATTCGGCGGAGCATGTCGTAGTTTAGAAAGGTCACAGCAAAAAGAGCAGGCCTTGTTTACCGCAAGCGCTGCAAAATGTCAATCATGTCCTCAGATGCTGCAAAATGAAAAACTTTTTACCAGCCAGCGAGGCCCGTCCATGTCCGATAAGCTTTAGCTTGTCGAAGGTTCGCGACAAACTAAAGGAAGATCTGATTTAAGTAGATGCCCCTCCCTCTGGGAGGGGTTAGGGGAGGGGCGCAGCTACGAGTCGATACCCAAAAAAGATCCCGCGCGGGCTGAAAGCCCGCGCACACAGGTAATTGCTTTTCTCTTTGCCTTAGCTGCGCCCCTCGCCCGGCCCCTCCCAAAGGGAGGGGAGCAAAATGCTATTTTCAATCGGACCTTGATCAGAGCTTCCTAAAGTTTGTCGGACCTCTATCCCGAAATCGCCTTTTGGATTTTGTTAAGGGCGATTTGCAGCACCTCATCTTCTCGCGCGATGCAAAAGCGCATATGGTCGTCGAACAGATCAGAGTCGGCAAAGGCACTGCCCGGTACGCCGGCCACCCCGGCGCGGCTGATTAGCATTTCATTGAACTGCATGGCGTCCCCGAACCCTTTCGGGATGCGCGCCCACAGATAGAAAGTGGAGCCGGAGTCATAAACCTCAAAGCCGAGACGCTCCAGGACGTCAGTAGCCTCTCGGCGCTTGCGGATAAAAGACGCTCTCAAGTTGGCGTAGTATTCCGGGTCTGACATCAGCACCTCGGCCAGCGCTCGCTGCAGCGGTGTTGGCGAGCAAACATAAAAGACGTTGTTGGCGTTATTGAGCGGCGCGATCAACTTGCTGTTGCCGTAGGCATAGCCAAGTCGCCAGCCGGAGATGTTCCAGGACTTGGAGAATGAGTTGACCGTGATCGTACGCTCCCACATGCCTTGAAGTGTCGCCATGGAAACGTGAGCGTCTGCTCCCTCGACATAATGCTCATAAACCTCGTCGGCGATGCAGAGGAGATCAAATTCCTGACAGGCGTTCGCGACCACCTCCAGTTCCCTTCTGGTGAATACTTTTCCGGTGGGATTTACCGGAGTACAGAGAATAATCGCGCGCAATGGAAACGAGCCGGCCTTCTTAAGATCACGGCAACGAGCGCGCAGTTCGTCTTCATTCAGTTCCAGGTTCTGGCCCTCCAGCCGCAGCACCTCGGTATGCCCGCCCAACTCTTCGAGGATGCGGCGGTGATAGGGGTAGTACGGTTCGAAGACGATAGCCGAGGCGTTCTGCAAATATGTGTGCGCGACGGCGATGAGTCCGCCGGTTGCTCCCGGAGTAATGAGTAACTCGGGCGGCGTAGCAATCGCATCGATCTTAATGCCATTCAACAGACTGATCTTCTCAGCTACCGCCTCACGCAGTTCGCTGACACCTTCGGCGGGGCTGTAATGATTCCTACTGGCGTTGATTACCCTGCTCGCCGCGCTCGCCAGAGCCGGGTTGATGGTAAGTTCCGATTGACCCTGGACCAGATTTCCGCTGGGCGGAACCAGCCGGGTGATCATTCTGATATCCGGCCGGGTCTTTCTTGATGTGTCTCGAATCACCTTAGCGTTTGTCGACATAAGCCACTTTCGTAAACACATCCCGTAGGGATGAAATGTTTATAGACACCAGGCTTTTTAAGTTCAAGAGCTCCGTAGGAGCGCAATGTGTTTGGAGGCCTCATTTCGCTCCTCTGGAGCTAGGATCCATTTCTCATTGGCTGTGGCTATAAACATTCTGCTCCTACGGAGCTTGAAAGCATTTGGTTGCGGCTCGGGCCACGATGTGCCTGTGTGGTGAAAATGTATACGAGCAATCTCACCACAGAAACAACCGAAATCAGTCCCACACCTCAAAGCGTCGCCACCAGACCAGCCAATAACGCGCCACGCCGCGGAATATCGCTGACAATGATGTGCTCGTGCGCTGCGTGTGCTCCGTCGCCGTCAACTCCAAGTCCGTCCAGCACCGGTACGTTTAAGGCGGCCGCAAAGTTACCATCCGACGCACCGCCTACCGAAAGCTCCCCGAGATCAAATCCCAGCAGCGCGGCGATCTCGTGCGCGTACTGGAAAAGCCTCACGACGCCCGGAGTGCGTTCGAGTGGAGCTCGGTTGATGCCCCCTTTGACCTTGAGTTGCACCCGTTCGTCGAAGGGATGAAGCGTGTTCATAAGATATTCCACGCGACGAGCCTCCTCTGCTGTACTGAAGCGTACGTCGACCTCCATCTCAGCCTGAGCTGCAACAACGTTGCTGCGCGTTCCTCCCCGAACGATACCGACGTTAAAACTCGTGTTGCCTGCAGGATCGCGGAGTGAGTGCAGACGCTCCGTTTGTCGCGCCAACTCAAGAATAGCGCTGGCGCCAGCTTCAGGATTTAAGCCCGCGTGCGAGGCAATGCCCCGAGCTTCAATCGTCCACATGCCGACTCCCTTGCGCGCCGTTTTTACGCATCCTCCCTGCCCCGGTGGTTCAAGCACCAAAACCTGCTCCGCGCGGCGAGCTTCTTGTTCCACCAGTGGACGACCCGTGAGGCTGCCGGTTTCTTCGTCGCACGTGAGCAGTAATGTTACCGGGCGCGACGGTGTAAGTGAAAGAGCATCGAGGCAGCGCAAGACTTCGACGGCCAGCACGCACGCTGCCTTCATATCGAAGATGCCCGGGCCAAAGAACCGATCTCCATCCGCGCGGATTGGGTTCGAGTGATCCGCGGTGCCCACCGGATGAACGGTATCCGTATGACCCAGCAGCAGCGTTGTACCCTTCCCGTTTTGAACACCGAATGCACGAATCAGCAGATGCTCACCGTAACCCTGGCTGGTGATGCGTTCAACCGAGTCGATCGAAGGGATGCTACGGCTGAGCTCCACCAATAACTGGTTTACCGCCGAACTCCCTTCGGTGTCGCCTGAAGGAGACTCATATTCCACCAGGCGGCGGATTATGTTCAGGATCTCATGCTGGCGTTGCGCAAAGAACACACGGGCGGCAACGAGTTTGGACAGATCTAGTTCGCTGGTCATCGCAATTTGCTTCTATGGTAGTTAATAGCCACCGATTCACAGGGGTGTCAGAACCGCGAGCGGTAGCGACCGGATCAGGAAATCTGCCCGAATCAAAACGAACCTCGCGGAAAAAGGATTACTGCGAGCCGCCGAGATGAATTTCGCGGCTCTTCCTGATCCGGTCGCTACCGCTCGCGGTTCTGACAAACCGTCTGAGGCTCTCCCCACTCGAGTCTAGAACTCGAGCCGGAACCCGATCTGTCCTTCGCGGCCCGGCAATCTTTGTCTTAAGCCTCCGAACGGAACTGCCGGATTTGTAGTTCGATTCTCAATTGCGGCAGGATTCTGGCGGTTAAAGACATTGAAAAACTCAAACAGCACCTGGGCTTTGAATCGCTCACCGATATTGAAGCGTTTCGCCAAGCGCATGTCCAAATTGACGTAAGCAGGCGCGGTAAACGCATTGCGACCCGCGACCACATCGATGCCGTTTAGAGTTCCATCCCCGTCCGGGTCGGTAGTCGAGTTGTTGCGGCTGAAATGAAATCCACTTTGTGCCCGGAAGATCCCGCTCAGTTGTACCTGCCAGGGAAGGTCCAGCAATCCGTTGAGCTGAAATGAGTGATCGAGAGACAAATCGGAAGGGCCTTTGTCCAGATCGGGACCATTTACAAACGTATTAGCCTGGGCCACAAATCTGCCGTTGGCGCGAGTGTAAGGCCCACCGGCGTTGGTCATCAGCACGCCATTCTCAGTACTGGAAACCAGCGGTGCGATGCCGACGAAGCTGTCAGAGGGAAGCGAGTTTATGCCGAGTTGATTATCCGTCTCTCGGGCGTAGGCATAATCTCCATTCAGCATGAAGCGATGACTCAGCCTTTTGTTAAAGCCAATAATCAGCGCATCGTATTTGCCTTTGTACCACGGACCGAAGGTGTTGATCGCGCCGGCCGCGAAGGGTGGCAGGAACGTTCGCGCACCGGAGCGCGAGACAAATGAAATATTTGATTCTCGCACTCCCAGCAGATTGTGCATGGTGCGATGATAGTAGTCTGCTGAGACGACCAGATCTCTTCCGATCTCGCGCTGCACCCCAAGGCTGAAAGCATTGGTATATGGAATTTGAAAGCTCCCGTCGATGCTGGTCGGAAGCAGCTGGGCCGGGATAGCGGCATGTGTTAGTGCTCCGAACGGCCCCCAGAAAAAGAATCCAGCCGCTTTACCGACTGCCAGGCTGGCAGCGTCCGCATACTGCTGCGGACTCAACCCCGACAAACTTTGAATGTTCGAGATGTTGATGACGGCGTCAGCCGGGATCAGAGCATGCCCGCCTGCCACGACCCGGTTGAGTCGATCTCGGCCAATGAATTGGTTTGCTGGTCCTCCTCCGGAGGCCGGACACCGCAATCCGCCGGCCGTGATCTCAGCATCAGTCAGGTTCGGTGAAACGCATAACCCTCCGACAAACAGAGAAGCGCCGATGGCCTGCGGGGCAATACTAGGGGATCCGTAGAATCCTCTTGGATAGGAAAACGGTTGGACGACTCTGCGGTCGGCGCCGCCAAAAGAAGGAACGTCGCGCGCCAGGCCCAGCCGGAATTGATCATAGAATTTTCCGCCATGGCCGCGAATTACCGTCTTCGGTGTCGCCTGCCACGCAAACCCGATTCGCGGAGAGATGCTGTCTTTTGATCGGAACTCCGAGTCGTAGTCCCAACGCACTCCGAAATTCAGTGTCAGGTTGGGCCGAAACCTCAGGTCGTCCTGAGCAAACAGACCATTGTAATTATTTCGCAGATGGATCTCGTTCGCCCGCGGATCCAGACCCGCAGCCGTGGTAACGGTAAAGAACCCCGCGTTTGGCGGTCCGAATCTCACGAAGTCGTCTACCGTGGCAAAGAGCTGCATGTTTTGTATCAGCGACTCGTTGCCGTCGACTACGGTGCGCAGGTAATTCCAGCCAAACTTTATGTTGTGATCGCCAAACAGCCGGCCGGCGTTAGCCGATAACGAGGTATATTTCTGGTCCAGATTTGTGGGCGATACCGGATTGCCGAAAGCAACCGCGGCGAAACCTCCGACCGAATTGGAGGTGAAGTTATTGAACATTTGGAACGTTGTCCCCACGCCGGCTTCCGGATGGGCCGGCGCCGCATTCGCGAGGTCACCGCGATAACCTCCCCGCAGATTCAAGATCCATGGATTGGCCTGGTCGCCCAGCATTGCCGTGTCTGCCAGACCGATGAGCATGCTGCGCCCGCTGGTGTCATTACGCCGCGACGGCAAACTGTCAGCCTGCGAGAGCGGCAGAAATTCCTTGACCACACCGTTCGTATAATTCACTTCCTGCGACAGGCGATGCCGTCCCAATTGCTCTTCGACTTTGAAGAAGCCACGAGTCTCGCGTGTCAGTGAGGGGCTATCGAACGGCGCTTCAAAGTTGCGCAGAACCAGATCGGCCTGCGCATTTCCAGTGGCGGGGAAGGTAAAGTTGAGCACGCGGTCCTCATGAATGCGTTCGGCGGAGCCAAAGAAAAAAACTCTGTTCTTAACTATCGGTCCTCCCAGAGCCAGACTGTAATCGTAACGGCCCAGGTCAGGCGCCTCTGCCCGGGAAGGGTTGTTTGAAGAGTCGAACACATCGTTCCGATAAAACAGGGAACCAACTCCGTGATAAGTGTTCGTGCCACTCCTGGTGATCACATTCACTATGGCGCCAGATGCCTGACCAAACTCGGCTTTATACCCGGCGGTCAATACTTGAAACTCCGCGATTGTCTCCTGATTGAACTGCGCGGCGGCTCCCCCGTTGACGGTGTTCTTGTTCGGCTGTCCGTCGATCATGAAGTTATTGTTTCCGGCGCGTTCGCCCAGCACCGGAGTCGAATTGTCAGCGCCTTGATTAGCCTGACGATTTACGACGACGCCCGGCACGAGCTGCATCAAGTCCAGATAGTTGCGCCCATTCACCGGCATATCGTTGATTTGCCGGGGTGTAACGGTTGCGCCAGTCGCGGCCGTCGTCGGATCTATTACCAGCGATTCCGCAGTAATGCTGACTGATTGTTTCACGCTGCCAACTTCCAGTTGGACATCCAGCGTCAAAGTGCGATTTAGCGTAAGCTCGACATCTTCTAACGTGCTACTCGCAAAGTTCGGAGCCGAGACCGTGATCAGGTAAATCCCTGACGGCAGTGCGGCCAGCCGATAGAATCCATCCCCATCACTGGTCGCAGTTCTTTCTACGGATAAAGCCTCGGACGTAACTTTGACCTCGGCGCCCTTGACGACGGCGCCCTTCGCGTCTTTGACCGTGCCTTGAATGTTAGAGGTCGTCTGCGCCACGGCCACCGAACTGAAAAGAAGACACAGCAAACCCAAACAACAAACCATCAGGATTGTTTTCATCGCACCCTTACCTCCGTATTTGTAGTCGGTCCGATTAGTCTTATCGGATCAGGGATTCACTTCCAAAAAGGAGACAGCGTCTAAAAAATCAGGCTCTCTTTACCGCAATCGCTGCAAAATGTCAATGACTGCCTCAGATGCTGCAAACTGATCTTGCGCGGATTATTCTGATTTGCTATCTTGCGCGCCCATGCAAACCAAATCGGTCAACGTTGCTTCCTCTCACGCAGCCGACGCCGCGCCAGTCACCATTTCGAACATCGAGATGCGGACAGTGCGACTACCACTGCATGAGCCTTTTGAAACCAGTTTTGGGCGGATTGATTCCCGCCTTATTTTTCTGGTCAGTGTTACCGGAGACGGTTTGACCGGCTGGGGTGAAGTCGTTGCCGCGGAAGAGCCACGCTATAGCTATGAAACCGTCAGGACCGCTCAACACGTGATCCGCGATTTTCTCGCGCCGGCCATGGTGTCTCGCCCCGTAAGCGATCTCGCTGATCTAACGGAGAGGTTCAATTCTTTTCGCGGGCATAATATGGCCAAAGCGGGATTGGAATTGGCGTACATGGACCTGCTCGCACAAACCAAAAGGAAATCCCTGGCCGATTTGATTGGGGGCACACGCGCGGCGGTGCCTGTCGGAGTCAGTCTGGGAATCCAGCCATCGCTGGATCAGCTTCTCGAGAGAGTTGATAGCTATCTCGCGAAGGGCTATCAGCGAATCAAACTAAAGATCAAGCCCGGATGGGACGTCGATGTGGTGCGAGAGGTTCGCGGGCGGCATCCGGACATCATGTTGTCAGTGGATGCCAATAGCGCCTACACACTTGCCGCCGAAGACACCCTGCGGACCCTCGATGATTTTGGGTTACTTATGATCGAGCAACCGCTGAATCACGACGACCTCCTGGACCATGCGAAACTGCAAGCAAAGTTGACCACATCGATTTGTCTCGATGAAAGCATCACCGGCGCCGGGACAGCCAGGCAGGCGCTCGAGTTGAAAAGCTGCCGGCTCATCAATATCAAGATCGGGCGGGTTGGCGGGTATTCACAGGCCCTCGCCATTCACAACATTTGTTATGCGCGAAACGTGCCCGTCTGGTGCGGCGGAATGCTGGAGTCGGGAATCGGTCGCGCTCATAACATCGCCCTGGCGAGCCTGCCTGGGTTCTCTCTTCCCGGCGATATCTCTGCCAGTTCGCGTTACTTTGACAGAGATCTCATAGTGCCTGAAGTGGAGGTCGCGCCTGACGGCACCGTGAAGGTCCCCACGGATTCGGGACTCGGATTTACGGTCGACTTGGACTACATTAAGGCGCGAACCCAGGACTTTGAACGGGTTGCATCCACATCCTAATGCGGCAGGTTTGATTCAAGCTCATGAAGCATCGCTCACCGAAGAGATCTCCAAACCATAGTTTAGAGGACGGCCACGGTAAGAACTCGCCTACCGATATCGATCAGCGTTTTGCTGCGGCCGCCTCAAAACTCAACGCTCGTCGGCAGCGTCTGGTCAGGGCCATTCTCGATTCCTCGGATGAGACCTGCTTTCTCTCGTCCCGCGAGATGGCCAAGCGATACCACGTCGACGCGACCACGATCCTCCGGACCACGCAGGTGCTCGGCTATAAAAGCTTTGCAGATTTCACGGCGGATCTGCGCCGGCACTTCGTCTCACGCATTACGCCTTACACCGTACTAAAGGCCGCCACTCGCGAAAAACGCAGTGTCGAAGATCACATCGACCATACTTTGGAAAAGGCGCTGGGGGATCTCGATATTTTGAAGACCGAGTTAGATCGTCAACGAATCATCGAATTGGCCCGACTGATCAGCCGTTCGCGTCATGTCCTGGTGGTAGGTCTGGACTTTGCTTCATCGCTTTCATACTACCTGGCTTATGGATTGTTAGCGATGGGCTTCGATGCCGAGGCTCCCATGGGAGGCAGCGGCAATCTCCAATATAAGGTTGAGGTGCTCACCTCAAAAGATGTACTGATCGCGATTAGCTTCGGCCAATGTTTGAGAGATACCGTCGAAGCCGCATTACGGGCCAAAAAGCAGGGCGTTCCCACCTTCGGCATCACCGATAGCCATACGTCGCCCGTCGCTCGCTATTGCGATGCGCATGTGATCGCGCCGGTAATCGGTCCCTCATTCGTCAATTCCTACGTGGTGCCGATGGCGGTGATTAGTGCAATTCATGTTGCCTGCGCTCACATTGATCCCAAGCGCGCCCTAAAGCGCCTTAGACCAACCGACAAGGAATACACGTCAGGCGCCCGCTGGTATCGCGAGCCAAAAGGGTCCAATGGAGATCCGCGGTAAAGCCAGGCTCGGATTAAAGCTTGCCGACCCAGATGCTCCAGTTCGCGATGTCTTTCTTGCTCGTCTTATAAGGAAACTGCGAAGCAACCCAAATCGACGTGTCGTTCGATGGGTCGACGCAGGACGCGGTCGTTTCCCCGTAGTAGTTGTACGTGCGGCCTGAGCCTTCAAAATAAGGTGATTCGCCCGCGTGCAGCAGGACGCTCGAACGGATGTCGGCTTCGGCAGCGAAGTAAGCGCTCAGGCGGATTTCCGGAAAGATGGACTTACTCGTGCGGGTAGTCGAGAGCACCATATCTCCCTTTTTGTTAACTTCGATACTGGGCCAACCATAATGGAAAGTCTTGCCCTGTGCGTCGCCTTCTGACGCACGGCCGAAGGTACGATCGATCTCGATGGTAACATTCGGAAAGTTAGCGACGTTCGCGCGAATCAACCGCCCGCACCCGAGGGCGCCAGTTCCGTCCCAGTCTTTGGCGTTGTTGGCTGTGAAGTAAAGTTTTCCGCCACGGTAAACCGCCTTGAGAAAGGCATCGTTAATCTGCGGACCCATCGCGATCGGAGGTGGATTGGCCACCAGACTCCCTTTTTGAGGTCCGTTAATCAGACTGCCTGATGTGCCGGGCAGCTTTACGTCAGCGCGCGCGTAACTCTGTTGCGGCGTCAGTGGATGATCAATCGCCCAGACTTCGGCGTTATTACCCCACTTGTTCACCAGAAAAATCCGGTCGCTACTGCTTCCGTGATGCACGGCCGGCTGGATGATGTAGGTCTTGTTTCCGTTGGGATTATTCCAGCCCCACCATTCCCATCCATCGATCTGGTTGCCGGACAGCCCCTGGGCCATCTTATCCGCGTTGCGCAGAACGACGCGCCAATGTTTGTAAGCGGCGCCGGCCACCTTGTTCGTTTGAATGAACACGTGCTGCGCGATACCAATGCATGGATAGTCGGCCCCGTCGCCGGCCTCAAAGCCGGAACCCGGCGAGGTCGGCACTGCGTTCCACCAATAAAGAAAAAACCCATCGAGCGGATTTTCAGTCTTGGAGACCGCGCACAGAAAAGAAGGAACTGTGCTGTTCGGTCCGGGCTTCCCGGTCAGCGCGCAAACCCAGAAGCGCTTTCGATACTCGTCAAAGATCATTCGCAGATCGAAGATGCCATATCCGTTCTTGGCACTGGGCAGGCCCTGCGCGATAAAGAAGGCCTCCGCGCCGGTCACGCCGTAAACCTTGGTGCCGGTTTTGGTGTAGAAAGCGAGTACGGCGCGTCCGCTTACGCCGACATGAGAACTACTGACGGCAATTTGCTGGTCCGAGCCCTCACCGCCTGAGTTCAATCCGCCGGTCGCTTCCCAGCTTACTGATGGATTCGGAGTGATCATGAGGCCTCCTTTTTGGGTTGAGTTTCTTTACGGCGGCGATCGCGATCCTCTCCTGGTTGCGGGACCGATCCGGGTGGAATGACGCCGTTGGTTTTGGCCATGTGCTCGGCTTTCAGCTCGTGAAATCCAGGGGTTGGGCTGGCGGCTCCCGCCTCGCCAATCTTTTTTCGTTCAGGCATGGGACTCCTCCGCTTGTTGGACGTAAGGAAAAACTATCGATGTTCGAAGTGCCGCGAATTATATGTCTGCAAAGTTAACAAAGACAATAGCAAAGGTTCAGCTCGATGGGCTGAATCAGTAATGCGTCTGTTGTGCCTTTACGGCTTGCTGGTCTTTGAAATAACACTTCGCCCATACCGCTCGGTCGGGTGGCCCCTCTTCTCCACTTCCATTACCGAAAGGTTACCTAACCTTTACGGCAGATTTATGACTCGCCTGCACAGCCGGGATTAATCTCCACGCTTGAATGAAAGACCTCTTCAGTTTCGCAAAGCTTCATCGGCGAGTCTGCAGCCGTCTTCAGAATTTGATCAGATCGAACTTGAGGAGATTGACATGTCCCGACTAAACAAACTTTTTCTCGTGCTAACTGCCCTGGCTTGGTTCTGCTTTACAGTTCACGCAGTCCATGCCCAGACAGTCATCGTTGGACCAAGTAATGATCTAAGTAGATACCCGATCGGCTTGGATCCAGCTTCGGCAACCAGCGCCTTTCCGGACTTTGCTGCCGGAGGCATTTACCAACAGGTCTATGCCGCCAGCGCTTTCTCAGGCCCGATAACGATCACGAAGATTGCTTTCGCTTCAAGTTCAAATTTGACCTCTGGTGCGGGAATCGCGACCTACAATTTCAATATTGGACTGAGCACTACGGCCGTCGGGCCAAACAATCTCAGCACCAACTTTGCCGGCAATAGAGGTGCTGATTTTGTGCAGGTCTTCTCGGGCCCGCTGGCAGCGACGATCACGCGAAGCGATCAGTTTGATATGATCATCGATATCACGCCGTTCACTTACGATCCGGCCAACGGCAATCTCCTGCTCGAGGTGACCCTGAATTCGCCCACACTGTTCAGCGGTGGTTCAACTCTCTACTATCGCGCCGGCAATAGTTCCAGCATCAGCCGAGCTGCCAATCCCGCCAACGCTCCTGGGGGCGCTTTTGTTACTCAGGGCTTTGGCCTGCAAACACGTTTCTCAGCGCAGTCCAATACCGCGCCTGATGCGATCGACGACGCCGCAATCATTGACGAAGACAGCGGCCCCAATTCAATCAACGTATTGGCAAACGACACGGATCATGAGAACGATGCCTTAACCGTCACGGCCATCACGCAGGGCCTGCATGGCGCAGTCGCGATTAGCGGCGGCGGACCGGGCCTGACCTACACGCCGGCGGCTGACTATTTTGGGCCAGACACTTTCACCTACACCATCAGCGACGGACACGGCGGCAGCGACACGGCCAACGTTAATGTCACCGTCAACGCAGTTAACGACCAACCCTCGTTCACGAAGGGTGCAGATCAAACAATCAACGAGAGTGCCGGCCCCCAGGTGGTCGGTTCCTGGGCGACGAACATCGTGGCGGGTCCGGCGAACGAGTCTGGCCAAGCGCTCGATTTCATCGTAACCAATGACCGGAGCGATCTCTTCTCTGCTCAACCATCAGTCTCAGCCGATGGCACATTGACGTGGCTTTGCACAAAAACCCCAAACTGCACAAAAGCGATAGCGGGGCATCGTGGGACATGGTGACTTGCACAAAAACTGCTTAAGCAGTTTCTTCGTCAGGTTCGAGCTTGTCGAGAGCGCAAACGGCAAGCGTTCCGGCCCGATCCCCGTCCACGCGGCGCACGGTGGCACTATCGCCTTCGCAAGACTCAATCCTGACTCGCTGGCCGTCCGGTAGGCGCGCAAGATGGCCTTCAGATTTAGTATCCATAGGACAAATCGTAGCAGGCCGAGCAAGGAAAGATTTTTATCAACTTAGGTGCTTTGAGGTGAGGTAGCCGTCAAAGATACTGTCCAGCTTTTCCTTGATGGCGGCTAGCCGTTCTTTCTTCTCACGCGCTCCGGTGAACTGAGCCGCAATTTCCTTTTGGGCCTTAATATCAAAATGCCCGTGCTTGTCTACAGGGATTGTTATGGTGAATTGGCGCATGTTGGTTAGCGATGCTCGGAAAGACCGATCAAAACTTTCTTCCATGCGGCGAAGATTCAGCGCGTAGAGCAAGTATTCCGGCACGATGTTCGGATCAAGTATTTGGATAACGCCACAGTGATCCGTTGTGGCAAAAACTTCCCCAGCGGCCACCAAGTTAAAGTCAAAATTCCCGTCAATGCCCCAACGGATGCTGGGATTGCTGAAATCCTCAATGTTACTTTTCTCTGCAAAGCCCATTGGCGCAAAAACGTTGGCGCTGTAAACCGGGATCTCCCCTACACTCTTACCCGCGTTCTTCTTCAAGACTCGCGGCCCGATGAACAGGTTAAATAGAGACGTGTTGCCGAGCGTGATTTCTTTGGTATTCGGGACGGCCTCCAGGGCGTCTGTTGAAATAAATTGGTCGTACTCTTTCAGGGCCGCATTGAATTCTCCCACCAGGGACTCTATTTCATTTCTACTGGCTGACGTTTTAGACTCTTCCGAGCCTAGCGCGACGCGTTCACTGCGGGACCACCACCGATCAACGACCCAGTGAGACGTTGATCTGAATCGATCAATGTCCTGAATCTTACAACGCGCTGATTGCTTCTCAATTAACTCTTTGCTCGCACCTTTTGACGTGAAGATTCTAAACAGTCCTTCCATCTCTGGCAGATCGTCATCGTCTATTTCTTCACGCTATACGCTTGTAAGACGTTCACCGATGCTTGACACCAGATAAGTGAATACCGGATCGGTCTGCACATCTTCGGCTTGATGCTTTTTAGTTATCGCCAGGATGTAGGTGTGCTCAAAATTGGCAAAGAATGTTCGATCTGGCAACGACACAATTGCGTCCAGGTAGCACTCCCGGAGAATGTAGTCCCTGAGCTTTTTCCCGCCTACTCTACCGAGCAAGCCGTCTGGAATAATAATGAATGCTTTCCCGCCTTGCCGTAGCGACTTGACGATCCATTCCAAAGATAGCCCCTCAAGGCCGAGCGCGTTAATTGGATATTCTTTTGTTGTGCGGGGCGTTTTCTTAATTTCTTCTTTGATAATGCTCGACCCGCTTGTAACGTACGGCGGATTACTCAAAATAAAATCATATTTCTCGGGTTCGTCTTTGATGATGTAGCCGAAGGTTCCCAGATTATCTTGAAACAAGGTGAACGTCTCGTTAAAGACTTCGGCGAATTCTTTTGAGCATTGTGGATGCGCAAACAATAACTCAGCCAGATAAATCAACATGTTGGCTTTGGCGAGAATGATTGTTCTTTCATCGTCCCGCTCAAAACCTTTATCAAAGCCATGAATGACGAAGGGTGTTTTGATGATGCACTCACTGCTTGGCGTGTAGCACATGCGCATCGTCTCATTCATGTTCAGCAGTTCCATGGGGAAACCACCTAGACCACAGAACGGGTCTACGATCCGTTTCCCGGCAAACTGGAACGCCGGACTATCTAGTCCGGCCATTCTAATAACCGATTGGATTATCCTTCGCGGCGTAAAGTATTGACCCAACGCCTCGACTTCTTGCTGAAGAAAACTCTCATACAGCTTTGTCTTAAACTGCTTGTTGATTTTAGTAAGACTGCCGAATTCTTCAGTGTACTTGCGCAGATGATCCAGCGAACGGAAAAACAGAATTGACTGCGAGAGGTTAGCTTCCCCGGTCTCAGTGACAAAGATAGTTCCGTTTATGATCGTCGTTCCGTCTTTACCTTGCGGGAACAATCGATAGATTTTGGATCGTGTGTTTTTCGCATAAAACTCAAGGGCTTCTTCCGGGTTATCCAGCCATTTTGTAAATGCGATTAAAGGCATAGTCCTCGCCTAGCACTTGGAGATCACTGAGAAATTTGAATATGAAAAGCTCGACTACGTTGTAAAGGCACTTGACGGGCGACTTACCAGTAGCTACCCAGATCGTTTGCCACAATCGTGTGGCTAGCGGCGTAGGATCAATTAGCTTTGCGCTTCTGATAATCGAATTTTTCCGAGTCAGCGAAGCGCCGATTTCATCCAACAAGTATTCCAGGTTAGCAGTGTTCTTAACCGCAAAGGGATGGAATACCGTGGAAACCTCATGGCCCTTTGCGTCCATGACGCGCTCACCATTCAGCGCGTTTATCCAGAACGTTTGCGAGCCGTCAGTTACAATCAGGATTTTACAAAGAGCTTTAGCGACGTCGATTTCCTGATTGATTGCCTTTTCAATCTGTCTCTTTGAGGCTAGGTCTTTGGGTTGCTTATATTCGACCACGGCTTTGATGTCCCCGTGGTACAGAACAAGACCATCAGGCTTCTTGGCCTTCAGCTTCTGATAGTCGCGCTTAGGGATGATGCCGTTATTTCTAAGTTGATCGAGGGTAGTTGCCCCTAGTCGGTAGTAGGTGTACTTACCGATTTGCTGGGGAATGGTTTGAAGCAGTTCTTCACTCATACGCTCGATTCAACCGCTTCGGGTTTTGGGTTTTGGCAATTAAGAGAAGCCATAGGATACGCAACCGCTTAAGGTTTGTCACGCCAATTCAGACGACCAAAATTCAGGCTTAAGGTTCAGTTCAAACATGGACTGGATCAGGCAGCACAGATTATGCGCAAGTATCTTGCAGAGGGCTTCGTTGATTTGTGCCGTCTCGGTTTTACTGCGGAGGGCGTCACCAAACTTTGCTTTGATCATCGAAAACGTGGTTTCGACATTGCTACGCTTGTGGTAACTGCGCATGAAATATTCTTGGTTGTAGCAGAAATAATGGTACATACGACGCCATGTTGTGTTCTTACTTTTCTTCGCCGGATCGCTGTTCGACTTGAACGGGATAAACGGCATTGCGTTGTGATCCAAAACGGTCTGAAGGTTCGCGGCGGACAGGTAGGCTTTGTCCGCGCTCACTTGCGCCATTGTGAAGTTCTGCGCGGTCGTTTCGACTAACCCTTTGAATTGCGGACTGTCACCAGAGAAGCGGTCGGTGATTTCAACTGCGGTGACGACGTTGGTTTTGACCCCGCACATCAAGTGAACCTTAACCCACTGCCGCGCTGTTAGCAGTTTAGGATCGTGATGCTTTGCTTGCACCCACTGGACGAAACGCGAAGTCGAGAAGCCGGACGAATCAACCGCGAAGTCTGATTCGATTGCCTGTAGCGGTAAACTGCTTTCCTCGATCAGCATCTTGAGGTAGGGCGTCAAAACTTCGCTGTCAAGGTAGTTGGAGATTGAATTGAAATGCGGGACTTTGGAAATGTAGCCCTTAGCGTGAGCCGAACGCAGATCGCTCATGAATCGGCGTTGCGAGACAGTCGAGTAGACCTTAAAGGTCGTTGCGAAAATCATTTCGTCAAACGGCAGACGGGGACGGCCATTCTTTTGCGATGGTTCGCCGATGCCGTTGCACAGTTCCCGCAACAGGACTTGGAATTGATCCTTTTCCAGCGTCTGCGCCTGATTGTAGGCTGTCCATTCCTGGCTATAGGTTTTCTTGACGGTGACAGTTTCTTTTACGGTCTGCGTCTCGCCATCGTCTGTGAATTCGCGCCGGATCGTGTATTCGACAGCGTAAATATGCTTGCACTTGAGGCCGCGCATTTCGTGGTCAGGGCAATCGCATTTCGGATTAGAAACGTCCGGCTTGACGGTGTAGTAACTGTTACCCGCCATATGCGTGCGCTTCGACTGTGACGGCACAAACCAGCGGTCGCCGCTGCGTTGCAGTTTTGCGTTGTCTGCTATCTCAAGTCCTCGTTGTTCTCTCGCGTCCATGTCTCTCGACCTCCAACATGAGCGAGTATACCGAGTAGGTATATACTTGTCAAGTATATTCTTTGACGGGATATTCCTTTTAGGTGTATAGTTCCGCCTATGGCGAAAGAAACCCGGAAAGTAACGTTCTTTATTTGCGAGCGATGCGGCCATGAGTGGATACCCCGCGATCCTGAGACTGAGCCGCGCAACTGCGCCAGCCCTAAATGCAAAAGTCCCTACTGGAACAAGCCCCGCCGCGACCCCGCCGCGGCGACCAAAACCGCCAAGCGAAAATAAGCGAACATCGCGGTTATTATACGGCGTTTCACTCATGGCACAAGTGTTTCTTTAAGTGTCGGCGTGATATCCTCTCGCTCCAGTCGAAAGGGGCGTAAAAACCAATATGAACTTTGGTGAAGTTAGGGAATGTGCTCATTGCCAGGGATCGGGGTTTTGCAACTTCGGCAGCAAGCCTTGTGTTCAATGCTACAAAGGCCCCAACTCTCCACGTCAACGTTCAGAAGCTACCCGCATAACCTGTTCGATCTGCGAAGGGAAAGGATCGGTCTGGATAGGGCCGACAACCATTTATATCCGCGAAGACGATTAACCTCCCGCTTCCATTGGTCTGCACAAAAAGTGCTTAAGGTTCCCGGTGCTCTGGTGAGCCTGCACAAAAGAGCGGGTCAGCGGAGGGCTTTATGTGCAAAGCCCATTGACGTACACAGCGGCTACCGATGCCAACGGAGTCGCCACGGTCAGCGTCAAACTCCATGACAATGCCGGGGGACAGGACACTTCGGCGATCCAGAGCTTTAAGATTACGGTCAACGCCGTCAACAATGCGCCCTCGTTTACGAAAGGCGCGGACCAAATCGTCAACGAAGATGCGGGCGCGCAGACGGTCAACGCCTGGGCGACGAATATAGTTGCCGGGCCGGCGAATGAGTCGGGCCAGACCTTGAACTTCAGCGTGACCAACGACCGAAATGATCTCTTTGCAACTCAACCATCGATCAATGTGGCCGGGCTTCTGACTTACAATTCGGCGCCAAACGCATTTGGCGTGGCGAATATCACAGTGGCTCTTCACGACGATGGTGGCACTGCGAATGGCGGGCAGGACTCGTCTGCAACTCAGACATTCACCATCACAATCAACCCGGTCGCGGACTTCCCGAGCGTTACCAATGCGACGACCAATGTTAATGCGCAAACGAACTCAGGTCTGGTGATCGACCGCAACCCCGTTGACGGCGCGGAGGTGACGAACTTCAAAATCACCAGCATCACCAACGGCCGGCTGTTCCAACATGACGGGACGACGCCAGTTGTTAACGGCGGCGTGATCACGCTTGCCCAGGGCCAGGCTGGATTGAAGTTCACACCCGATGCCAATCTCTTCAGTCCTGCATCGTCTTTCTTTTTCACTGTACAGGCCGGCATTGGTGATTCGGACGAAAGCTTCAGCCCTGCTTTCGTAACAGCCGGTATCGACGTCGGCTGCTCCAGTGCCAATCTCGTAGTAACCAATAGCAACGACAGCGGTGCCGGAAGTCTGCGAGATGCGTTAGCCGTCGCGTGCCCCGGCAGCACGGTCACCTTCGATATGACATCTGGTCACGTTACCAGTCCAATTACTTTGACCGGCGGCGAATTACTAATCGATCGCGATCTGAGAATCACCGGGCCAACGTCAACGAATTTGAGTGTTACCGGCAATGACAGCAGTCGCGTCTTTGACATCAGCTCGGGCCACCGCGTGGCAATCTCGAACCTGACGATCACCGGTGGCAAGGCGGATTCCGGCGCAGCCATCCGGAGTCAGGGAAACCTAACCATCAGCAACAGCACGCTCACGGGCAACCACACCACTGGTGAAGGCGGCGGCGGCGCGCTTGATATTACCGGCGGCAGTCTCTTCATGATCAACAGCACCATCAGCGGCAACGCGGCTGAAGGCGACGGTGGCGGATTGCATAATCAATCTGCTCTTGCGACTTTGATAAATGTCACGATTACGAACAATCGGGCAGACAGTAATAACGATGGATCCGGAAATGGCGGCGGGATTTTTCAGGCGTCCAGTCAACTGAACCTGCGCAATAGCCTCGTCGCCGGCAACTTCAAGGGCAATGGTGCGTCGACCAGTGATGTGGCGGTCTCTCAAGTTGCTGAACCATTTGCCTCGATTAGTAGCCACAACCTGATTGGATTGGATGATGGCTCGAGTGGACTGCTTCCCAATATTAATTTGTTGGGCTCAGTTGCAAATCCGATTGACGCACTGCTTGGCCCACTGGCCGACAACGGGGGAGCGACGGCGACCCACTTGCTTTTGCCCGGCAGTCCGGCGATCAAAGCGGGTATCAACACCCTTGAAGGCGGGAATCAGACGGTGCTCGCCAGGGACCAGCGCGGTTTCGATCGCGTTGTGGAAGGTCCAATCGATATGGGCGCTGTGGAAGTGAGTTATGCGATAAGTGCGGGCAGCGATACTCCGCAGTCTGCAGTCATCGGCAACGCCTTCGCGTCACCCTTCCAGGTAACCGTGACTGAGTCCGGCAGCGGCCGGCCCGGAATCCCGGTAACCTTCACTGCGCCCACAAGCGGGGCCAGCGGTTCGTTTTCAGCCAGCGCCGTGGTCTTGACGAACGTCGACGGTTTGGCAATCGCACCACCATTCACGGCGAACTCGATCGCGGGCGGGCCATACAATGTAACGGCCGGTCTGGGAGGAGGCTCACCATCAGTGGTGTTTGTGCTTACGAATACGATCGGGACCGCCCAGGTCACGCTTGGCAATTTGGTCCAGACGTTTGATGGCGCCCCTAAGAGCGTCTCCGTCTCCAGTGAGCCTGCCGGGCTGAACGTCGTCGTTACTTATGACGGATCCGCAATCGCTCCTACAAATGCCGGAAATTATGCGGTGAGCGCGATTGTCAACGACGCGAATTTCAATGGCCAGGCCAATGCTGTTTTGATCATTCAACCCGCAAGCCAGCTGATCACGTTCGACGCTTTAGCAGACAAGACATTCGGTGTTGGTGACTTCAATGTCAGCGCCAACGCGTCGTCAGGCTTACCGGTTACGTTTGCTGCTCTCGGTAATTGCACGGTCGCGGGAGCGCAGGTTCATCTCACCGGCGCCGGGGCTTGCACAATCAGCGCCAAACAGGACGGCAACGCGAATGTAAACGCAACCTCAGTCGCGCGCACTTTCTCAATCAGCAAAGCCGATCAGCAGATCACGTTTGCGTCTTTGCCTGATAAGAAATTTGATGATGCGGACTTCAATGTCACCGCGACAGGTTCGTCTAACCTCGCGGTCGGCTTCACTGCGGCCGGCAACTGCACGGTCAATGGATCGCTGGTCCATCCGACTGGCGCCGGAATCTGTACCATCACTGCTTCACAGGATGGCAACGCCGACGTCAACGCGGCCTCGCCGGTTGCGCGCACGTTCTCAATCGGTAAAGCAAGTCAGACGATTTCGCTGGCAGCCGTGGCGAACAAGGTTTTTGGTGATGCTGACTTCAACGTCACGGCAACTGCGTCGTCGAACCTGGCTGTCTCGTTTTCCGCGACGGGTGACTGTGCAATGGTCGGCGCGCAGGTTCACATCAGCGGCGCGGGCACCTGCACGATCACGGCATCTCAGGGCGGTGATGCGAATTTCGAGGCCGCTACGCCGGTGGTTCGCCAACTTGCCGTGGCGAAAGCTGACCAGCAGATCACGTTCGCAGCTTTACCGGACAAGACCTTTGCCGATGCTGACTTTCCGGTCATCGCCGGTTCCTCGGCAAATCTCGCGGTGAGCTTTTCTGCTGCTGGGAATTGCACGATGAATGGATCGCAGGTGCATTTGAACGGAGCCGGTTTATGCACGATTACGGCGTCGCAGGATGGCGACACGAATATCAACGCCGCCAACCCGGTCGCTCGGACGTTTTCGATTGGAAAAGCCGATCAGCAAATTAGCTTTGCGGCGTTGGTCGATAAGAAATTTGGCGATGCGGATTTCGTCGTTGCGGCGACCGCTTCATCAAATCTTCAAGTTAGCTTCACGGCCAGTGGCAACTGCACTTTGACTGGCGCGCAGGTCCACCTGGGCGGCGCCGGAGCGTGCACGATCAACGCGACTCAGGAGGGGAACTCAGATTACACCCCGGCAACTGCTATCGCGCGGACCTTTGCGATAGGCAAGGCCGATCAGCAAATCACGTTCGACGTTCTGGCCGACAAAAAGTTCGGTGATGCCGACTCCGAGGTGACCGCAACGGCCTCATCACATCTCGGCGTAACCCTGGCCGCGACCGGAAATTGCGCCTTGCTTGGATCGCGGGTCCACTTAAACGGAGCGGGCGCCTGTACGATTACTGCTTCACAGGAGGGTAACGAAAACATCAATGCGGCAACTCCGGTCGTTCGGACCTTCTCAATCGGCAAGTCCGAACAGCAAATCACATTTGCAGTTTTGCCGGACAAAACCTTCGGCGATGCGAACATCGCCCTGGATGCGACGGCCTCGTCAAACCTGGCAGTCTCGTTCGCGGCGCTCGGCAAGTGCTCGTTAACCGGGAACGAGGTACATCTCACCGGAGCCGGTCTTTGTACGATCACGGCGTCACAGAACGGCAATTCGGACTATGACGCCGCGACTAACGTGACTAGAACGTTTGCGATCGGAAAAGCCGAACAACAAATCACGTTTGGAGCTTTAGCCGACCGGACTGTTGGTGACGCTGACTTCAACGTTAGTGCTACGGCCTCGTCCGATCTAACGGTGGTATTTGCTGCGGTGGGCAGTTGCGCCTTGAACGGCACACAAATCCATCTTACCGGCGCCGGCACATGCACCGTGACTGCATCGCAGGATGGAAACGCCGATTTCAATCCGGCAGCCGACGTCCCGCACACATTCACCATCGCGGACCAACCGAATAATCAAACGGTGTTCAGCTTCGGCTCTGCCGCCTATGAAGTGAGCGAGGGTGCCGGTTCGATGAGAATCGAAGTTAAACGAGGCGGCGACACTTCTGCCGCCGCGACGGTTGATTACAGTACCGACGACACGGGCGCTTCACTTGATTGTGCGAGCTTCAACGGACTTGCCTCCTCACGGTGTGACTTCAACACGGCCCTGGGAACGTTGAGCTTTGCGCCGGGTGAAACGCTGAAGACCTTCGACGTATTAATCAACCGTGACAGCTACATCGAAGCTCCGTTCGAGACGTTCACGGTGAAACTCTCGAATCCCACGGGAGGGTCAACGTTAGGACTGCCGGCCATTGCAATGGTGAAAATCGATGACCGGAACGATGGCTCTCCGGACGCGCTGGCCAACATCATCGATCGAACACCAGTTTTTGTGCGCCAGCAGTATCACGACTTTCTAAATCGCGAACCCGACCAGGCCGGCCTGGCCTTTTGGGTAGACAACATCGACCAGTGTGACGATCCAGCGCGCCGGCCAGCCGACCAGACCGTGTCACAGTGCAAAGAAGTCATGCGGATAAACACCTCGGCAGCGTTCTTCCTGTCCATTGAGTGGTCACAGACAGGAGGCCTGGTGAGAGCTTTTTACACACTGGCTTTGGATCGGCCACGTCACCTGCCGAGATTTCAGGAGTTCATCCGTGACGCTCAAGAGGTGGGTCGTGGCGTCATCGTAGGCGAGGGTGATTGGCAACGGCAATTGAACGACAACCGCGAAGCGTTCACGAAAGATTTCGTTACCCGGTCTGAGTTTGTGGCGCTGTACCCCACCGTCGATTCGCCGGCGATCTACGTCAACAAGTTGTATCTCCATGCCTTCGGCCGTAACGCGACGGCTGCTGAGCTGGCTGATGCGGTCGGCGAGTTTGGCGGCAGTGCAACCGCGGCTGATCCTTCGGCGCGGGCCCACGCGCTGTTGCGTCTGACGGCGGCCCCGGAGTTCGCTCGTGAAACTACCATTGCTTTCGTGCAGATGCAATACCTTGGTTATCTGCGCCGAAATGCAAACGACTCACCCGACTCGAACTTCGACGGCTTCGACTTCTGGGTGACTAAGCTCAATCGCTTCAATGGCGACTTCATTAATGCGGAAATGGTGAAGGCGTTTCTCGAGTCTCGCGAGTATCGCGCTCGCTTTGGACCATGAAAAGAATCCGCAGCAATTAATTATGGACCGGCAGCACAGCACGAGCCTCAAAAGTGAGGCTTTGGCTGTGCCGGATAAAAAAGAAGGAGAACTCAAAATGAGTCATCGATCTGAAATGTTAGCTAAACGAATCGAAGAGGGTGCGGCGCAATTGGCGTCGTTCGCGGAAGGTCTTTCAGAGACAGAATGGGCCACGCCCGTTTCGGACACCGACAGTCGTCCAATTGGAGTGATAGTGCATCATGTGGCCTCTGTCTATCCGATCGAAGTTGAAGTCGCCCGAACAATCGCCAGCGGGACACCTATCACGGACGTTACGTGGGACGTAATCGCCGAGATGAACAGTAAACATAACCGCGAACAATCAGGAGTATCCAGGACTGACGCGCTCGAACTGTTGCGGCGAAACAGTAGCGCGGCTGCTGACGCAGTCCGCGAATTCACTGATGAACAACTGGACCGGGCTGCACCGTTCTCGCTGAGCTTTGGGGCGCCAATGACGGCCCAATTCGTAATTGAAGATCACGCACTGAGACATAGCTGGCATCATCTGGCGCGTATTCGCAAAGTCCTGGGCCGCTAATCTCTTGCTGGGGTCACTCGCTCCGTTACCAAAAAGTTACTCCAAGTTTATGACTCTGGTGCTTCGCTCGACTTAAGCTCTGCGCTCGGTGAAAGGGTGATCTTACGATCGCACCTGGACAACAAGCACCGGCTTTTTAGACTTTGAGAACAACGCCAAAAGCATAGTGAGCCGGTTCCTGCGTAAAGCATTTCGAGACTCAATCAAATTTCGACTGAGTCATAGGAGTTAAGAAGGAGAATAGCTATGAGACCCATAATTCGCAGTACCGCTCTAATCGTATCGCTGACTCTCTTTGTGACGCCTGGCTGGATACAAAGTCAGGCACAGCCTGCTGTCAAATCCAGCGCGGTCGTAGGCAACTGGAACCAATTGGCGCTGGCCACTGCGCGAACGAAAAATGCCAGTGACGCCCAGGCCGCACGGCTCTATGCCATGGTCAATGTCGCAATTTACGATGCGGTCAACGGGATCGAATCGAGACGCAGCCCCGCGGATCGTGACTTCGCTCTGGTACCGCCACATGGCGCTCCCGCTCAGGGGAATCTCGTTGCCGCGGCGGCCAGCGCGGCACATGCCGTGATGGTCGGGCTCTATCCGGATCTGGCGGCGCAGTTCAATGCGCAACTGGCCAGCGATCTGGCGGGCCTGCGTGACAACGGGCCGGTGTCGGCGGGACGCGAGTGGGGTGAACACGTCGGCGCAGAGGTCCTAGCCGCGCGCGCAAATGACGGCTCGAGCCCGGTTGAGAGCCAGCCGCCAGGAGCTGGTCCAGGACAGTTCCGGGCAGCCTGGTCCGGCACGCAGTTTCGCAATCTATTGCCATTCGCGATTGCTGATTCAAGTGTTTACGTTAGTCCTGGCCCTCCGGCGCTGACCAGTCTTGACTACGCCGCCGCGTTAGCAGAGGTAAAGCTGCTGGGCAATGCGGCAATTCCGGATGCGGACAAACTCGCCACCTTCCAGTATTGGAACCTTCCCGCCGGAACCAGCCAACCGCCGGGAGCATGGATCCAGATCGCTCTCACGGTTAGTAATGATCGAGAGCTTCGGCTTCCGGAAGCGGCGCGGCTGTTGGCGCTACTCACGATGACGATGGCCGACACCGTCGCGCCTACCTATCAGACCAAGTTTCTCTTTCACGCGTGGCGACCGGCGACGGCGATTCGGGAAGCAGACACAGACGATAATCCGAACACCATTGCTGACGCGGGATGGAGTCCCCGCGCTGGCGGCATCGGAGGAACGCCTGAGCACTGGTCCGGACACAGCTCGTTCGCCGGCGCCGGGGCGCGCGTGCTCGCCGGCTTCTTCTGCCAGGACAACATTCCATTTACTCTCGTCACCGATTCCGCACCGGGCGCTCAAGCACGAACCTATCCCAGCTTCTCGGCGGCCGAGGCCGAGATGGGGAGATCGCGTGTACTTGGCGGAATCCACTTCGAGTTTAGCAACCAGGCGGGCATTAAAGCGGGCCATGGGGTCGCCGCGGAGGTCCTATCTCGTAAGCTCCTTTTGCAGCGCGGCCCAACACACTTCGGCCAGTGCCCGCTGTAAACAGGGAACCGCTGCTACGAATTCACTGAAACGCAGAAGGGAGAGTCTATGACTGAGTCGATGATCACTTATAGGGGCACCGTGTATCCCTGGCAGTGCGACCACATGGGGCACATGAATTCAATGTGGTACGTGGAAAAATTCGATGAAGCGTCGTGGCAGCTGCTGGCGAGGCTGGGACTCTCCAGATTGCGTTTTCACGAGCAGGGAGTTGGCATGGTCGCCGTCGAGCAACACATCGAGTATAAGCGTGAATTGCTCGCCGGCGATATTGTCAGCGTCAGCTCAGTGATAACTGAAGTCATGGATAAAGCGCTGCGCATGGTTCACGAAATGCGAAATGATGAAACCGGACTGCTCGCGGCCAGGACGACGATTGTTGGTGTCCACCTCGACTCAAAGGCAAGAAGGGCGCTCTCGCTGACGGTCGATGTGCGGGCTCGTGCCCGCATGATGGCCCTCGGGTTTGACAGCAGTGATAGTGGTGATGCTGCACTGCAACCGGTCTCAGGTGGTTCTTACGTCAGCGCTCGCCCCGGATAACTCATCAAGCAGCGCCTTTGCTTCTCGCAGATCCGCTGTATCGAATCCCTCGGTGAAGCTGCTGTAGATTCGTTCCAGCAGGCCGTGTGCTTCTGTCCGCTTGTGCTGCTCTTGATAAAGGCGGGCCAGGCTCATTACTGCTCGCAACTCCCACGATTTCGCTTTCTGCTGGCGGGCAATCTTAATTGACTGGTGAAAACATTCTTCTGCCTGAGCGGCCCGAGGGGTCGTGACGTCTATCACGGCCTCTCCAGCTGCGGCCGCTCGCGAGCGGCGTCGGTCTGTAGCCGGTAAGAGTAGAAGTTCGCCCTTGATCCGGAACAGCTCCGCGAGGTAATACCTTTCCCCGTTACGATCGATCACCGCCAACGCCTCCTCCAATATGCGGAGTCCTTCCTCAACCTGGCCAGCTTTGGCAAACGCCTCAACCATTAGCGCCAAAAAGTGAGGAAGTATTACTTCAGCGCCCGTCAGGCGATGGGCAGCAAGTCCTTCACCCATCTGTTTCATCCCCTCCTCCTGTTGGCCCTGCAAGATCAAAGCCCAACCGCGCGTGGCCGTTGACATTGCCTGATACAACGACAGCCCGTGTTCACGCGAAACAGCAATGGCGGCCTCGGCATCTTCCTGGGCCTTTCGCTCTTCCCGCCGCAACTGATGAAGCCCTGCTGCAAAGAACAGTGCCTGCGCGAGACCGTGAGGTTCGAATAACTCGCGCGCGAGGTCAACGGCCTCGTGAATCCGCTCCAAAGCCTGATCGGGTTGACCGAGAAACCAGAGTGACCACGCAGCAAAACACCGCATCGCGACCCCCGGGTTCTGCACATACAGGAAAGCATCGTCGAGATGATGGTCAGGATCGTAAAACGAGAGCGCTTTCTCGTAATGTTCCAGGGCCAGAGTAAACTCCCCGAGGTGCAGGAAAATGATTTCCATAGCCCAGTGACCTCGCATCGCGAGTCCCGGGTAAGAGAGACGCTCAGCCAGTCGCAGAAACTCTTCCGCGATCTGCCGGGCCGTCGCGAACTCCGCTCTCAATGTGTGATAGGTCCTGAGCCCCCAGAGAACTTCAGATACATCCGCAGTGCCACCTAACTGCTGACATAACTCTCGCGCCTTCAGGTACACATTGCCCACGTCCGGAGCCGCATAGCCCTCGGTCGCGATCAATGGCACGCCTAAAGTGAGTTGCATAAGTAGTTCCTGTTCGGCGCGCCTGGCAGTATTCGGCAGCTTGCGAAGCAATTCCAGCCCACGGCGTGCGAGTCCCACCGCCTCGCGATAGGCAAAACGACGGACGGCGTTGTTTGCCGCTTGCTGAAAATGCTTTGCTGCCCGCTCATAATCCCGTCCGCGGTCAAAATGCATCGCCAGCTCTGCCGCAATTTCTCTGGCGTTTTCGCCGTAGATATCCTCGCCTCGCTCCCCAATTCGCCGGTGAAGTTGCACGCGCCTCGACGCCGACATGCGCTCATACAAAACGTTCTGGTACAAAGCGTGTATGAAGCCATACCGTGTCGACGCTTCTCCATTTGGTAGCGCTTGCACCCCGCGGTCCTGAATAAACTGATGTTGACTGGCCAGTTCATCACACCGTGCCTCTACGAGTGTTCGGTCTTCTTCCAAACCAGCAGCCACCGCGACCGTCGGAAACTCAGCTCCCGCCACGCTGGCCGCTTCAAGAGTTCGCCGTTTATCTGCATCGAGATGATCGAGCTGTTTCTCGATCATCTGCTTGATACTGTCGGGCACTCCCACCTCAACCTTCCCGATCTCCACAACCAGTTCCGAGCCCTGTTCATGTTCAACTATCAAACCTTCTGTCACCAGAAAGTCGACGGCGTTGACCATAAACAGGGGATTTCCTTCCGTTCTTTCATGTATTAACCTCGCAAGTCCCCCCGGAAATCGATTCCCCGGAAATCGAATGGCCAGATACTTACCAACTGCTTCTTCGTTGAGGTATTCAAGCGGCAACTCCTCGCATTGCTGCTTGGCCAGCAACTCCCGTTTAACTGCCTTCAGCGGATGGCCGCTCACGATCAACTCGACAGTACGATAGGTCCCAATCAACATAAGGTGAGCTGGCTGGCGCTGTCGGGCCAGGTATGAGATCAGATCCAGTGTCGAGTAATCGCTCCAGTGAAGGTCTTCCAATATGAGAACGAGCGGCATTTCAGCCGTGAGCGCCTCCAAAGCCTCACCCATCTCTCGCATCATCCGCTCACGTGTTGCTCCCGATACTCCTCGATTCAACAACGCACGATCTGAATCGCTGACCAGAGAGGGCATTTGCATCAGCCACATCGGAGCATGAGCGTGCAGCACGTCAACAACATGTGGCTGCTCTCGGCACAGCCGCCCGATAGCTTCCAGTACCGGCAGGTAGGCTTCCCCGGTACCGTACTGTTCAAGGCATTGCCCTCGGCCTGTCCTAATTCTCTGATCAGAAGCGATTGTCAAAGCGAAGGTATCTACCAACGCGGTCTTCCCGATGCCGGCTTCTCCCGTAACAAAAATGATCTGACGTTCACCCGCCAGCATCTTCTGAAGCCAGTTTTGCATTCTTGTCAATGCTTCATCGCGACCAACAAATCCCCAGGACAAATCCTCGCCGGGCAGACCCGAAGACCGAGTTGTTCTGACACTCCCGACTCGGCCTGCTGTCATCTGTTCGCTTTCTGCCAGTTGACCGATAAACCGATAGCCCCGACGATGCGCAGTTTCAATGAAGCGAGGAGACTTTGGATCATCGTTGAGAGCTTCCCGGAGTTGGCGAATCGTGACCTTGAGGACGGCGTCGCTGACAAAGGTTTGGGGCCAGATGGAATTCAGGAGTTCCTCTTTGGTGACGAGTTGTCCCGGATGCTCGAGGAGATAGTTCAGCACTGCGAAGGCCTTGGGTCTGAGTTTTATGGCCTGAGATCCTCGCCACAGACACTCGTTGACCAGGTCGAGGCTAAAGGGATTGAAGATTATGTGCGATTCGTTCCCCACGGCAATCGAGAACGTTACCAGAACTTTGTGTCAGGCTTAAGGAGTCAGAAGCGCGGAAGGCTGATCGGGCAGATGCCCCTGCGATTTTCGGCTCCTCCCGACCACAATGTCACCCGGCCGACATCGGCAATAACATACTTGACGAATCACCCTGTTTTCAGTCCGCGAAGCGGACGCCAGCATAAAGCCTGGGGCGTGAGCCCCAGGTCAAAGTACCAAAATGTTAATTGAACCCGCGAAGCGGGTGATAGCCGTAGCGCTTAACATATGTCGATGATTCGGCTGCCGCCCACTTCGCGGGCTTTGTCGCTTTTCCTAACACGATCCTGGGGCTCACGCCCCAGGCTTTATGCTGGCGCCCGCTCCGCGGACTTTCAGAGTTAAGATCTTGAGGTGTGCTGCAGGGCAAGCGGCACCCGCATTAAAATGCAAACTGTGATTCGTCAACTATATTATTGCCCCGACATCGAGAGTTTCCCCTGAATTGTTAGCAGTTGAAACGCTACAAAAGCCGGCTCATTGACCTTGCCAGCGACGCTGGGCCATATTGTGCACTTCTTATCTATCTCCGCCCCTGATGTCACGCCTAGCGAACGCAGCCATTGCCGTCTCTGCCCTGGTGCTCAGTCTGTCCATGGGCAGAGCGCAAGCCCAATATCGTTTTGAAAACTGGACCACCGATAACGGCCTGCCGCAAAACGGAGTGCGCGGAGTTGGCCAGATGCCGGATGGTTACCTGTGGTTCACCACGTTCGATGGGTTGGTCCGCTTTGATGGTGTTCGATTCACTGTCTTTGATAAAAGCAACACCCAGGGGATCTACAGCAATCGATTTGCGATGCTGCAGATTGAGACGGACGGTACCTTGCTGGCAGGTACCGAAGACGGGTGCCTGACGAGTTATCGCGACGGAACTTTTCGTTCGTTTACCGCGGCAGAGGGCCTGCCCGGCAATAATATTGCCGATTTTGGCAGAGACAAGGACGGGCGGACCTTTGTCGTGACTAACCTCGGCAGATTCTATTTTCACGAAGGAAAGTTTCAACCAGTGGCGGACGCGGCACTCCCGGGGGAAGGACGATTCTACCTGGGACCAACGGGCACCCTCTGGACCTATGATCGAAACGGCGTCCGGCAAAGCTCTGCCCACCAGGCCGAGACGATTTACTCAATTAAGTTCAACTTTGACGTTCGTTTCCGGTTTACCAGATTGTTTGAGGATAGCCGTGGCAATCTCTGGATCAATGATCTGTCAGCGCTCTATCTCCTGAAGGACGGCGTGGTCAAAAGGTTTACTGCCGCCGACGGCTTACCGGCGGTGACGATCATGCCCTGGGTCGAAGATAACGATGGCAGCATCTGGTTTAGTTCTTCCTCAGGCGGCCATGGCGCAGTCAATTATCAGGATGGCCGATTTACGGTGTGGGGCAAAGAAGCCGGGTTCGCCGCTGACTCAATCAATCGGATGTTCAAAGACCGTGAAGGCTCAATCTGGGTCGTGCCCGCCGATCACGGCTTAAGTCGGATCCAGAAACAGATAGTCAAATCTCTCTCCAGCGCTGATGGTCTGGTCTATGACGAGGCCTATCAGGTACTACAAACCAGAAACGGCGACGTCTACGTGGGCACCACGCGCGGGGTCAGCCGGCTCCGTAACGACGGACGCTTTGAAGACGTGCTGGTGAAGAATCCCGAAGGGGTGAACGTCCTGGTCAGCAGCCTATACGAGAATCCGCAAGGCAGGTTGTGGGTAGGAAGTAGAAAGGATGTTTTCCTCTTGCAGCACGGAAAGATGGCCCGGCTCAAGCTGAGCGTTGACGCGTCGGTCCTGACAATCACGGCTGACCGGTTCGGTAACACCTGGCTCGGCACCGAGAGCGGCCTGTTCAAATTCAGGGATGACAAGGAGGTTAGGCGATACACGGTCCAGGATGGTCTGCCCAGCGACGATATCAAAGTAATTCGGGAGGATCATGCCGGCGCGCTTTGGCTGGGAACCTATGGCGGTCTGGCGCGAATCGATCCCCGGAGTGAGCGGCTCGCGGTCACGATTTACCGGACCAGTGATGGACTTGCCAGCAATCGCGTGCGGGCCATCCACGAAGATGAATCAGGTACCTTGTGGATCGGGACCTACGACGGAGGCTTGAGCCGCTTTCGCGATGGCCGTTTCTTCAACTTCACCGTTCAGAATGGATTCTTCAATAACGGAGTCTTCGCCATCCTCGACGATGGTCGGAATAATTTCTGGATTTCCTGTAATCGAGGCATCTATCGTGTGAGCCGTCAGGAGTTGGAAGCGGTGGCTGCCGGCCGCGCATTCAAAGTCAACAGCGTCTCCTATGGCAAACAGGATGGAATGCTGAGCACCGAATGCAACGGCGGCCGTCAGCCTTCAGGGATCAGGACCACCGACGGCAGACTCTGGTTTCCGACTCAGGCCGGCGTGGCGATCGTCGATCCGCGAAGAGTCATCACCAATCCCTCGCCACCAACAGTACAGATCGAAAACGTTCTGATTGAGCGTCAGCCAATCGATTTTCATTCCGGCGTGGGACTGCTGGCCAACGATCACAACCTGGAGATTCGCTATACCGGGATCAGTTTCATTAAACCAGAGCAGGTCAAGTTCCGTTATCGCATCGAAGAGTTGGCTGAGGAATGGACTGACGTGGGCACGATTCGCGAAGTCTATTTTCCTTCGTTGCCGGCCGGTGACTACACGTTTCATGTAATCGCCGCAAACTCCGACGGCGTTTGGAACAATGAAGGCGCGCGGCTGAGATTTCGCGTGCAGGCGCCCGTCTGGCAGAGGCCCTGGTTCATTGCGCTTTTGTCACTCGGAGCAATTCTGATCACTTTCGCGGTGTTCCGTCTGCGAGAAATCGAATTAAGACGTCGCCAGCAATTGCAGCACGAGTTCTCACACCGCCTGATCGATTCACAGGAACAGGAGCGGAAGCGGATCGCTTCAGAACTGCATGACAGTCTTGGTCAGTACCTGCTGGTGATTAAGAACTGGGCCCTGTTTGGCTTGAATTCGCTGCCGGAACAGGATCCCGGCCGCGAATATCTGAATGAAGTTTCAGAGACGACTTCGCTGGCCCTGGGCGAGGTCCGAGAAATCGCTCATAATCTGCGGCCATATCAACTCGAGCGGTTGGGTTTGACCAACGCCCTGGAATATCTGCTCCGGAGTATGGACGCATCCGGAACGATCAAGTTTTCCAGTGCGGTGGAAAACATTGACGGCTTACTTTCAAAGGAAGGTGAGATCATTTTCTATCGCGTCGTTCAGGAATGCATTAACAATGTCGTCAAACACAGCGGCGCCGCTCACGCCTGGATCACAATCAAGCGCGGCCAGGACGCGATTGAGTTTGGCTGTCGCGATGACGGCCACGGATTCAATGTCGATAGCGCCCGCAATTCGCTTCAGAGTGGTCTTGGTCTGGCAGGCATTGCTGAGCGGGTTTTGATTCTCGGCGGTCATCACGAAATCAATTCTGAGATAGACAAGGGCAGTATAGTGTTGGTGAAGGTGCCCGTCGGCAAATCTGGTAAGGGTGACGGAGAAGGTTAAGGACATTAATATTGACTCACGTGAGTCGGGGTCCTTTTCAGCAACAAGCAGGAGCAATACTTTACTACACCGATCGCGCATCCGGAGTTGCGAGCAGTGACCGAGGGGTCGCAGCGCAGCGGAAACCAGCTGCGGAGCAGCGATCAGAGTTAAGCCCAAGGTGAGGCTTTGCGAGCCTTGGGGAATGGTCCGTTGGATTTGGAGAGCCGCGGAGCGGCGACAGAGAATGCGTAAGAAGAGTAGCTCTTGATTACCTTGATAGCAGTCGCCCCTTCGGGGCTCGATCACTTTAGACAATTCGACCCCAAGGCTCGCAAAGCCTCGCCTTGGGCTTAACTCTGATCGCTGCTCCGCAGCTGGTTGAATGTTTTACGTCTGATGTTGTGGCTGCTCGCTACCGCTCCCGGTACTGACATTCATCCATGCAGGGCGAAATCACAATTCTGATCGCTGACGATCATCCGCTCTTTCGCCGTGGTCTGCGGATGGTAATTGAGCACGATCCGGAGCTGCGCGTCCTCGCGGAGGTCGATGATGGGGTCAGCGCGCTCGCCCAGATCGAAGCGCTCGAACCCGACGTTGTCGTGCTCGACATCAACATGCCCAGCGCTGACGGGCTGGAGGTGGCCCGGGCAATCCAGGAGAAACAGTTCTCCACCATTCCGGTGTTTCTCACGATGCACAAGGACGAGGCAATCTTCAGCGCCGCCCTCGATGCCGACGTGCGCGGCTTTGTACTCAAGGACGGCGCAGCCTCCGAAGTCGTCACCTGCATCAAGGCGGTGATGCGCGGCGAAAGCTTTTTCAGCCCCGCGCTCGCGCAATTCCTGGTTGAGCGGCGCGGCCGGGAATCATTTCTCGGCAACCTTACGGAAGCTGAGCGCCGCGTTTTGCGTCTTCTGGCCGACGGCAGCACCAGCCGGGAAATTGCCCGCGAACTCTTCATCAGTGTGCGGACGGTGGAACATCACCGGGAACACATTTGCGCCAAACTCGATTTAAAGGGCAAAAACGCGCTGCTTACTTTTGCAGTCTTAAACAGGTCCAGGCTCTAGTCACTCCTTCCCTTCCCTCGATTGGCAATCACGCGTGCAAAGAAAAAATGGGTGGTACTACCTACTTCCAAATGGGTAGTACTGCCGATGTCAGGGGGCGACATCGCTGCTAGTTTCCGGCTTGGTCTCGGGAAATGACCGGTAAATCATTGGCAGCATTCAAATCTTTGTTGATTGTCGACGACAACTCGTCGATGCGCCGGCTGATTGGACGTGTCGTCAGAGAGTTCGCCTGCGAATTGATTGAGTGCAGCGATGGTGCTGAGGCTTTCGCGGCCTACGAGCAACACCAGCCGGATTGGGTGCTGATGGATATCGAAATGCAGAAGAAGGATGGGTTGACAGCCACTCGCGAAATTTGCGCCGCCTATCCTGACGCCAGAGTAGTGATCGTCACTCACTATGGCGACCCGGCTTTTCGTCACGCCGCCGGACGCGCCGGGGCCTGCGGATATGTGCTCAAAGAGAATCTGTTCGAACTAAGAAATATGCTCAGTTCAACCTGAACTGGGAAGCAACGCGTGAAACATCATCCCTCGCAAACTGGTCGTCCGACCATCCCCCGTATCTTCAGGTGGAGTGCGCGAACTTTTCTTCCGGCTCAAACGGCCCGGCTGCGACTGATTGCGATTCCTGGCCTCGCCATTGCGATTACCTGCTCGTTATTTTTCAGGTCAGGTCAGGCCGTTGGGCTCACAAACTTTTCCGTCACCAATACGAACGATTCCGGCGCCGGCAGCTTGCGTGAAGCGATCGAGCAAGCGAACACGAATGCGACTGATGACACGATTGATTTCGCCCTCCCCGGTTGTAATTCAACTACGCCCTGCACCATCTCTCTCACCAGTGGTGAACTGCTGATTGCCAATAATGGCACGCTCACAATCACTGGCCCGGGCGCAGAGGCCTTGAGTGTCAGCGGCAACAACCTCAGTCGCGTCTTTAATGTTTCGCCCGGCGCGATCGTCACCATTAGCGACCTCAAAATTACGGGCGGCCGAACCGGCAATGGCGCCGCCAGTGTTGTTACCGGGGCGAGCGGACAAGACGGGACAAACGGCGGCGGCATTTATAACGATGGCGGCACGCTGACCGTCAACAACTGCAACATCAGCGGAAACGTCACCGGCAACGGCGGCAACGGCGGACCCAGCGGATCCGCCGGTAGCGGTGTTCCCGGAGGGACCGGCGGCCAGGGAGGCAGAGGGGCTGGAGTCTACAACAATACCGGTGTGCTCACTTTGAACAACACCACGGTGTCAGGCAATACCGCCGGCAATGGTGGCCCGGGTGGCGGCGGAGCTCAGAATGGCGGGCGAGGCGGCGATGGTGGAAAGGGCGCCGGAATCTACAGTCTTAACGGCTCGCTCACCCTGACGAATAGCACGTTCAGTGGCAACAATGCGGGGAGCGGCGGTCCCGGCGTCAGTGCGGGCTTCAACGGGGGTTCGGGCGGCACGGGTGGTGACGGCGGCGGACTATACGCCGACGGGAGCTCGCCCACTCTGACGAACTCGACGTTTAGTAACAATCGCGCCGGCAATGGCGGAACGGGAGCGCAAGGCAGCAGCGGCAATGCCGGTGGCTTTGGTGGAGTCGGTGGTTCGGGCGGCGGTATTTACAACAACGGTGGGACGCTCACGCTGAGTAGCAGTACTGTTAACGCAAACTTCTCGGGTACAGGCGCGAACGCGGGCTTTGGAACTTTTCAAAGCGGGGCCGGCGGCCCGGGCGGAAACGGTGCGGGAGTGTTTTGCGCCAACACCACCCTCAACGTTGATGGTGGATCGATCGATAGCAATCGAACCGGAAACGGCGGCAGCGCTACCGGCAACTCATTCAGCGGCTCTAACGGAGGAAACGGCGGAAGTGGATCAGGAGTCTACTTCAATGGCGGGACCGCTACTCTTACCAATCTCACCTTACGGAGTAATGTCACGCTTAACGGTGGCAATGCTTCAAACGGCGCGTTCGGTGGGGCGCCCGGCGGCACCGGCGGGGACGGCTCAGGCCTTTACATAAATGCCGGCACGGTCACGATCGGCTCAAGTGCAATCTACAGCAATACCACCGGAAATGGTGGCCTTGGCGTTTTGGGCGGCGGCGGTGGCGCCGGTGGCTTCGGTGCCGGCGTGTATAACCGGGGAACTCTGACCGTCGTCAACACGACCATCAGCGGCAACGCAGGCGGCAACGGTAATAATGGGCAGGCTTCTAACGGCTCTGCGAGTGGTGGCGCGGGCGGCAGCGGCGCCGGCATTTACAACTTCGGCACGCTGAAAACCATAAACGTAACGGTGGCCGGCAATGCGAGCGGCACCGCAGCTTCCGGGGGATCGAGTGGCACCGGCGGCGGGATCGTGAAAAGCTTCGCCGGGACAGCGCATCTTCGCAACACAATTGTCTCCGGCAACACCGCGCAGTTTGAGCCCGATGTCTCGGGCCAGTTTGTCAGTGACGGTCACAACTTCATCGGCAAGAATGGCGGCAGTGGATTCACGAACGGAGTCAATGGCAATCAAGTCGGCACTACCGCCTCGCCTAAAGATCCGCAACTTGGACCACTGCAAAATAACGGTGGGCCAACTCAAACACTACTTCTTCCACCTGCCAGCCTGGCGTTTGATGCAGGTGATAACTGCGTCCTGACACTCAACGGTTGCGGTGATAACAACCCCGCGGTCACGACTGATCAGCGCGGTTTGACTCGTGCCCAGGGAGCTAACGTGGACATCGGCGCCGTCGAAGCGATCCTGCAAATACCCAACGCACCTGATCTTTTGAGTGACACCGGCATCAGCAGTACCGACAACATCACCAACGCGACGAACCTGCAGTTCCAGGTCAGCGGCGGAATTCCGAATGGCACCGTTGAGTTGTTACGCGACGGAACGGTGGTGGCGAGTGCTACTGCGGACGGCAGCGGCGTGGCGCTCCTCTCTTACACTGACAACGCGGCGGACGGAAACCACAACTTTGCCGCGCGCAACTCGATCTCGGGCGTTGCCGGCTCAAACAGCTCCACCCTCGTCGTGACCATCGACCGTACCGCGCCCACGGTGACGATTAATCAGGCCGGAGGACAAGCCGACCCGACGCATCTTTTAGCGATCAACTTCACAGTTATTTTCAGTGAGGCGGTTAATGGATTTACTAACGGCGGCATTTCACTCACAGGTTCGACGGCGGATGTTTCAGCGGCGAGCATTAACGTGACCGGCAGCGGGACTAACTACAACGTTGCCGTCAGCAATCTCCTGGGCAGTGGCCTGCTTCAAGCGGCGGTGATTCAGAACGCGGCGCAGGATACGGCCGGCAACAGCAATGCCGCTTCGACCAGCAGTGACAACACCGTGCTGTTCGATAACATTCCGCCTTCGATAACCATCGAACAGGCCGCTGCACAAACCGATCCGACCAGCACGCTGCCGATCACTTTCAGCGTCGTCTTCAGTGAACCAGTATCCGGGTTTGCCAACGGTGACGTCTCGCTCACCGGCTCGACCGCGAATGTTTCGTCGGCTTCTATCAACGTAACCGGCAGCGGCGCTAACTACACCGTCGCCGTTAATAACGTCACCAGCAGCGGGACCGTCGTCGCATCCATACCTTCCGGAGTCGCGGCCGATGCGGCCGGAAATCTCAATACCGCATCAACCAGTAGCGACAACAGCGTCACCTTTAATCTTCCGGTTAATGTAACGATCAACCAGGCTGCCGGCCAGGCTGATCCGACAAAAACTCAGCCAATTAATTTCATTGTCGTCTTCAGTGAATCGGTGACCGGATTCAGTAGCAGTGGCGTTTCGCTGGCGGGCTCAACGGCGAATGTATCGGCGGCGAATATCAACGTCAGCGGCAGCGGGACTACCTATAACGTGGCAGTGAGCAATGTGATCAGCGACGGAGTTGTGCAGGCTGCGGTGCTGGCTAACGCCGCCAGCGATTTCGAGAATGTGTTCAATAGCGCCTCAAACAGTACCGACAACAGCGTGACGCTGGATACCACCGGAGCCACGGTTACGATCGAGCAGGCCAGTGGACAGGTTGATCCCACCACCGCTTTACCGGTTACCTTCACCGTCGCCTTCAACGAGCCAGTCACTGGTTTCACCGGTAGCGATATCTCACTTGCCGGTTCGACTGCCGATCTTTCATTGGCGACAGTTACTGTCAGCGGCAGCGGCGCGAACTACACGGTGAACGTCAATGGCCTCCGTGGCTCAGGATCGGTGCAAGCGTCGATTCCTGCCGGCGTCGCACTCGATGCTGCCGGCAATTTGAATCAGGCATCGACGAGTACTGACAACACCGTAACCTTCACCGAAACAACGACGAGTCTGACCATCAACGTCCCGGGAGATGCGGGTGACGGAGTGTGCGATGCGACTTGTACCCTGCGCGATGCGATTACGACGGCGAACACCACGCCGGGCACCAAGAACATTGGCTTCAACTTACCAGGCTGCACTACCGGCAGTCCCTGCACGATCACTTTAACCGGCGGCGTCCTGCAGCCGACCAATGGACCCGTCGTCATTAATGGGCCCGGCGCGAACATTCTCAGCATCAGTGGGAACAATTCAAGCAGGATATTCCTGGTTAACGACAACGTTGGCCTCAGTCTGAGCGGATTGACGTTGACCAATGGCAGGGCTCCTGGAGGCGCGCACGGCGGCGCCATACTTAATCAAGGCGCCTTAAGCTTGACGAGTTCCGCGGTTGCCGCGAGCGCTGCAGGCTACGGCGGTGATGGCGGCTCAAACGGTAGCCCCGGTGGACCCGGAGGTAACGGCGGCGGCATCGCCAGCAGCGGTACGCTGACAGTTGTTCGCAGTACCATCAGCGGCAACTTCGCAGGATCGGGAGGGACCGGCGCGTTTAATCTCAATGGCCCACCGGGCGGCAACGGCGGACTCGGCGGGTCGGGTGGCGGCATCTGGAACAATGGCGGAGCGCTGACCTTAATCAACAGCACCGTCAGCAACAACTCCGCCGGCTCTGGCGGCACGGGAGGGTTTGCGCAAAACGTCAGTCACGGCGGTAACGGTGGAACTGGGGGCGATGGAGGCGGTGTTAGCAGCAGCGGCGTGCTCGTTCTGATCAATACCACAGTGGCCAATAACAACGCCGGCAATGCCGGTAACGGCGGAGTCGGTTGCGGCGGCTGCGGTGACCAAAACACCTATCACGGATTACCGGGCGCGGCTGGTAAAGGCGGCGGTATTGCCACCTCGGCCGGCAACGTAAAGCTCAGAAACGTAGTTCTCGGATTGAACAATGCCGCCAACGGTCCCGACGTGTGGGGTACTTTCATTTCATCCGGTCATAACTTCGTCGGCAGGTCCGACGGTGGCACGGGCTTTACCGACGGCGTTAATGGCGATCAGGCCGGTACGATCGCTTCGCCAAAAGATCCGCTCCTTGGGCCTTTGCAGAACAACGGTGGTCCAACAATGACTCGGTCGCCGTTAGCGGGAAGTCCGATGCGTGATGCCGGCGATAATTGCGTGTTTTTGGCAAACGGGTGCGGTGATAACAATTCTGCGATCGTGACCGATCAACGCGGCGCCACCCGGCCAGGGGGCTCAGTCGTAGACATCGGATCGGTTGAAGCAGCGCCGATCCCGAATGCTCCCGATCTCCTCGCAACCAGTGACACCGGCGTAAGCGACAGCGACAATCTGACAAAAGAGACGAACCTGCAATTCAGCATCAGTGGCGCTGTCGCGAATGCGACCGTTGAACTGCTCCGCAATGGCTCGGTTGTCGCGAGCGGCACAGCCGATGGCAGCGGCTCGGCTACGCTTTCCTATACAGATAACTCTGCTGATGGTCTCTACAACTTCACCTGCCGGCAGACGAGCGCGGGATCCCTAAGCGAGCCAAGTGCATCGCTGCCGGTAACGATCGATCGCACCGGACCGACGGTCACGATCAATCAGGCCAGCGGTCAGGCGGATCCTACGAGCGCCGCGCCGATCAATTTCACTGCCGTTTTCAATCAGCCCGTTACAGGCTTTAGCAATGCGGGCATCTCGCTGGCGGGTTCGACCGCGGACACTTCGGCCGCGACCGTCAACGTGACCGGCAGCGGCACTACTTATAACGTCTCGGTGGCAAACCTGCTGAGCTCCGGCACTGTTCGCGCCTCGGTTTTAGCAAACGCGATCACTGATGACGCAGGCAATGGCAGTCAGGCTTCGACGAGCACGGACAACACTGTCACGTTCAACATCCCGGCGGTGACCGTCACAATCAATCAAGCAGCAGGGCAAGCGGATCCGACCGAGAGTTTGCCGATCAACTTCACCGTCGTATTCAGTGTGCCCGTCACAGGTTTCAGCAGTAGCGGTGTATCGCTCGCCGGGTCAACTGCGAACGTCTCTTCAGTGACAATCACTGTTACCGGCAGCGGCGCTACTTACAATGTGGCCGTCGGAAACGTCACCGGCGATGGCACGGTGCAGGCATCAGTGGCGGCAAACTCGGCCAGCGGTCTTGGCGGAAGCAATCTGGCTTCGACAAGCACCGACAACTCGGTGACATTCCAGGGTACGCCGCCGACGGTCGCCATCAATCAGGCAGCCGGTCAGAGCGATCCGGCTACTACCCAGCCAATCAATTTCACAGTTGTTTTCAATAAGGACGTCAACGGTTTCAGCAGCAACGGTGTTTCGCTCGCCGGTTCAACCGCAAATGTTTCGGCGGCGAGCATCAACATTAGCGGCAGCGGCACGACCTACAACGTCGCCGTCGGTAATATCCAAAGTGCCGGCACAGTCCAGGCTTCGGTACTCGCCAACGCGGCGACCGGGCTTGGCGGCGGCAATCAGGCTTCGACCAGCAGTGACAACACGGTCACCTTCCAGGCGCCGATGTTCACGGTTAACCAGACGAACGATCAGGGAGACGGTGTCTGTGACGCGACGTGTACGCTGCGCGATGCGATTGGCACCGCCAATAACACTCCCGGCCCGAAGACGATCAACTTCGATTTGCCTTCGTGCACGGCGTTGAGCCCTTGCACGATTACCTATCCGTACAGCGGTCAAGCTACGGCGCTTTTGATCGACAATAATGGCTCGCTCAACATTGCCGGACCAGGCGTTGACGTCCTGAAACTGAACGGCAATGTCGGCAACTCCACCCCTACGAGGGTGTTGCGAATCGCCAATGGCGCTACGGTAGACATCAGTGATTTGACGATCACTGGCGGCTCGCCGCCTCTCAGTTTAGACGATATCGACGGCGGCGCTATTTACAATGAAGGTAACCTCACCCTGACCCGCGTCAACCTGTCTGGCAATCGGGCCAGCTTCGGTGCCGGTGGTGGGTTCTGTAGCTGTAACGCTCCGGGGAACCCGGCAGGAAAGGGTGGCGCGATCTATAACACCGGTTCGCTCACGCTCAATAGCTGCACGTTAACCAGCAACGCCGGTGGCCGGGGTGGTCAGGGCGGCGGCACATTCACGCTGACCGGGGGTGGCGCGGGATCCACCGGCGGCGACGGCGGCGCGATTTATAACGCCGGGACCTTAAACGTCCTGAGCAGCACCTTTGACAACAACGCTGCAGGGGCCGGTGGATTTGGCGGAGCGAGCACCTCAAATGTTCAGCGAGGCTCGGCCGGTAACGGCGGCAACGGCGGCGCCATCTACAGCACGGGAACGCTGACTATCGTTAACAGTACGTTCAGCACCAATCAAACCCCGAATGGCGTAAACGGCGGCTCGAACGGCAACGGTGGCAGCGCCGGTAATGGTGGCGCCATCTTCAACGCCGGCGGCAACGCCCTCGTTATCAATACAACCGTCGCTAACAACAGTGTGGGCAACGCCGGCGTCAAGGGTGTTAACGGCACAACCAATGGGGTCAACGGCGCCGCCGGCGGCATCGACATTTCCATTGGAACAATCAAGCTTCGCAACACGATCGTGGCTCTTAACACAGTTCCGGCCGGCGCGAGCGGTCCTGACCTGTTGGGTGTGTTCACCTCGCTGGGTCACAACTTTATCGGAAAGTCAGACGGCGGAAGCGGATTCACCGACGCTTTTAATTTCGATCAGGTCGGATCGATCGCGTCCCCGAAGGATCCTCTGCTCGGCAGCTTGATGAACAACGGCGGCCGAACCTTCACGCTGAATCTGGCGGCCAACAGCCCCGCCAAAGATGCCGGCGACAATTGTGTTCTCAATAAATCCTGCTCGACGAGTAATCTTTTATTTAATCTGACGACCGATCAGCGGGGGTTCACCCGGCCCCAATTTACCGCCGTCGATATCGGCGCAGTCGAGTACGCCACGCCACCGACGGTGACAATTAATCAGGCGGCCGGCCAGGCTGACCCGGTGCATGCTCAACCGATCAATTTCACTGTCGTCTTCTCACGCGCTGTCACGGGGCTTAGTTCGGCGGGCGTTTCTTTAGCCGGCTCTACGGCAAACGTCGCCAGCGCAGACATCAATGTCACCGGCAGTGGCACAACCTACAACGTTGCAGTAAGCAATTTAGGCGACGGCATCGTCCAGGCGAGCATTCCGGCAGGCACGGCAATGGACAGTGACGGCATTGCCAACGATGCTTCTACCAGCACCGACAACACAGTCACCCTGGACGCGCCGCCAACGGTGACAATTAATCAGGCAGCCAGCCAGGCGGATCCCACGGGCCAGCAACCAATCAACTTTACGGTTGTCTTCAACGAAACGGTTACCGGACTAACGGGCAGTGCCATTTCTTTGGCTGGATCCACTGCGGATGTCTCAGCGGCGCAGGTTTCGGTGACGGGCAGCGGCACCACTTATAACGTTGCGGTTAGCAATATCCTCACCAGCGGTGTCGTTCAGGCTTCGATTACGGCCAACGGAGCGGTAGACACGGGAGGCAACGGAAGCCTGGCGTCCACCAGCGCGGACAATTCCGTAACCGTCGATATCACCCGGCCGCTGGTAACGATTAATCAGGCCAACGGTCAGCCTGATCCAACCGGCAGCGAACCAATCAACTTCTCAGTTCTCTTCACCGAGCCGGTTACCGGATTCACGAATGCGGGTGTGTCCTTGATTGGATCAACCGCGGATGTCTCGAGTGCTTTGATCACCGTGAGCGGCAGCGGCGCGAATTACACTGTTTCGGTCAGCAATCTACTGAGCGCTGGAATCGTCCAGGCCTCGATCCCCGCAAACTCCGCCATTGATTCAGCCGGAAATGGAAACACAGTTTCAACCAGTGCTGACAACACAGTGACTTATGCGCCGGCCACGACCAATCTGGTAGTTAACCAGACCGGCGATCCCGGCGATGGAGTTTGCGATGCGACCTGCACTTTGCGCGACGCGATTACCACCGCGAACTCCACGCCCGGGATCAAGAACATCAGCTTCAATCTACCGAGCTGCAACTCAGGCTCGCCCTGCACTATTACTTTGAGCAACGGTGAGCTGACGGTTGCGAATAATGGCGTGGTGAGACTCACCGGGCCGGGCGCGAACGTACTCATCGTCAGCGGCAACAATCAAAGCCGCATCTTCCGTGTCTCGCCGAGCGCATTCTTGAACGCCAGCGGACTGACCTTGACCGGGGGCTTCTCGGGCAACGGTGCAAACGGCGGTACCGCCAACAACGGATTCGGAGATGGATTGCCTGGCGGCGATGGTCAAAGCGGCGGCGCGATTTACAACCAAGGCTCACTTGCGCTGACGGACTGCATCGTTATCTCGAGTCGAACCGGAAACGGCGGCAACGGCGGCAATGGTGGACCGGATGGCAACCCGCGTCCGGGCGGCGCAGGTGGAGCCGGCGGGCTCGGGGGCGGCATCTACAGCACCGGTAATTTGACACTGAACAACTGCACGTTCAACGGCAACACAACCGGCAACGGCGGCACTGGTGGCATCGGTGTAAGCGGGTCGAGCAGCGGCAGCGGTGGAGCAGGCGGCAGCGGCGGCGGTGTCTACAGCTCTGGCATACTTAATGTGAGCAACACCACCTCGAGCAACAACACAACCGGCAATGGTGGCAACGGAGCAGATGCTAACGGCTTCACCTTCTCGGGCTCCGGTGGCGCCGGCGGCAGCGGCGCCGGAATTTTCGGCAGTGGCGCGCTCAACGTGAGGTCATCGACTGTCAGCGGCAATCATGCAGGCAGTGGCGGCACGGGCGGCGTCAACTCAGGTCATAACAATGGGGCAACCGGCGGCAGTGGTGGCAAGGGCGCCGGAATCTTCAGTTCGGGGCCTTTCGTTCTGACAAACAGTACGGTCACGGATAACGTCGCCGGGGCTGGAAACTTCGGCGGGTATGCGATCACTTTCGGATCCTGCCCTTGCGGCAGTGACGGGGCGGGCGGCAATGGCGGGTCCGGAGGCGGAATCTACAGCCCCGGCAGTGCGACCCTGGTCAACAACACCATCAGCAACAACACCGCGGGCGCGGGCGGTGGCGGAGTCGCCAACCCGTTCGGTGGGAATGGTTCGCCGGGAAGCGCCGGGAATGGTGGCGGCATCGCAGTCGGTGCGGGGACCGCGAGCATTAGAAACACGATTGTCTACGCAAATGCAGTCGCTGCGGGCGGCAGTGGAACACAAGGTTTCGGCACGTTCGTTTCCCTCGGTCACAATCTGTTCGGAGATCCGAGTGGCGCTTCAGGTTTTGGCGCTGCCGGCGACCTGCTTAACACCAATCCCTTGTTGGGAGCCTTACAAAATAACGGCGGACCGACGCAAACGCGGAACATCGACGTGAATAGTCCGGCGAAGAACAGCGGTGACAATTGCGTGCTCAATCGCAGTTGCGCCAGTGTGAACCTGGATTTGAATCTGGTTGTCGATCAACGCGGCATCAATCGTCCACAAGGCAGCACTGTGGACATTGGCGCGGTAGAGTTTAGTTTGAGCAGTTCTCAAACAAGTCTGACTTCGTCACAGAACCCTTCACAGCTGAACCAGACGGTCACCTTCACTGCGTCGGTCACCTCGGGCGCTGGTTCGCCCACAGGCACGGTGCAGTTCCTGGACGGCGCTACTCCGATTAGCGGCTGTACGAGTGTCGCACTCGCATCCGGCCAGGCGACTTGTCAGACATCGAGCCTGGCCCTTGGCGATCACACGATTACAGCCGACTACAACGGCGACGGCAATTTCAATCCGAGCAGCGGCAGCCTGACCGGCAATCCGCAGGTGGTGAACAAGATCACGCCCACGTTTGGTTTGACATCTTCCGTCAACCCTTCAGTATTTGCGCAGCAAGTGAGCTTTACGGCAACGCTCTCGTCGAGTTCCGGCACGCCAGACGGAACCGTGCAGTTCCTTGATGGCCTCAATCCGATCTCTGGCTGTAACAGTGTGAACCTCGCGAACGGCCAGGCGGTTTGTCTGACTTCAGCTCTTTCAGTTGCCAGCCATACGATTAGCGCTCAGTACAGCGGTAATGCGAGCTTCAATTCAGCGACGGTAGACCTGACTGGAACTCCGCAAGTTGTGAATAAAGCGAATGTGACTGTGGGTGTCACCTCATCGCTGAATCCGAGCGTGCGAGGTGATCAAGTAACCTTTACCGCGACAATTTCGGCAAGCAGCGGAATACCAACGGGAACCGTTCAGTTCCTCGATGCCGGTAATCCGATTAACGGCTGTAGCAGTGCGTCGGTTTCGAGTGGACAGGCAACTTGTCAAACTTCCGACCTCGAGTTGGGCAGTCATACGATCTCAGTGCAATACAGCGGTGACGGTAACTTCAACGGACAAAGCGCCAGCCTCAGCGGTCCCCAGGTCGTCAATCCGGTCCAGGCGACCTTTGTCCTGGCTTCGGCGCCGAATCCATCTTTCACAATCTCTGCCGTCACGCTTACCGCGACCCTCACTCCGGCCACGGCCCCGCCCCAACCGGCGAGTGGCAGTGTCACCTTCAAAGACGGTAGCAATAACATTTCAAATTGCACCGCCCTGACACTGACGGCGGGACAGGCACAATGCATCGTGCCCGGCAATACATTTTCTTCCGGCAGTCACAACCTCACGGCTGAGTACAGCGGCGACCTCAACTTCGGCGCGGCAAACAGCAACACAGTCGTCCAGCAGGTAGATAACTGCGCGACCAATCAGACCGTTACGGACCCGGGTGACAGCGGACCCAATACTTTGCGGCAGGCACTGATCGAAACTTGTGACGGCGGCACCATCAACTTCAACCTTGGCAGCGGTCCGCACACAATCACCCTGGCTTCTGAACTTTCGATCAGCCGGAGTGTGACGATCGTTAACACACTCAGTGCTGGTAACGGGCCAGTCACCATCAACGGCAACAATGCCACCCGCGTGTTTAATGTTTTGTCCGGTGCGACGGTTGCGATGGTCAATCTCACGCTGACCGGCGGGAATGGGTCAGGCGGAGACGGAGGCGCGATCGAGAACAGCGGCACGCTCACTCTGGCGGGCGTTACTCTCAACGGCAACGCTGCCAGTAACGGCGGAGCAATTCGCAATGATGGTAGCCTGACGATTCTAAATAGTACTCTGCCAGGAAACTCAGCAGCCCAGGATGGCGGTGCGATTTTCAACGGTGCCGCTCACAGCCTCACCCTGACGAACGTAACCGTCACCGGCAATTCCGCAACCCAGAACGGGGGCGGCATCGCTAACAATGGCATCGCCAGCCTGGGCAACACGATCATCGCGGGCAATTCGGCGACGACCTCAGCCCCGGATATTTTTGGTAGCTTTACCTCGCTGGGTCACAACCTGGTTGGTAAGTCTGATGGCGCCGGCGGCTTTAGCAATGGTGTTAACGGCGATCAAGTCGGAACGATCGCGGCCCCAACTGATCCCCTGCTGCGCGCTCTGGCGGATAATGGTGGCGGAGCATTCACGCATAGCCCTTTGCCCGGTAGTCCCGTCATCGATGCCGGCAACAACGCCCTCTTGCCCACGGACGCTCTCGATCTCGATGGAGACAGCGATGTTGGGGAGCCTCTGCCGCTGGATCAAAGGGGTAGCGGATTTGCCCGCATCATAAACAGCACGGTCGATATTGGCGCGGTCGAGGTGAATTACACAATCGCGGCCACGTCCGGAAGCGGGCAGAGTTCAACCATTAACACCGCCTTCGCCACGCTCCTTGAAGCGACGGTCAAAGAATCCGGCATTGATCAAAACGGGATTTCGGTTATCTTCACTCCCCCAGCCAGCGGCGCCACTGGTTCTTTTGCAAGTAGTGCGACCATCACTACCGATGCCAGCGGCGTCGCGAGGGCCCCGGCTTTCACCGCAAATGGAATCGCCGGCGGTCCATATAACGTCGTCGGGAGTTTGGCGGGTGGATCGCTTTCGGCCAACTTCGCTTTGACCAACACGGCAGCCAACCAGACTATCAGTATCAGCACGCACGCGCCGGCCCAGGCGAGCTTCAATGACAGCTTCACTGTGGCAGGGACTTCGAGCTCCGGATTGCCGGTGGGTTACAGCAGTAGCGGGAACTGCACGAATCTGGGTGCGACCTTCACGATAAACAGCGGCAACGGAGTTTGCACGGTAACTTACAGCCAGGCCGGCGACGGAAATTTCAATGCAGCGCCGCCGGTAATCGAATCTGTAAATGCACAGAGAGCCAACCAGACAATCAACTTCGCCGGCCTTTCGGATCGGGCTTTCAATGGTCCTGACTTTACCGTCAGTGCGACGGCCACTTCGAATCTGGCGGTCTCGTTTACGGCTAGCGGGCAGTGCACAATCAACGGCGCCACGGTCCACTTGACCGGGGCGGGATCGTGCACGATCGCTGCTCATCAGGCCGGCGATAATGACTTCAACGCGGCGACCGACGTGCCTCAGAGCTTTAATATCGGGAAAGCAAATCAAACAATTTCATTTGGATCCCTTCAGGACAGGTCCTTCGGCGATGCTGACTTTGCGGTGAGTGCGACGGCCACTTCGAATCTGGCGGTCTCGTTTACGGCGAGCGGGCAGTGCACAATCAACGGCGCCACGGTCCACCTGACCGGGGCGGGATCGTGCACGATCGCTGCTCATCAGGCCGGCGATAATGACTTCAACGCGGCGGCTGATGTGCCCCAGGCCTTTAATATCGGCAAGGCCAATCAAACAATTTCGTTCGGAACGCTTCAGGACAGGGCCTTCGGCGATGGTGACTTTGCGGTGAGTGCAACGGCAACTTCGAACCTGGCGGTCACGTTTACTGCGACGGGTTCGTGCGCGGTGACTGGAAGTACGGTTCACTTGTCTGGCGCTGGATCATGCACGATCACCGCTCATCAGGCAGGCGATAATGACTTTAATGCGGCAGCCGATGTGTCTCAAACCTTTAATATCAGTAAAGCAAGTCAGACAATTTCATTCGGAACGCTTCAGGACAGGACCTTCGGGGATGCTGACTTTACGGTGAGCGCGACGGCCACTTCGAACCTGGCGGTCTCGTTTACGGCGACGGGTTCGTGCGCGGTGACTGGAAGCACAATCCAATTGACCGGCGCCGGATCATGCACGATCACTGCTCATCAGCCAGGCGATAATAACTTCAATGCGGCCGCTGATGTGCCTCAGCCTTTTAATATCAGCAAGGCCAATCAGACGATTACCTTTGGATCCCTTCAGGACAGGTCCTTCGCCGATCCTGACTTTGCGGTGAGTGCGACGGCCATTTCGAATCTCGCGGTCTCGTTTACTGCGAGCGGCCAGTGCACAATCAACGGTGTCACGGTCCACCTGACTGGCGCTGGATCATGCACGATCACTGCTCATCAGCCAGGCGATAATAACTTCAATGCGGCGACCGACGTGCCTCAGGCCTTTAATATCAGCAAAGCAAATCAGACGATTTCCTTTGGATCGCTTCAAACCAGGACCTTCGGCGATGCTGACTTTGCGGTGAGTGCGACGGCCACTTCGAATCTCGCGGTCTCGTTTACTGCGAGCGGCCAGTGCACAATCAACGGTGTCACGGTCCACCTGAACGGCGCTGGATCATGTACGATCACCGCTCATCAGGGCGGCGATAATAACTTCAATGCGGCGACCGATGTGCCTCAGGCCTTTAATATCAGCAAGGCAAGTCAAACAATTTCATTTGGATCGCTTCAGGACAGGACTTTCGGTGATGCCGACTTTGCGGCGAGCGCAACGGCCACTTCGAATCTGGCAGTATCTTTTAATGCAAGTGGCCAGTGCACAATCAACGGTGCCACGGTTCATCTGACTGGTGCGGGCTCGTGCACGATCACGGCTCATCAGGGCGGCGACAATAACTTCAATGCGGCCGCTGATCTGCCTCAGGCTTTTAATATCAGCAAAGCAAATCAGACGATTTCATTTGGATCGCTTCAGGACCGGACCTTCGGGGATGCTGACTTTGCGGTGAGCGCGACGGCCACTTCGAATCTGGCGGTCTCGTTCAAAGCCCGCGGCCAGTGCACAATTAACGGCGCGACTGTCCATCTCACCGGAGCGGGCTCGTGCACAATTACTGCCAGCCAGAGCGGCGACAGCAGCTTCGCATCCGCGCCGGATGTTACGCAGACATTCAATATCGCCAAAGCAAACACGACTATTGCCGTAAACTCTTCCAACAATCCGGCCAGCCTCGGCCAAAGCGTGACCTTCACTGCAACGGCGGCGGGACCTGCCGGTGCGGCAATCCCGACGGGCGCCGTGCAGCTCAAAGACAACGGCGCTAACCTTGGATCACCGCAGAGCTTGAACGCGAGCGGCGTGGCGACGTTGATGACGTCATCCCTGACTGGCGGCAACCACACCATCACCGCGGACTACATTGGTGACGTGAATTTCAATCCCAACGCCGGAACGTTGGCGGGCGGTCAGACAATCACAAATCAGCCACTTATTAGCTTCAGCCAGTCGAATTACCTCGTCAATGAAAGCCAGGGCTTCGTCCGCATTGTCGTAAACCGCAGCGGCGATACCACCGCAGCGTTGAGTCTCGATTACGTGACCAGCGACGCGGGTGCGTCCGGGCTTTGCAGTGCACTCAATACCGGATTGGCGTCGTCTCAATGCGACTTCACGATGATGCTCGGGACGTTGAGGTTTGCCGCCAACCAAACGCAGCAGACTTTGGACATTCCCGTCAACCAGGATTCATTCGCCGAGAGCCCGGAAGTATTCACAGTGGTGCTGTCTAACCTGACCGGCGGCGCAAGCTTTGTGACCTCGGCATCCGCGACCGTCACTATTAGCGACTCAGCCGCCCCGGCGCCGAACGCGATCGATGACACCGAGATGTTTGTCCGACAGCAATATCACGACTTCCTGAATCGGGACGCCGATCCAGCCGGACTGGCTTTCTGGAAGAACAATATCGATCAGTGCAAAGCCCCCGGTGGAGCTGCTGGTTTCTCCAGTATCGCCCATTGCCTTGAGGTGATGCGCATCAGCACCTCCGCGTCGTTCTTCCTTTCGATTGAGTTCCAGGCGACGGGAAACCTGGTGCGGAGCTTCTATGTCGCGGCGTTGGATCGGCCGGCGACTAACAACATGCCGGCCTTTAGTGAGTTTGAGCAAGATACGCAGGCGATACAGCGTGACGTAATAGTCGGCCAGGCCAACTGGCAGCAACAGCTGGATGCAAACCGCATCGCCTTTATGAATGACTTTGTGACTCGAGCTGAATTCGTGGGGTTGTATCCGACTACCGATACGCCGGCGCAGTATGTTGACAAGCTGTATCTACATGCGAGTGTGACTCCGACAATTCAGGAACGGTTGGATGCGATTTCCGAGTTTGGCGGGGCGGCCACGGCTGCGGATACCGTTGCCCGTGGACGCGCGCTGTTGCTCATCACACAGCACCCGGCCTTCCAGGCCCGCGAGCTGAACCGGTCGTTCGTGCAGATGCAGTACTTCGGTTACCTGAGAAGAAATCCGAACGATGCTCCGGATGGAAACTTTAACGGTTACGATTTCTGGCTCAATAAGCTCAAGGCCGCCGACGGCAACTTCATTACTTCCGAAATGGTCAAGGCATTCTTCAACTCGATCGAATACCGGCGACGTTTTGGACCATGAAAGTGTGAGGTCCGACAAGCTTTAGCTTGTCGAAGCCTGGCGACAAACTGAAGGAAGCTCCGATTAAGTAGATTCCCCTCCCTCTGGGAGGGGTTAGGAGAGGGGCGCAGCTACGAGTCGGTACCCAAAAAAGATCCCGCGCGGGCTGAAAACCCGCGCACACAGGTAATTTGCTTTTCTCTTTGCCGTAGCTGCGCCCCTCCCCCCGGCCCCTCCCAAAGGGAGGGGAGCAAATACTATTTTCAGTCTGACCTTGATCAGAGCTTCCTGAAGTTTGTTGGACACTTATTCCCAAACTGCATCAGTACCTGGTGGTGGCCGGAAGTCATTGCTGAACACCTTGCTCTGTGATACAGTCCGCGACGTTCAAGGCAAGATAGCGGTCACTTTAAATGCTTTGACGGTGACCAGCTTTGTACACTGACTCGATCAAGCTGAGTCAGATCGCACCTGCAACTCCTCGCAATTGAAAACACAGTTCGATCGCTCTCAGCGGTCCGTCTCAACTGACTGACGGCCGAGGGCGTAGACGATCCGCAACTTGAATGGTTTCCTAGAGTGAGTAAACCACTGATCGCCATCCCACTCGCCGGGTTACTGTTGATTCTTCTGTCGCTCCGCATCGAAGCGCAGTCGGCTGCCTCTCTGGGGGGAACGATTGCGGACGAGAATGGCGCAGTTGTCATCGCCGCGGAAGTCCAGCTTTCAAATATCGCCAGCGGACGGAACTTCGAAACGAAGTCCGATTCGTCCGGCGGCTACACTTTGAGAGGACTGCCGCTCGGTCGTTATCAAGCCTTTGTCCGAAGCAAGGGTTTTGCCGCGGCCACACGAACTATTATCCTTCGTCGGCCCACGTCCTATCAGGAAAACTTTGTGCTGGTGCCAGGCGTGCTGGAGAGCAGCGTTACGATTACGGTTGCTAAAGGCAGCGGCCGGCTCGCCGATCAGATTCCCCAACCGGTCAACGTCGCTGATGCCAGACGCATAGAGCAGCGCCGGCCCGCGGCGACGTTGCGGGCGATTGACCAGACGCCTAATCTGACGCCGGTCGGCGCCAATCCTGCGCTTGAGCGGCCCCGGTTGCGCGGACTAACTTCAAACCGGGTCCTGGTGATACTCGACGGCGATCGCCTCAACAATGTACGTAGCGATCCGACCTCCGGCGTCTCACCCAGTGTGATCGACGTTACCCAACTGGACGCCGTCGAAGTGATAAGCGGAGCCGGTTCGAGTCTTTACGGCTCAGACGCGATGGCCGGAATTATCAATCTGGTTACCTCCGCTCCGGCGAGAAGCGCCAACCACTATCTAACGTTTCGATTCGGTGGTGATTTTCACAGCAGCGAGAGCTTTCGGCGGGGAGCGACTGAGCTTACCTGGAGTGAAAATAAATTTGCTTTACGGATTGCCGGTTCAATGTTTCGCGAGTCGAACTATCATTCCGGCGATCGACCGATCTCGATCGACGAGGTCGTGCGACTTGGCAACCTGGCGACCAACATGGGCAACGCAATCGGAAACAGTGTGGCGCGAACTTATGCAGTGTGGACCTTGCCGGGGCGCGCCGAGATTCCTAACGGCCAGGCTCATGGTTTCAACGATCGTATCGACGCCTGGTTTTACCCAACGGCCAATCAGAGCCTGCGTTACAATCAGGTGAATAGTCAGCACGCAGACCTCGGGTTCTCTTTCATCGCCACTCCTTTCGACCCACGGACGCAATTCAACAGCTTTCGCCGTTTGGATAAGTACGGCGTGCGGTACGAAGTGCGGGAGATAACTCCGCATCTCGCGCGGATCGAGCTAAGCGCCTACCGTCAAAAGTATTCATTTCCCGATGACACGATCACTTCGCCAATCGTGGCTGGCAGCAGCTTTACCTTCGTTCCCGACACGTCCGCGCCACAAAACCTGTTGGCGGTCCTGACTGGAAACCCCTCGACGTTCACGAGCGGAAATCTTTCGGCAAACAAGAGCTCGATTACGACCTGGGGGTTCAACGCCCAAACAACTCTGGCGTTCGGGGCGAGAACTCTGTACACCACCGGAGCCGGTTACCTGCGCGATAGCTCGGCGGATGAGTTTTCGCGCCGGGACTTTAACCCTCCTTTCACATCTGTCACCGGTCGCGCCAGCAATCCCAACGTGACCTACAAAAATGTTGGTTGGTTCAATTTACTCGAATATGAACCCTTGCGCTGGTTGCGGTTAACCGGCGGACTTCGCGTCGATCGCTGGCGGACAGATGCCGAAGCGACGCCCGGGTTTCCGCTGGGGACCGAATCGACACTGCTCGATGTTTCGTTCGACAGGTTGGCCGCCAATCCCGGATCGATCAATACAGCCGGCGCCGCGGGCATCCTGGATCTAATTAAGGGACGCCGTGGAATCACGACCGTCCGTACGGTGGTGACCGGCAACGCCGGCATTGTCTTTCGGTTGAGCCAGGGCATCAATCCATATTTTCGCTGGGGCAATAGCTATCGCGAGCCGGGCGTTACCGAACGGTATCTGTTGCGCGACTTCGGTGATCCGACCTTCAGTGTTCTGGTAGTTCCTAACACGGCAATCAAGCCCGAACGCGGACGCGGTTACGAAGCGGGCGTTAAGGTAAGGCGCGCTCGTGGGAATGCTCAGATAGGATATTTTCGCAACGATCTATTTGATTTTATCGGCTCCGCGTTTGCGCCGGCTTTGTTCGTACCCGCCGATCCAACCCACGGCTTAAATCCCATCTCCCCGTTCTTTCCCTTTCATGGCGTGCTTTATGTGCAGCGCACGAACACCGCGCGCGCGCGCATTCAAGGATTTGAGGCTACTTACGAGATGAGTCTCTCGTTGGGGCACGCCGGGATCATCACGCCGTTCGGGACCTTCGGATTGCTGAAGGGCTCAAACCTAACGCCAGATCAAAACACTCTGAAATTAATCGGACAGTTCTACAATCGCTCCGATACGCCAGTGCCTCTGCGCGGTTCGGCGAATGACGCGCCGCTATCCAGCATTACGCCCTTGCGCACAATCAACGGAGTGCGCTTCGACAGTTTGCAGCGACGCTGGTTCATTGAATACGAGTGGCGTTATCAAACGCGGGTAACCCGCGCCGATCCTTTGGATCTCTCGGCAACGATCTCAACTCAGTACGGCACAGTGGCGAGCCTCAATCCATTTGTGGTGCAGAGCCTTCGCGGTGGTTACAACTACCAAAAGGAAAAGTACCGGCTTTCATTCACGGTCGGCATGAATAATCTGACGGATCGGTTTTACTTCGAGCACTTTCAGACTGCGCCCGCGCCGGGGCGAAGTTTCGTGTTCGGAACGACACTCGAGATTTTTAATCTCTTGAGGAATTGAAGGCGGCCGGTAACTGAGGACGCGCTTTTGCGATTCACGTCGCGGAGATTGAACAGCGGCACCTGCCAGGAATGAAACGTTACGTACTATTAGTGGTGGCCATGATGGCCTTCTTCCTGATCACGTTTTTTCTGGTCCAGGCCCTGGGAATTCCTTTGCTCGGAGATCCCACGCCATGGATGCAACATGGTGGAGTCCTCGCGGCCAGTCTGGGAGTCGCCCTTCTGATCGCAGATGTTTTATTGCCAGTGCCATCCAGTCTCGTGATGGTTGCTCACGGCGCCCTCTTCGGTGTAGTCGGCGGAACTCTGCTTTCGTTACTTGGCTCTCTGGGCGCGGCACTCTTCGGATTTGCGATTGGACGCCGCGGCGGCCCGTTGCTCGAACGCCTGGTCAGGCCGGCAGAACGAGAGCGGGCTAATCGAATCCTGGCTCGTTGGGGAGGGCTCGCGGTAGTTGTGAGCCGGCCCATTCCAATATTGGCCGAAACCGTCGCGATCATGGCGGGCACCTCGTCGCTTGGCTGGGGACGCATGACGGTGGCGGCGCTGGTTGGATCGCTGCCGCCGGCGCTCTTGTACGCGCTAACCGGGGCCACGGTCGCAAACTTCGAAAGCACTTCGCTGATGTTCGGAGTAGTCCTGTTTGTGACCGGCGTCTTCTGGCTGATCGGACAATTATTACAACCGTACGCAGATGGAAGAAAAACCCGAGGGCGTGAAACTCGCGATGCAAAGTCTCATGAAGGAACGATAGGAAACTCTGATTAAGTACATTCCCTTCCCTCACCGCAGCGCAACCCGGGGGGGTTGCCAGAAAGTAGCCGGTGGTCGGAATCCGCGGAGACCACCGGAAAAGTCATTAGTCATGACCGCACCCCGAAAGTGTGCCAGACGTCAGGTCAACTAAAAGATCTTTAAGGTGAAGGATCTGGCACCCCTCCGGAGTCTGTCGGGAAAAAGTATTTCTCTGTGAAAACTCTGTGTTCCTCTGTGTCTCTGTGGTGGAAATTGCTGGGAATTCATTCACCACAGAGGCACAGAGGATCTCACAGAGGTCCACAGAGACTAATTTTCCGACAGACTCTCCGGGGTGCGACCCAATTAATCTCGCATTCCCGGTGGTCTCCGCGGACTCCGACCACCGGCTACTTTCTTTGCAACCCTTCGGGTTGCTGAGAGGGGAGCAAATGCTTACCAATTGATGTGAGCGAGATGAGGTCAGGCAAACTCATCAACACCAGAAGTGCTCTGAATTGAGCGCTTCAAACAATTGTCGGTTTCTGATGCTGACTGAGGAGAAATCATGAACATCACACACAGACTAAGAGGATGGTTCGGTAATAAAGCTGCCATTGAATCTCATCGCGCGAAGCTCAAGTTGATCTTGTTTTCCCTTCTGCTGGTTTCATTATTTGGCCTGGGTGCTTGTCAACGTGCGGCACCCGAGACGGCGCTATCAAACAGCAACACGGTGCAGTCAAACACCACTCCGACGCCGTCAAACAGCAATACGAATGACGGAGCTGTCTACCAGACTTATGGTGTTCACAACTCTCCGGGTATTAGTCCCTGTGCCAGCCCGGATTGCATTTACAAACGCGGACCGGGTGAGCCGGCAGACCCAATCTATCCCGAATATTGGGTATCGAACTGGAACATGTACCGGGTCTTCAACCAGTATTCCCAATTTCCGCCGCCTTATCGGGATGCTCCTCCGCCACAGTTGAAGGAGGGGACCGATTACGAAAAGTCTACGGGCACGACCTACTATGATTCGACATGGACGGGCCCGGGCGGCGAAGGCGCGATGATGGAGCACTATGAAAATCGGTGTTTGCCGATATTTCCGATCTCTAACAAATTTACCTGCTCGTTCATTTCGCTCGGCAAAACTGCCTTCTTTGTCACCTACGAAAAAGACCGGCCCGCCGGCATGCCGCCGGTGTGTCTCTTTTCGAAATTCAATCACCCGCCGAAGCGTGATTTCATCAGCCACTTACCCTATGCCAAAGGAGACAGTACACAGATTGGTCCGGGTGGACAGGGCTACTCGTTCTGGGTTTCCGCGGCCGACGGCAAGCCGGTACAAACGGGGGTTAGTCCGGACCGGACCGCGGATCAGGACATTATGTTCGGCTACGGTTTTGCACCCGGCGACGGGAAAATCATGCCGCAGAGCTTTTACTTTTCAGGCTATCCGCTGCCACCAGCCAATGCGCCGTTCGTTAGTCAGAATTATGTAGATTTCAAAGTAGTGAAGCCTAATCCCGCGGAAACGTGGGATCAGGTTAACAAGCTCGATCCGGCCCGTCTGCCCCAATGCCAACTGTTCGATCCGCCGCCAAATCCTAAACTGGCAGCCGAGGCGAAGCGGGCGCCGACATGGAACGATATTGGTCGCTGGAAGAAAGCCGGCACAAAATGATTACGCGAGAATTGTCTATCCGCAGATTACGCAGATGACAAGAAATTTTAGCATTGGTCGTACTTCTTCATCTTGTAAATTCTGTGGCTACCGTAAATCCTGTTAATCCTGTCTATTTCCTATCTGCGTAATCTGCGGATTACTTCGACCCCGCCAGCACTTTCCGACACCATGCTTGCAGAAGTGTGGTTCGGCTGGCAGACATGTCGCGCGTCCGCGGCATATAGTCGTTCGTCATCCAGATAGATTGGTCGATTGAATTCAAGATACCCTGCGCCTTCAAAGTGCAATCCCCCTCTGAGTTGAGCTGCACATGCGGGATCATCACCGGGTAGAGCAAATAGTAGGTCCGCAGAACCTTCTCGTAAACGAGATCGAAAGTTAGCAGATCGTTGCCTACTGGTTTCGCGGCGCCGGGGTCCACGTAGTACTGGCTGAAGTCTTCATCGTTCGGCAGAATCCGCAGGCTGATCGACGGGGCATTCGTGAGGAACGGTGGATTCATGAAGATGAGATAGCTTTGCGGCGGAAAGCCGGCTGGTGGATCATCGTTGATCGAGAACGTGAGAAGGAAATTTCCCGGTTGGCTGGTATCCACGGTAATTGGTTGGCCGGGTTGCTGGTTTGTCGAGATGGCTAACGCGTCGCCCGGGTCTTGCAGCGGAATCGAGCGATACTGCCAGACCGTGAACGGCGGGCACTGCTCTGCGGAAAGCTCCTGCCCGCGAGACCAGACCGATACCGACGCCGGCTCCAGCGTTCCCTGATTAAGGAATTCAGATCCGCTTCCGAATTGCTCCGCATAGATTCCCTGCTGATTCGAGACGAAATAGTAATCAGTCTCTGCCAGGACAGTCCCGAGCGAAGAATGCACAAGTTGGAACGAGGCATTCGCATCTGCTAAGACCTGCTGCGCCTCCTCGTTAGCGGAGATGTCAAAATCAAAGACCCAGCCCGCCTCGTCACCCTGAATCGTATTCGTGTAGTCGACAGCACCGATGAGTGCGCTGCTTGAACCAGCCGAAGCGTAGAGTGACACATCGCCAAAATCGAACTTGGGATTTGTGGTTTCGGAGGGCGGTGCGGGTGGTGAGCCGGGTTGATAATAGTCTGGAAACGTACCCACGAAATCTGCCGAGATGATGTTGCCGTTCTGCCGCAATACTGCCGGGGCAAGGGCGAACAGGTTGTGATCTTGATCATTCGGGGCCGGGGCGCCGTTATTATTCGTGCCGGGCGTCTGGATCTGAGGTTGATTACAAATCATGAGCCGGCCCGTCGGCGTCGTGAAAATAGTCTCGTTCTCATAGAGCGGCGCGAAAGTCCCGACGATTTCCAAAGTGGCCGGGTTGATTTGCTGCTGCTCATAGAGCGCTTCAATCTGGGCGTTGGTAGTCGCGCCCTCGGTCAGGCCATAGAGATAGTAGCGCAGGATAACGCCCACGATGTTCGGGTCGTCAAACCCCGGAATGTTAATGGTCGTTCCCGGGCTCTTTCTAATCACGTGATAGACATACCCGCCCGCGCCGCCGTCTGCTGTCAGATTTACGTTCCGGTAAAAGTTGAGCCACTGACATGCGCCTTTGCTGGTGCTGCCTTCAATGAAGGTCGCGTCATCATTCGCGAGCGTCAGTTGGTCGATAAAAAATTGGGTGGCCGGAGGCGAGCCTTCAGAATTGACGTCGGTGATATGCCCGTCCTTGAAGTTGAGGGCCGCACCGAGCAAACTCGTTACCGGCACCGTTGCCTCCGGTTGAGTGTAAGTTTCACCGGGGCCCGTAGTGACGCCGGTTACCTTCGCGTCGACGATATTCATATCCATTCCGCCGTAATAGTTCCACTCGGCGGGAATGATCTCATAGGTCTTACCCGATTGCTTTGCATCGTTGAAGGTGTGGGCTTTTTGCACCCACGCCATGAATTCGGCGTCGGACATTCCATAAGTCCTTGGCTGGACCAGCTTGGAATCAATCAGCGCGAGAGTTTCCCCCGCGTTCGGTCCACATGATTCCGGAAACACTACGGCCCCGGCATAATCATCGTTGTTGGCAGTGCCGGGACTGAGTTGAATTGTTCCCTGAAAATTGATGCGCGGATAGTCGAAAATGCTCATCGTTGACACTTCCTTTAGAAATAAATGTCCGACAAACTTCAGTTTGTCGCCAGGCTTCGACAAGCTAAAGCTTGTCGGACATCAAACTGACCCACTACCAATCCACTACGCCAGGGATACTTGCCTCCTTTTCCTAACTCGGAGGAGACCAGCCAGGCGGAATCGAATTCACGTTGAAGTTCGGGACGTTGTAATTGTTGGCGACCAGATAAATCCAGAGTTGCAGCGCGAGTCGCTTGCCGGACGACATGTCGCGCGTGATCGGCATCGCGTAGGTGCTCTCGACTGCCGATTCCGGAGAGATCGCAGACCAGATACTGCTGAGGTTCTGTTCGACGGCCTGCTGGCTGCCGAGATTGACGTATTCCAACATGATGTTGAAGAGCATGTCGTAGACGTAAAGAATTTCGTAGTAGATGAAGTTCCACGCTGCCGCCGGATTCTCGTCGCCGTTCCAGAGATCGACAAACGCTTGCGGCACAGCGTCGTCGAATGGCAGCACGCGCACTGTTGTGTAGAACGCGTCGTCAACGAAATTGAAGGATGATGGCGGCTGCGGCAGTGAGTCACCCTCGGCATAGGGAAAGAAGCCGATCACGGGAAAGCCTGGAGTCACAGCGCCGATGACGAAAGCCGCATAGCCGTTCTCGTCGGTCGCGAGCGTGGTGACCACGGTGTCGATGCCCCCTGCGTCAATCGTCTGAACGTTGCCGTTTTGGAATAGTACGTACTGCGGCTGATTGCTCGGGACCAGGTTGAGGTTGGAGTCATACTGGGCAAGCAGTACGTTCGCGTTTGGACTCGGTGCTCCCATCTGGCAAACCATGACCTGAAATTCTGCGTGCCCGTTCTGATCCAGGTAGATGCCGCGCGTGTCGGTCTCGGCCGTGTAGATTTGTTCGAGGAGCGCGGTCTGACCCTGAGCCTGTATGGCGATGGTGCCGCTTTGCAGAAGTTCGCCCGTGCCGGAGTTTGGAAACGGGATATCGACGATCCCGGCGCGCGCTTCATAAGCGTATTGCTGATACTGATCGTATTGAATCGTGGCGATTGGCGTGAAGTTACTACCGCTGAGGACGCCGACGGTAAGCGGGCCAAAGTCGGCTTTCGTAAGGTCAGCGGGCCACGACCCCGGAACGCCCAGCTCAGGCATTGTGCTATTGAGGTCGAGCGAGATAAGACTCGCTCCATAATCAACGTTTACCGCAACCGGTCCCAGCGGAACCGGGTCGCCAACCACCTTGACCGCAGTCGACTTCAGCTCATGACCCATGACGACCACAGCGGATGGACGTCGGGACGCGTTGCTTTTGACACCACTCAAGCCGAACGGTGTCACGCTCGCATCTGCCGCCAGGCAGCGGCCGCCGGGCACGCTCGCTAACTCGCCGTCATTCCAAACTCCGACCACGCCGACAATGTGGCTGTAGCAGGGATTCGAGAAAAACTGTGAGGGGTCGCCGCTCTGGTTCCAGAGATCCCAGGCCGCCGCCAGTGCCTTTGCAAGCGACGGGTAGTCGCGCACCTGCGCTTGAATGTTGTTGAGGATGCCATTCATGAAATAGACGTTAACGTAGCCGGTGAAGCGCACCATGATCCCCAGCGCCCCGGCCTGCTCTACGGCTTGCTGCAGAGCGAGAATGAGTGTCGAACTATTCGGGTTGTCCCAGCTCACCTGATCGTAGGGGATGCAGGTCTGAAAACAGACGCCGATGCTGGAGGCCGGCGAAGTAAGAAATTGATCCGTGCTGTAAATCCGATTTGGATTCAGCCAGCGCGAATGCATCCGGTATACGCGCGGGCCACTGAGACCGGAGGTGCCGCTGCCGAGTGCGAATTGGCCGAAATAGATCTGGCTCGACCAGGGTGAGACCGGGTTGGTATCAACCAGCCGTCCGGGGCCGTTGCCGCCATCGCCGCTGAGGGTTACTGGTCCACCGATTATCGGATCGCTCGTCACGGGCTGGTCGTATCCGAGGTCGCCGCCAATGATCGTCGTCGTGTAATCCTCGTACTGCACAAAAGAGACGCCGTGTCCTCCGAACATATTCCACTCGGCGGGGACGCGTGGACCCGACGGTGAGTCAACGTTATCTCCCTGCAAAGCGATGGCCCAGGGGCGAAACGTACTGGTGAAGTTCTGCTGTGTGATCGGCGGGTTCTGCGTCTCCAGAAAGCTCCAGTTGAGGGCTGAGTTAACGGCGTCGTACGTCGGGAACTCCTGCCAGTCGTTGTTGTTGAAAGTGCACGGGTCCCACTGCATGAAGCCTTTAAAGTAGATGCGAGGAAAAGAGAGTACGCTCATGGAAAACTCCTTTCGGACCCTGGGGTTGGTCTGTAAATCGATCGGCCTTTTTGTTTCGGCTGGTGCGCTATTGCGGGTAGTGGGTCAGTTTGATGTCCGACAAGCTTTAGCTTGTCGAAACTTGGCGACAAACTAAAGTTTGTCGGACATTTATTCTCAAATTGACCCACTACGCTATTGCGGTAACGCGGCAGCCAGTTTCATCAATGCCTCTTCTTGAGTTGAACCAATTTCACCTTCCTTGCTCCACGCAATTCCGACGACTGCGCGTACGGCGCCCGTGTCGTCCAGCACCGGAAGCGCGACCGCCGCTTGCGCATCAACTGCTTTTGCGCCCGGCTTAATGTTTCCGGTTTCGTCCGTTTGCAGATTGCAGGTTTGCACCGGGTGCTTCTTCACCTGGGCCACACCGGCCATGCCTTTGCCGTGAGGCACATGAGCGACAATCGCAATCACCTTCGGTGGAATGTTATGCGCCGCGGTCAAGTAGAGATCTTCGCCGCGCTGCACGTGCACTGTGCCGGCGATGCCATCCTGTTGCGCGATGAACGATTCCAACCATTGCTGCTGCGCCTCATTCTGCTCGTACATTGCCAACCTCGCTGTCCTCCAGTTGTCCAGTCAACCGTCGCTTGGAGCGCGTTTAGGTTTACGGGACTCAAAAAGCGCTTTAACCGTTTGACGGTTTGGCCACATCCGACAACGTTGGTGGTTGGGTTGCAAAAGTGGTCGGCGCCTGGTTCATTTCGATCGGCTCAAGCGTCTCGGTTCGCACGTCAATGACGCTTGCCAGGATTCAGTGATGCTCCGGGACAGATCCCTTACAGCCTTTACCCTTACCCTTTTCGTACTGCGAGCCTGGCACGATGCGAACGAGCTGCATCATGCCGCGGTCTTCGTGGGCCAGAATATGACAATGAAGCACGAACGTACCGGTGAAATCCGGATAAGCTTGCCGGATGGTGACCCTGCCGGGATTGATCTTCTTACCATCCGGACTGATTTTAGCGGCCGGTATGGCAATCACGTCCTGCCACACGAAGTTATTGGCCGGTACGTACGTCGAGCGAGTGTCCACACCCGTCGGCGTTTCAATCGAGAGCACCTGAAACGGATTAATATGAATGTGAAATGGGTGAGCGATGCTCGTGTGATTCTCAAGCACCCAGTCTTGTAAACCATTCAGCGGCATGCATTGATCAACCTTCGGACCATCCTCGCCGAACTGTTTGTTGTTAATCATAAAGTGTGGCGGATTAGGGGACGGCTGAGCCTTGGACCGGCCCTCCTCCCACTGGAACTTCAGCGGGGAATTAAGGTTGACTTCGTCGTCCGGGCCTGGATTGCGCAAATCAAGCAGGAAGCGCGGCATCGCCGCCCAATCGGTGGGAAAGGACATTGCCGGAGTCACGGTATCGCCGGCGACCTCGACCACGAACAAAACGGTGTCGCCAGACTTAAACTCTGTGCGACCCGGCGACGTCGGGGCTTTGACCAGGAGGTCGGCGCGGTTACCCGCCGCCAGCTTGAAGCCGCCCGGAACTCCTCCTTTGAGGAAGGGCTGCAAGCCATAATTCTGGGGACTGAACTGAATGCCGTCCTGGGCGGTTTGCACAAAGTCGAATCCCGGAGTCTTGATCCCAAAGAGCCCCTCCTTGAGCGTCTTACCATCGATGATGCCAGGAGTGTTTCCTTCAGTGGCATTGATGAAACGCCACAATTGGACTTCGCCGGGTCTCATGAAAATTGTAGGTTTCAATTGGCCGTTGATTGGGACCTGACTGAAGGCCGGGCCGCTGCCACGCGGTTTCCGTTCGAGATTCTGCGTCGGATCATATTGCTGAAAGACAAAAATCTTCTCGTGATCTTTGTACTCGTCTCCCCACCCGAGGGACTTGCGAATAAAGTGATCGTATCCGCCCTCACGGCTTGATTCGATAATGAACGCGCCGGCGAGACCATTGCGAATGTTGAGCGAGGTCGAGCCGTGCTTGTGACCGTGATACCAGTGCGTGCCCGGCGCTTGACCTGCTCCAAATCCATTTCCACCTGAGTTGAACGTTTGGCCAGGCTTGTCAAAATCAGGAACCTCAAAATCGTTGGGGAACGCGCCGACAAAATACTGTGGCCACAGTCCGTCACGAATCGCATTCAGATTCTTCTGCAACAACGGCTCCGGCGGATCCAACCCGTTTTTTCGCGCCTCAGTTGCCGCCTCAATGTCATGCTGCTCGATCAATGCGAGCTGATCGCGGCGAAATTGGCTCGGCAACTCGCTCCACGTTTGCGGAGTAGAGCGCGAGTCGAACAATTGGTTGAAGCTCGGCGTCCAGTCCGGCTGAATCATTTTGGGCAGCACTTGCACGAGCACGTTATCTCCCAAACCGTCGGGACTGGCGTGGGTGCCATGGAAATGTATGTTGGCGGTGTTTGAAGCGTGAAAACAGTTCGGGTAAGTATCGTCAGCCGGATAATGATACTTACCTTTAGCGTCGGGTTTCCCGACGCGGTCACAGCCCAGGTCGCTAAACGGCGGCGTTTCCTTGCCGGTAACTTCGCTGTAAGGAAATCTATTTCTATTGACCTTGTTCAAAAACGCGATTTGCACTTCATCTCCAAGGCGAACGCGAAAGGTTGGACCTGGTCCGACTTCGTTGCCAACATCGGCTTCCTCGTCATCGGCGTCCCAGCCGCGAAATTGCCGGTACTGATCTTCACCCACATTCGGAACCAAAAAGTTTTTGTTGACCATTTTGAGAATGGCCCGCAACCGCTTTTCTTTGGGACGCCGGGAAACCTCAGGCGGATTTTGGAACTGAGAGCTTTTCAACTGTGCGTCTATAGATCGAATTCCGCTGGAAGGGACAAGCAGCAGCACGACGAAGAGAATGATCCCCGACGCGATTGCGAGAGTCTTCAAGGCGGCCGGCGAGACGTCTTCTAAAGTCGGTGAAATGTAACTCGGTTGACCTCGGCGCGTCTGACGAGTCGAACTTCTTCCGCGTCTCCCTGCGCGGGCGGCCGTCCAGGAAAACCGAAATCGACGAGGCGATTGGCGCGTCGCACTTCTCCCGCGTTTTCTTACGCTGCGCTCTGCTTCCATATCAACCTTCTTCCTCCTGGGGCTGACGACAGGCACAACCCATGCTTCAGATCAACAAGCACCTGGCGCCGAAGGTACCGGCGGTCAAATAATATTAATCTTCCCCTGCTCGTCTCGATGTCCGGCGATCTGACATCCGTAAGTGGCTTCGGGAAAACACTGGCTTGAGGGTGCTGACGGCGCCGCGCCAACTGGATTCGCCGAAATGGTGGGCCAGTGCTCCGACTCGGAATCCCGATTCAGGAAAAATACCGTCTCGGTCTTATCAACGGTGACGGTTTCGAATTCCACGTTACCGGCCTCGTCGCGGTTTATAGTTATTCGTTTCATGGAATTTCCTTTCAGGTTCAGCCTGTCCGCCGCGTCTTCCTGCAAAGGCGTCGGAACGTCCGAAACTCAGAAGCCTGCGACGGTTCACGCAATTCCATCGTGCTGTGCGATGAACGACTCCAGCTATTGTTGCCGCGCCTCATTCTTTGTACATCGCCAACCTCTCAATCACAGATCTCTACGTCTCGCTCGTTACCGGGATCGACAAGTAACCTGAGATGTAGGCACACAGGGCATCGCCGTCCCAGCCTCCCATCCAGAAGCTGAGCGTCCAGTTCACGTTTTCGTCCGCGCCGATCTTGTTGACGTGGACGGTGCCGTTGATGTCTACGGCCCAGCCGTAGGCTTGCAGCGTCAACTGATGCGCACGCCGATCAATTGGCTTCCCGCCCTGCGACAGGTCCCACCAACGACGCAGGATGTTGAGCTGGCTGATGCGCGTTTCCAGCGCCGCGCGCTCGACAGGGTTTCTCGTGTGCTTGAGCAACTCTTCCAGATTCCGCTGCCGGATGCGGCGATTGTTGATGCAGGAATCGTTCGATGCATCGGGCAGTCCTGTTGCCTTGGCGACCTCGACTGAGCTGTCGGTTAAGCCCTGCGGTTGACGTCGCTCCAGCATCTCAGAAGTAGCCTGCGTGATGGGCAAGCCAGGATTCTTCGGGTCAAGGAAATCTTCGCGGTCGATCACCAGCGCGCCGCGCTTTTTTCTCACCTGAACCCGCAAAGGATCTATCGCAAAGAGGTCATTGCGAATCACAATGCCGTTGCGCTCTGTAAGCTGCGCTTTGACGAACGAGACACGAGCGCCGAGGTATTCCGGCGCCTGGCGGTAAACGAGCTTTTCATCGTCAAACCAATTCGCCTGGGTGACGCTGACGCCGACGCGCGGGCCGTTATCATTTTTCCCATAACCGAAATGGCGCTCGCAGACGCCCTCCTCATCAGGTTGGAGGTGGACGAGGTTGTCAAAGTCCGGCTCGCCGGCGAGGGCGAAGGTGTAGCCGCTGACGCCACGGGGCTCGTCCGAAGGGTCAGGATCGGTAGCCATGCGCATCTGAAAATAACCTTCAAACGAAAGATAGAGCCACATGGCGATTATTCACCCCTCCCGACGTTTTGCCAGTGCGCGCGCCAGTCGTCGGCAAGCCGGCGCATATTCTCAGCCATGTAGCGCAAACGCTTAATGACGTCATCGCTCTGCGGTCGTAGCTCGTAAATCCAAAGGTGATCGAACTGCCAGGCCAGAATGTCGAAGTACTTCTGAAATTCGCTCCACACGTGCTCGGGCGGAGGCAGCACCAACCTGTCTTTGGACAGCTCGAAGCCGGGCCCGGCGTTTCCTTTCTTGTCCTTGAAGGCCGGAAGCTGGGTCAGAATCTCGCTCAAGGGCCGGATGAACATGGTCATCAGCGGGAAGAAGATGGCGTTCATGAAATCAACCCGCATTGTCTTGGTCTTGGGGCTGCTGCCGTAGAGGTAGAGCATCATCAGGAGCATCGTCTCGTAAGTGAGATTGAAGAGACTTGCGATTTCGCGGGTTTCGGGGCGTGTGATGATGTTGACTTCTTTGGGCGCAGTGATGTCCGGATGCATCTTCGTCAGCGGATTGCGCACTACCGGACGCGCGGCGTCGAACGCCGGTTTCTGGGCGCGCATCTCGTCGAGCATGTTCGTGTAAATGCAATAGTGCGTATGCTCAATGTAGTCGGGCGGCGCGAGGATGCCTTCGCCTTGCTCGACGATTTCGACAATCGCATCAATCGCGCTCTTGAGATCAACGACCTGGATCAGGTCTAAACCATACTGGCTGAGGTCGTCCATAGAGCCCTCGCCATAGGGCGTGTTCGGGCCGCCCCAAATCTCCGCGCTCACGTCGCCGTTGAACAGATTCTTTTCGCCGATTTGCTCAGCGACCGTGACGAGGCCCGCCGCCAGACTGACGTAGAGATCCTGGACAGAGGTGAACTCGATCTCGCGCGCCGCGCCCTTTGTGGCCGCGGTTAGCTCGTTTGCGGCACGATGCGTAAAAACCTGCGGCGCGAGCAACTGCGCACGAATCTCTTCGCGCGCGATGCCCCGCGTCGAGCAGAATTCGGGGCCGGGCTCGGGATGGGGCGCTTCAAACTCCTGAAAGCGCTTGATAGTCTCTTGATCGAAACGCGTGAGTTCAGACTTGATGCCCAACTTTCCGTAATGCGATTTCCGCTGCGGGAAGTTTGGACGTTGAAAGTACGGTGTCCCGCCGATCGCCGTGAGGAGGTTGAGCACCAGTCCCATGTGCTCCATCTCCTGTCGCGCGACGAGCGTCATGAGCGCCCCCCAGCCGCGGGTCGTCTCCAGTTGCACTTCGCTTAAACCCTCGCCGACGGAGCGCTTCAAACTGTAAGCGGCGAACAGATACTGGCACATCAGGTTGTGCTCGAGTTCAGCCGCGAGATGCAGCGCATTGATTAGCTCTTCGCGACTGGTGAGTTCTATAGTCAAGGAAGTGACCTCGTCGGTTATGGGCGTTCCAATAGGGCGCGCTCTGCGATTAGCAAGGTCGGGATTGAACCGCTCTCCCGGCCATAGTCCAGTTAAGCTACAGTTTTCCTTCTATCCGCGCCCATGAGTCTTTTTCGCGAATGCACCTTTCTTTTTCTTTGCGATTTGGTTCTTGAGCCAGGTCTTGATCACCTCGATCTTTTGCGGCGAGAGATCGCGCGTCACCGGCATCCTGTGCGGAGCTTCGAAGGGTAAAGACAAGACCTCCAGGAGCGGGATCTTGTTTGCCTGAACCAGCGACAAGTTGGTCAAGTCCATGATCTGTTTCATGCCCGGGTACATGCGCATGTATTCGTCGAAGATCGGTTGCACCTGCGCAGCCCAGGTCGGGTGGGGCAAGTCCGCGTCTTTGTAGGGGGCCCAGACCAGCAGCGAGGCAGGTGCTATCCCGGAAGAGGCAGTGACGCCGTTGTATTCCGTCCACGGCCCAGAGAAGTTGTAGACCAGACTGTCGAGCTGCTGGCGTGCATCAGGGATGTTTACCTTCGCAGGACTCTTGACGGTGAAGACCGCACGCCCGTTCTGATCCGTGACGGCCTTGCCGGAGCCATCGCTTTGAATCTTGAGCGAGACAGGCAGGCCCTCGGTAACCTGCGATTTGAGTGCCAGCGTCTCACCCGCCAGTGGTTTGCCCCACTTGAAGGCACGCAGCTCGAAGCTTACGCTCTCGCCGCCGACACACCGCGCGGTGAAGGGCGAGATGCCGACATACTTGCCGCTTTGATGTTCCACCAGCACGAGCGTCCCGGGCACACCCTTCTGCTGCTGTAGTACGAGCCCCGCCCGCATTGCCCCCAGCTTCTGAACCTGGTTGGCGGTGAGCTTCACGTCGGCGATGCCACCCTGGGTAAAATCGCTGATTTTGAAAGGTTGGCCCAATGGTTCGTTCGAGCCAGCCTGAGCCACGATCACCGCCTGCAATTGTCCTATCTGGAGCGGTGGTCCGCCGAAGCTTTCCAGCGGGACGGAGTTAGCGAGGTCGATACTCAGCCTGCTGTTCGCCGCATCGAGCTCGAAGTAGCATGCTTGAAGGTTCGGCGGGGCCAGGGTGCCGGCGGCTTCGGGCCTGGCAGACGCCTCGAGCTGCGCGGCGGCACCTTTTCTCACTTCGAAATCGGCGTGCGTGGGTCGTCTCTTAGCAACCTGGGCTGCGGCTTTGACGCCCGCCACTGCCTGCGAGCCTGACGCAGCGACGTCGGGCAATATCAACCGGCGGCGCGCGAACTGGGCCGGCTCGCCATTCACATGCGGGCCTATCGAGCCAGTCAACTGGCCATAGCCGGAATTAGGATCGTTGGGGTTGGCGGCGAAGTAGTAGCAACTGATTAGTAAGCGGATCGCGAGCTGTGAGTTCTGCGTCTTATTGCTCAACAGCTTCAGCGCCTCGATCTCGTTTGCGCTAGTCCACTGCACGGAACTAAGGGTTGAAACGAAGATGACGCTGCCATTACTGGCGCCGGCGATTCCCTTCGGGGCCGGCGCGGACATCCAGATGTCTTGAAAGTTACACGGGTCCAGGATCGCCTTAAAACCTGCACCCGATTTAGTCGTCAGGTTCAATGACACGCCAATGACCTGCGACAGCATCTGCTGTTCCGGATCGAGATCCACCAGCTTGCCGGGTGCGGGCTTCGCGGAGGTCGTAATCGGAGACCCTATCAGCTTGCTGTTATCGCCGGCAGCCTGCACGCTCGTGACTTTGCAACTGTCGAACTTGAAGAGGGCAACTCCGTTCGGGTTCCATCCAGGACGAATCGGCGAGCTCGGATCATAGTTGGTTAGACTGTTGTTGATGGTCGAGACATTAGTATAGAAACGACCAGTGAAGTTGATTCGAGGTTGATCCAGATAACTCATATGTCTCCTGTAAGTGAGTAAAGCGTTTGGCGTCGGGTACCAATCGGTTAACGAATCACAAGCCTCTCTGGAAAAGCCGCTAATGTCTGTTGGGCTTCCTGGTAATCCGAGGAGAGTTCAGCCGATGACGCGCCGGAAGTAGCTCTAAACTGATGACGACTAGACGAGAAGCGCCGCCTGACGCATCTGCGCCGATCACACGCCCAGCGGAAGTAACTCTCTTTTACGATTTGCGAGGTGGCCGCACATTAGCTCGGATTACTGGAAGTGTCAAGATGTATATTAGAAGTCGGTATTTGGAAGAGCGACTGCCCTTCGTTGTTCCGCAATTCGGAATTGTACGGCGGCGATTGTTATTCGCACGGCGAATGGCGCGGTCGCGTGCGCGCCAGGCATCACCGGAGCTGCTGCGCGAGCCAGTCGGCGATCATCTCTACCACGTCGGCCCGCATTATCGCCGGCGGCGGGAGCTGCGCATAGTCGTCCGGGAAGCCGTCGGTGCCGTGCACGAACAGATGGTTGAGGTCCGGCAGCACGTTAGCGACGAGATGGTTGAAGGCCTTGGCGACAAGGAGCCCGGAACGTACTCGCGGAACACGTCGCTGGAATACTTGCGGCCGAGATCGATCGACTTGACGCTCCAGGCAGCGACCCGGTTACTCGAGTCCGCGTAGGAAACCCGACAGGATTAATGCCGTCGATCACAATACGGCTGTTCCAGGCGGTCAGAAAAGCACCAAAGGCTGAAGAAGTGCTTAAGGAGCTTCAAATCCTAAGTTGAGCACGCTTAGACCAGTTTGGGCCGGAACGACTGCGCGTGACTTAAGACTACGAACCTCCAATCAGGTCATCATTTCTGAGCGGTCGAAGACTCTGGCGCGGGCTATTCTTTTCTTGTGCGAGGATCTATTAGACTTCCGGGACGAAACCTCTTTCACCCTCGGGCGCGGCAGCTCCGGATAGCGTCTCATATTCGTTAATCTGTTTTTCCACGCTCCCGAAAACAGCCATGGTGCCGAGATAGAGCGCCGATGCTGTACCGGGCACAACAATCTTCACAGCTAAGCTATCGCTAATGCCCAGGACAAAGAATAGTGCGATGCCTCCAAGTCCCACGGCGCCGGCGAGTATCAGACTGACGGTTTTCATGGTCGCGTTCTTTTCAAGGAGATCGCGGCCTAGCTGGCGGTAGATCTCGTTGGTGCTCTTAAAGGCGGGCTCGAAGGATTTGATTCTGGACAGCAGCGACAAAGCAAATCCAATCCCCACCCACGGAAGGCAACACAGGGTGTAAGTCGTAAATGCTTTGCTTCGGAACGACTCGGCCTGCTCGCGGGGTACTTCTCCTATCTGTCTGATGTCTGCTTCCGCTGCGGCAATTAAGCCGGAGACGTTCCCGAGGTGGCTCTCAACCTTATCAAGCTGTGCCTTAAGACGTAAGAGATCTGCACTCTTGATCGCTACCTCAGTCCGGTTGATGAGGTATCGGTCGTCATCCGCAGTCACCAGGGCATCGAGTTCTTCGACACCGACGGACTGGTGAACATGTTTTCGCAGGGCCATGACTGCGGGCTTCAGGTCGCGATGGTAAAAATCGTCAATCACGGCCTCGTTCAACATTTCGCAAGCAAAGTGAGTATCATGCAGGATTTCATTGACCATGCCCGCATAATTATTTTTCATTTCACCCAGGATTCTACTAATAGCCTCGTGTGTGCTGACAGCATGCTGAGATGGCGCCTCGGCGTTCTCAGCGGCACGCCTGACACTGTCAACGTTATCTTTCAGCTCGACTATGACTCTGTTGATCTGAATGACCATATTGTCGAGCTCACCTGGGTCAATCAAATGCTTGTATTCAAAATCCGTGTTGATCCGTTTCTCAAAAAGTCCCCTAAGCTCCGAGGCGGGCTTGTCGAGGGATTCGCGATCGACTGAATTGATGGCTTCGAGAACCTGAATGTGCAATTCCCGGTTCTTCGCGATCAATGCAAGGTTGCGCTTAAACAGTTCGACCGTGGAGCTTCGCACCTGCGGATTCGCACAGAGGTCGGCGAGCAGTTTGTGAACGTCGGTCAGCAACTCTTTGAAGTCACGTCTTTGCGTATTTCCTTCAATGTGATCTTCGAGAATCAGGCCGAGCTTGAGCTGGATGAAGCAGACCTCGATGGCACTGAGCAAAGCTGACGCATTCTGGCCGGCGCTGAGCTTCAGTCCAATCTTGTTGGTCTTATCCATTACCGCGACCATGTCGTCATCGATGACCAACAAGGCTTCAGCCGTGAGCTCTTCCAGCTTCTCATTAGCCTCTTCTACTGCTTCATTGTGTTTTTCGACCGCGTCATTCCGCCTGTCAACGGCCCTTTCACGCTGGTCCTCGAGCCGCCGGACTACCTCCAGAATCGCGTTATATTTTGCGGCATTCTTGGCGCGCTGCTCGGCGTTATCAAAGATTCCCGGTTTAGTACCGGTTAGCGTCTTGCCCATCATGTCTCCGAGGAAACTTCCGTGCGTTCGCTTATTGATTTCGCTGGTTAGGTGGGCAATCTCACCTTCGAGGGTTGCTACTTTTTCTTTTTGGGTGTTTACCTTCTGGTTATATCGCTCCATCAATCGATCGCGCTTTTCCACGGCCTTCTCGAAATGATGACAATGGATCAGCTGGGGAATCTGTGCCTTCTCGAGGCTGGGTGGCGCCAGGGCGCTAATACTGCTCACGGCGTCGTAAATGATGAGGTCGTTCAGGTGGTTTTCGGTTTCGGTCATGAGGTTTCTCCTTGTTGTTAATGCTGAACCGCAGCGCAATGATCGAACCATCGCGTAGATCCCGCTGAATGAAAAATTAGGCCGCCGGATTACGAGATCAAAACGATGGGTTGAGGACGCTGTGCGGGCTCGCAGCGTTCCAAGCGGGCCCTGGTCATTTCCAAAGATCAAGCATTGCGAGCAGTGCTCTTTTCGTTCATCAGAGTCAACGGGGCGGCCAGAGCACCGCATTCACGAAGGCCTTTTTCAGATCGGGTTCATGCTTTAGAAAACTTCGACTGTTAAGAAGATTGTCAATCGGTTTAGAGAGGCGACGGTTGTGAATTCGCATCAACTCGATAAGTAAGTTTTCCATCGCCTGCCGGCAGATTTCGATCTGCAAGGCTTCTTCGATCCAGATGGTCAAATGTGAGAGAAAACTCTCGCGAAGATAATCCTGCAACTGTTTCGGGAGAAAGAAAGTCACCGAGAAAGCTTCGAAAATGGTCGCCAGGAAGCGCGCCATCTCGACGACGGCTTCCTGTCCGGATGTCAGAATGGCGGTGATGGGATTGCAACTCTTACGTGCTTCGACACCGGACCCGCCAGTTGATACCTCAACCTGAATTGATTCCAGCGTTGAAGCGATGCCGTCCTGGATCAGGAACATCAGCGCCACAAGCGCGCCGGTCGCCTGGTTCGAAGACTCGATCCATGCACGCAGGTCTTTAAAGACTGCGATTGGGTCGGTAGTTAAACAGAGCGACGAGAATGCATATTGAGCCCCGACGAACGTCTTACTCTCCTGGTTATAGACGCGCCCCGCTAAGTCCCTCAGCATGTCGTGGAAAATCAGGAGACCAAGCGCATCCTGTGCAGAGGTTTGTTGGGCAAACGCCCTCTTGGTGCTTTCCATTAGCCGGCCGACGCGTTGAACGTCCTCCATGAAAGGCGCCAGCTTGTTGCGCGCAATACGTTTTAGTCCCGTCATTGCCAGAGCCAAATCATAAGCGCCAATCTTTGAGTAAACCGCGATGCACGTCAGCAGCCTGTCTTTTTCTTCTTTGCGATCGTCCTCACTGAGATCTTCGTTGGGCGTCGTGGATGCGGATAAAGACTCAAGCACCCCAAGGAGATAAGTTCGGTAACGCTCGGCGTCGCTGGAGAGAATGCCTTCATAAAGAGAGGCGATATTGGCCCGCTGGCGAACGTCATCGGAGTCGATCCAACGATTCATCACGCTCAGAGTCACTCGATCCGGATCGATTTCTCCGATCCGCCCAATGATCCGTGCGCAGAGTTCGCGCTGCCGTGAGTCAGTTTCCGGGCCGTGGTGCTCGGCTATCTCACGGAGCCGTGGGAGCAAAATGGTCAGGACGCGGCGATGATGTCTCAGCAGGATTTCCCATAACTTCCGCGGATAACTGTCCTCACAAAAACGGATCAAATCACCAAGACTGTTCGGATCCTTAACGACTTCCGCGCGACACTTCGCTAAGTAAACATCTTCCGTCAGGTTTACTTTATTCTCTGAAGGTTCACTCGATGCTTGCTCGTTTGAATTCCCTTTTGACGGAAAAAGTTCCGGGTCGCGTTTCAAACAGCGTGAGACATTGCGATGTAAGTACTCGAAGTCCATCCACGGCACACCTTGAGAGTCGGGCAGGCATTGGGCCAGACCCAATGACAGAGTGAAACACCAGGTGTCGAAATCGCTGGCCGGGTCTTGCCGAAACGAATAAGTGATGTCTTCAAATTGGCGAATCGCTTCACCTAAATCCATTCTGCTCGCGGCCTTTGATTCAGAGCGGAGAAAGAACTCGACGAAGCGTACAATTCGCGGCATTGTTCTAAGCTGCCTGATGAGGATCTCTTTCTGTTCGGGCTTTTCTAATTCCTCAAAGCGTTCGGCCGCGAACGTGCCGGCGCGCTGAAAGTGAGCCAGCCGCCTTTCCAGCCCTCTAACCAAAAGCTCATCGCTCAAATCCCTTAGCTCATGTTGCAGCTCGTTAATCGCCTGCCCCGGCCGCAATTGGGCCGACTCGGGTGCCGTCGCCGTGAAGATCAAGTAGGAGTTATTTAACCTAAGTTTGGCGGCAAGCTGGTCCAGGCTGAATTCATTCAACTGCGCAAAGAAACTGTGAAGGTCCAGATTCCCGCGCGCGAAAGCGTTCTGGAAGATCACCACTCGATCGTTAATCTCATCTGGTTTACAGAACTCGTGAAGGTCAATCTTAAGGTGGCGATCAAGGGAAGGAACCAGATAAGTGTCCAACGAGTTGGCGGCGTTGTTTTCGGCGACGGCGGTCAACCTGCTGCTTAGATGAATTGCCGTGGTCGTCTTTCCGCTTCGCGATTCGCCGGTAAGCACCAGGATGCGACGAGCTTCGAGGAGAGCACGCAATCGTTCGACTTCAACGGGATCAGCAACGAACAACTCGGCAATTTCCTGTTGCCTTTCGGCCGAGATCCGCCAGATGTCATTAAACGAAAAATGCCGAATGGCAAAATTTGAGGTTGCTTGCTGGTTGATGAAATATGTGTTGTTTAGCTCGCGATAAGCGTTCGCAATAATCGTGTTCCCGTTCACTGTCCCGATCTCATTTTCCATCTGGTTGAGATCACGGGCCGGCGGCGGGCTCGCAGGTCCGGGCGGGGCAAACTTCGGCGGTTCGTCTCCTCCCGGCGATGCTGTATCCGGACTCACCAACGGCGGCTTGTCGCCCAAAGGTTCCTGGGATTGATCAGGTTGTTCCATGACTGTCTCGCAAAATTAACGACACGGGTCGCATGCTGAGGTCGTGCCCGCTTGCGTCATGTCCTTGCATGCATGGCCCAAGGCTCGTCTGCATCGTTGTGGTTCAAGCGGAAATCACCTGAGCCGGCTGCGCAATTCGTTGACGTCCACAAACTTCTTTAAAAACAGCCGCTGACTTTCGTTCAATGGCGGTTGAGAGTCTCGACCCAGAGCGTAGAGTTTGTCGGCGTATTGTTTCAGCAGTGTTTCGTCGGCGCGATCGTCAAGGAGCGCCTCAGCAACCAGGTGCAGAAGCGTCGAGCGGAGCGCCTGCTTGTGAGCGAACGGGCATTTCAACTTATCGATTTCTCGAATGCCCTGAGCCAGCAAACTGTTCAAACCGTCCTCTCCGGATTCGGGCAAAAAGCCCGCCGCAGCGGCGGAAGGCAAACCGGTCGCGAAAGAAGACGGCCCACTCGATTGACTTGCCCCGGTAATCTCGCGCACCACCTCGGCGCCCTCACGCAAGTCCCACGCTGTGTTTATGTTCTCCCCCACGTTCTTAAGCGCCTGCCCGACGGCGTCGGTTTGAATCTCGCGCAGCTTGCGTTTTTGCTGTTCCCAATGCACTTCATCTAAATCACCGTTCAACTCTAATTGTCTTCGCAATTCCAATCGCTGAAGATCGTATTTATGATCGACCGTTTCCTTTTCCCTTTGACGTTCCCGCTCTCGTGAGACTCTCTCGTTGGCGCGGGCGACGTCTTCCTTAATCTCATGGCTACGTATTTCCCAGGGCTTCTCCTTCGCCTGCTGAATGACTTTGCGGTGAATGTCCGGCAAAGGCGGCTTGTCCAGATCGATGGAAATGATCTTGAGACCAAGAGCCGCAGCGTAAGCGCGCAGCCCGCCGCTTTCGCCGGCGAGGACAATTCGCTCGAGCTCGCGAAACCGAGACCTGAACATCTCGGCCTTTCGCCTGGCGCAGTTCTTGGTGATCACCCTGGCAATTTCATCGTGCAGTTTCCGGAGCGGATCGTGTTCCCACCCTTCGGCAACTTTCTGTGGATCCGCCACCATATATTTCAAGTCAAATTTCAGCTTGAACTCGTCACTGCCATCGTCCAGCGTGACTAACCGCTCGAAGCTGTAATTCAGCACCGAGTTGTTCACGGCTACGGAAAAATATTTTTGCGACGACCAGTCAAGAAAAGGAATTCTGAAGCCCGCAGGGAAAACCTCGCCGGTTCTAACCAGTCGAGAAAATATCGCGCCACCTTTCGGGCGTTTCTCGAATACAACCAGGACGTGTCCGGGTAAAGAGTCGAGACCGTCGTGACCTCTTACCACTTTTTGCTCGTAAGTCAGGTTTCCTGCCGCTCTTTGTGCGGACGTCACATTCCCAATCCCATTCGATCCAGGTGCCATCGTGTCCATATCACTGACCTCCCTATTTACTGCCTCTCAAATTCACTCCCGGCGTGAGGGACGGCCGGTTAAGGGTTTTCGTGAACCGTTCGCATCTGCTTCAACTTCCATGTGCCAATGGCCGCCTTGGCTATTTCAGTCTGTGCTTCCTCAATGTCTTCGCCCGCGAGGTTTTCCACCTGCTCCGAATTCAAGGTTTCGCGGATCAGTTGGTTTTCCAACTGCCGGCGCGCCTCAACCTTCGCTTCGTAAAGCTCGAGGTCCATATTCGTGTCACTATTAAAATTCGATATCTCTACCTGCTGGGAGTAGTAAACCTTGTGCTCCATGACCTCAAGCAGATCATCGTAAGGACCTCGCTTCGCGAACAACTTGATGAGCACCGGAGTCGTTTCGATTAACGTCAGCAGAATCACCAGGAAAAGAGTTACGTTTCTGATCGGTCCGTCCTTGGCCAACTCAGACAGGGCCTTGAAACGGGCCAGGAATCCATCTCCCTTTTTTCTGAGTTGATTCTTGTCGTCGATCTTCTTTGCCAGCTCGAGCCGCAGAGTGTTAAGCCTGTCGGTCAGGTATCGCACTCTGTCCTGATTCTTTGTCTGGGAGTTCGCGAGGTCATCCTCTGCCTGTTTAGCGTCCTTCAGCCTTTGTCGGTAGATTGGACCAGCTCCAAACACGCCGGTGTAACCTGCGCCTCTCACTCCCAGGCCTTCGTACTTCACGTCGTCGGTCAGCGAATCCCTCCGGTCATGCAACTTCTTTTCGCGGTCAGCTATGGCGTCCAGTTCCTGCTGCACCTCAGCCAGTTCGGGGATTGTCTGGGGCGCGCCTTCCGCCGTCGCTTTCGCGGCTTCCGTATTGGTCTCGTCTATTTGAGTGTTGATCTCCGGCTCGAAGTACTTCATCTCGAGTGGCACGGCGACGGTTATGGCGATAAACACGGCCAGTACCAGCCTGGGAGACGCGGTCAAGATTTCGCCCAATTTGATCCACGCTTTAACCATAAGAGGGCTGTCATCATCGATTTGCTTTTTTCGAATGCTGGAGACGATGAATCTGTCGAGCGTGAAGATGAATGCGCCCCAAAGCAGCCCGACAGGGATGGCCAGAATCAGCTTCTTGAATCCGGTATAAAGAGCAAATCCTCCGGAGAGCGCGGCAAAACTGGCCGTCAAAAACACGAACGCTCCCATCATCGCGTACCGAGCCAATTCGGTTTTGCATTCGGGGCGCTCCAAAATGTCGACCGTGGCCCCTGAACAGATCAGGAAGAATTTCCGAATAGAATTAATCATGATGATTTACCTAGCTCTCTCATCTCCAGACACCCGCTAACGCTTTCACAAACGCTCTCTGGTCAATCTTCACCAGAGCCGATCGATTCACTTTGACGAAGTGAGGGTCATAGTCAGCCGCATAGATCGATTCATCTTCAGCAGCCGCGGGAATTCGCTCGTCCCAGGTTGAGTCGCGACTATTGATCAGCTCTGTTTCTAATCGGACAATCCAATCCGATGGGCCGGGGCACTCGGCAAAACTACGGGCCGCTAAGGCTTCGTCAAATAATTCCGCGGCCGCGAGAGAAGTTCGTCGAAGTGTATCTCGGACCACGCGCAGGCCTCTGCCAGATCGGTGGTAGATGTCGTCCTGGTCAATTACCTCTCCAGCAGGCGGAAATTTGGAACCCATGATCAGAACTTCGACATTCAAAATGGCCAGCGCAAAGCGATCTGAATTCTCCAACCAGGTTGCCTGCGCGCCTTCGCTGCCCGCGCCTTTAACAAATGGGGCGAGATAGCCTGTGGTTCCGCAAGTTGCATTTGACGGCATCACCAAAGTTGGGTGATACAAACTGTCCCAATCGATTAAATGGATTTCGATGTTCAGACTGTCTATCAAAACATTCGTGCCGGACAGGTCGCGGTGGGCCAAACCCACAGATTCAAGCCATCCGATTTTTTCGCTTAGCTTCTGGCATAAGAGCAGCCGCTCGACTTTGGATAAGGTCGTCCCCTCTCGAATGGAAGCAGCCAACTCAGCCCAGGTTGTGGACATGACCTGAGGCATCAATACGGCGCCGTCAATCCAGGCTTGAAAATCCGGGTCCGCATATGCCGAGCTCGACACGCTCGAACTCTCCAACATCTGCCGTTCGACCCCGGACTCGAATCCCGGTCTTCCGGGAACCAGTGACTGAATCGCCTCGCTATAAGCCCGGTCCGGTTGAGTGTCAGGGAAGAACTTTTTCAACACCCAACCTTTCTGACTTTCATCGACCAGGTAATATGTCGATCCCTGCTCCCCTTTCGTCATCAAAGGCGCTGGGGACATGTCGTCCACCGGGCGAGGCATTACGGCGACGCCTTCCAGGAGCGCATACCGCCTTGAACTTAACCATGACTGGATGACGTCAACCATCAGTTCACGAGACACTTCCACCTGCGTTGATGAAATAGATAACCCGGTCATCGAAGTGAATGTGCTCTAGCTCCGCCGGCGGCGGAACTGGGGGCGGACCTTCGATGATGACCGGTACGATCTCCGGAGCAATCAATCCGTCGGCGCCCTTCCGCGCCAACGCATATCGGATTTCCTTCATTACCCGTTCCGAGTTTCGCGCCGCGTTAGACCAGAAGAGAAAAAAAACGTCGCTCTTGTCGATGTTTTCGTAAATTAACTGTTCCCATTGCTCTCCGGGCTCCAGTGTTAATCGATCGTGAAAATAGTCGATGTGAAAGCGTGATAGCATTTGCACACGCTTGAGAACCTCAGGACGGTCCGCGGAAGCATATGAAATGAAGGCATACTGATAACGCGTCCATGCGCCCACTTTCGCCGATTCGGCGTTCTTCGGTTCGATAGAATCCTGGAGCTCAATGACTCTCAGCAGGAATTTCGTGTGTCCGAACGGAACACCGCTTTGGCTAACATAGACCGTGCCAACGACTTCAAGTCCGTTGAAATCTTCCGGCACTCGGACGCCAAATTGAACGGAGTTCGTTTGGCCCCGCCAGATCAAGCGTTGGACCGGATCGTCGATTTCCAGGCCGGGCACGGAAAGATGGAAAGTTAGTTCCGAGCCGCGCTCTACCTCGTTATCCAAAGGTTTTGCGGCCAGACGCCTGGCCTCACGGTCAAATTCGACCGCGAGCGTGCTCACGTTTTCCGAGTCAATGGCGAGGTGCGCAAAAGCCTGCACCAGGATTTTCGCGCCCCGGGACGCTTGATGCGGCGCAAACAGCGAGCACATGACCGGATCAAGCGCCGGTTGGTATTTCGATCGAGTGTCGACAACCGCGTCACCGGTGTCGGTCGGTGAAAAGAAGCGCGCCTCGATGACGCCAAGTTCTTCACGCAACCAGGCAGTCAAAGCCGAGTCCGCACCCGCGTTGTCAAGCAGCTTAATCAAAACTGCGGCTTGATTCTTCCAGGTCTCTCGTTGCACAGATTGGTCGATTCGTTGGTTGGCGAGGCTTGGCTCCTGAGGAGGCCGCGCGCTGCCGCCGACGCGCCTGGTTTCAGTTCCCGCGCCCGTCCTGTCCTGGTGATCTGAACCGTCCTCCGAAGCAGCGGAGTCGTCTGTTTGAGTTTTGACTGTAACGCTGCGGGGAGTCTCACGCGCGACTTCAAAGCCCTCGCACAAGGTGGAAGGCAAGTCGATCCCCTCGCCTACATTGGAAAGTGCCGGTCCGACGGCATCCGTTTGAAGTTCCCGGAGCTTCCGATTTTGCTGAGCGCTGTGAAAGACGTCCGCTTCCGTCTGTAACTCGATTCTCTTGGCGAGCTCCTGCACCTGAAGCTCATATTCATGATCGATATTGTCTATGTTCAACTCGTGCGCTGCGGCGCGTGACGTCTCCGGTTTAACGCGACTGACGCCCTGCTCGATCACGAAGTTGGCTTTTTCTGCCTCAGCCTTCTCCCGCTTGTCGATAACCTCCCGCGTGTAATCCGGCAAGGGCTTATCCAAATCGATCGAAATAATTTTGAATCCTAGCTCAGCGGCATACGTGCGTAACCGCGCGCTCTCGCTGTCGATGACAATTCGCTCGAGATCCCGAAAGCGATCCCGAAACATTTCAGCCTTACGCCTGGCGCAGTTCCTGGCGATCACTCGCGCAATTTCATCGCGCAATTTCCGCAGTGGATCATGTTCGCGCGTTTCTGCGACCTTCCTTGCGTCTGCCACTCTAAATGTCAATTGAAAGGTCAGAATGAAGTCTTCGCTGCCATCGTCCAGAGCAATTGAGTGATCGAATGCGTAGCTGAGCACCGAGTCGTTGACCGCGATGGCAAAATACTTTTTCCACAAATCCCTGCGAGAAATGCTGAATCTGGAGCGAAAACGCTCGCCCGAGTTCACCAGCCGAGAGAAGACGGCGCCGCCGAGGTCACGCCTTTCGAAGATAACCAGCACGAAACCCGGCAACGAGTCGAGACCTGAGAAGTCCTTTACGACCCCTTGCTTAAAGGTCAGGTTTGTCTCAGCGTTTTGCTTGAATGCCAGAGTCTTTATTCCGGCCTCAAAAATGGTCGACTTCATTCGCGGGTCCTCTTATTTATGAAGCTCACGCTAGTGGTTGCTTCCAGTTCGGCGATGGTGTTCCTCTGCACATTCTTTTCGTTCAACCGTTGCACCTGGGAGGAATTATCATCCGGGCCGTCGTTGCTCACGTTCACAAACTCAGCAGTTGGGGTTCGGATTCGTCCGAAAGTATTCTCCGATATGTTCTCTTTGGTCGGCGGCAGCATTGGCGGCAAGAGTGTCTTGTCTTTATCCGCGCCACCGCGAACAAGTAGTTCGTATTGCTCAGCCAGATCTCTTTGCTCAACTGAAGTCAGTCTTCCCTGAGACTTGTTATATGCGTCCCGGATCGTGCTTCCGGACGCCAAGGCCTCATAAAAATAAGCTGCGAACACCACTGCGACATCATCGGCGATGGCAACTCTGGTTCCTACGACGTAATCAACTGATTCTTTTATCGCTTCCGCCTGCAAAGCCGAAAAACAAGCATTCAAAACCACTAGCCGCAGTTGCTCGCCTGACGATCTGAACAAATCGGCCAATTGCGCTTTGGTCACGGGAGCGTTCCGGCCTTCATTGTCTTCCAGGCAAATGCCATTTCGCGTTCCATGCCCGGCGAAATGGATCACGTGAGGCTTATGATTAACAACTGCATGTTTGAGATCCTGCCACCTCGCCGCCCATTCAAAGAGCAACTCACAATTCCCTACCTGCGCATTGGCGCGCATCCTATTTCGCAACAAGCGATGCTCCGTCTCCAAAGCCATCCTGCTTGTGTCAACTGGATTGGCCGCCAGAATTAGAATTCGTAGTGGTTCGCTCATACTGTAATCGTTCAGCCGGTTCCGCTTTCGCCACAAACTAACGCGCCATTGCTTCAGCACTTCAATTCAGATTCCTGACTCGCTGTGCACTCAACAGTTGAACTGCTGAGACTGCCATTTCTCATTTCGGCTGAAAAAAAATTGCCATTTCCGGATCTGCCGCCCCTCCTTAACCTTCCTGCCCATTAAGAAAGCATCCAACACATTGAGGAGAAGTAGGATGAGGCCCAGGGGGCCCGGCACTGAGCTCATTACCAACAAAATTACGAGTACAAGTAGGCACAGGCCCTTCTCCACTTGTCCCAGGTAAACTTGCCCCATGCCTACCAATAGAAAACTCAGCAAAGCAGCAAGGGCCGGCGACTTTTGCTGGCTGACTACTCCAACTTCCGGGTGTGAATTGGGCGGTCGAGTTTGACTCGGCCCGGTGACGGTTGCCTGTGCGGCCAGTCTCGCGCAGTCTCCGTCTCCGGACGGCCACTCCCGATCAGCATTCGCCGCGCAGGGCGCCGACCACTCATCGCCGCAACGAGGACAAGTCAGAAGATTGACTGGCGCCCGGCCATAAGTGATCTGACATTTGCCACAGGTCCTCTCCATGTTGTCACCCAACCGAGCCCCTCTTTCGAAAGGTCTGGAGGACCGACCGGCGCAGGGTGGGGTGAGGTTCGCAAGATCGCGCGAGCGAGGTGAAGGTACCGTTCGATCCAGACCATCTCAGTGAAATCAACTCCGGCAATGAGGACTGCGTGGGAGGTTGCCGGAGTCGCAGCGGGGTGAGGGACAATCTTGATCTAACGCGGTTCGTGGCAAGACTACGGAAGCCCTCGCTTGAATGATCAACGGACTTAGTCGCCGCGTCGATGATTTTGTTCTCGTACAAACTCGAACCTGAATAAGCGGTAACTGGAATTATCATGCCGGATCCTCGAATCGAATCACTTGAGCCTGTTTCCCTTAACTGCTAATGCGTCAAACCCACTGTTCATTACAGTTTTCTGGTAAACGTTTGAGCGCGAGCTGCAAGTCGCGATGCGTGACCGTCAAGACGTTGGCTACCGCCGGCGTGCCCTGGTTCAAAACGCTTGTAATGTAGGCTCGCTTTCCGCATATTGAAGTGAACGAGCTTTCTTAGGTTTTACTCACTGTCGCAAAACGCTCGCTCAGGGGCTGGTTGCGGCGCTTTCGAACGACTATTAAAAGGAAGGACTCACAGTCATGGAACAAAAAACCGATAATCAAAGAGCCGGTGGTGACGCGGAAACCAAAGGTGTAGCAGGTACACGCGCAGGTGGTGACGCAGAAACCAAGAGTGTTGAAGGTACGCGCGCAGGCGGTGACGCGGAAACCAAAGGTATTGAAAGTGCGCGCGCAGGTGGTGATGCAGAAACCAAAGGTGTTTAGTTTCACCGGGCCTTTAGTCTCGGCCTAAATGCCCCCACGCGTCAGACGAACATGCGAATCGACGGTTCACGCACGGATAGGTTCACAGGATAATGAGATTCGATTCGCGTCGTGAAACGCATGGTTCGTCTACGCGTGCATCGGCGTAAGCACGCTGCTCAAAGCTGGACCTTCACGATCGCATCTTATGATCGAAGGAGCAGGTTGTGACCCATCCTCACGTCAATTTCTGCTTGGCCTTCCCGAAGTCGAAAAACGTCTCAATAGAAACTTTCCCCATCCGGGCCCTGCCCCGTCATCGTTATTAATGAGTAACACGCACGTACGTTAGACGGCTGGATTGAGTGTTATAATCGCGCGCGCCCAAATCGTGCCCGGCAAATACTGATTTCTGACGAGGGTTCAAAAGGGCATTTAGCCCAAACCGCAGGAAAGCGGTCTCACTACAATTCGCATTCTCAAGCGCGCGATTGACTCTGCAAAGAGACGGTCGGGCTAAGTCCGTGAACTCATCTCCGGCTGTATCATGATGTATTGGCAACGCTCCCTTGCCCGCCTTACGCCCAAAAACCTGGCTCAATGCTGTGCTTGTGTGCTGATGATGGTCGCAATTGCAGCCACCGTCAGCTCGCAAACTCAGCTACAAGCTGGAGCATCGTTCACCCGGGAGATAGGCGCCACCGAATCACACTCCTATGAGGTTTACCTCCAGCGAGATCAGCTTATTCGGTTGACACTTTCAGCGCAGGATCTGAATCTGCGAATGCGCATCATCGGCGCAGACGGCAACACCTTGGCCGAGGTGTTGCACAGACGCTACGGTTCACTTGCCTGGAATTTCATCGCACCGCAACCGGGAAAGTATCAACTGACGATATTTTCTCTGGAACAGAGTCCGCCCGGCGGCCAATATCAGTTGAAGGTCGACGACGTAAGAATGGCAACTGGTTATGAAAAGAGTGCTGCTTTGGCCGCCGCCAGTTTTTACCGAGCAGAGGTCCTTCGTCCTAAAGCCGATAGCAGCGAACTGGCGCGCGCGAACGAGGAATATCGCCTCGCGACGGTCGCCTGGCAGCGGCTGCGGAAGTGGGACGATGCGGCTGAGGCGTGGCAACAAATTGGAGAAGTGCATTTTAGTACCGGGAATTATCAGGAAGCTTTGCGCGCATTTGATCTGGCTTCAGAACTTAGCAAAAAGGCGGGGAACTCTTTTCTGACGATCCAACAACAGGCCAATATTGGTTACGTCTACATCTATCTGGGAAATCTTGAAAAGGCGTCCGAACTTTTTGACGAGTGCAAAAGACAACTTGGCAAACTGAAGGAAATCGAGCCGTCGACGCGAGAGCGTCTTGAAGCTCAGCTGCAAAACAACTACGGCGAAATCGAGTACGGGCGAGGAAATCTGAAGGGCTCGCTCGGCTTTTTTGCTCAGGCGTTGGCGCCATGGCAAAGGATTGGCGACCGGGCAGGAATTGCGCTGGCCCATTTGAACTCGGGTTATGCCTATCTGGATTCGGGAAGTGTTGATCAGGCGGCTTCAGAGTTTACCCAGGCGCTTAGCTTGTGGCGGGAAATCGGGGACTTGCGTGGCGAGGCCCTTACGCTAACCGCCCAGGGTAACCTCTGGTCCCTTTTGGGCGACAACTATAGCGCGTTGACGGCGCACCGGGCCGCGCAAACTCTCTTTCGTCGCATTGGAGACCGGCAGGGCGAAGCGGTGACGTCGAATGGCTTAGGAAAAGTGTTCGAGGACTTGAACCGTAAACAGGAAGCGACAGACGAGTATTCTTTGGCGCTGCGGCTTAATCATTCGATGGGAAATACGGCTTTCGAAGCCGTGAGCGCCTACTATTTGGGTCGAGTGTGGCGTGACCTGGAGGATCTGCCGCGCGCTCTCGAGTTCTATGAGAGCAGCCTCGCGCTTAGCCGTGCGGGCGGCAAGGTAAGAATTGCCATGCTGGCGCTCATGGACATCGCCGGCATTTACGTCAAGCACCACAAGCTCGATGTAGCGCTGGGGATGTATCAGGAGGCTCTCGCCTTTTACAAACAAATCTCCGACCTCCGGCGCCAGGCCTTTGCTCATGAGGGTCTGGGCGAACTGCTGCGACTTCGCGGTCAGTCAGAGCCGGCCATCGAGGAATATCGACTCGCGCTCGATCTTTTTCAACAAATCAAGGATCCCCAGGGTCAGGCCGAGTCTCGCTATTGGCTAGCAAAACTGTTCCAGGAAAAAGGACACCTGAGCGAGGCGCTGACAGAGAGCCAGCAATCTATCAACATAATAGAAATCCAGCGGACCCGTGTGATTGGCCAGAATTGGCGCTCGTCTTACTTTGCCTCAGTGCGAAGGCATTTCGAACTTTATGTGGACATCTTAATGCAACTGGATTCGCAGAAGCCTGATCAAGGATTCGCTGCTTTGGCGCTGGCCGCCAGCGAACGTGCCAGGGCGCGTTCACTGGTAGAGCTATTGAATGAAACGCAAAGCGAGATTCGTCGCGATGTTGACCCGGTGCTGCTGGCCCGGGAGCGACAGTTGCGCCAACAACTGAGCGCCACAGCCGCCTACCAAATCAAAACGCTTAACGGCGCGCGGCGGGAAACTGACGGCGCTGAGGTTGAACTTAAGATTAGGGACCTGAACATCGAGTACGACACTGTCCAAGCTCAGATCAAGGCACAGAGTCCCGCCTACGATCAGTTGACGCAACCGTCACTTCTGGACTTGAAGCAAATTCAGACGGATCTAAAACAGGATAAAGACACGATCCTGATCGAATACATGTTAGGCGACGAGCGGAGTTACGCCTGGTTAGTCACTCCTGACACCTTAATAACCCGAGAGCTTCCGGGCAGGCGTGAGTTGGAGGACCTGGCGTTAGATGTTTACCAGAGCATCGCCGCGCGTCAGCAACAACCGAATGAAGATGCCGCAAAGTATCACGACCGCTACACTGCAGCTGGGGAGCGCTTTTGCCCAAACGCCACGCGACTGACAGGGCTATTGCTCGGTCCATTCAAGAAGCTTTTAAATAGCCAGCGTTTGCTGATTGTAAGCGACGGTAATCTTCAGTACATACCGTTCGATGCTCTTCCGCGACCGGACGAAAACAATTCCGGGAGCGTTTGTCGGCTGGACACTGATTATTCTCCCCTGTTGCTGGCCCACGAAGTTGTGCATCTTCCTTCGTTTTCGTGCCTGGCTACTCTGCGCCGCATCGGGGCCTCCTCTTCGCGCCCGGCACGGGAAGTTGTGGTCTGGGCTGATCCGGTCTTTGAGTCCGACGATGCGCGGATCGCGGCCTACCTCAGGAAACCGATACGGCCACCAGGCCAAAACGGAGATGGCATTAGCGGGACCGAGATTCCGCCCACTCGGTTGCTGGCAACGGAAGAAGAAGCTCAAAGCGTCATGAGATTTGCTCCGGCAGGAGCTTCAATACTGCTTACGGGTTTCGCTGCTAGCCGGGAAAGCACGCTCAACCAGGGCCTGCAGGATTATCGGATTCTGCATTTCGCAACTCACAGCCTGGTCAACCCTCGCTATCCCTCACTCACCGGTCTCTTGTTGTCTACTATCGATGAACGCGGGCAGCCGCAGAACGGTCTCCTGCAGTTACACGACATTTATGGATTGCGTTTGAACGCAGACCTGGTGGTGCTGAGCGGTTGCCAGACCGGTCTGGGTGAAAATTTGTCAGGCGAGGGGCTGATAGGTTTGACTCAGGGATTCCTCTACGCGGGATCGAGGAGCGTCGTTGTAAGCTTGTGGAATGTGCAGGACAAATCTACGGCGAATTTGATGGCGAACTTTTATCAAGCAATGCTCAAAGAAGGCGTCGCCCCTGCCGACGCCCTCCATCGAGCAAAACTAGCAATGTATAGACAGGATGGATCGAGTCCTCCGTTCTACTGGTCAGCCTTCGTCATCCAGGGTGAATATCGTTCACCGCCCATGTCGTGGCGTCGATTCCTTCAATCTCACTTATCATGGTCGGTCGTTGTGTTGTCTAGTATTATGACCTGGCTGGTCTGGGCTTGGTGGAAAAATCGCCGCCAGAACCGGCCATCCAAATAAGGATGACGCGACGAGCGAAGTAGCTTAGAAGATGCCCACCGATCAAACGCCCCCTGAAAACTTCGAACTGCTTTTGTCTTGGCTGGCGGCTGATCGGGACCAGGCGGGAGAGAAATATGAACAGATCCGGCGCAATCTGCTTGACTATTTTCGCCGTCGCGAAGTCTTGGATCCTCCCCGGCTTACTGACGAAGTCATTCTCCGCGTTACTCAAAAAGTGAACCATGTGGCCAAAGACTTCGTCGGCGACCCTTCCGCGTATTTTCTGGCGGTCGCTCGCAAGGTTCTGGCTGAATGGTGGCGCCGGCCAATTGAGACCGATCTCCCGGAGAACATTCCCGTGTTATCCGTTTCGGAAACAGGAGCACGCAAAGAATTGATGCTCCAGAGTCTGGAACAGTGCTGGGCCCGATTGGCGCCCCAGGAACAAACCATCGTTTACCGTTATTGTGTCGAGACTCCTTCGATGAAACTCGCCAGGGATCGCGAACTCCTCGCCAGCGAACTGGAAATGAGCCTGAACGCGCTCAGAGTTATGGCGCACCGGCTCAAAAAGAGACTAAAAAGCTGCATTGAGAGGTTGATGAAGAATAAAAGCTGAAATAGGCTTTCAGTTTCTGCATAACGGAGTAGAAGCTCCGCCCAAACGAATTATTCTGTTATGAGGGATTTTAAGGACCAGCAAAACAAAATCAGACAATTCCTACTGGGTCAGTTGACGGAGTCAGAGTCGGCTGTGATTGAAGATCGCATCTTTGGCGAAGCCGATTTCGCCGAGGAGGTGCAAATAATCGAGGACGAACTGATCGCGGAATATCGCGCAGGGAGCATGAGAGCGGACGATCGAGCCCTGTTTGAAGCCAGGTACTGCCGAAACAGCGCACACCGAGTAACGTTGGAAGTTGAAGAGGCGCTAAACGAATTCATTCAATCAAAGTCTGAGGCTGACGTGAAACTGACCGGCCTCAAACCGTCGCCAGCGAGCCAACCCAGCACGCGATTTGAATCGATGACGCCCGCCGGCGAGCGTCGCGAAGAAGCGTGGTTCTGGTCTATTTTTAGAACCCGTCGCGCCCTCGCTTTCGCAGTTCTTCTGATCGGCCTCTGCTTATCGATCTTTGTGGCTTGGCTCCTGTTCGGACAAACCAGGCACAACCCATTGCAGGCGCGGCGGCAGGACATCGAGGCCGAATTGGCCCGGTTGAACACAACCAGTGCAGTCCTGGCCGCGAATCGAGTATGGACCGTTGCCCTGCAACCCTCGGAACGAAACCGGGGCGCAATGGCTCGAATCGAGGCCGGCAAAGCTACGCCGGACGCGTTTATCGAGTTTCGTTTGAACCTTACTCAGGCGCGTCCTGAAAAGTATCGCGCCGTCTTTGTTGATGATCGTCAGAACGAACTGTTTTCTGTCGGGAACTTGATCGCCCAAAACAGTCGAGTTGGGCCAGAGGTCCAGCTCTTAGTGCCTTTGAAATATTTGAATCCCGGTGACTACCAAATAATTCTGAGTGTGACGAATAAGAACGGCGGTAACGACGAGATCAATAGCTACGCGTTTCGGGTGTTGGAGAGCCGCGAATGATCGCCAAAGCCAACGGCTTTCTGCTATTGATACCGTGGAATGTGCGCTGACATTTGCCGGCGCTGGCGTTTCCTCTAACCTGGAACGCGGCTCGGTCCTTGATTCCTGACCTGCGTCAACGGTGCCGTCATCAGAACCGTGGTCGTAAATGCTTCCCTTTCCTGGTTGCACCCGCCAAAGTCGCAGTAACGTTTTGCTCTTTGGTGCATAAATAGAGTGGCGCGATTCGTATTTTCGTTCCGCGACTATGTCTTTCCCAACAACGGGCGGAGGCTGAGGAACCATGGCTAAAGTTGTCACTCCACCGAACAAGAGAGCACTCTTGATCGGCGTCAATCAATACCCAAACCTTCCTCCTCACTCGCAACTGCGAGGCTGTGTCAACGATGTCCAGATAATGAAGCAAACTTTGGAAAGTTCGTTTGGCTTTCCTCAAAGCAACATCGTTGTCCTGGTGGACCAGCAGGCAACCGCTAAAGGAATACTCGAGGCGATGGATAAGCTGGTCGCGGATTGCCGCCAGGATGACATCGTCGTCTTTCACTTTAGCGGACACGGATCTCAGATGGCTGCAGCTGGTGAAAAACCAAGCGGGTATGACGAATCGATCATGCCCTACGACAGTGGCCGGATGAATCCGACGTTCCCGAAGCAAGTTCCACCTTGCGACATCCGTGACACTGATATTCAGGGGTGGCTTTTCCGCCTCACCCAGAAAACGGGTCACGTCACACTAATCTTTGACAGTTGTCATTCCGGCTCGATTACCAGGATGCAGAGCGATTCCGAGGAAGAAGGAACACGTTTGCGCTGGATAGCACCTGATCCCCTGCCCGCAGACCATTCATCAGTCCTGAAGCCGACGCGGAGTCTCTCCCGCGACGCGCAGGGCGACAGTGGCTGGCTGTCGCTCAGCGAGAAATATGTTTTGCTGGCAGCCTGCGCCGCCGAGCAAGGCGCATACGAATTGGACAATGAGGAGATGGGTCGAAACGGCGCCCTTACCTATTTTCTGACGCAAGAACTCAATCAAGCGCTGGAAAGCACTTATCAGGACATTTGGGATATCGTGGCGGTCAAGGTTAACAACCGATTCCAGAAACAGACACCACAACTTGAAGGCGCGCGCGATCGACGGGTATTTGATGTTCAAGATTTCACTCCCATCCGCTATCTGCTCATCACTCACCGTCAGGAGGATCAGGTCCAACTGGCTGGGGGCGCCATCCATGGCGTTACTCTCGGCTCTGAATGGGAAATCTATCCGGCAGGCACTAAGGAAATACTCACGATTGAGAATTCGCCCCAGGGGATTGTGAAGATCACCGCAGTTGAGACTGTCGCCGCCAGAGGCAGGATCATCGAAGAAGCTGCTCCCCAAACAATCACTCAAAGCGCGCGCGCAGTGGAAGTCACGCGGGTCGATGCGGAACGAAAGATGGCAGTTTGGCTCGAAACCCCTCCAACCGGATATGAGAGATCTTTCGAAGAACTGCGCGAAGCCCTGGCTCAATCTACCTTAATGCGAGTAACCGAGTCAGCCGCCGGCGCGCGAGCCCTCATACGGATTGCTTTTTCGGGCAGGGGCATGGATTGCGGAAATTCTGCCGGGCCGTCGTGGGAAGTGTTTGATCAATCGCAAGCGCGACTGCTGCCATCAATTCCAGCTCTGCCAGGGGCCGAGTTAAGAATTCTGGAAGCTCTGGAAACCATTTGGCGTTACGAGAAGGTCCTCGAACTACGCAATGAAAAAAGTTCGTTGAAAGGCAAAGTAGATTTCATTCTCTTAAAGAAGACGCCGACAGGCCGGTGGCAAGGCGTTGCCGAGCGAGAAGAGCCGGTTTATGCGGAAGGTGACTCAATTGCCTTTCGGGTCGTCAATCGATCCGGCATTCCGCTTCATGTGAGCGTCCTCGATCTCGGGTTGAGCAAACGCATAAATCTTCTTTACCCGTCCGCCAGCGCCAGTGAGACACTCGCACCCGGGCGCTCGGGCGGAGCGCCCACCGATGTCGAAGCCAGTGGCACACTTTCGGTGGGCGAACGACCTGAAAACGAAATAGAACTCTACTATCCTGAGAGTCTCTCCGTGCCTTCTTCCGGACCAACTGCGGAACCTTCGCGCGGGAAAGAAATCTTCAAGCTGTGTGTTACCACTCGGCGCCATGACCTCGCGTTCCTTAGGCAGACAGGACTGCGGACTGAGCCCAGCGAGCGCCTTTTGCATCCTTTGGAAAGACTTCTTTATCTGGATCAGGGCGGCCCAACGCGAGAAGCGCGCCTCAAGCTGGCGCCGCAGGACGAGTGGTTCACGATCGAGCGTTCTTTTTGGCTTGAGCGAAAGGTGACAAACTCCACATAGTCTTTCATCGGGAGAACAGATGGACTGGGCCAAGGCAGCGAGTATTGCGACGGTGGTTGAGTCGATCATTGTGATCGTCTCAGTTGTGTTCATCTGGATTCAGCTCAGACTGCAAACCAAACTAACCAGAATAGCCAACACTCAGGCTCTGGTGGAAATCTCTTCGCCTTTCAATTTGGAGTTGATTAAAGACGCGGCAATGGCTGCTCTCTGGATTAAGGGTTCGAAAGACTACGACTCGTTCGACGAAGTAAAACAGAGATACCAAGGAGACTGAAATACGAATTATCGTTCTGTAACACGGAGAATGACTCAAGCAACGAGCGAACTGCTCTTCAAAGACGTATGCTCACCCAGACTATCGCTCAGTACCAATACTCCCAATGAGGGTAGGGGTGGTTTAGATAGAGGAAATGCATAACTCCGACAATCCGATTAGGCTGTTCCGCACTTGTGCCGATGCTCTCGATGCGATGCCAGAGGAATGAATCGAACAGAACCAGGGTCCCCGGCTCATATCGACAGTAGGTGAGCCCTTGTTCTGGTGGCTGAATCTCTCGATCGAAGCCTATGTGCCTAACCCCCTCCCAAATGTAAAGACCGCCTCCCTTTGCCGGCGTGGCTATGCTCAGACAGGCCGAGTACATAAGTGTCTCGTGCGCGAGCATCATCTGCGGGTAGGGCGCCAAACCCTCACTGTCGATATGTCCTTTTCCAAAAAGCTCTTCACTTTCGACGCCGTCAAGCGCACCCTCGGTGTCATTTAGCGTCAACCCGCCATGGACCCAAAGACCTTTGCCGCCAACCGCACGCGGATAGACCGGGATTTGCTGGTTCGTGGGATTCCACAGAAATCGACTTCCCTGGGCCATGACTTCACGAAACTCCGGCAACACTTTGTCAACCAGGGCATCTGCTTCCGCGGCTTGCTCATGATAGCGAGCTACGTCGCCGCTCTCCATCTCGGCGTAATAAGCCATTCCCAGAACGTAGTGATCAATTGTAAATCGCCAAAGATTGCGGTCGGCGATGCTCTCGTGCGCCCAGTGCGCCGCTGTGGCCGGGTTGAGAAATTCACGAATGACGAGCGCGCAACCAGGCCGCAACGACAACTCCATCGCTTGGTTCATGGTTTGTATTCCAAGGCCGGTCATTGATACGCGGCCTCAAAAGAATCCGTTGCTTGTTGATGCCGAATACACTGAAGTTCCCCGTTTAGCCCGGGTTCAGCCTCGCTTGAACTACTCGCCCTCGCCTGTCATTCGCCGAGAACGAGGGCAAAAATTAGCGGCGCCACAATTGAGGCATCTGATTCGATAATGAACGCCGGAGTCTTTGGACTAAGCTTACCCCACGTGATTTTCTCGTTCGGAGGTGCTCCCGAATATGAGCCGTAGCTCGTTGTTGAATCACTAATCTGGCAGTAATAGCCCCACAAAGGCACTTCGCTTTTCTCCAAATCATCCCGCAACAGCGGAACTACGCAGATCGCAAAATCGCCGGCGATGCCGCCTCCTATCTGGAAGAAACCGAGTGAGTGCTCGTCGGTTGCAGTTACATACCAGTTGGCCAGGTCGATAAGGGACTCAACTCCAGTTTTCACGATATGCACGTCTTTGATATCGCCGCGGATACAGTGGGCCGCGTACATATTTCCCAGCGTGCTGTCTTCCCAGCCAGGAACGAAGATGGGGAGATCGATTTCCATCGCCGCATAAAGCCAACTGTCTCTGACGTCAATGTCATAAGAGTTCCTCAGCTTCCCAGCTCGCAAGAGTCTGAACAAGAACTCATGCGGAAAGAACCGCTGGCCGGTTTTGTCCGCCGCGGACCATTCCTCCAGGAGAGCCTCCTCAAGTTTGCGTATGGCCTCGATCTCAGGAATGCAGGTATCGGTGACTCGATTCAGGTTGCGCTCATAAAGTAGAAACTCATCGGTCGGTGTCAGGTCACGATAATTCGGAATGCGTTGATAAGAATTGTGGGCTATGAGGTTAAAGATGTCTTCTTCCAGATTCGCACCCGTGCAACAAATAGCGTGAACCTTCTCTTGCCGGATCATTTCCGCCAATGAAATCCCAATCTCGGCAGTGCTCAGGGCGCCAGCCAATGTCAACAACATTTTGCCGTCGATCAAATGCTGCCTGTAGCCGTTGGCTGCTTCAACGAGCGTCGCAGCATTGAAATGGCGGAAGTTGCGTTTTAGGAACGTCGAGATGAGTCCTTCGTTCACCGCCAGATATCAAACTCCGTCAACAGATGGGAGTCGCCTCGTCCGGAATTAGTACTGATAACTAGGAATTATGTGCCCCGGCGGCTTTTGGCCGCGGCAATTAGACCGGGCGAGAGGAATCGAACGATGAGAGAGCTTAAAGTATTGAGACTCGATACGAACTGTGGTGCTTGCGTGAATAAGTGTTGCCACCAGCCCCACGATTGGGTCTACGTGACTTCGCGGGAGAGCGCACAGCTGAAGGCCGCGTCGGGTATTCCCGAAAGCGAATTCGTGGTTGAAAGACTGCAAGCAGACAGCGGATATGTGGTGAATACTCTAAAGCGGCCGTGCTCCTTTCTCGATTCACAAACAGGCGACTGCACCGTGTACGAGTCCAGGCCGTTAGCCTGCCGTCTCTTTCCTTTCCACGTCGATCCTTTCACGGGCGATGCGACTCTCTACCCCGCGGAGTGCGACGATAATCTGATCTTTCCGCCGGCTAATTCTGATCGGGGATGGCGCTTGATCGATCTTGAGGATGATGTGCGGCGATGGTTGGCCGAACTTCGGGATGAGATCCGCTAGAGATTAGCAGTTGAATCAACTTCAATCGCACGCGCGGCGGGATCACCATAGAGCACTGCTGAGGACCAGGTCAGATTTTCTGGCGTCTTCGGATCACGACTTTGAATCCTTGCGCGCCGCAATGATTCTCCTATCGTCTGCCCCTGCGCGAGCGATTCGTAAAAGGCGAAGGCAAACTGCGTCGCGGACTCATCTGGAACCGGAACGAGGTATCCCAGGAAGGCCGTCACCCCGGCGTACAAAAACGTACGGCCCAGACCCCTCATCATGGGAGTGTATGAATCCGGGTTCCGCAATTCTTCCGCTGACCAGCAAGCGTTGAGAAAGACAACTGCGGGTGAGCGGTCTCGTAAGAATCGTTCGATCTCAAATGCCTGAATCTCGCCATCACAAAACACCAAACAACTCTCGTCCGGGCTACCAGGATCGTGCGAGGCGTGGCCGGCAAAATGGACGATGTCATAATCTTTAAGCGACAACAGGAAGTCCATCTTATTCAAACCGCTTGCGGAGAACTCATCAACTTGTATTCCGCATTTATCGCGCAGCAGAATGCCAACTTCGTGACCTTCTTGTCTGGCCGCGGGCAAATCGCCGGTGGGATCAGCGACGATGAGCACGCGAGTGTTTTGCGCTGACTGAACCCGGCGACTTGGCGAATGAAAGCTTTGGCTTGAGACGAGACGCCGCCCGACTGCATAACGCAGGCAAAGAAACTCGGTCCCATCATGAATCAATTCCCATGGCAAATCGATGAGCCGCTCGTCAATATCCATTCGCAAATGGTCGGCGGAAGAGTTTTCCAAACGATACTGGATCGTATTGGGGATTAAATGCCCAAAGGCATACTGTCCGTTTCTTTCTAATTCCATCGGCACAGAACTCTTCGACTTATAGCGCGCGTTGCGACGGCGTTTTCCGCTAGAGGATGTAGTGGTTTGGCTTCTGAATTTTCCCAGCGCCGACTTGACCAGCTGTTGATTTTGACTCAAGTCCGAGCGCACCTTTGGTGAGAGCTTGATTCGATCCGCCAAGGTCATGGCTCCGATCCCCGGCCCATCAATACTGACGCGAATGATTCCGTTCTCTCTCATTATATTTAGAACGGCAGTGCGTGGGTCAGACACATCAACGAGTGGACCAGTAAGCAAGCCCGATAATGCAAGAACACCCATGGCCGTGTCGTCGAGGCCAGATACCTGCTGCCAATTGCCGTCAGGCTCTTGGGTAGCCAAAAACCAGTCCACGGCTTTACTTACCAGTGGATCATCAAGGGTTGCACCATAGTCTAGCAACGCCTGGAGCGGGTAATAATTTGACCAGGAGGCACTGTTCCAAATCGGCTTCTTTCCCATGTCTGAGTGAATGTACCGGATTGCCGATTCGATGACTTGCTCATTAGAAGTAAGCCCCAGCTTCCGAGTCAGGCAGAACAGGGAAGCAACCATCCCAGTTTGGCGAACTGCGATAACGGAGCCGTCCGGCTTTTGCAAAGATGCCAGCCAGTTCAGGGACACATCACCTAGCGTGCTCATCTTCTCAGGTGCTATGCGAGCTATCAGATCAAGAACCAAAAGTGTCTCGAAGAGCTCGTCATACCACGTTCCCGTCAAAGGATCTTGATTGGCTTCGATGAATCGAAGGGCTCGCTGCATAGCCGGGTCCTTGATCGTATATCCGACATCGTGGAGCGCCTTAGCCGCCCAGGCCGTGTCCCAGAGCTCGTCGTTCCAACTGCCATTCACGGCTTGCCGCCGGATAAGAGCTGAGGTTAAACGCTGAACAAGGTGAGAGTGCGGATTCCGTTCGGCTGCTACAAGTGCGGAGATCGTAATCGCGAGGTCGCGATCGTCCTGCATGACCTCCGCGGACTCCTTGAGCCACCGGACACCCTTCTGAACCGATCGGATGAGTCGCTTAATTGGCGGACCGCTCAATTTGCGGGTCTCCTGTAACTATGTATAATTCCTAGTTATCTATATTAGCTCGCTGACGGCATAATTCACTCGTCGCTTGCGCATTATGATTCCAAACGCGAGTTACGACAACTCTTTTGCTTAGCAGCAAGCTTTCTTGGGAGCTCGATCGCCGCACTTTCTCCAGGCGAAGCACGATGCCTGTCACACTCTTTTCTCTTGAAACCTTGGGAGTCCAAAACTAAACTCACTGCCGTTTTCCGACCCACCGCTGACAACGTTTAAGGTTTCAAATTTTCCCGGGCCCGAGCCGGTATGGTTTTGTGTGTGCTTATGCAACTAACCCAGGCAATCGCGGAGTTTATCGGCGGCTACTTCTCGACGCACGAGCGGAGCCAAAAGACAAGAACAGCCTATTCTTCGGATCTAGAACAGTTCAAGCGATTTGCCGGAACAGAACTGGACTTGCCGCTTCTGGGAGGGAGTCTCATCGAGAATTGGGCATCGCACTTACGCGCAAAGGGATACTCTCCGGCGTCGATGCGTCGAAAGATGGTGGTTCTCAAAGTATTCTGCGCGTACTGGGTACGAAGGGGCGTGTTACCCGAGTCGCCATTCTGGCGAGTCAAACTTAGTCTCGGCCGAATTGTGCAACTACCGCGCGCGCTTACGGAAGGTGAAATCAAAGGTCTCCTGACACACGCCGGCCACTGTCGCACGGCCGAGCTGGCGGCGCGCAAAGGCCCGGTCCTTTCCCAGCCTAAATCTGCACGCATTTGCTCACGCGAATACCGAGCTTCGCGCAATCTTGCGTTACTTGATCTTCTCTTCGCCACCGGAATGCGTGTCGGCGAAGCATCGCTTCTAAACGTTGAGGACTTCATGATCACTGAGTTGGCATTCAGGATCCACGGCAAAGGAGGAAGGCATCGGCTAGCTTACGTTGTCGACGACCAAACGGTGCTAATCCAGCAACAACATTTGGAAGCTAGATTGCAATTGGGAACCGACAGTCCGGCTCTATTCATAAACTCATCGGGTGAACGTCTTTCAACTCAGGGGATGGCGAATATCATCGCTCAGTTTCGTCAGGATGCCGGCATCGAAAGGCACGTAACTCCACACATGTTACGGCACACCGTTGCCACGCTGCTCCTCCGGAATGGCATGGACATTCGAGTGGTGCAAGAGTTTTTGGGACACGCCTCTATCTCGACGACCCAGCGGTACACCCACATTGTAAAGGAGCACCTGATCGGGGAGCTACGAAAGCGTCATCCGTCACTTGGGATCCGAGCCCGCACGTGACGAAATAGCCAGCGTAGTTCGAGAATAGCATCGCAGGCCTTTATTGATAGTTCTAATCAACCTGTCTCGATCATGCCCTTGATTCCAAGCCAAGCTTGGCAGTGAGCGCTACGTCCGGGTTATCATCCTCCGCGAGTTCACGCAGTACATCATCGACTCTGGAATCGTCCAGATTTCCCAGGACCTCTGTTGCTTCATGGCGAACAACAATCGAGGGGTCAATTCGAGCGCGCTCACATAACGCTGAAACAATCTTGTCGCTGATCAAGCCATATCAAAAATGCGTGGCAAAAGAAAGGGCCGTTCGGCCCCTCCAGTGAACTGCCTCGTGATATTAGAAGTTACCTGGCCCGTAAGATCAGATAAGCTGCCGATTAGAAAACAAATTTCACGCCCCATAAGATCTGCCGGGGGTTGGACGCGGATGTGAACCCCAGCGGGTCACTCAGGAGTCGGTCCCTCCGCCCTTTCAGACGATTGTTGCTGGCAGCTGCGGCATAGTCCGACGCCGCCAAAGCGTTTGGGAACGTCAATACTCCGGTAGTGCCAACCGTTACCGGGAGCACCTCGTTGACCGCGGCGAAGTTCGTGCGGTTCAAAATATTCGCAAAGTCGACACTAACATCGATCCGCATCGAGCCATCAGCGTTCAGGTGGAATGCTTTATTGACGCGGGTGTTGACGCTGCGGTAGTTCGGTCCGATTCCGCTGTTGCGTGCGATGTTGAAAAGTCGATCTGTGCCGGCACGCGTGTCACCATTGGTGTCGACGCCAGTCCGCAGCGTAAAGGGTATGCCACTGCGGATGAAGATGCTCGGGCTGATCGTGATATCAGCAAACATCCGCGAAGCGAAGTTATGCCCGGGCCCGGACTTGAAAGGGGTTTCCAGGACACCGCTGAAGACAAAGTTGTGCCTTATGTCGAACGCCGACAGTGACCGTTCGGTAAACAGCCGCGAAGGGAACGGCGGAGCAAACGCCGAGTTGAAGTCGGTATTATCATCAAGCGCCTTGCTCCAGGTGTAGTTGGCCTGGAAGGAGACGTGATTGCTGAAGCGCTTGGTCAACGAGGCGGTCATGCCGTGATAGATCGAACTGCCCCGTGACTGGTAATCCGTAAACTGCGTAATGCCGGCATCGTTGACGCGCCCGCAGGTGGTGTCCGGGCCACAGGCTCGATACAGCGGACCAAGGCGGGGGTCCCGTTGCGACATGGCGGTAAGGTTGGCCGCAGTCGCGACACAGCCGGGCGTGCCTGCCTCGCAATAGTTGAGAGGTACCGGCTGCTGTAGGTGCAGGCCGTGATACATCTGATAGGCGACTTCAATGCTGAGGTCCTTGACGATCTCCCGCTGCAAGCCGATGTTGGCCTGAATTGCGTAGTTGTTCTTGTAGTCGGGATTCAATTCAAAGAGCACGCGGCCGACCGCGGTGGGCCCAATCGGGGTTCCCAGACAGCTAACTTGCGCCTGGGTCAACACGCCAAACGGCAACGTTCCCGCGGGGATGTTGCAGGCGGCGTTTCCGTTGACACCATTTTGATAAAGCGCGGCTACGGTGCCGCCGCTTGAGGCCGGGGTTGCAGGACTCTTGGAAATCTGGTTGATGTACGTCCCGCTGCCATTCAGGACGCTGGTGTAGCCAGGAATTTGAAAATAGATGGGTGAATAGAAGAGCCCGCTCCCGCCGCGCACCACCGTCTTGCCATCTGCGGTCGCTTGCCATGAAAACCCAATTCGCGGCGAGAAGTAGGCGTGACGTGGCACTGGTTGAGGCTCGCCATCCCAATCAATCCGGCCGCCAAGATCGAGAGTCAGCCGCTGATTAACTTTCCAGGTGTCCTGAGCAAAGCCGCCGATGTAATGGCCCGTACCTTCCCAAATTGGATTGTTGAATCCCTGCCGATAGAGGAAAGGCAGATTCAGATCCAAATTTTGGAGAGGGTTCAACTGTACGCCGGCCGCAGTCGGTGCAGCCGCGGCAAGGGCAGCGCGATCCGCCACCGGCACCGCCAGAGCGACCGCGTAGGCGGCGGTAGCCTGGAATTGCCATTCGCCGGCGAACCAGAGATCATTCCGGAAATTGTACTTGGCGGGACGATACGACCCGCCAAACTTGAATGTGTGGGGGCCCCGCAGCCAGGTGACGTTGTCCTCGAACTGATAGCGATCCTGAGAAACCTGATAAGGAGCACCAAAATACCGCCCGAAGCCTGCCAGGCCCGATACGATCAATCCCGTCACGGCTGGATCGGGCGGGAGGGTGTTGTTCACAAAATGGGGTGAGAATTGTGCCCGCATCTGATTGATCACACTATTACTAAAGGTGTGGGTCCAGGTGACGACGGCCGTTTGGTCGCGGGTGGTCAAAGTAGAACTCAGCGAAGGCGCTGCGAGGTTACTGCCGCCGATATCGTTGGTAAAATTTCGGGTCAAGGTGAAACGCCCACCGATCGAATCTTTGCTGGTGGCCTGGTAATCCACCCTCGTGCTCCACGTGTTGAAACGCGCCAGACCATTGAACGTACCCTGGCTATCACTCAAGAGCTTGAAAATCCCGGGATAACTTGTCGCGGTGGTCGTAAGCGCCGCGCGCAGATTGGTTGAGATTCTCCGCACGTTCGCATCGGCCGAAGCATCAAGCTGGGCGAGCAAGGCGGTCTGGGCCGCGTTAGGTCGAGTCAATGGGTCGTTGGTGTAGGTGCGAAAACGAGCATTGTCAGTGTTGGTGCGTTCGTAGTTGGTGAAAAAGAAGAGCTTGTTCTTCACAATCGGCCCGCCGAAAGTGAACCCGGGAAAGTACTGCCGATCAGGCGTACTCTGTCCGGGGTTAAGAGTGTCAAAAGCATTGCGAGCGGACGTCGCATCCGACCGGTAGTAGATAAAGCCGCTACCGTGAAACTTGTTCGTACCACTCTTGGTAACGATATTGAGCGAAGTACCTGCCGTAAAACCGAACTCTGCCGAGAAGGAATTGCGATTGACCTGAAACTCCTGGATCGCCTCGGTGGAGACATCATAGCGGGGCGCTCCAGAGCCGGCCTCATTCTCGCCACCGTCTACCATGATTAGATTGTTGCGACCATTGCTGCCACCGATCGAGAGGCCGGAGGTGCCAAAGCCCGTAACCCGACTGGCAAATTGAGCTCGCGGAGCGGTCGAACTGGCAACGCCCGGCAGGGTGTAAACATAGTTCTGAAACGTGCGGCCGACGTTCGGCAAATTCTCAACCTGCCTGGTTGAAATGCTATTAGCTTGTTGGGTGCGCTCGACGTCGATCAACTGGCCTCCCTCCACGATGGCCACGTGAGCGGTTACGCCACCGGCGCTCAACTGAACGTTGTAGACCAGACTCTGGCCGACGCTTAACGGGACGTTCTCGTTGACGGCTTTATTGAATCCCCGCGCCTCGACCTCGACCTTGTAGGCCCCGGGAGGGAGCAGCGGAATCTGAAAACTACCTTCTGCGCCAGTTGTGGCACTTCTACTGATGCCCTTGTCGTTGCTGGTCGCCGTGACCGTCGCGCCCATTACCAGGGCGTCAGACTTATCGGTGACGGTGCCCTTTAGAGTAGCGCTGGCCACATCAACCTGTCCGGACGCCGAAACTGTCCAGACTGCCATGACCAGCAGAGCCAGGAAAGCTGAGCCTTTGGTATGCATTGGTAACGTCTCCTTTTCGCGAAAACTATTTACAGAGTTCGTTGATACTCGAACGGGCGGAAAGATGCCGGAAGATGATTTCAGTGAGTCTGCTGCGCGTCAGCGCGCCGGAAATGAATACGGTTAGACCGTCAATTGCGTATCGTCGATGGCGTGACCTGGTGACCATTAGCGCCCCTTTTCAGAGCCGGTAAAAGATCCTTCTCACCCGTTGAGTGCCTCTTGAGACGACAGTCAATGCATGTGCGTGCCTACCGAACGGTCGGTAAAGTACCACCGCCCCCCAAGTACGTCAAGTTTCTTTCTGCACGCCGACCGACCGCTCCCGGAATGCCAATTTTGCCACCGGAACAAATGTCTTTAAGTAAGGGCTGCCCTATCCCCATCGGTGGGAAGGCGAAATCGCGCGGAACGACGACGCCACCGCGAGCGACGCACGGGTTCAAGCGCGACGTCATCCGCGATATTGGTCTCCCGGAACTATTGACCGGCGGCGAGTAGTGAACTAATTGGAATGACTTTTCCGTAGCCCGCCGTTTACGCCTGGGGCATGAAAGGCGGCAGTTTTCAAAAGCCCCCATTAAGGGGGCTTTAATAGCACCCGCTGTTTCTGACCCAGGCGTAAACGCCTGGGCTCAGAAAACAATACGATGAGATTAGGACGCCACCCGCGGTACTGGCGCAGTTTCCCTCAGCCTCTGAAACCAACGGCAAACTACCCCAGTGCCTGATCAGCGACATTGATCAGCTTTTGTGTTGTTCGGCGTCTTTGTGATCAGCGTCTTTGTCTTTGTTGACGCGAGACACATTTCAGATGTATAAGACCTACCGGACGGTCGGTAAGAACAAACTGCGACTGGTGCTGGAAGGTTGGTCCCTCTTTAGCTTCTTTCGAGGATGATGACGAGATGAAAGCTCAAAAGAAACCGGCTCCGAATGAGGATCGGCTGGTCGAAGTTTACCGTACAGCAGCCCAAATTATTTTGCGCAAAGGTTATGATGCAACGTCAATCAACGACATCGCTAACGCGCTCGGCATGACCAAGGCAGGCCTTTACCACTACATCAACGGCAAGCAAGAATTGCTTTTCGACATCATGAATTTCGGTTTGGATCAACTTGAGGAAGAAGTTGTGAACCCCGCGCACTCAATCGCCGATCCCGCCGCCCGGCTCCGCTTTATTATCACCAGCCACGCGCGGTTAGTAACCCGCGGGGACGGAGCGATCACCGCTCTCGTTGACGAGATCACGGCGCTCACGCCAGTGCAATATAGAAAAATTACGCGCCGTAAGCGGGCGCATTTCGATCGTCTACGGGCAGTCCTGGACACGCTCAAGGCAGAGGGCATGTTGCAGGACGTGGATACCACAGTAGCCACCTTCAGCCTCCTCGGAATGATTAATTGGCTCTCTCGCTGGTTCCGGCAAGACCGTGCTCTCACTGAGGAACAGGTGGCCGATGAAATCGCCAAGATTGCTCTGAACGGGTTGTTGCCCGCCCCAGCGGGCGCCGCACCACCAAGGCTGCGAGTGGTGGGAAACTGACCAGCTGAGGCCATCCATATGGATTTGAACTTAACACCGAGTGAGCTGAAGTTCCGAGACGAATTCCGCGCCTGGCTGGCGGACAACGCGCCGGCTGAGTGGACGGGTAACACGAATTCGGAAGACCGATCGGATTACCTCGCCTACCTGCGCGACTGGCAGCGGAAGCTTTACGAAGGTGGCTGGGCTGGTATCTCCTGGCCGCAGCAATACGGTGGCCGCGGTGTGTCGCTGATGGAGCAAGCAGTCTTTCAGGAAGAGTTGGCGCGCGCCAATTCTCCTCAACTGATCGGCACGATCGGCCTCTCGCTGGTTGGCCCCACGATAATCGCGATGGGTACTGAACAGCAAAAGGAACGCTACCTCGCGCCGATTCTCTCTGGTGAAGAGATCTGGTGTCAGGGATTTTCAGAGCCGAACGCGGGCAGCGATCTCGCCTCACTGAGCACCAAGGCAATCCGTGACGGCGACGACTTTGTCGTCAACGGTCAAAAGATTTGGACGAGCCTGGCGCAGTTGGCGGATTGGTGCCTGCTGCTGGTGCGCACGGATACCTCGGCGCCCAAACACAAAGGCATCACCTGTTTGCTGTTGAATATGCGCAGTGAAGGCGTCTCAGTGCGGCCGTTGCGACAGATGTCCGGAGACTCAGGCTTTAATGAAGTGTTCTTCTCCAATGTGCGCGTGCCCGTCGCGCACGTGCTCGGCCAGGTGGACCAGGGTTGGACCACGGCCATCACCGCGCTGATGAACGAGCGCGCGAATCTCGGAACGGGAATGCAGGTTGTTTTCAAGCGTAACCTCGAGGCCTTGATCGCTCGCGCTCATACTGTCGAGCGCAACGGCGGCCGCGCCAGCGAAGATCCGATAATCAGGCAAAAGCTGGCGCAGGCCTACCTCGAACTGGAGATCCTTCGGCTAAATACCAACCGCGCTCTGACTTCGTTAAGCAAGACCGGCATTCCGGGCCCGGAAGGTTCAATCCAGAAACTCTACTGGAGTGAATGGAACCAGCGCATGCAGCAGACCGCACAGGAAATCTTCGGCCCGTATGGTCAGCTTGCGGACTTTGACAACGGGACGTGGCAATACAGTTACTTACGCACGCGCGGCAACACGATTGAAGCGGGCACCAGTGAGATCCAGCGCAACATAATAGCCGAACGCGTGCTCGGTTTGCCCAAGAGCTACTGAACGAAGCGTCAGTTGTCATTCGTCAGTAGTCCTTTGCAACTGACCACTGGGCACTGACCACTGACAATCATGGATTTCGATCTCAGCAAACCCCAAAAGCTATTGAAAGACTCGGCCCGCGAGTTGTTGGCGCGCCAATGTAAGCCGGCGCGCGTACGCGAGTTGATGGAAACGGCCACTGCCGACGACGATCAGCTCTGGCGAGAGATCGCCGATCAGGGTTGGACCGGGCTGATCATCCCCGAAGAACATGGCGGCCTCGGCCTGGGAATGGTGGAGATGGCGGTCGTCTCAGAGGAGATTGGGCGCGCCTGTCTGCCGGGACCTTTTCTCTCAACCCTCTTCAGCGCAGCGTTGATAGATCGCGCGGGTTCGTCAAAGCAGAAGGAAAATTATCTCGCTGCTATCGCGGCGGGTAAATTGAAAGCCACGGTCGCGCAGCTTGAAGCCAACGCCAGTTGGGATCTCGATGCGATCAAGCTTAAGGCTGAACGCGATAATGGTAACTTTCGCCTGTCAGGAAGCAAGCTCTTTGTGCCCGATGCGGCGATCGCGGATCTGGTAATCTGTGTCGCCCGCAACGGCGAGAGCCACACTCTGGTACCGGTAGGGCGTGGCACGGATGGGCTGCAAATGAAGGCGATGTCCGCAATGGACGCGACCCGCAAGATCTATGAATTGACGTTCAATGACGTAAGCGTCAGTGACAAGGAAGTTTTCGGCGCCGACGGAGATGCGCGCGGCGCACTCTCTCAGGCTATTCAAGTAGCGACCGTGGCGCTCTGCGCAGAGATGGTCGGGGGCATGCAATGGGTACTCGACACGACGGTCGAATACGCCAAAACGCGGCAACAGTTCGGCCGGCCCATCGGCTCGCTTCAAGCTGTCCAGCACCAGTGCGCCGATATGTTGTTAATGACTGAGAGCGCGCGCTCGGCCGTCTATTACGCCGCGTGGGCTTTGACTGAGGGCGCCTCAGAAGCGAGCAGCGCGGTTTCGATAGCGAAGGCTTATTGCTCGGACGCTTATCGCGAAGTTGGCAATCGCGGAGTACAAATACACGGCGGAATCGGCTTCACCTGGGAGCACGACCTGCATCTCTACTACAAACGGAGCAAGGCCTCCGAGGTGATGTTCGGCGATGCCACCTTTCACCGTGAGCGGATCGCGCGGATGATCGTCGACGGCGCGGACGGCTAGACACGCCGTTGAAAAAAGGTTTCGCTGGAGTTCTAACCACAAGTAGTGCCCTGACCACGGCGGCCAATGTTTATAGATCGCGTTCGTGAAAAGAGTGCTCTCGCGCCGGAGGAGCGCCACCCCTTCCCCGAGGCCACCCATTTCGCTCCTTCGGAGCCTGGAGGATCTATGGGAGCCGGCTTTGCTGCAAAAGTCCTTTTCACTTCCGCTAAGGGGGACTGAATGGAAATAGCCCAGCGCTTCAGAGGCTGTGTCAAAACTCAGAGTTCCAGCGCCAAAGGCGCGAAATGTAACAGCCTGGGCCATCGGCCCAGGTTGAGGCAGTTACAGGATCCAAGCGCTGAAAGCGCGAAATAACGTCAGCGCTACTAGTGCCGTCTTCGTTACGATTCTATTTCGCGCCTTCAGCGCTTTCTAAAATCTGACTTGACGCTCACCTGGGGCGTTGCCCCAGGCTATTACATCTCGCGCCGTTGGCGCTTGTTCGCCGACTTTTGCAGCTAAGCCATGGGAGCCTTGTTCCCATAAACATTTGCTCCTTCCGGGGACCGAAGACGAGCACTGACACAAATCATGACAACCCACATCAAACAGCTCTTCGATCTCTCCGGACGCGTGGCGATCGTTACCGGCGGCTCGCGCGGCCTGGGCCAGGAGATGGCCGAAGGCCTCGCTGAAGCGGGCGCCGCCCTGATGCTGTGCGCGCGGCGGGAAGAATGGCTCTGGCCCACCGTCGAAGATTTTCGCGGGCGCGGCTTTAAAGCCGAAGGCATGCTCTGCGACGTGGCGAATGCAGAGCAAGTCCAGGCTCTCGTGGACGCAACTGTCGCCGCGTACGGCAGGGTCGACATCCTCATAAACAATGCTGGCGTGTCTTGGGGCGAGCGGCCTGAGACGATGCCCCTCGACAAGTGGAAGAAGGTAATAGACATCAACCTGACGGGCGCTTTTCTGTTTGCGCAGGCGGCCGGTCGCGAGATGCTCAAGCGTGAGTACGGGCGCATCATCAACGTAACGTCGGTTTCGGGCTTGCAGGCTTCGACTAATGGTCCACACTACGCCGGCTACGCCGCCAGCAAGGCGGGACTGTTCGGCTTGACGCGCGAACTCGCCGCGTCCTGGGGGCGGCAGGGCATTCGCGTCAACGGCATCGCGCCGGGCTTTTTTCATTCGCGACTTGCCGACCCTGCTTTGCCGTTAGCCGAGCCTTCGATAAAAGCGCGCAATCCGATCCCTCGGGTCGGCGGGGCCGGAGAGTTGAAGGGTGTCGCCGTGTTCCTTGCTTCTGATGCCTCAAACTACATCACGGGCCAGGTTATCGTCGTAGACGGAGGCCGAACAATCGTTTAGTCAAGCCGTGCATTTTTGATGTCCGACAAGCTTTAGCTTGTCGAAGCCTGGCGACAAACTAAAGTTTGTCGGACATTTATTCCCAAAACTGCGTCAGTACCATTTGAGCAGACGGCCTCTTATGAGCAAAGCACAACCAACTTTGAGTGTGACGGAGTCAGTCTACGCCTCGAGACCGTGGCTTAATCACTACAACTACTGGGTGCCGGCGCACATGAATTACCCGCGCCGCCCGTTGCACGAGATTTTACGCCTGGCCGCTTCTGAGGTGCCCGACCACCCCGCTACCGCTTTCCTTGGGGCGCATCTCACCTACAGCCAAATCAAGGAACAGGCAGATAAATTTGCCACTGCTCTCGCGCGGCTCGGCATCGCCCAGGGCCAACGGGTCGGCATCATGTTGCCCAACTGTCCGCAGTACCTTGTTGCTACCTTCGCCATCCTTCGCCTCGGCGCTACGGTGGTAAACGTTAATCCAATTTACACGCAGCGTGAGGTGCTGGTGGTCGCAAAGGATTCGGGGATGCGGGCGCTGATAACGCTGGATACGCTCGCACCACTGGCGCTTGCAGTCCGTGATCAGACGTCAATCCAGACTACCATCATCACGTCGCTGCCAGAATATTCCGCCGCCGCGACACCAGCACCGTTGGTTGAGGGCACGTTGCGATTGGCCGACTTGCTGGCCGGCGTTGGCCAACCCGACGTGCCGCGAGTTGAGATAAACACCGACGAGGACGTGGCAGTGTTGCAGTACACCGGAGGGACGACCGGTGTGCCAAAGGGCGCGATGCTAACGCACTCCAACATCTTCGCCAATGTGATCCAGACTTGCGTGTGGGCCCACGCCGCCATGCGTCGCGGTGAAGGTTGCTACTTGCTGGTGATTCCACTGTTTCACATCTATGGGTTTACCGTGGGCATGATCGAAGGCGTCTGGGGCGGAGTGCAGCAAGTACTGATTCCGAAATACGATGTTGAGGAGGTGCTGACCGCGATTCGCGATTATCGCCCCACCTATTTTCCGGCAGTACCCACCATCTATATTTCTTTGCTTAATCATCCAAAAGCGAAGGAGTACGGCGTTGACAAACTGCGCGCCTTCAACAGCGGCTCGGCCCCCCTGCCCATCGAAGTCATCGATCAATTCGAGCGCTTGACCGGGGGCACACTGAGCGAAGGTTACGGCCTGTCGGAAGCTTCGCCGGTCACCCACTCGACGCCTTCGCTCGGGCTCCGCAAGCCAGGCAGCATTGGCCTGCCGTTGCCTGACACCGACATCAAGATAGTCGATCTTGAAACCGGCTTGAGCGAAGTGCCGCCAGGCTGTGAGGGCGAACTTTGCCTCGCCGGGCCGCAGGTGATGAAGGGCTACTGGAATCGGCCTGACGAAACGGCGATCGCGCTACGCGAGGACGAGGCCGGGCGCAGGTGGCTTTACACGGGCGATGTCGCGCGGATGGACGAAGATGGCTACACCTACATCGTGCAACGCAAGAAAGACATGATCATCGTCAGTGGCTTCAATGTCTATCCTTCCGAAGTTGAAGGCGTGCTCTACACCCACCCGGAGGTGTTGGAGGTCGCGGTGATCGGAATCCCGGATGCTTACCGGGGCGAGGCGGTCAAAGCCTGCGTCGTTCTCAAGCGCGACGCCGCCGCTACACGTGAAGAACTCATAGCGCACTGTGAGACTGGATTAGCTGAGTTCAAGATTCCGCGCGAGATTGAGATCAGAGCGAGTCTCCCGAAAACCGCAGTCGGAAAAATCCTCCGTCGTGTTTTGCGCGAGGAAGACCAGGCTAAAGGCTAAGAGCCAAGAAGGCCCAAGTGAATTAAAAAGCTCATGGTTCGCCGTAGTGAGAGATATGATGTTGAGCGAATGCACTTTTGCGGCTCTGCCGCTTGATGTGCGGAAGGTCTCTGACCTTCCGAGAAGCTGCTACGCAGATTCTCCGGGGGCTATGCCCCAAGTTCGGGGGCGTAGCCCCAGAAAATGGGAGCCAGCACTGTCCGGCGGGGCGGAGCCACCGCCGCACATCAGGCGGCACAGCCGCTGAGGACAATAAATCTTTTGCAAATGTTGGAAGGAAAAGTAGCCATCATCACCGGCGCGGCGCGCGGCATTGGTCGGGCCTGTGCTGAGCTTTTTGCCGCGCACGGCGCCAGGGTCGTTCTCTCTGACATCGACTCAGATCCAACACATGAAGCCGCGGCGCAGATTAGGTCTGCCAATGGCGACGTGCTGGCCGTGCCCGGTGATGTGACAAGTGCCGACTTCGCCCCGCGTTTGATTAAGGCGGCACTCGACGGCTACGGCAGGATTGACGCCATCGTAAACAACGCCGGCTACACCTGGGATGGCACGATACACAAAATGAGCGACGAGCAGTGGCAGGCGATGCTCGATGTCCACCTGACCGCGCCTTTTCGCATCATCCGCGCCGCCTCGGAGTACTTGCGAGAAACGGCGAAGCGTGAAAAAGAGGAACACGGTCGCGCGTCCGCGCGGAAGATCGTTAACGTTAGTTCGACTACCGGCACGCGGGGCAACGCGGGGCAGACCAACTACGCCGCGGGCAAAGCGGGGATCGTCGGCGTGACCAAGACGTTGGCAAAGGAGTGGGGCCAGTTCAACATCCAGGTGAATGCTGTCGCCTTCGGTTTCATTGAGACCAGACTGACGCAAGCTAAAGAGTCTGGCGAGCGCATCGCGCGCGAAGCGGCAGACATCGCTCTCGGCATTCCGCAGGCGAATCGCGAAATCGCTTTCAGGATGATTCCGCTGGGGCGCGGCGGCACGCCCGAAGAGGCCGCAGGGGCGGTGCTCTTTTTTTCGTCACCGCTCTCGGACTACGTTTCGGGGCAGGTATTGGAAGTGACTGGCGGATTGTGAAGAAATTTGGAGTGCGGCGACTTGTCGCCGCTTTTCCGCTGAGGCAATACGCCGCAAACATCAACGCAATAATCTGAATCAGACCAAAGCGGTGACGAGTCACCGCACTCCAAAATATGGGCTACGCAATCAATCGTGTGGTGGTGATCGGATCGGGAACGATGGGCGGCGGCATTGCCGCCCAGGTAGCGAACGCCGGAATTCCCGTGTACCTGCTCGACATCGCGCCGAGCGCGTTATCGCCTGATGAAGTGAAGCGCGGGTTGAAGCTCGATCACCCAAAGGTGCGTAACCGCATCGTGGCCGCTGCGCTCGACCGTTTGAAAAAGCTGAAGCCGGCCGCGTTCTTCACGTCACCAGCGGCCGAACTATTGACCATCGGCAATCTCACCGACAACTTTGCGTGGGTTGGTGAAGGCGATTGGATCGTCGAAGCGATCATCGAAGACCTTGCGGCCAAACGTGAATTGGTGGCCCGCATCGAGCAGGTGCGAAAACCGCACAGCATCGTCTCAAGCAACACCTCGGGACTACCGATTGGGGCCATTGCCGCCGAGGCTGCCGCCGACTTCAAAGCTCACTTTCTCGGCACGCACTTCTTCAACCCGCCACGCTACATGAAGCTGCTCGAAGTAATCCCGACACCGGAAACCGATCCTGAAATCACTCAGTTTATGACGACCTTTGGTGAGCGGCGTTTGGGCAAGGGCGTGGTCATCTGCAAGGACACACCAAACTTTATCGGCAATCGCTTCGCCTCGATTTCCGGCGCCACGACGCTCGGCTACATCCTGGAGAACCAATACACGATCGAAGAGGCCGACGCGATCCTGGGACCACTAATTGGCCGCCCGCGGACCGGCATGTTCCGCTTGCAGGATTTAGTCGGTTTGGATGTCTCCAGCTCAGTGGCAGAGAACCTTTACGGTTTGATCGAGCACGATGAATCGCGCGAGGTCCTGCGTAACTCGAAACTGCGCACTTTGCGGACGACGCAGATTGAACGCGGGCGATTGGGCGACAAGACGGGACAGGGCTTTTATAAGAAGCCGCCCAAAGGCGCCAAGGGGAACATTCTGACGCTTGATTTCGAGACGATGGAATATCGCGCGCGGCGTGAACCGGATATTCCCTCACTTGCCGAGGCGATCAAGATCAAGCCGCTGGCTAAGCGAATCGCCTTCGTGCTGGCGCGGGACGATAAGGCGGGCGCACTCGCGCGGCACGCCATCTACAACGCGCTGGCGTACTCAGCGCGGCGCGTACCCGAGATCACGGATCAAATCATCAACATGGATCGAGCCGTGCGCTGGGGCTTCTCGCACGAGTTTGGACCCTTCGAGATGTGGGACGCGCTCGGGGTGCGGCAGACGGTGGCAGCCATGGCAGCAAGCAACATCGCGATCGCGCCATGGGTCGACGAGATGCTTGCGGCTGGTAACGAAACTTTTTACCGCTCCGACAATGGCCGGCTGAGTTACTACGACCCTGAGCGCAAAACCTACACGGCGGAACCCGCGGACGCTCGCAAAATCGAACTCCACTCCTTGAAGGCAGCCGGACGCGTGGTGCGTGAGAACAAAGGCGCAAGCTTGATCGATCTCGGCGAGGGTGTGTTGTGTCTTGAGTTTCATACCAAGATGAACACGCTGGATGCAGATATCCGAGAAATGCTGCGCGAGGCGGTCGAGGACGTCGAGGCAAAAGACTGGGCAGGCCTGGTCATCGGCAACGAGGGCGCGGATTTCTCGGTCGGCGCCAATCTCGCCGGGAACGATGGTAGGTTGGGTGCGGGAGACTTTGCCGCGATTGAGCGCAGCGTTAAGGGGATGCAGGACGCCTTAATGAGTGTGCGCTTCTGTTCGAAGCCGGTCGTGACTGCGCCGGCGGGCCGGACGCTCGGCGGCGGCGCAGAGGTTTCTATGGCCGGAGCCCATACGGCAGCGGCGGCAGAGACCTACATGGGATTGGTGGAAGTCGGAGTTGGGCTGGTTCCCGGCGCCGGGGGGTGCAAGGAACTAGTGCGCCGGATCGTCTCACCGGCGATGCAGCTACCGGGTAATGACGTGGCGCCGTTTCTTCAGCAAGCACTCCAGACTATAGGCATGGCGAAAGTTTCGACCAGTGCCGCCGAAGCGCGTTCCTTTGGCTTTCTTACCAATGGTGATCACATTGTCATGAATCGCGATCATCAAATTGCTGAGGCCAGGCGGCTGGTGCTCGAACTTGCCGACGGCTACACCGCGCCGCTTAAAGGCAAGTCTTGCTACGCTGGCGGCCGCGACGCTCTGGCGGCATTGCGCGCGGGTCTTTACGTGATGCAACAGGGAGGCTACATGAGTGAGTACGATCTGCACGTCAGCGGCAAAGTCGCTTACATTCTTTGCGGCGGCAACCTCTCTGCGGGCCAGTGGGTCGACGAACAACACTTTCTCGATCTCGAGCGCGAGGCGTTTGTGTCCCTGTGCGGTGAACCAAAGACACTCGCACGCATCAAGCACATGCTGGAAACCGGCAAGCCGTTGCGAAACTAATTTTTTGGGGCGCCTTTGAAGTTAATCTGAACTAGTGTCCCGTCCCTAAAGTTCGCGCAACAAATGGCGCTATCGTTTGGGACGTGCTGGTTCTTAAGTCCCGGAGGGACGAAATGTTTATAGAACCGGAGGACCGCACCCGCTTAAAGCTGCAGAGCAGCGAAATCTCCTGGCTACCGGAGAACATTGCGCTCCTTCGGAGCTTTAATATCTTTTCGGATTCTTCTGCTATAAACATTTGGTCCCTCCGGGACTGAAGAAACAGCCCTCGAACCGAAGCGCCATTTATTACGCAAACTTTTGAAACACGACACTAAAAAATGACGCAGACTGTGGATGAAGAATTACGCTCACCCGACGCACCACGCCGTACCATGAGCGGCATCGAGTACTTGCGCAAATTGATGACGGGTGAGTTGGCGCCGTCGGGAATGGTCCAATTGCTGGGTCTCAAACTCGTCGAAGTCAGCGAGGGGCGTGCGGTTTTTACTGTCCAGCCGGATGAGCGCCACTACAACGGACTGGGTATCGCGCATGGAGGCCTGGCGGCTACGTTGCTTGATTCAGCTCTCGGCTGCGCGATCAACTCCATGATGCCTGCCGGCAAAACGTTCACGACGCTGGAAATGAAAGTTAACTACGTCCGCCCCATCAAACGTGAGCGCGGAGAGTTGCGGTGCGAGGCGAACGTAATTCACGCCGGCGGCCGGGTGGCCACCGCGGAAGGCAGAATCATCGATGAAGATGGAAAACTCTACGCGCACGGCACAGCGACCTGCATTCTGTTTCGCCCTTAACCGTGCAACTGGTTACAGAATTTACAGCGATCAAGACTGCGTGGAAATTTCGGTTTGCGGCTGTGCCGCTCGATGTGCGGAAAGGCTTCGCCTTTCCGATAAGCCTTTATTGAGAGTTTTGAGGCTCTGCCTCTGTCTATGCGCCAGAGGCAGAGCCTCCCACAGGACATTTCAGGGTGCCGACGGAAAGCCTCAGGCTTTCCGCACATCAAGCGGCAGAGCCGCGAACCGCGTTTCCACACGGTCTCGATAAGGGAGGATCCCATGAAAGAAGCTGTGATAGTCGCCGGCGTGCGCACTGCCGTTGGCAAGGCGCCGCGAGGCACGCTGCGCACGACGCGGCCAGATGATTTGGCCGCGGCCGTCATTGAGGATCTGCTGCGGCGCCTGCCTGAACTGCCGCCGGAGACTATTGATGATGTGATCATGGGCTGCGCTACGCCCGAAGGTGAATCGGGCGCGAACGTCGCCCGCATCGCGGCGTTGCGCGCCGGCTTACCCTATGCGGTGCCGGCGGTGACGGTCAATCGCTTTTGCTCTTCCGGTTCACAGACCATCGCGATGGCCGCCGAGCGCATCATGGCGGGCATGGCCCAGTGCATAATCGCCGGTGGCACGGAATCCATGAGCTTGCTGCGCGGCCACACGAGATTCAGACCGAATCCATACCTGGTTGAGCACCATCCGGACGCCTACCTCAGCATGGGCCTGACCGCCGAAAACGTTTCGCGCAAGTACAACGTCACTCGCGAAGAGGCGGATGCCTTCTCTTACCGCAGTCATCAGCGCGCATTGGCAGCGCAAGCCGCCGGTCACTTCAAAGACGACGGCATCGTACCGCTCTCGGTCGAGATAAATGAAGTCGGAGAGAACGGGGGCGCGCGGAGCAGAAGTTTGACGTTCGATACGGACGAGGGGCCGCGCGCTGATACAACGCCGGAGGCTCTGGCCAAATTGCGACCAGTCTTTCATGTGAAGGGCGCCGTCACTGCAGGCAATTCCAGCCAAACATCTGACGGCGCCGGCGGGGTCGTCGTGATGTCGCGTGAGCGCGCAGAGGAGCTGGGGTTCAAACCGCTGGCGCGTTTCGTTTCATACGGCGTCGGCGGTGTCCCGCCGGAGATAATGGGAATGGGACCAGTCGTGGCGGTGCCGAAGGCGCTAAAGCTTGCCGGCCTCGCGCTGGACCAGATCGATCTGATCGAACTGAACGAGGCCTTTGCGTGTCAGGCCATCGCGGTGATGCGTGAACTCGGAATAGACGACGAGCGCACAAATGTAAACGGCGGCGCCGTTGCGCTGGGACATCCGCTGGGCGCATCAGGCGCCAAGCTGACGGTGCAATTACTCGGAGAGATGCGACGACGCAAATCCCGTTACGGCATGGTGACGATGTGCGTCGGCGGCGGCCAGGGAGCGGCAACGATCTTCGAAAATCTTCAGAACTAGAGGAAACGACAGCATGCCCGTTACACATATCGAAAGCATCGCTCAACTCGCCGAGTATGTCGGCCGAGAGGTTGGCGCGAGCGATTGGCTCGAGGTTTCGCAGGAGCGCATCAATCAATTTGCCGAGGCTACTGAAGACCGGCAGTGGATTCACATCGATGTCGAGCGAGCCGCGCGCGAGTCGCCGTTCAAAGAGACTATCGCCCACGGATTTCTTTCCCTTTCGTTGTTGAGCGTGCTGGGCAAAAGCGCGATGTCTGTTGGCGGCGTGCGGATGGGCATAAACTATGGGTTGAATCGCGTGCGTTTCGTTTCTCCGGTACCGGCCGGCGCACGCATTCGCGGCCGCTTCACGTTGGCAACGCTGGAAGAGATTAAAGGAGGCGCGCAAGCAACCTGGGAAGTTACGGTCGAGCGCGATGGCGGCGACAAGCCCTGCTGCGTCGCGGAATGGCTGGTGCGCTATTACGCGTGATTCATCAGACACCAATCCCGTGCGCACCAGCGAGCAGCTTGATTGGGATGCGCTGGCCGGCTATGCGCGCGAAAAACTAGCGGCCGAGTTAGGCGACCGGTTCGATGCCAGGGCACCTATGATTGTCGAGCAGTTTCCCGGCGGCCACTCGAATCTGACTTACCTGCTCCGCTTCGGTGATCAAGAGTTCGTGATGCGCCGTCCGCCATTTGGGCCAGTGCCGCCAAAGGCCCACGACATGGCGCGCGAATGCCGCATCCTGGCCGCTGTTCACCCAGTCTTTCCGCTGGCGCCGCGACCGTACGTACTTTGCGAAGACGCGAGCGTTATCGGTTCGACCTTTTACATCATGGAGCGCCGCCACGGTCTGGTCGTGCGCTATGACGAGCCGCCCGAACTCGCGGACCAGCCCAAAGCGCGCCGCAAGGTGAGCGAAGCCATGGTGGCGGCCCTTGCCGATCTGCATTCGGTGGACATCAACGCGCATGGATTAGCCGCGCTCGGCAAGCCGGCCGGCTTTGTCGAACGGCAAGTGCGTGGTTGGAACGAGCGATGGAAAAGATCGCAGACCAGCGAGCAGCCGGCGATGGACCAGCTCGCTGTTTGGCTGGTGGACCGCCTGCCGCCAGACGCGCCCAAACCGACGTTGCTCCACGGCGACTTCAAACTCGATAACGTGATGCTGGACGCGCTCGACGTTGGGCGCCTCGCCGCCGTGTTTGATTGGGAGATGAGTGCCGTGGGCGACCCGCTGGTAGATTTGGGAATTCTGCTCGCTTACTGGATACATACCGTCCCGGCATCGCAGCGAGATTCGCTGACTTCGGTCACCCGCCGCGAGGGCTGGTTCACTCGTGAAGAGATGTTGGAGCGTTACGCGGCGCGCACTGGTAAGGACCTGACGAAGATCGGATTCTACGAAGTATTTGCCGTCTTCAAACTGGCGGTCGTGCTGCAGCAGATTTTTTATCGTTATCATCGCGGGCAAACTGACGATGCGCGTTTTGCCAGACTGGACGAACGCGTCATGTGGTTGGAGCGCATTGCAACAGAACTCGCCGAAAGGGTCTAAGCGGCTTGGCCCGAAAAGTCGATTCGCACTGGCTGGGAGCGCGGACGTCCTCGTCCGCAATGAGCGCGAAGCGCGAACTCTTCGGTTGGACCACGTGTAATACAGCAAACGATGCGGACGGGGACGTCCGCGTTCCCGGCATTCACAATTTCGATCCGCCAATGTCGACTTTTCGGGCAAAGCCGGTCTAAGCGTTTAGATTACGATTCGAAATAAATGAGAACACGTGCCATCTCTTGCCCGCGACTTCCGTGAGCACAGATTCGGCAGGCATTCCGGTGAACTCGGATACTGCACGTTGCCAGAAAGACCGTGCCAACAGGTTATTAACCGTAACCCGCACCTCCCACCGCCCCGCAAACATCTTCCATACACCATGCGCGGCTCTCACGCCGACACCATGCCTTCGGTAGCGTCGAAGGACGAAGAACTCTGCCACGTCCCAGATCTCACCCGCAGTTGAAACCTGCGATCCTTGCTGCACCAGGACAAACCCGGCGAGATCGCCATTCGCTCTAATCAGAAACGGGAAGCGACCAGGCTCTCTCCAAAAGAGAGGGAGCCGCTCATAACCGAAACGACCATCCACACCAATCTTCAAATCAGACAACTCACTAAAATCATGGGCATACAGTTCAAGCAGGTTTGCCAGGACTGGCTCTTGTTCTTTCGTAGCGGGCACGACTTTAATTTCCATGAATGATGCTTTCGGGTTCTACCGGCTTTGCCCGAAAAGTCGACCTTGTCGGATCGAGCTGGGGAATGCTGGGAACGCGGACGTCCCCGTCCGCACCGTTTGTTGTACGACGCTTAATGTTTATCAATAAATAATCACGAAACCGTTCGCGCTTCGCGCTCAATGCGGACGAGGACGTCCGCGCTCCCAGCTAGTACGCGACTTGTTCTAACCAGAATCGACTTTTCGGGCAAGGCCGGTTCTACAATTCGCTTACCAAAGTCAGATCTTCCCGCCGAGCGCGGTGCGCAATGTCTCGGGAATCTCTACCGGCTTTCCGTGCTGTATCGTAATCCCTACTCGGCGAGAAACGACTTCGTCTCGCGCAAAAACAACTCCAGTTGATCGTGATGCAGCCAGTGTCCGGCATCGGGCACGTTGATCAGGCGATAGTCTTTCAACGCTTTGGCGCGCCCGTCAATTTCCGGGTCGGTCGCCCAACTCTCCATGCCGCGAAAGAGCAGGACCGGACAGCTAATGCGCTGATGTAATTCGCCGGCCTGCGTACTGTCAAAGCCGTAGGGTGGCCAGCCGCGCATGAACGGATCGAACTTCCACCCATAGGAACCTTCGGAGTTACGGGTCACGCCATGAAGCGTCAGTTGGCGGGCCATGTCTTCCGACAAATGCGGGTTTGCTTCGCGCATTCGCGCAACGGCCGTGTCGAGGTCTTTGTAGGCGCGCGGGGTGCGACGCTCGACCTCTCGCACGTGCTCAATCCAACGCCGCAAACGATCAGGGTAAGGGTCTTTCTGCGAGTGGTGAGTCGCGGGCGGCCCCATGCCTTCGATGGCGACGACCCTGAAAACCGTTAAAAACGGTTTCTTAACTTTTTTGCGGCGCCCGACACCGGGCTGAAGCCCGGTGTGAATGAAACGCCATTTTCGACCTTTTAGGCAAAGCCCCTCGGTGCTTATCTGTGTTCATCTGTGGCTGCTGTTCCGCCTGGAGCCTGCGCGGCCAGGAATTCCATAATTACCTCATGCGCCGCCTCGGTCTGGTCAGTCGAGTAGATATGGCCGGCGTGCGGTAGCAGCACGAGCTTTGCGCCGGGTATACGATCCGCGATCAATTTGCCGTTGCCGGCGGGTACGAGGCGGTCCGACTCACCATGGATTACGAGGGTCGGGGCGCTAATCTGAGACAGGCGGCTGTATGCCTCCCACGAGCGAATACCCGCCAACTGGGCCATGTACGCTTCCGGGCGGGGAAACCAGTCTTTGCGCATCGCCAAATCCTCGTCGATCAGCTCGCGTGAAGTGGCCGAATCATAGATAAACGGTACTGCAGCCTCAGCGGCTTCTTCGAGACTCAGGTTGCCGCCTGACATTAATAACTGGTTAACCTCGGGTTCGGCCTTAACGACATGCGGTCCGCCCGACGCAGTGCAGCCCAGAATTAGCGAACGTAATCGCTTTGGGTATTGCAGTGCGAACTCCTGGGCAATCATGCCACCCATCGATACGCCGTAAACATGAGCACTCTCAACACCGCTGGCGTCCAACGCGCCCGCTGCATCGGACGCCATTAACGCAATCGGATACGGGCCCGGCGGCATGTCGCTGCGCCCTACGCCGCGGTTATCCAGCGCGATCGTTCGGTACCGGGCCGCCAGCAGAGGTCGCGTGCGGTACCACATGGCCGAAGGGAACCCGAGGCCCATGATCAGCAGAAGAGGCTCGCCTTCTCCGAGCTCGTCCCAATAGATCTTCGCTCCTTGATTGTCTATGAACGGCATTGAACTCCTCTCATCTTATTATGTTGGCATGCCTTCCCACAGCAGCCTCAGGTCATGAAGCGGATCATTCTCGACGCGCGTCTCTTTGTCGAAGATCAACGTCGGGCGCGTCTCGGGCGCATAAGCCGGCCACTCGGGGAGTCCTGGATGGTTCGGATTGCCGGTTTTGGCAAACGCTACCCACGCCGACGCCAACTTGTCAGCTATCGCGCGCACTTCGGGGCTGTTGCCCGTGAACTCGTCGCCATAGTTGTGAAAGGTGAGGCCGACATCGATCCCATGGACAGCGCCGAACTTGCCTCCGCAGCCCGGCGAAGGCCACGCGAATAGGTAGTAGTAAGCCGGCGCGCGGTGCAGCGCCGCCTTGCGTTCAACCAGGGTACTGGCCGCCCTGCGCCAGCCGCGGTCGGTTAGTATCCGGGCCTGGATCAGAAACGGCGACGCCTTAGGATAAGCTTTGCGATAAGCGCTCAGCACTTGATCAGCGCGATCGGCCGCCACTGTTTTCACAAATGTCCTGAGCCCGGCATCGTCGAGATCGAAATTCGTCAACCCGAGCGCCGCGTCATCCAAAGTCGTACTAACGATGATCGGAACGTCGGCTGAAACCTCGGGCGCAGTCGGATCAAACGGGTGGCGCGGAATTACGCTACCGTCCACTACGGGCGCGAAGCCCGCAGGGGGTGTTTGCGCACCCAGCACATCCTGGGCGGCTACCATCATTGAGAACGGCACATCCTGCAATTCGCGGATCCGGTTCTTCGTCAGACCGATCTGCGCCAGGAATCGCTCCGCCGATCTGGTAGCGTTTTCGCGGGTCGTAAGCCGAAGCGTCGGCCCGCTCTGGATCGCCGCGCGATGAAACAGTCCCCTGGCTGCGGGCATGCTGAGCAACGTAGCCGTCTTGGCGCCACCGCCAGACTGACCAAATACCATCACGTTCGCCGGGTTGCCACCGAAGCTCTCGATGTTGTCTCGCACCCACTCCAACGCGGCCACGCAATCGAGCATGCCGGTGACGCCCGATTGCGCGAATTCCACGGGCGCGCCCAGATCGCCGAGGTGCAGGTATCCGAGGCAGCCCAGTCGGTGATTGATTGTGACCACGACCACATCACCATATTTAGCGAGCGGATGGCCGTTAAATCCCGGCGCTCCGCCCGACCCGGTGGCAAAGCCGCCGCCGTGCAGCGAGACCAGGACCGGCCGCTTTGCGTTGTCCTTGATGCCGGGCGTCCAGACATTGAGGACCAGGCAGTCTTCACTCTGTCCCCCGGGCTGATCCAGCCAATGGATCAACTTTACATAGTCTATCCGGCCACTTGCGGTGGTCTGGGGAGCAATGTGACCAAAGCTCGTGGCCTCGCGGATGCCCGTCCAACTCGCCGGTTTGGTGGGCGGTATGAAACGGTTCTTCCCCGCGGTGGTCCCACCGTAGGGGAGACCTTTGAAAACTCTAATGCCGTCGACGACCGTTCCACGGACCTTGCCTGACGTTGTGTCCACAATTGCCGCGGCGCTTCTCCCTCCTGTTTGAGTAGAAGGCGTAGTCGCAGCATTGGCGTTCCGCGCTGCCGACGGAAGCATGACACTGGCCTGAACCCCGGCAACGACGAGCGATGCCTGCTTCAGGAAAGTGCGACGCTTGACTCCGTTGGCCGGTGCATCATTCTCAGAGTTTGCGTTTCCGAAATCCATGGTTGGTATCCTTTGTTACCTGGGTGCAGCTAAATTCGCTTTGCTAAAGATTGCCTGGCCGAGTCTGACAAACGGCCCGCCATCTTCCGACAATTCTTCCTTGACGCTGAAGGAGTAGGCGGAGATGACGGTGATGGTTCTTCGCAACTGAAGAGTCCGACCCTTCACTTTGATCGGATCGACGCTGAATTGAATTCCCAACGGGCTGGACCAATCCCCTTTGCTCGTGACCACTAAGCCGCCGCGCCGTTCAGAGAAGCTCAGCATCTTGGTCGCCTCGTCAAAGCCGATCACTGCGCTCTCCTGGTAATTCCCTTCCTCGGATTTCCCTTCGGTTAGACTCTCGATCGTCTTGCCGCCGGGTGCCGGTTTGAACGTGGTGGTTCCCTCCCTGCCGCCACCCGGGCCGAGGGGGCTTTCACGGCCGACCCATTTGAACGTCCACTGACCAACAAAGTAATCGAGTGATTGTTTCTGCTGTGGCTGCGGAACTGAAGGTCTCGCTCGGCGTTCCTCCCCTGGCGTTGGCGCGGGGGAGGTACTGATGCGCTTCAGATCAACCGTGAAGGTGTAGTTTTGGCCGCCGATCTCCAGGGCGCCCTCCCCCTTGAGAGTCTCACCCTGAATCACAAGCTTGTAATCGATGCTTAACCTGCCTGCCTGCGGCGAATCGACCTCAGCATTCGCGGTCACATTATCGCCGTCCACTTTAATTGTCTTGAAGGGCGCGGTTCCCTGCATACCGGTAATCGTGCCGGTGTAGCCCTCCGCCTCTTTCTTGAAAATTACGGTCGACGGCCGTTCGCCCTGAATAGACTTGGTGGTCCCTTCCCAGCGGCCCTGCAAACGATCCGGTTGGGCCATTCCAGCAACGGCGAACAACAGAACCAGTAGAATCGAGCCGGACACAATAGATGTTTTTTTCATTGATTCCCTTCCCGGCTTCCTGTCAGAACCACCTGCGGTAGCGGGTGGGTCTTCTGCAGAGTCGCCTCGACCCTAACAAGCAACCCACCCGCTACCGCAGGTGGTTCTGACAGATGCGCGGCCCTCAACCAGTTCAATCCGGATGTAATCAGGCCCTTGTATGAACGCGTGTTTGAGTTTGCTGCCCGGCATGAGGCTAATCGGCTCGGCAACCTTCACTCCTTCGTTGGTCAATCTCGCGATCGTCTCGGCGAGGTTGTCGACGCTGAAGGCGATGTGGTCCACCACGCGTCCTTTAGTCGAGGCAATCGCGGTCTGCCCCTGCTTCCAGTGCTCGGCGTAGGCCTTCCTCGAATACTGGATGGGATAGATGATGATGTTCACGTTATCCATCATCAACGAGGCACTGGGTCCGATCTGAAAATCGCGATAGAAGCGCGGCTCGCTTGACACCGGCGCAGTACCGCGGCGCGGGATCCCGAAATGCTTGCTGTACCATTCACCGGCGGCCACCGGATCCTCACTAAACAAATGCAGATGGCCGAACTGATGATTGCTCGACGTGTTGAGTTCGACCAATCCGCGGTCTGGTGTTTCCACATAGGCGTAAAAGAATCTGCCGCTGCCAGTGCCTCCGAGGATGTTGCTGATGTCGGTCAGTGGGGTGAAGAACTTTGTGCCCAGCTCGAGCTGTTTTTGATAGGCAGCTTTCATATCCTCCGCGCCCCAGCCGAAATGCCAAATCGCCGAGGTCAGCTCCCATGGCGGCGCGCTCTTCACCTTATTAAAGAGCAACCAGGAACGTTGCGCCCACACCGCGTTCTGACCCAGAAACTGAGCTGACTCACAATCAAATTTGCTGGTGTAGAACTTGATGGCGCCCGCCGGGTCAGGTGTGTTCAGGTGCAGGTGGTGAAAGTGTGCTGATTGGGTCGCAGGCTGCTGCCCTGGCTGACCTGACCCGCGAGCTGGTGAGGCGAAGATACACATGCCGAGCATGAGCGCGAAAGTCCGCCTGGGATTTGCATACGAGGCCATAAACTGCACGGTACCTGTTACGGGCTTGTCATTCGATGGCTCTGCCACTCAGATGCGCGGCAAGTCTCTGACTTGCCGTTGAGCCCCCTCGAACTTGGCGGTCTAAGACCGCGAGTCCTGGTCTGAGACCGTGAATTAAGGTGAAGGGCACTGCCGGCAAGTCGAAGACTTGCCGCGCATCTGAGTGGCTGAGCCATAGCGCAGTTCGCGTTTTACCCGGTCGCTACCGCTCCCGGTACTGACGCCTAGTCGTCGGCCCTTACCCAGCCATACACAGCGTTGCTGCGCTGGCCGCCACCATCCACATAAGCCGCTTTGAGTCTTTCAAGCGTGTCCGCCGGCAAGGCTTTGCGTTTGGCCTTTACATCGATCTTGTAAAGCCGCGCGGCATTCAGCCCGAAGATCATCGCCTTGTCCTTCTTGGTGAGCTTCTGGTAACCGAACTTTTCACACATCTCGTCGGGCATTTGGAAACGCTTGAAGGCGTCAATCCCCCATTGCGGCGAACCCCACCACAGGCAATCTGTTCCCCAGACCACGTGATCCGCGCCGTAGTACTTGATGTTCTTACCCAACCCGTGCGCCGCCATCACCGGATCGACAACGGACAGCGTGTTAAAGAAACTGCCCAGTTCGCAATAGACATTGTTCATCTTCGGGTTGCGCTTCTTGATATCCATCAGGACGCTGTGCCAGAGAAAATCGCCGGTCGTTGGATCGTACTGGTTGCTCTCTTTCCAGCCAGGTCCTTCGCTCGAGCCGTGCTTGATCGCCGAATGATAGACGACGAAGTTGAAGTCGGGATTGCGCAACGCCGCTTTCTCGACATCCTTGGGGTTAGCCAGGTGGCCGAGCGTGCGCGACTGGTAGGAATATCCTTTGTGGACGCTGATGAGCTTCATCCCGCGTTTGCGAGACTCTTCGATGAACCACTGCGCGTTGTCGTCGTCCATTTGGAAACCGTTGCCGGTGCGTGCCGGATCGGTGTGGCAGTACCACTTCCATGAACTGATGCCATAGACGTTGAGCTCGCGCTCCATCTGCTCGATCAAACTGGCCTTGTCGATCGTGTTTGTAACCTTGTCCCAATAGTGATTCGGTGCCAGGTTGCCGTGATTCACAGCCCGCTGTGAACCGGCCAAATCGTTAATTTGCTTGCGGGCCTTGGACATGAGCCAACTCGGTAGAATCAGGCCCGCGGTCCCTGGAGTGCGCTCCATATCGACGAGTACTTTGCCGTCCTTGTCACGCAGTGTTTCCCGGCCGGGGACGCCGGAGATGACGACCATCATCGTTTCGCTGTCAAAGAACATTTCCTTGACGAAGTTCTTGAAGCCATAGGCTTCGGCGTCATTCTTGAGTTGAAAGCCCATGTTCTTGACGAACTCGGCATTGCGGAATCCCCCAATCGGCAGACCGTTGGTAAAGTGCGACTGCAAATCGATGATGAAGTATTCGCTCTTCGGAAATTTCTCTTCAGTGGGCGCTGTCTCCCATGTCTCGATTTCGTCGACGTCCCAGATCGTGCTGGCAAAGATCTTGTTCTGGGCCAGGAAGCAGGTAGCCAGGCCCATGGTGCTGGCCATAAAGGCACGCCGGTCGAGACCCAGCTTCTTCGCGCGAGTCTCCGACATTTCGCCAATCAACTGCTCGACCTGTTTCTGCGGTTCTGACTGGGGCCGGGGTATGAATTCCTCGTTCGAGACGGTCTGGGTCGGCATGGGAGTGTCGACTCCCTTTCGGTGATCTCTTAGGGCTTTGCGAATCCACATAACGCATGCTCCTGTTCTGGTTTAGTCATCAGTTGGAAACCCGCACCACCGGCAGCAGTGCGCGAGACGGATGCGCCCGATCATGGTGAATCGAATTGGTGGCAACCTGGGTCTGTTTGTCAGCCCGCAGGGGCTTGCCGGTATTCGGGTTTGGGTCAAAGCGCGGATCATTCGAACTGCTGACGTGAATTGCGATGCGATGACCCTTATTAAAGATTAAGCTCGTCGACCATAAATCTAACTTGAACCTATAGACCTCACCCTTCTTCATGAAGACCTCGTGATCAAAGCCTTCACGGAAGCGCGCCCGCAAAGCTGAATCCAGCACCAACCGTTCAGTGCCATCGGGATAAACATCAACGAGTTTGGCCATAAAATCAGTATCGGGCGCGTCACTTTCGGCCCACAGTTCTATAGTTATGCGACCCGTCACTTCGACCGGCGATTCCAGCACCGGTGTCGAAAACTTCAAGACGTCCTGCCGCTCGCCTATCGCCCGCTGGTCCATGGGCCCCTTTTTCTGAAAGAGGTTCGCGCCGCCGATGGTCGGCACCGGATTGACTGGATCATATTTGTAAGTGTCGGAGCTCTCTTTTTGTTGAGGCAACCTCTCGCTGAGTGCGCCACCGGGGCTGAGAAAATAAGAAGTGATCTTAGCGGGCACGGGCCACGCCGCCGCGGTGCGCCATTCATTCCCCGGCGCCTTTGGATCAGTCACGTCACCCATCACGTAGTAACGCACGGGTGGCTCTTTCATGATTCCGTTGTCGGTGCCCTTCAGCCAATAGTCGAACCAACGCATCGCCAGTTCGATAGACAGGGTCCCGCCGAACGCTCCCACGCCGGAGTTGGCCGGATACTTAACTTCTTCCAGTTGGCCGTGGCCCCACGGGCCCATGATCAGCTTCTGATGACCTGCGCCCGGGGGGCTGGCTTTCATTTGCAGGCCGACGAAGTTATCGATGTTTCCCTGGTTGAAAATGTCGTACCAGCCGCCGTAGTTGTAAATCGGCACATGCACCTGCTGCCAGTGCCTGGGCATTTCGCTCGGCGCATAGTATTCGGCGTCGTACACCTGATGCTTGAAAGTCTCTGCCAGCACCCACTCAGCCTTTTGCCGTTTGAGCCAATCCTCGTTCATCTCCTTGCGGAAGACTCCGCCCATAAAGCTGGATTGTTCATAGGCGCTCGAGCGCGCCACCATCACAAACGCCGCGACCAGGTGCGGCGGATTCGACAGGGCAGCAAGATTGGCGGCAATGCCCATGGCCGAAGCGCCAAACATGCCGACGCGGCCGTTGGACCACGGCTGTTTGGCGATCCATTCGACGGTGTCGTAACCGTCGGCCTGGTCATCCGCAAAGGGGCGATACTTGCCCTCGCTTTGAAAAGTCCCGCGACAATCCTGGGCCACAAAAGCAAATCCATGTTTCGTCCAGGTCGCGTTCAGACGCGTCTGCGACGCTTTGCCGTACGGAGTGCGCACCAGGACTACCGGCCAAGGCCCTTTGCCTTCCGGCAAATAGATAATCGTCGACAGTTTGACGCCATCGCGCATCGGCGCCATCTGCTCGGTGGGCTGCGCGGCCTGAGTAGTTGGAGTAGGAGCAGCAGCTTGCTGCGAGAGTGCCGCGCCGAACGACCCCAGAGATAAAACGATAAAGAGAGCCGGGACGAGAAAACTTTTCCTCAAAAACGCACCTCTTTTTTTAGGATGGCTACCGAACGGTCGGTAAAGTAGCATCGAGACCTAAAAGCGTCAAGGGGCTTTACTGCAAAAGTCTTTTTCACTTCCGCGAAGCGGGACTGAATGGAAATAGCCCAGCGCTTCGGAGGCTGTGTCAAAACTCGGAGTTGCAGCGCCAAAGGCGCGAAATGTAATAGCCTGGGCCATCGGCCCAGGTTGAGGTAGGGGCAGGATCCAAGCGCTGAAAGCGCGAAATAACGTCAGCGCCACCAGCTCTGTCTTCGTCTAACGATTCTATTTCGCGCCTTCAGCGCTTTTCTAAATCTGACTTGACGCTCACCTGGGGCGTTGCCCCAGGCTATTACATCTCGCGCCGTTGGCGCTTGTTCGCCGACTTTGCAGCAAAGCCGCGTCAAGGCTTTCCTTCAACGCGAAGATGCATGGAATTACTAATCCACCCAGTCAAAGGAACGAGTGACGGCCTTCTTCCAGAGCCGGTAGAGCTCGTCTCGTTTCGCTTCCTCACTGGCCGGCGTCCAGGTTTGGTCCACGGCCCATCCTGCTCGCAACTCCTCGATGTCTTTGAAGGAACCCACCGCCAGACCGGCGGCATAGGCTGCACCGAGCGCGGTTGTCTCCATGACTCGCGGCCGGACTACGCGCCGGTTCAGCTGATCAGCCTGGAACTGCATGAGCAAATCGTTTCCCACCATTCCACCATCCACACGAAGCGTGGCGAGCTCGATGCCCGCGTCCTGCTCCATAGCTTCCACGACTTCGCGTGTTTGGAATGCGGTTGCTTCCAATGCGGCCCGCGCCAGGTGGCCCTTGTTCGCATACCGTGTCAGTCCGACGATCACGCCGCGGGCGTTACTCTTCCAGTGGGGCGCGTAAAGACCTGAGAAGGCAGGCACGAAATACACGCCGCCATTGTCACTCTCCGTGCGCGCCAACGATTCAATCTCTGCGCTCGTTTCAATCAGTCCAAGATTGTCACGCAGCCACTGCACCAACGCGCCGGTGATGGCGACGCTGCCTTCGAGGGCGTAGGTGGCGGGCTGTGTTCCAAACTTGTAACCCACAGTGGTAAGCAAACCGTGATGGGACGTGACGGGAGCCGCGCCGGTGTTCATAAGTAGAAAGCAACCAGTGCCGTAAGTGTTCTTGGTTTCGCCCTGCTGAAAGCAAGTCTGTCCCACCAGGGCGGCCTGCTGATCGCCCAGGATCCCGGCAATCGGCACTCCCTTCAAGGGGCCGAGAAGGGCTGCGCAAAGGACCTCGCTGCTGGAGCAGATGCGCGGCAACATGGCTTCGGGGATGCCAAAGACCTCACGCAGTTCCGGATCCCAGGCGAGTGTCTGCAGATTCATGAGTTGGGTGCGGCTGGCGTTGGTCACATCGGTGACGTGAACGCCACCTTCCGGACCACCGGTCAGACGCCACACGAGAAAACTGTCAAGGTTGCCAAAAAGCGCATCACCCGCCTCAGCCTGCTCGCGGACTCCGGGAACGTTCTCCAGGATCCAGCGGATTTTCAGAGCACTGAAGTAGGTGGCCAAAGGCAAACCTGTTTTCCCCCGGAAGCGTTGTTGTCCGCCATCGCCAGACAATTCTTCTACGCAAGCAGCTACGCGCGTGTCCTGCCAGACGATGGCATTCGCGACCGGCTTCCCGGTTTTGCGGTTCCAGACAACGGTCGTTTCCCGCTGGTTGGTAATGCCGATGGCGGCAAGATCTTCCGGCCGGAGATCCGCCTGTTGCATTGCCGTGGTGATAACTTCCACGGTGCGCTGCCAGATTTCCTCTGCATCATGCTCGACCCACCCCGGTTGTGGATAGATCTGCTGGTGCTCCTTCTGGGCGGTCGCTACTATTCCTCCGGATTGATCGAACACGATAAAGCGTGTGCTGGTCGTGCCCTGATCGATCGCACCGACATAACTCGCCATAGAGTTCACCTCCTATCCGGCAACCGGAACCGGTTCGGGCGCCAACCCAATAGTCTCCAACATGCGATTCACCTTGCTGGTATACAACTCGACCGCGTGATCAGTTTCCACAGGCGACCAGCCCAGCTCCTGGGCCAGATGAAAAGCGACGGTTGGCGCAGCTTGAATGCTCAGTCGCCAGTCATAGACCTGAAGACCAATACGACGGGCCAGGATGTCTTCGATCGACTGGGCCATTTCTTCTCGAATAGCGAAAACTATTTCCGCTCGCAGCGGCGCCAGACCGACAATTATGGGCTGCATAAGTGCCGGCTGCTCGACTGCGAGTTGAAGCACCCGCGCAGCGCGCGTGCCAAACTTCCCGGCCAGGTGGCGCGCGCTTGATTCGGAAACTTGATAACCGGTCACCAGGGTGCGCCAATAGTCCGCGGAATAGTTTTCCGATCCACACAGCGGGTGATGGCGGGTAGGACTGTCAATCACGCTCGCACCAAGATACCGCTGCACGTGATCAATGGTGTCTTCCGCCATTGCCCGATACGTCGTCCACTTGCCTCCAAGAATACTGATTAGCCCGCTGCCAGGATCCAACTCGACCTCATGGTCGCGAATCAGCCTCTTCGTCTCTCCGTTTGCTCCGGAGCTAACCAGCGGACGCAACCCGGCGAAGCCGCTCACAATTTGTTGCAGCGTCAATGGCCTATCTAAGTAGGGATTAAGCTGGCGCAGGAGGTACTCTGCTTCCGATCTTTGCACGAGCATTTCAGCATCAGGGCCCAACTCTGATTCGGTCGTGCCAACCAGCAGCCTGCCGAGCCAGGGAATAGCGAAGAGCACGCGGCCATCCTCGGTCTTTGGCACCACCAGCGCGTCGCACCCGGCAAACAATTCCAAAGGAAAGAGAATGTGGACACCTTTGCTGGGGCGAAGACGGTGCGCCAGGCCCGGGTTAGCGAGCGCCCGCACGGTGTCCGAAAAAGGTCCCGTCGCGTTGACGAAAGCGCGCGCCTGAAGTGTGAAGCGCCGGCGCGTCAGAGAATCTTCCAGTTGCGCTTCGACGAGTTTGCCATCCGGTCCTCTGTCGAAACCGTTGACTCGGGCGTGGTTCAGCGCTTCGCCTCCAGCTTCGGTAAAAGTCTGGACCAGACTTACGTTGAAACGGGTGTCATCAAACTGGCCATCGGCGTAGGCGATGGATCCCACGAGCCGGCCATCACTGGCGGGCAGCATCGGCATGCGTCGCAGCGTTTCCCTGGGTGACAGGAAGCGGCTGGGAAACAAGGTGGATTTGCCGGAGATCCATTCATAGAGTTTCATTCCGCTGCCGTAATAAAGGAACTCGAACCAACTGAAACAGGGAATCAGAAACTCCAATGGCCGGGCCAGAAAGGGGGCATTGCGCATCATCAGAGAGCGCTCGCGGAGCGCTCGCTTCACCACCCGGTACTGCGACGAGTCCAGTTGGGTTACCGCTTGTTGTAGGTAGCGCACGCCGCCATGGATCAGTTTGGTGGAAGCACTCGAGGTGGCCGAGGCGAAATCCGCGCCGTCTACGAGGACCGTGTTCAACCCGCGCAGTTGCGCGTCCAGCGCGCAGCCCGCGCCGGTGGCCCCGCCGCCGATCACGCAGATGTCGAACGTCTTTCCCGCGATGTTCTCCAGCGCTTCCGGACGGGCTTTCATCGCGTCCTTATATCAGTTTTGGTTTAACTGCGGATAGGCCGAAGGATGGAGACTCCCGCGGCTCCAGTCGGTAATGTTCAAAGCAGGCAACTGGGTAACGAGACGAAAAAAATCGGCGTAAGGTTTCCGATGATTGAAAGACCATGGCTCTGCTACAGCGATGCGCGGCCTTGCCTCAAAAGTCTGAAAGTGGCCCATCTCATTCACACCGGGCTTAAGCCCGGTGACCCAGAGCTGTGAACATTCAAAAACCGTTTCAACGGTTTCTCGGCTGGGCTGGTGACGTAACTTTTTCTGGCTCAACCACTCAGTGGTCTTTCAAGAAGGCAAACCGTTAAAACGGTTCCACGCATCTCTTCGTGCCGCCATCACCGGGCTAAAGCCCGGTGTGAATGAGAGGGGAACTATTCGAGTTCGAGACAAAGCCCACCAGCGCAATTCTTTAAGAGTCCAAATCGCGCTCAGTTCGGCGATTCGGCTGGAGCCCTCGCCCATTTCTTCAATTCCAATTTGGCAATCGCTTCCGTGTGCACTTCGTCCGGGCCATCGGCCAGACGCAAGGTGCGCACTGCCGCCCAGGCGGAGGCGAGAAAGGTGTCCTGCGAAACGCCGGCGCCGCCATGTGCCTGAATCGCGCGATCCAACACTCGCAAAGTAACGCTTGGGGCGACGACTTTGATCATCGCGATCTCGGCCCGGGCCACTTTGTTTCCGACCGTGTCCATCATGTGGGCGGCCTTCAGCGTTAGCAGCCGAACCTGTTCAATCTCCATGCGCGAGGTCGCAATGTCAGCCCGAATAGTGCCTTGTTCCGAGATTGGTTTTCCAAAAGCCACGCGCGCCTGCACGCGTTTGCACATTGCTTCCAGGGCCCGCTCAGCCACACCGATGCAGCGCATGCAATGATGAATGCGCCCCGGACCCAGGCGGCCCTGCGCTATTTCGAATCCCCTTCCCTCACCCAACAACATGTTCGAGACCGGAATGCGAACATCTGCAAACGAGACTTCCGCGTGACCATGCGGCGCATGGTCATAGCCATATACAGTCAGCAGTCGCTCGATCTTTACTCCCGGCGTGTCCATGGGCACGAGCACCATCGACTGCTGCCTGTGCCGGGGCGCCGAGAAATCCGTCTTACCCATGAAGATTGCGATCTTGCAGCGCGGGTCGCCCGCTCCTGAAGACCACCACTTACGGCCGTTGATGACGTACTCGTCACCCTGTCGCACGATGCTCGACTGGATGTTCGTCGCATCCGATGAAGCGACATCGGGTTCAGTCATCGCGAAACACGAACGGATTTCGCCGGCGAGCAAGGGCTTCAACCAGCGTTCCTGCTGCTCAGGCGTGCCATAACGAGCGAGCACTTCCATGTTGCCGGTGTCGGGCGCCGAGCAGTTGAACACCTCGGGGGCCATGGCGCTGCGACCCATGATTTCGCACAGCGGCGCGTACTCGAGGTTTGACAGGCCCGCCCCGTGATCGTCGTCCGGCAGGAAAAGATTCCAAAGACCGGCGGCGCGGGCTTTGGGTTTCAGTTCCTCAATGACTTGTGTCGGCGACCACCGTTCGCGTTGAATCTCATCATAGAAGCGTTGCTCGTTCGGATAGATATGCTCCTCCATGAACGCCGTCAAACGCTGCTGCAGCCCCTTTGTCTTCTCCGACAATTCAAAGTGCATCGCTTATCTTCTCCGGATGATTTCGGGCAGGCTAGCCCGGTTTATTCATGAATGAAACTCTGTCATCGACAGCGTGCCGCACACTGCTGAAATATTCCGGCACAGAACCGCGAGTGTTAGAGCCTGTGTGAAAACTCATGGTCTTAGCGCCAAAGGCGCGAAATGTAACAGCCTGGGGCAACGCCCCAGGTGAGGGTCAACGAGTTTTGAAAGCGCTGAAGGCGCGAAATAGAAACTGTTGATCGAAAACAGCAGTGGTTAAGCTGCCGCTAAACATTATTTCGCGCTTTCAGCGCTGGGACGCTCCAATTGCTCCTGACCGGGGCCGATGGCCCAGGCTATTACATTTCGCGCCGTTGGCGCTAAGACCGGCGATTACCGATGGCACACTTCGCGGATTTATCTCGATTGCTTCATGAACAATCCGCGCAGGCACGGCTCCTACCAGACAGGCTTGCCCCAGTCCACATTGCTTCGCAACACCTTCTTTAGAATCTTGCCTCCCGGGTTGCGAGGCAGAACCTCGTTACAGAAAGCGAGATATTGTGGGATTTTGAAATCCGCCAACCGCGACTTCGCGAATTCGACAATCTCACTAATCTCGGCGTGTGTGCCGGGCTTCAGTACGATCGCCGCGCCTACCTTCTCTCCCATCATTTCATCGAACACACCCATGACCGCCACCTCGAACACCGCCGGATGTGCCGCCAACGCGTTTTCAACCTCGACGCAGTACACGTTTTCGCCGCCGCGGTTCACCATGTCCTTTTTGCGATCGAGAATCTGCACAAAACCCTCCATATCGAGCCGCGCCACATCTCCCGTGTGCAGCCAACCGTCGACAAACGTTTCGGCAGTCGCTTCGGGCTTATTCCAATAACCTTTGACTACGTTGGGACCGCGTATCAGCAACTCGCCCACATCACCGTCCACGCCAGGTTCCAGCCTGACGTCTACAACCGGGGCCGGGAACCCAACCGTCTCTGGTCGGAGGCGCGCGTATTCATGCGGCAGAAACGTCGCCACTGATGAAGTCTCAGTCAATCCAAATCCGTTGCCGACACGAGCATTCGGAAACGAGTCCAGGATTCGCCCCACCAGATCCGGCGCTATGGGCGCGCCGCCGTAATTCACCCAGCGGACGTGCGCGGTATTGATTTCGTGCCAATTCGGCTGATTCATCGCCAGCCAGTAGATTGCCGGCACTGAAGTTAACGCGTTAATGTGCTCCGCTTCAATCACCCTCAGAAACGTCTGCACGTCGAAAGTGGGCATGATTACCGTTGCGCTCTTTCCCTCACAGGCGACCAGGAATTGGCTGTGGCAGCCCGTCACGTGAAAGAGCGGCACCGAAACCAGAGTGCGCACGCTGCCATCGTCCGGCAACAAGCTCACCCGCCGGCAATTCTCGATGTTGGAGAGGAAATTCTCATGGGTAGTAATCGCCCCTTTGGCAAAGCCGGTGGTGCCACTGGTGTAGAAGATCGCTGCGATGTCTTGCGGCTGAAGATACTCGACTGCCAGCGCCGGCCCGTCGGGCAGAGGTTCGTTGGGCAGGCAGACGACTTTGCTGCCCGAATCATTGATCACGTATTCAACCTCGGGTTCGGTGAAGCGCGTATTCACCGGCACCGCGATGGCCCCCGCCAGTTCGATGCCAAGAAAGGCCAGGCACCAGTTGAGTCCATTGCCCAGACGAATCGCCACCCGATCGCCGCGTTTGATGCCTAAAGCCTGGAGCCCGCCCGCCACTCGCGCCGCGCGATCCCATAATTCGCGATAATTGATCCGCTCGCCGCCAGGTTCGACTATCGCTTCGGACTGCGGCGCCGCGTCGACCGTGCGCCGCAACATCTCGACGAGCGACGGCGGCCGGTCCAGATAACGGGCGATCCCATCGGAACCTCGCGCGATGCCTGAATCATCAAACGGCTGAATCACGGACATCAGTATCCTCCCTGTCGCTCGAAGATCCGGCGTGGGTTTTCCACCAACATCGTGCGCACCTGCTCGTCGCTAACGCCCTTCTGCTTCAATGCCGGGATTACGTCGTTATGAATGTGCAGGTAATGCCAGCGGGGCAATAGCGCCGGCAGCTCTCGTTCCGGCAGATGGTGCATGTAGCAAGCTGCGTCATGCGATAGGACCATTTTCTCGGCGTGCCCGCGCGCGCACATGGATGCCACTGTGTTGACTCGATCCTCGAACGAAAGGATCGAGTCAATCCCAAAACGATCCATGCCGAGATACGAGCCCTGGGAGATTAGTTCCTCGAGGTAATCAAGATCTGTCGTATCGCCTGAGTGACCGATCACCACCCGCGAAAGATCTACTCCCTCCTCGCGAAAGATTCGCTGCTGATCGAGCCCCACGCGCCGCAACGCATGGGTGTGCGTCGAGATTGGCACTCCGGTACGACGATGGGCCTGGGCCGTAGCTCGCAGGATGCGCTCCACTCCCGGCGTTACGCCCGGCTCGTCGGTGGCGCATTTGAGGATGCCCGCTCGCACGCCGGTATCCGCGATGCCGCTTTCGATATCTCTGACAAACATTTCGGCAATCAGTTCCGGCCCACCCAACACAGTCCCCGGACCGCGGTAGTGGAAGAAAAATGGCACGTCGTTATAGGTGTAGATTCCCGCCGCCACGATGATCTGGATTTGCGTTTGCTCGGCAATCCGCTGGATGCGAGGCAGGTAACGACCCAAACCAATCACCGTGAGGTCAACAATGGTATCCACTCCGCGCGACTTCAGCTCATTCAGACGCGTGACGGCGTCAGCGATGCGTTTCTCCTCAACGCCCCAGTTCTCTGGATAGTTTTCAGAGATCTCTTTATCCAGTATAAAGACGTGCTCATGCATCAACGTCGTACCCAATTGCCCCGAGTTGATAGCACCGCGAACAGTTTGGACCTGAGTCATGAGTGAGAAATCCTCAGCGATGTGTCCGCAGCTCTGGAGCCGCAAGGTGCGGCACTGCGTTAAATTGAAAGAAATGTAAGTGCTCGCCGCGTTGCCGCAGCACCGTATACGAGGAGTTAAGCAAAACGCCTGCAAGTTGTCTCACTCGCGAGTCGTCAATGCCCAGTGTCAGGCCAGCCAGGATCGCCGTCGGCGTAGCCGATGTAAAAGCCAGAATGTTTGTTTGTCCTGACGCGCCGCTCAGTTTCGGACGGAGTGCCACTACGCGCTCGCGAAATTGGCTCCAGGACTCGCCGCTATACGGAAACCGGCCCGCGATCCACGCTTCGACAATCTTCGTATCGCATGGCCGCCAGCGCCGGTGGACCTGCGCCTCGTGATCTCCAGCGCTTTGCCTGACCTGCCGGCGCATCTCATCGTACTCGCTGCGAAACTGAAGGTCGGCTGCAGCCAGTAACGGCGCAATCTCGCGATACACATGAGTAAGATCAAACTCGTTCCATTGACTTTCGATAATTATCTCGGGGAACGGAATAGCCGCTTTGGCGTAAGCCGCGCTTACCTCTGCCGCGGTTTGCTGCTGCCGCAGCATCGCGCCGGAGTAGGCGGTGGTAAATTCGATCCCCTGTGAAACAAAGTACTCACCCAGCAAACGCGTCTGTCGCCGGCCGAGCTCGGATAGTGAATCGTAAGCGTCGCGCGTGCCGGCTTGGCCATGCCGCACAAGATACACGCTGCTCAATGGGGTTTCTCCGTGAGCAATATTTGGAGTGCGCCGACTTGTCGGCGCTCTTGCCTTTCCGGTAGAGCCTTTTGAATAGAAAGAGCCGACAAGTCGGCGCACTCCAAAAGGCGTTACAAGTAATAGCGCCCGGCCTTGATAACTGAGTCAGCGATGCGACGGCGCGCCGCGACGGTATTAAAGGTCGTATGGGCAGCTAGCCGGCGTACTCCTGCGAAAAGAGATTCGCTCTCATCATCATCCGACAACGCGGCCACGACCTGCCTGGCTGAGTGTGCCATGCGATCAGCTGCATCACTCGCGTAAACGCGCGTGATGTCAACCGGGGTGGCACAATCGTGTTCACCGCGCGCCGCAACCAGCTTCTCTGTCCGCAAGAGCGCGCTCTCCAAAGCGTAAACCTCGATGATGATATCGGCGATGTGCCCCAGTACCTCCTGCTCGCTCGACAGTGCGTCGCCGTACACGCCTTGTGCGCGACCGAGCGTGAACGCGACGAGACGCTTAGCCCTGGCCAGTAGATCACGCTCCGCGCAAAATAGGGTCTCGTCGGATACCGTAGGACTGACCGGGTAGTCCAATGCGCTTTGAACGTTATCAGCCGCCCAAAGATGAGACATCTCCGGATTTCGCAAGAGACGCGTAGGGATTATTAGTCGGTTGATCTCATTCGTGCCTTCATAGATGCGTGTGATACGCGCGTCGCGGTACGCGCGCTCAGCGGGAAACTCCTGGGAATAGCCGTAGCCACCGTAAACCTGCAAGGCCTCGTCCACGACGAAAGCCAGTGCTTCGCTGGTCCATACCTTGTTAATGGAACATTCGACGGCGAAACCTTCGATTGTCTTGAGTACTCGTTCCGACTCAGTCTCGGGAACGCCTGCCAACGCCTGATCTACATCACCAAGCGTGCGATAGACCATTGCGTCGCCGACATAACAGCGGACAGCCATCTCACCCAGCTTTTGCTTGATCATCCCGAAGCTGGCGATCGCTTGCCCAAACTGTTGTCGTTCGACGGCGTAGCGAGTAGCGCGCGTTAACGCCTGCTTTGCGCCACCGATGTTGCGCGTGCCGAGCTTGAGCCGGCCGAGGTTCAGGATGTTGAAGGCGACCTTGTGGCCCTGGCCCACCGTGCCGAGCACATTTTCCACTGGCACCTGCACGTTATCCAGGATGAGCGCTGTGGTTGACGATCCGTCGAGACCGAGTTTCGGCTCCTCCCGGCCACTCACCACGCCCATGTCGCGTTCGACGATGAAAGCAGTAAATTGCTGGCCGTCAACTTTCGCGAAAATGGTGAACACGTCAGCGAAGCCGCCGTTGGTGATCCACATCTTCTGACCGCTGAGGATGTAATGCGTTCCGTCTGCACTCAGAGTCGCCCTGGTTCGAGCCGCCAGCGCGTCAGAACCCGATCCCGACTCCGTTAGTGCAAACGCACCGACCATCTCGCCGCTGGCGAGCAGAGGCAGGTAGCGGGCCTTCTGGTCCGGATTCCCGAAATACACGATCGGCAGCGTCCCGATAGCGGTGTGGGCTCCGAGCGACCCGGCGAACGACGGCATGATCCCGATCTGCTCGCCCACGTAAGCCGAGCTCACCTTGTCCAACCCCAGGCCTCCGTATGCTTCCGGGATGTCTACGCGCAGCAGGTCCAGTTCGCCCGCCTTCAGCAGTAATTCACGCGTCAACGGCCAATCCCTGGCGTAAATGTCTTTTGCGCGCGGCAGGACTTCGGATCGCATAAAGTCTTCCGCGATGCGACCAAACATCCGCTGTGCGCCCGAAAGATCTTCGCGGGTGAACACTTGATCGGCGGTTACAGTGCGGTCGAGAAAGTTGAATTTGGTGGCCGCGATTACCGTTGCCATGGTTCTAGAAATAAGCCTGTTGCTTTGTTTGTTGTCTGGTCCTGATACGTTGGAAACAGCACAAGTTATTGACGGGTAACAAAGATCAGATGTATAAGACCTACCGGACGTTCGGTAAAATAGCATCCTGGACATCGTGCATTCAAGCCTGGCATACGACGAGCTTAGGACATTCGATATGGCCCAAGGGACTATATCACCACAAACAGAGACAAGCCTTTCGGTTGCCGAGCAAGAAAAAGTTGCCGCCCGCAACCACGAAATCGATCATTACTTTCGATAGCTCGTTGGTTCCAATTCTTTGGTAAGAAAGTTTTAGGAAAGGCTTTCCCATGAAGCAAGAGCGCTCGAGGGTCTGGTTCGCGTTATTGGTCTTGTTTGCCATCAACACGTTGAACTTTTATGACCGGCAGATTCTCGGCGCGGTCGGCGAAACCGTTCGTGACGAGTGGAAGTTGAGCGATACTGCGCTGGGATCGCTGGGCACGGCTTTTACCCTGCTCTACGCTGTGGTCGGGGTTCCGCTAGGTAGAATGACAGATAGATTCTCCCGCCGGTGGATCTTGTGCGCGGCCGTCACGGTTTGGAGTGTGTTGACGGCGGCCTCGGGCCTGGCCCGCAACTTCACCGAACTCTTCGTCGTCCGTCTTGGCGTTGGCAGCGGTGAAGCAGCCTGCGCTCCAGCCGCAACCTCGCTGATCGGCGACCTCTTTCCGGCTTCGCGACGGGCCAAGGCCCTTTCGGTCTTCATGATTGGACTGCCGCTGGGCATCGCTTTGAGCTTCCTGGGCAGCAGTTTGCTCGAACACCGCTTTGGCTGGCGCTTCACGTTCTACGTTGCTGCGATTCCAGGTTTCATCTGCGCTGTGCTGGCTCTGCTTATCTGGGAACCAGTTCGCGGCGCCGCGGAGGTTCACAACATTACCGCCGCCGCCAAGCGCCAGGGTTCACCTTACTTGCTCGTGCTGTCGATTCCAACGATGTGGTGGATTATCGCATCGGGCGCGTTCCACAACTTTAATATGTACGCCATCGGAGCCTTTCTCTCACCGTTCCTTCAGCGGGTTCATCACTTGAACAAATTGAACGCCGGTATGATCTCGATGGTCGTGTACGGACTGGCCGGTATCCCCGGACTGATTGTCGGCGGGATGCTGGGCGATCGCATGGCGAGACGCAAACCAAACGGGCAGTTGGTGGTTGCCACCGTTGCGATTTTTATCTCAGCGCCGCTAATGTTTCTCGGATTGGCCAGACCGGTCGGTAACATGACCGGATTTGTTTTGTTCGCGGGGTTGGGCATGGCCTCGATGTACGTCTACTACGCGACTGTGTACTCGGCAATTCAGGACATCATCGAGCCGTCGCTGCGAGGCACGGCGATGGCGCTGTACTTTTTTGCCATGTATGTACTGGGAGCTTCGTTGGGACCGGTCGGCATGGGATTTCTAAGCAGTCACTTCACACGCCGCGCTGCTCTTGCAGCCGGGGTTACCGATACGAGTTTTCAAGCGCTGCGCCCCTTCGCGGCGGAAGGCTTGCACTCTGCGCTCTATGTCGTCCCGGTGTTTGGTGTGTTGCTCGGCCTCGTTCTGTTCGCTGCTTCGCGCACGGTGGCCCGAGATATGGAAAAGCTGCAACGCTGGATGCGCGAGTCGGCCGCTACTGAGGCGCTGGAAAGCCGAGGCGGTGGAAGGGGTTGAGCCGATCTTTGTTCTATAAACATTTCGTCCCTCCGGGACTGAACACATGGTGCTTGAATGAAAGCCTGGCAAGTCAACGAGTGGTGTGAGCCGGAAGAGATGAAGCTGGCCAACATCGCGGTTCCGGAACCTAAGTCTGGCGAAGTGCGAATCCGCAATCATGCTGCGGCTCTGAACTTTTTCGACATTCTCCAGATTCAGGGCAAGTATCAGACTAAACCGCCGCTGCCATTTACGCCGGGAGCCGAGGTGGCGGGTGTGGTCGATGCGGTGGGACCTGACGTCGCGCACCTTTCGATCGGCAATCGCGTTATGGGTTCGGGCGGATTAGGCGGCTTTGCGGAATACACAATCACTCCGGGTGCGAGAACTTTTCGCATTCCCGATTCGCTGGACTTTGCGTCTGCAGCAGCCATGCAGATCGTTTACCTCACGTCGTACCTGGCACTCAAGATCCGGGCCGCGATCAAACCTCAGGAATGGTTATTGGTCCATGCGGCAGCAGGTGGTGTGGGCAGCGCTACGATGCAACTCGGCAAGGCCTTCGGCGCTCGCGTTATCGCCACTGCCGGCACGGTCGACAAATTGGATTTCTGCCTGGCCCAGGGCGCCGACTACACCCTTAACTATTGCGAGGCGAATTGGGTCGACCACGTCAAAGAGATTACCCAAGGGCACGGCGCTGATGTGATCTACGATCCGGTGGGTGGTGATGTCTTTGATCTCTCAACCAAATGTATCGCGGCTGAAGGGCGGCTCCTCGTGATCGGCTTTGCCGGAGGCCGCATTCCGAGTATCGCGGCCAATCGAATCCTGCTGAAGAACATATCGGTTGTTGGTTGCTATTGGGGTGGATATTTGGAGCATCATCCGGGATTCCTGGCCCAGGCACAGGCTGATCTGTTTGCGTTGTACGAATCAGGCCAGATCAAACCTGGCGTTTCGCAAAACTATTCTTTGGACGAAGCGGTACCTGCCTTGAGGGCGCTTGCCGACCGAAAGACCTACGGCAAAGTAGTTCTCACGGTAGGGTAATCGCGCGCAACAACGGAGGATGGTCGCATGACGAATTCCCTCTTTGATCTGACCGGGAAGGTGGCGGTGATTACCGGCTCGACCAGAGGCATCGGCCGCGCAATTGCCGAGGCGATGGCGCGCGCGGGAGCGAAGGTCGTGATCTCGAGCCGCAAGGCAGACAAATGCGCCGAGGTCGCAGATGCAATCAAAAGCGAAGGATGGGAAGCGACACCGATCGCCTGCAACATTGGGAAACGCGAAGACCTCGAGCGTTTGGTCGCCGAGACGAAGCAATGCTACGGCCGGATAGATAGCCTGGTTTGCAACGCGGCCGTGAATCCTTACTTTGGGCCGATGGCCCAGGCGCCTGACGAAGCCTTCACCAAAATCATCGATTCAAACGTCCGCAGCAATCTTTGGCTTTGCAATCTGGTAATTCCTGAGATGGCCGAACGCCGCGACGGCACCGTGATAATCGTTTCCAGTATTGGCGGACTAAAAGGTTCGTCGATGCTCGGCCTTTACTGCATTTCCAAAGCAGCCGACATGCAGCTGGCGCGCAATCTGGCGGTCGAATGGGGGCCGAGTAACATCCGTGCCAACTGCATTGCACCGGGATTAGTGCGCACAGATTTCGCGCGCGCATTGTGGGAGGATCCAAAGATCCTGGCTCGCGCCGAGGCCACTTATCCGTTGGGTCGCATCGGCGAGCCAGAGGAGATCGCGGGCATGGCCGTGCTGCTGGCTTCGCGCGCGGGTAACTGGATTACCGGGCAGACATTCGTAATTGACGGCGGTGCGACGATCGCCGGCGGTTGAGATTGCAGGATGAATATTCACGGCAAAGTTGTCGTCGTCACCGGCGGCGCTAACGGCATCGGGCGGGCGCTTTGCCGTCGCTTTGCGGCTGAGGGTGCGCGTGGCGTGGTGGTGGCTGATCTCGATGGCGAGGGCGCCGTTAACGTGGCGAAAGAAATAGGCGGGTTGGCAGTCACCACCAACGTGAGTGACGAAGCCGACATTGTTCATCTGGTCACTCAATCGATCAACGCATACGGGCCGATCGATCTCTTCTGCGCCAACGCCGGAATCCTCGGTGAGTTTGGCGGCGCGGAGGTCCCGAACGAGGCGTGGCGCCAGATTTGGGACGTGAACGTGATGGCGCATATCTACTCGGCCAGGGCCGTACTGCCCGGCATGCTGGCGCGGGGCGCAGGCTACTTGCTGCATACAGCGTCGGCGGCGGGACTACTGACCCAGGTTGGCGGCGCGCCGTATGCAGTCACCAAACACGCAGCCGTTGCCTTTGCTGAGTGGCTGTCGATAACGCACGGAGACGCTGGCATCAAGGTCTCGTGCTTGTGTCCCCAGGGAGTTCGCACACAGATGTTGCTTGGTGCTGATGGCGATCGAGAGAGTTTCCTCAAGGAGGGCGCTGTCGAGCCTGAAGACGTCGCCGAAGCGGTGATAGCCGGGCTGGGCGAGGAGCGTTTCTTGATATTGCCACACCCGGAAGTTGCGGAATATTTTCGGCGCAAGGCTGACGACTATGACCGTTGGCTGCGCGGCATGCGCCGCCTGAACGCTAAAGTTCAGGGCCCACTCAGACAATGAACTTCGATCAAAATTGGCCGATGGCCAGGAGAGTAAACCGAAGTGACTCGTAAGATCATCATCATCGTGTTGGCTCTGGTTCTTTTTTCGGTAATGGTTTTTCCCGGCATCTCTTTCTCTTCGCTGCGGACTCTTACTGGCGCCGGTTACTTAAGGTCGCAGAATCAAGACCCGCCGACTGATTCGGCCAGTGCACAGATCTACAAGGAAAAGTGCGCCACGTGTCATGACCGGCCGACGGCCCGTATTCCACCGCGCTCGCTGATTGCCGGGCAGGCGACCGAAGACGTAATCCGGACGATGACCACCGGCACGATGAAGCAATGGGCGGAAGGATTGACTGCCGAACAGATTAGCGCGCTTGCGGTTTATCTCACCGGGAAACCGTCGAACGCGAGCAACGCGGGCACTAAGGGAAATCTAAATGAGAATCTCTGCAAAGATCCTGCCGGGCCGATCAACCTCAACGGTTCGCAGTGGAATGGATGGGGGCGCGATCTGGACAATTCCCGCTACCAACCCAAGCCGGGAATCAAGCCTGAAGATGTTCCGCGACTCAAGATCAAGTGGGCCTGGACGCATCCCGGTCCGATGGCTACGGGCCAGCCGACGATCATCGGCGATCGCCTTTTCATCACCACCGAAGTGGGCCAGCTATTTAGCCTGAACGCGCAAACTGGATGTACTTACTGGAAGGTGAACGCGGGCGCCGGTTTGCGCTCAGCTCCAAGTGTCGGCCCGCTTCCCGCCGGGTCTAAGGCAAAGTTCGCGCTTTATTTCGGCGATCAAAAATCAAACGTCGCAGCGGTGGACGCGGCCAGCGGCGAGTTGCTATGGAAAACCAAAGTCGAGGAGCATTCCATGTCCCGCATCACCGGGTCTCCAGTGCTCTATCGTAACCGGCTCTACGTACCCGTCTCCTCGGTTGAAGAGGTTACCGGAAGAGACGCCAAGTATGAATGTTGCAAGTTCCGCGGCAGTCTCGTCGCTCTCGACGCCTACGACGGAAAAGTCATCTGGAAGAGTTTTACAGTCCAGGAGGAGCCGAAACCATTCAAGATAAATTCCGCCGGGACTCAGATGTATGGTCCTGCCGGTGGGGCCATCTGGTCAGCGCCAACGCCGGATCTGAAACGCAAGGTGATCTATGCCGCCACCGGCAATTCCTACACTGATGTCCCGACCGGCCACTCTGATGCGGTCGTCGCGTTTGACATAGACACCGGCAAAATCAAATGGGTAAAGCAAGTCACCCCCAAAGACAACTTCCTGGTAGGCTGTCGTCAGCCGGGCGTGGGCAATTGCCCGGAAGACGCTGGGCCCGATTACGATTTTGGCAGTTCGCCGATTCTGCGCACGCTGCCCGGCGGCAAACAAGTGCTCCTGGCCGGACAGAAGTCAGGCGTGATCTACGCGCTTGATCCGGATCAAGATGGCAAGATTTTGTGGCAGGCCAGACTCGGCGCCGGCGGCGCGTTGGGTGGTATCGAATGGGGATTTGCAGCCGATGCGCAGAACGTCTATGTTCCGGTCGCAGATGTGTCGGGACCGGGTCGCAAACCCGGGATTACCGCATTGGAGATCACCACCGGGCGGCAGCTTTGGCAGGTACCGGCTCCCGCGGCAAAGTGTAGTTGGGGTACGGTGCGCTGCAATAACTCTCAATCGGCAGCAGCGACTCTAATTCCTGGCGTGGTTTTTTCGGGGACTGTAGACGGTCACCTGCGCGCTTACCTGACCCGGGACGGCACGGTCATCTGGGACTACGACACCGCACCGCCCGTCGCTACCGTGAATGGTGGTCAGACCAGGGGTGGCGCTCTGGATGGCGGCGGGCCAACCGTCGCCAATGGCATCCTCTATACAAATTCGGGCTACGGTCGCATCGTCGGACAGCCCGGTAATCTGCTTCTGGCTTTCACGGTCGATGGTAAGTGACCGCGCCGCACTGTAAGTAGTGTTTCAATTTTTATGAGTAGCGAGATAGACCTTCGACTGCTGGTGCACGATGTCAACCAGGTTGCCTATCGCCAGGTTCACATCAATCAAGTGCAGACCCCAATCGGCCAGGACCTGGCCATTGCTAACCACGTCTCCAGTGATTTCATCAGTACGAGGATCCCTGGGATCGCCATGGACAGTAATCGCCAGATACGAACCCTTTTCATTCGAAACGCACTCCGCAGTCAAAAGACCGGGTACGCTTACAAAAGGCGTGTCGATCGACTGCGCCGGAGTGACCCAGGACTTTTGCACCAGTTCAGCGGCGACGACGCCACTCCCGCGCGCTCCCAGATAGGCGTGTAACTCGCCGCCGCCACCAGCCAGCGCCGCCGGATTCGTGCAACCGGAAACCATGTTTTCGCCTGCCACTTTCCCGAAGCGGCTATTGGTGGGCGGTGGCGCATTGGCTCGGAAAGAAGCGTAGGTAATGACGCATCCGGTTTGCTTCGCAGAGTGACAGAGCGGCAGGTGCTGAAAGGCGCCGCCTACGTCTTTGCCGCGCGGTACGGGCAAACTCGTTCCCAATAACAAGGCCGAGATGATCCGCGACTGTACCGGCTTGCCATCGATCTCTTTTTTGATCAGGTCTGTGAGCACAAACGAGCCCTGCGAGTGGCCGATTAGGACGACGCCGCGCCCGTTGTTGTCATGTTCGAGATAGTAGTTCCAGGCGTCGAGCACATCATTGTAAGGGAGGAGTCGATCGGCGGTCGTGGCACGGCCGGCCATAAAGGCACGCAGCGCGTTAAGAGTAACTTGCCGGTAGAGCGGTGCGTAGACGCGACATTGCGAACCGAAGCGCGCAAACTGCGCGCGAATGACACTCAATTCCTCCGGGCCGGCGACCATGTCACTGTTACCCGTCGTGTCATTCGAAACCGTTGGGTACACATAGAAGCAATCGATCGGCGCCTTCGGATTGGCAGCCCATTTTTCGGTTGTCAGCTTGCCGCTCGCCGCAATGATCGTCGTCGTCAGGTCAACCGCACAGGCATCCTGCCGGCCCGGGCGACAGAGCCATGATTCCGCTTTGCTGTAGTCGTTCTTAGCGGGCGCAGCTGCCGTGTTGCCAGGCGTGGTTTGGTTTTGCGCTGCAGCCAAACCCGCGGCCAACACCGTCGCTAGCATCAAGGCAATAATGAAATTTCGTAACATGTTCTCTCCTATAAGAATGGCTGGAAAATGATGACCTACCGTACTGACAACCGGCCTTGCCCGAAAAGTCGATTCTGGTTAGAACAAGTCGCGTACTAGCTGGGAGCGCGGACGTCCCCGTCCGCATTGAGCGCGAAGCGCGAACGGTTTGGGTGATTATTTATTGATAAACGATTAAGCGTCGTACCACAAACGGTGCGGACGGGGACGTCCGCGTTCCCAGCGTTCACTAGCTCGATCCGACAATTGTCAACTTTTCGGGCAAAGCCGCTTTAACCGGGTTCTTGCTCCGTCAAGTGACTATCGCGCCAGGGCTGACTTGCCGTCGTTTATTGTCGTTTTGCCGTCCACTTGGCAGAGCCAACTTCGCCCAGTTCCGCGGTGCCCTTCATCGTGCCGTCCTTCTCGATGGTGCCGGTATAGGTAAGGGTAAACTGCTGTCCCTGGGCCTCAACTTTGACGACAAAGTCGACCTTGTTGTCCTTCACCGTGCCGGTCAGCGGCGCTTCACCGAACGCGCCTTTGTACTGGCCGGTTAGCTTCTCGCCCTCCTGCTTGAAAGTGAAAGTCGGTGACCCGGTGCCTTGCGACGTTTCCACCTGAAATGCCCAGACGCCGCTGATATCAGTCGCTGAAGCAGCATTGGCTGCCGGTTTTGGCGCAGTGGCCACGGCATCACTTGCGCGCTTAACGCTGAACTCGCCTTCTCCCTGCCCGCCGAAGTCCGCTGAACCCTTCATTGAAGTCGCATCTATTGCGCCCTTCAGCGTAATCACCATGTCATTGTCCTGGAACTTGACGGTGTAGTGAAGCTTGATGTCCTTGCCGCTGACGGTGCCGGCGATCGGAAGGTCGCCGGCGCGTCCTTTAACAGTGCCACTCACGTTTTCTCCGTCCTGCTTGAGATCAAAATGAACCGGGCGCTCGCCGACCGGTGATTTCATGGTGCCATCCCAGGCGCCCGCGGCGCTAACTGATTGCGCAGCCACAACCGAGGCACAGAGAAGCACGAACAAGAAGGCAAAAATGGTTAGTCGTCTCATCACAGATCCTCCTTCGGAAAACTAATAACACCCTGATTGCGAAATTAGACTCTGAAACAGATCACTTGAAGCAATTTCCGGCTACCGAACGGTCGGTAACGTAGCATAGATCGTGTATATTGTCAGCCATGAAAAACAAGCAAATCCTGCTCGCCAGCCGGCCCGCGGGAATGCCGACGACAGACAACTTCAGTATCGTAGACGCCGACGTGCCCGAACCCCAAGACGGCCAGGTACTGCTGCGAACGCTTTTCTTATCAGTTGACCCTTACATGCGCGGCCGCATGCGCGACCAAAAGTCATATGCCAAGCCCTTCGCTTTGAATGAAGTGATCTACGGCGGCGTAGTGGCTGAAGTCGTCGAGTCGCGATCCCCCGCTCTGCAACCAGGCGACACTGTCACCGGGATGCTCGGTTGGCGGCTCTACTCTGTTGCCAGGGCTGATGAGGTTCGGAAAATTGATCCAAACCTCGCGCCGGTAACTACGGCTTTGGGAGTTCTCGGCATGCCTGGCTTGACCGCCTACTTTGGCTTGCTCGACATTGGCCAACCACAGGCGGGCGAAACCGTCGTCGTCTCAGGCGCGGCCGGGGCTGTAGGAATGACGGTGTGCCAGATTGCGAAGATTAAGGGGTGCCGGGTTGTCGGCATTGCAGGCAGCGAGGAGAAGAACCGGTATCTGGAGAATGAACTTCACGTAGACGCAACGATCAACTACAAGACTGCTGATATCAAACAGGCAATGAGGGCCGCGTGTCCCAACGGTGTGGACGTTTACTTTGACAACGTTGGGGGAGAGATCTCTGACGCCGTGATGCAGCTCCTTAATCATGGTGCACGCATTGCGTTGTGCGGACAGATTTCGATGTACAACCTTGAACGACCGGATGTTGGTCCTCGCATTCAGCCGTACCTGCTGGTCAATAGCGCGCTAATCAAAGGATTCATTATCACCGACTATGCGGCGCGGTTTTCTGAAGGCGGCAGACAATTGGAGCAGTGGCTGGCAGCGGGACAACTAAAGTACGCGGAAAGCTTCGTCGAGGGTTTCGAGAATGCGCCGCGCGCGTTTCTCGACTTGTTTGCCGGCAAGAACCTGGGCAAGCAACTTGTCAAAGTCGCCGGCTAGCGGTGTAACTCTGATCGCGCCACCACGAAAATGCTTATGGCACAACCAGTCTAGAACTTTGAACAGGAACCCGGCGGCGAACCGCTCGATGAAACGGGTGTTAACCTCCGCGCCTATTTCGACCGGATGCCGGATGAGAAGATGCAACAGTACCGGTCCGACTGGGCCGACGAGCAGACGATCGTTTGGGACGATAACTTCCGTAATGACGGTAATCTGATGTTGTTGTGTAGCGAACGCGATGTGGATGTGCGGGAGTATCGCAAGGTTCTGGAGAATTGCATTCGCTACCGCAACCGCGTTCGCGTCTCATTGATGAAGGATCGGTGAGGGGAATCCAGGTCAGATTGAAAATAGCATTTGCTCCCCTCCCGTTGGGAGGGGCCGGGGGAGGGGCGCAGCTACGGCCAAGAGAAAAGCAAATTACCTGTGTGCGCGGGCTTTCAGCCCGCGCAGGATCTTTTTTTTGGTATCGCCTCGTAGCTGCGCCCCTCCCCTAGCCCCTCCCAAAGGGAGGGGAATGTACGGGGTAGTTAGCAACACACAATGGTAGTTCTCTTTGTATTACTTATCTCGCTGTTGCTCTATCGGGCCATCGGCGCCCTGGGTGTCGCTGCGCTGGCAACGTGGGTCGGTGCGACTCGGTGCGCACTCGCAACGATGCTTGTGTTCACCGCCAGCGCCCACTTCACTAAGATGAAACATGATCTGGTGAGAATGATGCCGGATTGGGTTCCACAACCGATGGCCCTGATTTACTTCACTGGTCTATGTGAGATTGCAGGGGCAATTGGTTTGTTGATGCCAGGTCTCCGTCAGGGGGCGGGCATAGCGCTAATCGTCTTCTTCATCGCGGTGTTTCCGGCGAATGTGAAGGCGGCCCGAACTGGTGTTGGATTGGGCGGCAAACGCGCGACGCCGCTTTGGCTGCGTACGTCGATGCAGTTGCTTTTCATCTTACTCACATGGTGGTCAGCTTTGTCGCACTCCGGCTAGCCAGATACGGGCGCCAGGTAGTCAAACTATTCAGAGGAGTAAACACGGATGACTAAATCGATCCCCGCAGGCTGGCACAGCGTGACGCCGCGGCTCGTCAGTCACGACGCACGCAAGCTGATAGAGTTTCTCAAGCAGGCGTTCGGCGGGACCGGAGACTTTCATCCGGACATGCCTGCCCAGATCCGAATTGGCGACTCGCTCGTCATGGTGAGCGAAGTTGGCGTGCGCGCGGCAATGCCTGCGTTTCTGTACCTCTATGTCGACGACATCGACGCGACCTACGAGCTTGCCCTGAAAGCTGGTGGCGAATCGCTCGAAGAACCGCGGGACATGCCTTATGGCGATCGTCGCTGTATGGTCAAAGATCCAGGTGGCAACATCTGGCAAGTTGCCACTCATAACGAGGAGGCCTTCCAGGAATTCATGCGACAACGCTCAGCGGCTAAGTTCTAGCATGGTGTCTCTAAAGGTTCGTGCAAGAAATTATATATTTGACTCACCTGAGCAACCCGAAGGGTTGCCAAGAAAGTAGCCGGTGGTCGGAGTCCGCGGAGACCACCGGGAATGTGAGATTAATTGGGTCGCACCCCGGAGGGGTGCCAGATCCTTCGCTGTAAAGATCTTTTACGTTGACCTGACGTCTGGCACCCCTTCGAGTCTGTCGGAGAAATTGATCTCCGTGCCTCTGTGCGATCTCTGTGCCTCTGTGGTGAGTGTTTTCTCGAGTAATTTCACCACAGAGACACAGAGATTTTCACAGAGGCACAGAGAAACGCCTTTCTCCGACAGACTCCTCCGGGGTGCGACCCAATTAATATCGCATTCCCGGTGGTCTCCGCGGACTCCGACCACCGGCTACTTTCTTTGCAACCCTTCGGGTTGCTGCGGTGAGCAAACACTATTTTCAATCCGACCTTAATCAGATCTTCCTAAAGTCTGTGCCGCTGGCGGGCCCTCCCTCACGGTCGGGCTTCTGAGCCTTCCCCTTTCCTCGATCAAGCAGTAGAATCTCGCCTGCCATGGCTGAGAAAACTATTCTCACAAAACCCAATGCGGACCTTCGCGAACGACTGTGGCGCGCGCGCCGGTTGATCGACGAATGCTACGATCGTCCTCTTGATCTGACCGAGATTTCCAGAGAGGCTTGCCTGTCGCGTTATCACTTTCTACGCTCATTTCGCGACACCTTCGAGACCACTCCGCACCAATACCTGATTAAGAAGCGAATTGAGAAAGCCAAGTGGTTGCTGCGCGCCCGCAGCCTGAGCGTGACCGACATTTGTTTCGAAGTCGGGTTTGAGAGTCTCGGTTCGTTCAGTTCGCTCTTCCGCAAGTGCGTCGGCGATGCGCCCAACAACTACCGGCGGCGCGAGCGAGAATCGCTGAAAAAGGTCCCGGGCTGCTTTATTCAAATGTTTGGCCTGTGTCAGAACCGGGAACAGTAGAGACCGCGTCATAGAATAAGCCTCAGTGAAGATCCCGTCGCTACCGCTCCGGGTTCTGACAGACACACCTGTACAAAAGCAATTTTCGAGAAGCACGCTGGGAGCGAAATTCTTATGCTCACTCCCGAATCAGGAGAAGGAGGGAAAGACACCATGATTACACGCATGTCACACGTTATGGTTTGGGTGAAGAACCAGCAGGAAGCGCTGGAGTTTTATCGCGATAAGTTGGGCTTCGAAGTCGACACTGACGCTATGATCGGCGAAAACTTTCGCTGGCTGACGATGAGAATTAAGAGCCAGCCGGGTTTTGAAATCATTCTGATGGAGCCAGTGGCCGGCATGATGCTGGATGAGGAATCGGCCGCGCAATTGCGGGCGCTGATTGACAAAGGTGTGCTGGGGGGCGGAGTTTTCGAGGCGGACGATATTTACAAAACCTACGACGAGCTAAAAGGTCGCGGCGTTCAGATGAAGGGACCGCCGACCGTGCAATCCTGGGGCACGGCCACAGTGATGATGGACAACTCCGGCAACTGGTTCAGCCTGGGCCAGGACAAAGTAGCCGAGAGCGCTGGATGACTTATGACTGGAGCGCAAGCGTCCTCGCTGGCAATTAGCGGCACCGACGGAGCAACCGGGACGGTTGCGCTCCAGTCGATCCCGGTTAATGTCCGACAAGCTTTAGCTTGTCGAAACTCGGCGACAAACTAAAAAGTTTGTCGGACATTTGTTTCAGGCCGGACAAAGACCGAAACGGCATGTTATGACAAAGACAGCAGCTAAGAAAAAATCGATCTATGGCGTGCATCCCGGCATCGCCATGACCATGAAATGGGTCGCCGAATTGAAACAGAAAACGGGCCGGTCGCTCGATGAGTGGCTAAAGTTCATCAGGAAGGAAGGCCCGCCGACTGAAGAAGCGCGCCGGGATTGGTTAAAGCAGCAGCACGGTCTGGGCACTAACTCGGCGTGGTGGCTCGCCGAACGATCCGTGGGCAAAGGCGAAGAGACAGCCGACCCTGACGCTTATCTGCGGGCCGCGGAGACGTACGTTGATGAAATGTTTGCCGGCAAGAAAGAGCATCTGCGGCCGATCTATGACGCGTTGCTGAAGCTGGGCCTGTCAATGGGTAAGGACACCAAAGCCTGTCCGTGTCAGACCATCGTGCCGCTCTATCGCAATCACGTGTTCGCTCAGATCAAGCCGACGACGCAAACGCGAATCGATTTTGGCCTGGCCCTCGGTGATACGAAGAAGACACCGAAGCGTTTGATCGACACCGGCGGTTTCGCAAAAAAAGATCGAATCACCCATCGTTTCGAAATAACTTCGCTGAAAGATATCGATGACGAAGTGAAGCGTTGGTTGAAAGTCGCGTACGACAGAGATGAGTAGGGCTCGCGGCTTTGCCGCCTGATGTGCGGAAAGGCTCTGCCTTTCCGGCCACGGCGTCTTTTGTTTTCTGAGGCTATGCCTCAATTGATCGCGAGGCGTAGCCTCAATTCATTTTGTCAGTGGTCCCGGAAAGCCCGAGGCTTTCCGCACATCAGGCGGCAAAGCCGCAATCCTCAGTTCCGGGAGAAGAGCATGCCCAAAGAATCGATTAAACCTCGAATGAGTGACGAAGCGGTTGAATCCAAGACCGGCAAAACCTGGTCGCGCTGGTTCAAGCATCTGGATGCGGCCGGCGGGAAAAAGATGACGCATCAGGAAATCGCCGCGCACCTCAGCGACAAGCATGGCATTCGGCCCTGGTGGACGCAAATGATCGCGGTCACCTACGAACAGGCGCGCGGTCTGCGCGACAAGCACGAGAAACCTGAAGGCTTTGAGATCAGCGTCAGCCGCACGATAGCGGCCCCGGTCGGCAAAGCCTTCAAAGCATGGACCGATGAAAAGACGCGTAAGAAATGGTTGCCGGCTGATCTGACGATCCGCAAAGCGACCACGAACAAGACGCTGCGCATCACCTGGGAAGACGGTAAGACCAGCGTGTCGGCTTCATTCCTGCCGAAAGATTCAAAGAAGTGCCAGGTGGTGGCCCAACATATGAAATTGCCCGACGCCAAAGCTGCTGCGAAAATGAAAAAGTTTTGGGCTGCGTCACTCGACGCGTTGAAGGAGTTGATCGAGTAAGCGTCTCCCTCGGCTTTGCCTCCCGAGTTCGTTCTCATTCACACCGGGCTTGAGCCCGGTGATTCACGTGGCGAGATCGCAAGGAACCGTTTCAACGGTTTCTCCTTGGATCGCCAAGCAATGGGTCTTGCTCAACGACCTAGACCAAGAGAAGAGTAAACCCTTAAAACGGTTCTGACGCGTTATTGCTGCGAGAGGTGACCGGGCTGAAGCCCGGTCTGAATGAGACGTGGCGCAAGACTTTTTTTGAGGCAACCCCAGGACTGTCGTACCTAAGCCAGCGCGTCGCGAATCTTTTCGCGGCTCATGTCAAAGCGCTTACCGGATAGCTTCGTCGCCAGCAGATACGAAAGCACACACGCGAACAGAATCAGACCAATTCCCCAGATTGCTCGCTCGCCGTAAGCTCGAATCAAATAAAGAATCAACACTCCCGGCAGGCTGTTTATCGTTACTCCCGCGATGATTTCCGTGATCGCACCGGTGGTCGGCGCAAACCGGTAGAAATGCATCCGTGACGGCAACGTCACCGACATCCAATTTCCCCAGGCCATATACGCTATGGCCAAAGACGCCGCCTGAACGAACGTGACGAACGAGGTCAATAATCCTGAACGCCAGCCTGAAAGCAGAATCAAAGGCAGCACCTGCGCGCTCATGATGATTGCGAAAGCCAAATTCTTTGAACGAATGATGGCTGTCCCGGAAGCCGGTAGCAGCCCGTACCGATCCATGCCGGAGCGTGTGTCGAGGCCGAACGAATTGAAAGCCAGCCCCGCGCTCGGGATAAAGACACACAGGATCATTACCAGTACCGCCGTTGCTGTGGGCGCCGCCGAGCTGATGAGGTAAAGACAGCCCAGGGCCGAAATCAACAGTCCAAAATACGGATCCAGCAAGCGCAGAGAATATCTGAAATCCTTAGCGGTCAAGCCGCTCCATTTGAGCGGAAATTGAAAAAGGAGTGAAGGTGCTTTGCGATTATTTGATTGAGTCGGGGTTACAGTCAGGCTCTGGCTGAAAGACCAACGGGCAGCGAATAGGGACAGGGCGGCGATACCAAATAGAATCGCGATGGAAGACAAGGAACTGTTTCCGAGCGCTGCCTCGGCCACCAAAACGTGTGGCGCCAGCCGCGAAACAGTTCCGATCAAAGTGGAATGATTGCCGTTGACAACGTAGACAGCGCTTGCCCCGCTCACTAACAGACCTGCAAAGATCACTCTTCGCCGGACTTTGTTTGCCAGCAGATTCGAAAACACCAGGCCCGTTGCCCAGGCGCTGACAATGAAGATCAGGGCGGCGATGATGCCGGCGGAGGGCCGCGGCGACTGAGCTATCGGATAAAGGATCGCGAAAGCTCCCACCGTGACGATCCATGAGAATGGCGTCATGAAGGTTGAGACAATTCTGATCACAAACAGATCTGAGATCGAGAGCGGTAGACGTTGCAGCCCGGAGAGTGAGCCGGAGATGCGCGGACTGCTTAAGCAAACGCTGACGCATGCCACGAATCCCCCAGCGAGGAGAAACGAGAGCAGCGCAGTCTTTCCCTGCGCAACTTCGATCCTGGCTGTATTCAATAAGCGAAAATACTTAATAAGAATAAGCCCGGTGACCAGGATGATGATTCCGCGATTGCCGGCCGCCAGCTTTCCGGCGCGCGAGAACTGACGCCAGTGCGCGCGGAACTGATATTCGATGACGGCAGCTAGGCGATCCATTCAAGATCCTCGGTTTTGCCTTGCACGATGTGGCGGAAAAAGAGATCTTCCAGCGTCTCGCCCGAGGCAGTTGTCTCTGCCATCGTCTGAGCACAGACGACCTGGCCGGCGGAAATGATTGCGAAACTATGAACGAGCCGTTCGACCACTTCCAGGATGTGCGAAGTCAGAAAGACGGTGACGCCTTTGCTCGTCATCATCAGGAGCAAGTCTTTGATCCGGCGCGAGGACAACGGATCGATGCCCTCAAACGGCTCGTCCAGAAACAGCACCTGAGGATTGTGAATCAGGGCCATAGCGAGTGAGCACTTCTTTCGCATCCCGGATGACGCCTGATCGACATCAGTGTTTCGTTCGGTCCACAGATCCAGATATTTAAGCAGTTGGTGTCCGCGACGTTCGGTTTCGGCGCGACTCAGGCCGTACACCGGGCCGACCATTAGCAGATGTTCCCAGATTGTCAGCGAATCAAAGAGCGCCAGATCTTCCGGCAGCACGCCTATCTGTTTTTTTACTTCGATAGCCGCGCCGCTGACCGGAAGCCCGCTGATAATGACCTCACCGGTCGTGGGCGAAAGAAGTCCGGTGAGCAACTTCAGGGTGGTTGATTTGCCTGAACCGTTTGGTCCGAGGAAGCCGAATAGGATCCCTTTGGGAATGCGCAATTCGAGCTGGCGCACCGCGATCGTATCGCCAAATCTCTTTGACAGGTTGTGAGTTTCGATCGCCAGCACGCCTAGGTTTTACGACTGTGATAGAAGGATGGTTTCAGATCGTGGAGGCCGCACGCCGGAGGCATGCGTACCTGTAGATCTTCTGCGCCCGGGCTTTCGCTCCGCCAGGAGCGAGATGTTTATAGAACCGCGTTCCATGCAGGATCAAGCAGCTCCCTTAGGAGCGCAATGTAAAGCGTCGATCATTAGGCTCCTAAAGCAGCTGAATTACTCACTCTTTGAGGGTTTCTATAAACATCGCGCGCCTGGCGGCGCTACCCCCGCTAAAGCCTCAGTGTGAATGAGAAGGATCGTCTGAGGCACAACCGTTTCAGATCATGGATTTTGCCGAGCCCGCCGTAGGCGTGCTTACCGTCTTTGGTAACAAAGATGCGCCAGTAACAGGCAACCTGCGGCGAGAACGAGCCAGTAGAGTCTTCGGATCAGAATCGTGGTCAAATTCCCGCCGGTCAAATCTGCGTAGTTCCAAAGATGATAGAGCAGCGGATTGTATGACCAGTGGTTCGAACCGACGCCGTACAAATAGAAAAGCGCACCGCCGATTCCGGTGGTGGTCGCATAAACGAGATACTTGTTGCGCAGCAGAAGGTTCAACATAACTGAAAAGGCTGCCAGGAACACGACGCCCGGGATCAGTATTATCGAGTAGGTGAGCAGATAAGGTTGAATCTCGATTGGATGTCGTCTTATCAATTGAGTGGTAATTGCGACGCCGCCGGTCAACGTTATGAACGAGAGCGTCAGCACCAGCGTCGCCATGAACTTTGATAACAGCAGAACATAGTTAGGCGCCGGCGTGGCCCACAGGACCGGCTCAATCCTGAGTTCCCGATCGCGGTGCATGGATTCGCCGGTATAAAAGACACTCATGCCGATCAGAAACAGCAGCATCGCGTTCGCCGTGTGGCCGGCGTAGGTGGCGGAATACGAGACTTCGGGAACCAATCGAAAGAAAGCCACGTCCAAAATCGAGAGCACCAGCGCCAGTGGCAAGAGCACGATCAAGCTGCGCTCGCCTCGCAGCAGAAGAAATTCGACCCGCAGGGCGGCGACCAATTTGTTGAGGCTGTCGGTGAACTTTTCATTGGCGATAGTCACTCGCCGCAATGGCTCGTTCGAGGCGGCCAATCTGGGCCTCACGAAAGTTGGGTCCGTGTGTATTAAGTCAATCCTGTCGGACGCGTAAACTCCTTCGCCCGCTGTTGACAGACTAAGCAATGAAAACTCTTTCGCTTTGCCCTGGCGCTCGGTAATCGAAAACCTAAGATAGAGAATGAATAAACATACAGCCGACAAGCCGATCATCCACCCACGGTTCGCGATTAATAACGAACTGTAGGAAACCGTGTGTTGATTCAGAAACTCTGCAGTTTGATGCCATGGGTCAATGGGTTCAAAACTGTTTCGTGCACCGAAGCCCATCGGGTCAAGAAAGACTTTCCACCAGATCGAGAGCGGCCTCATCAGAAGGGCGCCAGCGATGTAAATCGGGTAAAACAGGGCGGCGAGGCCATAAACAATTTTCGCGTTTCGAGTGATGGTGCCCACAGTAAAATAAATCGCAGCCAAAACCAGATGTGAGATTACGACGACAAGAAGGAAGTGCTTGAAGTACGGCAGAGCGCGCCATGGCAGCACCACCATGCCTTTGAACGGGACGGCTTGCAAAAAAAAGAGGGTAAATGCGAACGCCGACTGGCAGCAGACGAGCACAAAGAAATTACCGAAGAACTTGCCGAGTAAATATGTGGCGCGGCTGATTGGCCTGGAGAAAATCAAAGGGACGATGCCCAGCCGGAAATCTCTGATGACCGGGTCGCCCATGATGACGGCTGTGAAGATCGGCAGACCCAGAACGATTGAGAAGCCACCCATGTTTCGTGAGATATAGAAGTCACTGTTCGTGGCCCAGCCCCGGGCGACCGCAGGTCCCCAACCCCACCAGAGAATGGCGTTGGCGCTGAACAAAACCATCAATGCGTAGGGGGCCACGCGCTTCGAATTGATCAGCACCTCGTTGATGAAGACGGCGGCGAAGCGGGTTTGGAATGGATTGATCATATCGAGTTAGAAGGTCCGCGCGTTGAGCTACGAAGCCAGCCGATACCGGGAACGCGGGCGCCCCGCCCGCACAAGCGTGCGCAGCACGCTCAATCCTGTAGTACCAGGTCAGTTCGCGCTACGCGCTCATTGCGGGCGAGGGCGCCCGCGCTCCCAGTATTGACGGGCTCGGTCCAAATCCAGTCGACTTTTCAAGCAAAAAACATTCACGCGGGTTGAGTCACCAAATCAAGATAATAGTCTTCCAGCGTCGGAGTAGCCGGCGTGAATTCTTCGCCTGGGCGCTCGCCTTTCGAAATCACTCTGAGGCGCGCTTGTCCGTCAACTGTCCGGGACGAAATTGTCCGGTTGGCCGATTTGATTTCCGGCACCTTTTCACGCGGAACAGTGGCCTCCCAAACTGTTTCCTTAAGTTCGGCCACGGCCTGTTGGGGTGTGTTCGTTGCCAGAATTGATCCGCCGCGAATGACGGCCATGTTGCTGCACAAATTCGCAACATCGGAAACGATGTGGGTTGAAAGTATGACCACGGCTTTCTCGCTCGCGGTTTCCGCCAGCAGATTGTGAAAACGAACACGCTCTTCCGGATCCAAACCTGCCGTTGGTTCATCAACCACAATCAGTTCAGGTTCGCCGATCAGCGCCTGCGCGATACCCAGGCGCTGACGCATACCGCCAGAGAATCCTCCCAGCCGTTGATTGCGCGCGGACGAGAGATTGACTTTTTCGAGCAAGGCGTCGATTAGGGACCCGCGCTCCTTGTTGTGGGCCACGCCTTTCAATTTCGCAAAGTAATCCAGCATCTGCGCAGCGGTGAGCGTCGGGTAGAGCCCGAACTCCTGCGGCAAGTAGCCAAGCATCTTCCGCGTGCGATGTTTGTCGATTATCAGATCGATGCCATTCATCCCGGCCGTGCCTGAGTCAGGCACGAGCAGGGTGGCCAGGATTTTCATTAAGGTTGTCTTGCCCGCGCCGTTTGGTCCGAGCAAGCCAAACATGCCTGCGGGCACATCAAGCGAGATTCCCTTTAATGCCTGAATGCCGCTCCTGTAGGTTTTTGAAAGCTTTCTGATTTCGAGCATGATCAGTAAACGATTTGGCGTTAAAGAACGGCTTTGCCTAACCGACTGAGTCAACGCCCCCAGCCGCGTAGCGGCGACACATTTGTAGAACAACGGTGCCCCGTAAATCTCGGCTCCGAAGGAGCGGCATATTGCGTCGCCCATAGATGGGCTGGAACAATAAAGAATCGTTCGTGTCTACAAATATTCCGTGCCTGGCGGAACTCAAGACAAATCCCCGGTCACTTCAATTCTTTCAACCCTCAGCCTCGTCCGTGAGAGTCTTGAGGCAAAGCCTCCAGACACATTAATACTCAGGACTCCCATCGCAGAGACTCCGGAACTACGATTCCAGTTTTCGCGATTCTTACTTGCGGAAAATGACCCGCTCTACCGGCGTATGCTTTTTCTGGTCATAGACCGTAATTAATGATTGAACTTCGTCCCGTAACCGAAGCGGCGAACTCTCTTCAGACTTGCTCATGAAACTCGATGGAACCAGGCCACGAACATAGAGCCATAAACGGCCCAGCAGACCGACGGCCATCAGCACGCCGCCGACGTGTGTTACTTGATAGTCGGTCGCAAAAATTCGGATGACAACTCCGGAGAGAAAAACCAAAACGAGGAATAGTTTCAAAGCACGAACCACAGGATGCTGCCGGCGCTTAATTTGCGCGCATTCATCTGTGATCTGCTCGATATTGCCAAAACGGGTGAAGGCCGCCTCTCTGGCTTCCTCGAAAGACATACTTCGTTGGACGTGCTCCTCTGTCAGCAGATCAACATGAAGGCGCAGCTCTTCATTTATTTCGCGCCTCGTCTGCTCGGGGTCTAAACGGTGAAATAAATCCTTCACGCTTCCGGTTGCCTTTCGTTTTGCGGAGCCTCAGGCAGTTTGCAGAATTCTGGTCACTGCCTCTGAGATGCGCCGCCAATTAGCCTGTTCGCCTGCAAGCTGTTTCCGTCCTGCTTTGGTCAATTTGTAAAACCTGGCTCGCCGGTTATTTTCTGAAACGCCCCATTCAGAAGCAACCCAGCCACGCTCTTCCATGCGATAGAGCGCCGGATACAGCGAGCCGTCTTCAACCCTGAGAACATCATCGACAGCTTCGTGTATCCGTTGGGCAATGCCGTATCCATGCATCGAACCACGCGAAAGCGTTTTGAGGATCAAAAGTTCCAGCGTGCCTTGCATCAGGTCAGTGCGCGTGTTGGCCATTTTCGGATCCCTCGATTGTCGAGGGGAACAAAGCCTAACGCGCTTCACCCAGACTGTCAAGGGGAAGCACGCCTGACCGTTAGACCAGCGCAAAAGCGTTTTTGTTCCCAGCTGTCGGCACGGAGGCCGTCGCCGCAACGAAGTCAGTACCGGGAGCGGTAGCGACCTGGTTGCCCGTGATCTGCGAGCGCGGTTTGCACCGAAGCCTACCCGGTCGCTACCGCTCCGGTACTGACCTCAAGATGCGAGCGGTGCGCTGAGGACGCGAAAAGTAGCATGTTCGCGAAGCTGAATCTATAATCACGGCCGCCTTGTTACGAAATCACCAACCCAAACAATTAAGGAAACTGCGGCAACTGCGCATCGCGACTGCGGTTGTGTTAGTGGCCTCCTTAGCCCATCCGCTTACGCGGATGGTACTGACCTCGGTGCATGCGCGATCGCAGTCCATTCAGACTCAGCAGCTTGATCTATTGATCCTGCACGGTCAGCTCGTCGATGGCTCGGGCAGGAAGCCACACAAAGCTGATGTGGGAATTCGCGGCGATCGAATCGTCTTTGTCGGTGACGCCCGGAACTCACGCCTCAAAGCCGTGCGCACCATCGATGCCGCCGGACTGGTTGTGGCTCCCGGCTTTATCGATCCACACGCGCACACACTGGCTGATCTTACCGGCGAAAAAACGAAGAGCAATCAGGCTTTTCTCTTGCAGGGAGTAACAACTGTGATCACCGGCAATGACGGCGGCAGTGTGCTCAACGTCGGCGAGTTGTTGGCGAAATGGGAGCAGCAGGGCGTGGGCACGAATGCCGCGTTGTTGGCTGGATTCGGGACTATCCGTGGGAAAGTGCTGGGCGCCACTGATGCCCAGCCAACCGCCGCGCAGCTCGAAGAGGAAAAGCAGTATGTGGCCCGTGCTATGGATGACGGAGCATTCGGCCTATCAACGGGCCTCTACTACGCGCCGCAGAGTTACTCGAAGACGGAGGAAGTGATCGAGCTGGCGAAGGTCGCGGCCGCGAAAGGCGGCGTCTACGACACACACATGCGTGATGAGGGTTCGTATTCAATCGGACTTCTCGGCGCGATCAAAGAAACTATTCGCATCGGTCGTGAGGCGCAGATTCCAGTTCACATCTCTCACATTAAAGCGCTCGGCCCAGAGGTTTGGGGACAGAGCAAGCCGGCTCTCGAGCTGATGAAGAAAGCTCACGCGGAAGGCGTCAACATTACGGCTTGCCAATATCCTTATGACGCATCGGGATCGAGTCTGACCGCGTCACTCGTGCCGCGCTGGGCCGAGGTCGGCGGCCGTAATCAGCTGGTGCAGCGAATTGACGATGCGCAAATCAACCAGCGCTTGCTGGCTGAGATGAGTGAGAACTTGAAACGGCGTGGGGGCGCTGAGTCTTTGCTGATAACCGATGCCACCGATCGAAAACTGATCGGCAAACGTCTCAGCGACATTGCTAAGGAAATGAATAAGACACCGGTGGAAGCCGCGCTCGACATCATCCGGAATGTTGGGGGCGCGGGCGTGGCCTCGTTCAACATGAACGAAAAAGACATTCGCCGCTTTATGAAGGATAAGCTGGTGATGACGTGCTCGGACGGCTCGACAGGGCACCCACGCAAGTTCGGCACCTATCCGAAAAAGCTTCATGAATATGTCTTTGTGAAAAAGATTATCTCTTTGGCGTTTGCCGTGCGCAACAGCAGCGCGTTCGTAGCCGAAACGTTTCGAATTCCGGAACGCGGTCTGGTTCGCGAAGGTTACTTCGCCGACGTAATTGTGTTTGATCCGAAGACGGTTGCCGACCGCTCAACCTATGAACAGCCTGAGTTGTTAGCTGTGGGAATGAACTTCGTCATCGTGAATGGAAAGATCGCCGTTGAGAATTCCACGTTCACTGGAGTATTGGCGGGCCACGCGTTGCGAAAGAAGCAAGGCCAGTAGCGGGGTTAGTTGGTGTGCGAGGATTTTTATGCCCCAAAGGGGCTATGTCCTCCAGCCCAGGGTTGCCGCTTCGGCTACCCTGGGAAGACGTAGCAGAGGATTCTCAACCGCAACGCGGTTGCGTAATTCTTATTAAGAAGGCCGCACGTAGGCGCAACCGCGTTGCGGTTGAAAAACAAAATCGGTCGCGTACCCAGGGTAGCCCAAAGCGGCAACCCTGGGCTGGAGGGCAGAGCCCCTTCGGGGCACCCTTGAGAACACATGGTAGTTCAGACTTTTGACGCTAAGGGAGGTTTGATGAAACTTCTATTTTTGTTGATCCTTTTGTTGGTGCTCGCGTCCCATCCCTTTGTGAGCCTCTCGCAATCCAACTCGCCGCAGTCGCCCGTTGAGATCAGCGGTGAGCCGCGGCATCACCCGAAATTTGAAAATGAATTCGTGCGGCTTTGGGACGTGACTGTACCTGCCGGCGATACGACCCTCTGGCATGCGCATCGCAACGATAATGTGGTGGTCAGCTTTGGCGACGTGAAGCTACGCATCGAAACTTTGGGGCGAGATCCGGTCGAAGGTCCATGGAAGTTCGGCGAGGTCAGGTTCAGCAAAGCGACTTACATTCATCGCGCGATGAATGTGGGGACGACGTCGTTTCATAACTTTACTGTTGAATTGCTGAAGCCGCCCGGCGGCGCCACCTTAAAAAAAGAACCGGGCCGTGAACCAGTTCTGGAAAACGAACGCGTGCGCGTGTTTCGAGTGGCTCTCGATCCAGGCCAGTCCGGGCCTATGCATACGCACACTGTTCCGATTCTGGCGATCGCACTTACGGCCGCCGAACTGGAAGTGACGACCGCAGGACGGGCCCAACCCGAACGCGTCAAAAGGCCCGAGGGCAACGTACTCTGGCGCTCAGAACCAGTCACCCATGCAATCAAGAACGTCGGTACGACGCGGTACGAAGGCGTCGACATCGAGTTCAAGTAGAGTTAGTGGCACAGACTTCAGTCTGTGATGGCTTGGCCCAAACAATGGTTCCCAGTACAGGCAGTCTCTGTGCGTAAAGAGAGTCACAGACTAAAGTCTGTGCCACTTTCTTTCGATCTCGACCATGTAGTAATTTATTCAGGCTTTTTACAAATCTCTCCCCGATCTTAAATACAGATAGGAGTTTGAATGATGAAAGCGAAAGCTGTTTTTGCTGCAATGTTATTGCTCGGTGTAGTGGCGATCGCAGGTGCAGTTCCGGACCAGCCTAATATGCAAGCCGCGCGCTCGAGCCTGCAGACCGCCAGGGCTGAGCTGCAAAAAGCAACGCCGGACAAGGGTGGTCATCGAGTTAATGCTATGGGCCTGGTTAACTCAGCCATCACGGAAGTGAATGCGGGGATCGCATTTGATCGCCGTCACAATCATGTCAGCACGCTAGCGGCTGAGAACGTGTTCGGGCCTGACCAGCCGCACATGCAGAACGCTCTGACTGCGCTGGAAAATGCTAAAGCCAGTCTCGAAAAAGCGACCACTGACAAAGGCGGCCATCGCAACAAGGCGCTGGATTACGTCAAAGACGCCATCAAAGAAGTGAAGAAGGGAATGGAAGCCGCACGGTAAGGCTGGAAAGAGCAGCGGTAAGAACTAAGCCCAAGGTGAGGCGGCCAATCAGAGCGACCTTCGTTACGGACGCTCTCTCGCCGCTCCGCGGCTCCCAAGTCTATTGAACCACTACCCAAGGCTCACAAAGCCTCGCCTTGGGCTTAGTTCTTACCGCTGCTTCGCAGCTCGTTACGCTTAGGAAACCGAGTTATTAGGCGCTGACTCTTAGCCCGAACCCTTAGCTCTTGGCCATAATCATGAAAGCGGTCATCTTCAAAACTCACGGTGGACCTGAAGTCCTGGAGTTCACCGACGTTCCCGATCCCAAGATCAATCCAAACGAAGTTTTGATTGAGGTGCGGGCCTGCGCCCTGAACCACCTGGATGTGTGGGTGCGAAACGGTCTGCCGGGAATCAAGATCCCACTGCCCCATGTCCTGGGGAATGACATCGCCGGCGTGGTCCGCGAAGTCGGCGAGTTAGTAACCTGGGTGAACGCCGGCGATGAAGTGATGATTCAACCCGGCGTCTCGTGCGGGCACTGTGCCGAATGTCTCGCGGGCCGGGACAACATGTGCGATGAGTACGACATCATCGGCTATCGCCGCCATGGTGGCGATGCTGAGCTGGTAGCGGTGCCGGGCGTAAACGTAATTCCGAAGCCAAAGAATTTGAGTTGGGCTGAGGCTGCGGCCCTGCCGCTGGTGACCCTGACTGCCTGGCACATGCTGGTGAAACGCGCCAACGTTCAGCCCGGTGAAGATGTTCTGGTTCACGCAGCCGGCAGTGGCGTCGGGTCTCTGGGAATCCAGATAGCGAAGTTGCACGGAGCGCGTGTGATTGCGACCGCCGGCTCAGAAAGTAAACTTGAGAAGGCGCACGAGCTGGGCGCCGACGAAACCATCAATTACTCGAGTGATGACTGGCCGAAGCAGGTGAAGCGATTAACCGGCGGACGCGGCGTCGACATTGTCTTTGAACATACGGGCGAGGCTACGTGGCCGGGATCGATTCTCTCTCTGAAAAAGGGTGGACGATTAGTTACGTGTGGTGCGACCAGCGGCTTTGACGCGCGCACTGATCTGCGCCACGTCTTCTATCGACACCTGACCATTCTCGGATCGATGATGGGCTCGAAAGCGGACTTGCTGGCGGCGATGAAATTTATTGAGTCAGGACAAATTCGCGCCGTCGTCGATCGGACGCTGCCTTTGGCCGAGGCGCGTAAGGCCCATGAATTGATGGAAGACCGCGCCCAGTTTGGCAAGCTGGTGTTGTCACAAGCCCAACCGTAAGGGAGGGCAAGTTGGATTGACTCAGAAGCTTGCGAAACAGAGTTGCCCTCCCTCACGGTCGGGCTTCCGAGACTCACTTTCCCGAATAATCCTCAATATTGAAACGCTTTTGCAGCGCCGCTAATGGCGGCCCTTCAAGTGGAAAATTCGATCCGGCGATGACCCGGTTCTGATCGGTCTTAACCCAATCAACTACCTTGGGAGCATTCGTATGCAGTGAGTCTGAATCTTCCTTGGTCAGTTCCTTCCCATCCTTGCGCGCGAAGATCCAGACATACTTGAAGTGCGCATCGCGAACATATTTCATGTCGCGTTCGAATTGGGTCGCCGGAGTAGATTCCGGCCGGTAGGTCGACGTGTCAGGTGTTTCGTCGTCCGAAGACGCACCGCGATGGCAGGCGGTGAATGCGATTGCGGCTGACGTCACGATAACGGTTACGACGATGAATCGTTTCAAGCTCTGCATAGATGCTCTCAAAATAATCGCTGTTCTGCGGTCGAAGAATTTCGCTCCGTCAGGAGCGAGATGTTTATAGAACCGGACTCTATGCAAAAGCAAGTAGCTCCTTCAGGAGCGTAACGCAAAGCCGCGATCGTTACGCTCCTAAAGGAGCTCAATGACTGACCAATCGGCAGATCTATAAACATGGCGCGCCTAACGGCGCTTGAGCACTTTACGGTGAATTATCGTTGTCCCCATCCCCCTTGTCGTCATCAGTCTTCTTGTCTTCACCGACTGGGTCGCCTTTTTGATCGCGGATATGCAGGACGCTGCAATCGGCATCTTCGTAGACGCGATCGAACCAACCGCTGCGCAGCGCGTTGTCGTAAAACGCGTCATGGTCGCTGGTGTTGTCGCTGAAGATCCAGCGCGCGCCGAACTTGTCGCGAATCAGCGGGCCGGGATCTTCCTCTCCGCCCGTGGTAATTCGATCATAAAGCTTCGAGAGTTCCGCATCCTTGTCCAGCAAATAAGTTGGATCGAGTCCGGTAACGTACACGTGCGTCGGATCGTAATAGAACAAGCGCGGAAAATCGTCCCAGTCCGTGTTGAAAATCCTTTCGCCCGCGGGCACATTCGCGCGCATCCACAGGCTGCCCTTGGCGTAATGGTCGCGGGGCTCGCTTTCGCGAATGTCCTTGGAAGTGCGATAGACGTTGGCAAACAGGGCGGCGCCCAGCAGCACCGCAAAGAAGCCGGCCTTGATCATGTCCCAGTTTTTCTGTTGCTTCTTTTCTTCCTTCGCGGTCGCCGTGTCCTGTCGATCGAAGAAGGGTTGCAGATCTTCCATCACGAATTCAGGTAACTGAGTAAAGACCGCTCGTCCGCGCCAAAAGTTCTCGAGCGTAAATGCCGCAAAGAGAATTGCGAAGGGCGGAAAATACTCGGCGAAACGCTTCCAGCGCGCTATCATCAGCAACAGCACCGTTGAGAGGATCAGAAAATACAGAGGCCTCTGCGCGCGCTTGCGATCACTGAAGTCAAAGCTGATATAGCCAACCAGCATTGCGGCCAGGGCCACGTAACAATTGACCACGAATTCGTGCGTGTCGTACGGATACCATTCCTGGCCGACTTTGGTCGCGAAGTTGCCGGCGACGATTTTCACGCGGGCGTGCTCGTAAAAAAGATAGAGGTTGTGCGGAAAGTAGGGATTGATAATCAATCCCAGCAGCGATCCGCCTACGACGAACGCCAGCGGACGCCATTCAAACCGTTCTTCGGTCCAGCCAATTACTGCAGTCCAGATGACGACCGCCACAATCAACAGCACAAACATGTCGTAGGTGAGCGCAAAGACAAACGCCAGCGGCAACAACTGCCAGTGCTTTTTCTCGAATAAGAAATAAGTGCCAAGGACCAGGAAGATGATCGCGAAGGGCGGCGCCTTCGTCATGTTCATGCGATACAAGAACGGCGCCGAACACGCCAGCAGGGCCAGCAGCCAGATCAGCCGGTAACGAATTTCGTATCGCACCACCAGCCAGAAGCAGGAAAAGACCGCCAGGCTGGCAAACAGAATTGCCGAAATCTTGGCCCCGGTTTGCATGTCGCGAAACCAGGTAAAGGGGATGAGAATGATGTGATAAAGAAGGTGATGGTCGACGTAAGCCTTCGGATTAAGCGTTGTTAGCGGTAACCACGGAAACGCCGGCGGAAAGTGTCCCGTCCGCATGTTGTCCCAAAGTAAACGGGCCCACCTGGTGTGATAGTAGCCATCGTAATCGCCGCAGCAGATTGCATCGGTCGAGTATTGGAGCCACCAAAAAATCAGCGCAATGGCGATCGCTCCTGCCAACAGATCGGCGGCGCGCACCGCGGCCTCTGATTTCATCCAGTCGGCGACGCTGGCTTTGGACTTGTTTTCTTCGACTTTCGCAGCTTCGTGAAGCTCTTCCATCTGCAATGAAGAATGCCGCAACGAATCCAACAAAGCAACAGGTTTTTATTCTGAAATCTCAGATCTGAGATCTGGACTTTGAAATTTGAAATCTGGAAGAGAATTCGACAGCCTCGAAAGTCAACGTCCGTTCGCCCTCAACGCCCGCGCCCGCTTATCAGCTTGCCCACGAGTTCCAGCAATTGTGATGGATTAATCGGCTTGGTGAGGTGTGCGTCAAACCCGGCGTTTAGTGAGCGGCCGCGATCGTCATATTCGGTATAACCGGTGACGGCAATCAAAGGAGTGGTCTGATAGTCGGTTAAGGCGCGCAAACTTTCAGCCAGTTGGTAGCCATTCATTTCAGGCATACCGATGTCGGAGATTATCAAATCGAAACATCGATCGCGGGCGAGTAGCAAAGCGTTGCCGGCAGAATTTGCCGTGGTCACTTCATAGCCCGCGTGCTTAAGGAACAGGGCAATCATCTCAGTGACGTCGGTGACATCGTCAACCACCAGGACGCGTTGCCTGGTCGCAGGCTCGCGATGAGTTTGGCTGGATATTTCTTTGGAAGAAGGCCCGGTTGAGGTTTTAGTCAAAGCTCCGTCAGCAGAAAGCGCATGGGAGCGACCCATCGCGCCTGGCCAGGAGGTTTGGAGGTCGGGCAAAAGAGTCTTGTTAGCAGTAAGCACGGTCCCTTTGCGGCTCAGCTTTTTCCAATCCGCGTTATTCAGGCAGAAAAGACGAACGCTAATTCAACCTTTGGTCAATGACGACTTCGCGTTCCCGAGCGATTAACGATGCCTGTGGGGGGAATAATCTATCCCAAATGCCGGATGCTGTCTATAGGCGTGTTGGACGAGCGCGTTGAAGGGAACGGCTCGAAATGTGGAAGGCGACAGTGCATCGGGGAGAACCCAAAATACACATACTTGACTCATCAACCAGAGCCATTGCAACCTTCCGAAGTTCGACCGAAGCCCGCGCGGAGTCAGGCATGTCGTCACTTTTAGAAGGCCGGTAGATTCATGTCGACGATCCGCGCCGGCTTTTCGGAGCGAACGCGACTCTTGAGGCAAAGCCCCAAACGGAAATTCTGAATTGCTTCCCAGCCCGCGTGATATTCTCTGCGCGTGCGCGAGCTCTCTAATCGTCAGTTTCGTTTAATAGGATTGCTGCCGCTGGCTTTTTTCATGGCCCAGACCGTTCACTATTGGCAATATGGCGGCCTGGGAAATTTGGTGTGGATGTGCAACATCGGAAATGTGTTGCTGGCGATCGGGCTATTTTTGAATCATCGTGAACTAATTCGCGCGGCTGCGATTTGGACGATTCCGGGTCTGGGAATCTGGTTCTGGTATGTGTGGCTCAGCGGTAGTACGGGGTTTTCTTCCACCCTCGCTCACGTCGGAGGCTTGATCGTCGCCATCTTTGTGATCCGCCGGGTAAGAATGGATCGCATCGCCTGGCTGTACGCCTTTGTCTGGTATCTCTTCATGCAGGTAGTTTCGCGCCTGGTGACCGCGCGGGAGCTGAACGTGAATGTGGCACACTTTATCCAGCCGGGGTGGGAGAAGGCGTTCAGCAGCTTTTGGAAATTCTGGGTGGTGATGACGGCCGCGGTCGCTATCGCGCTGTGGTTGATCGGTCTGGGGTTCTCATTGATCTGGCCGCAGTGTCAGAACCGGGAGCGGTAGCGACCGGATCAATAAACCAAGTCTGCTTATTGAAGTCTCTTACCGTGGCCCCTTACGAACCGCGTGATCCGGTCGCTATCGCTCCCGGTTCTGACACTCATCGCCTGAGCACTGCGGCTTGCGGGCTCAAAGTCAAAAGGTGCCAGCGTGAAAATGTCTTGATGAGTTCGCTGCGCAGGGTTACGTAGGCAGTTTCGACGTAGAGCTTTTCGGGCGCCGGCCACTCCAGTCGGACCACTGGATTGAATGAAACCGGCAATCCTGCTGAGGTGGGCGCGACGTTTGAGTTATTCGCCTGCTCTGGCTTCTTGCCGGCTGATTTTTCATCAAACGAAGCTGAAGCGGTGAGCAACTGTTCCCGCAAAGCAATGCGGGCCTGCGTCGGCGCCTTCTTTGCCGCGTCGTAGATTCCAATACTTACTTCAAACGCCGTGGCGACTTTTGACGAGTCGGGCGACCAGACAGGCGGCACTTCGGCGAGTTGATCGTCGAGAAGTCTTTCTTCACCATTCAACCAAATCAAACGCGGTCGCCCTGCGGGAGTTTTGAATTCATTTTCTCGCTGACCCCACTCGTTCTCTTTACAGGCCAGTGCCACCAGCGCGCTACTGTCAGGCGCCCAGGACAAACCAAAATAGATCAAGCCGTCGCGCGTCGTTAACGGCCGCAGGTCGTAGCCGTCGCGATTGCAAACATAAACCTGTTCGGTGCCGAAGACCTGTAGCGGTGCGAACGCCGGCGCAATTGTCGGCATCGGAGTCGGCGAAGCCGATGGCAGCAGAGGTTCTGGCTGAGCCTCGAACGGAGTCGGGCTCGCTTCAGGTCGCGCATTTCGGCGACCGACGAAGGCTATGTAATTGCTGTCACTGGTCCACACCACGGAATCCTGAAAGACAACTGCCAGGTTCGGCGGCGTGATGTTGCGAATAAAGTTTCCATCCGACGAATACAGATCGATACGAAAGGTCGTCGTGTTCGAATCATCCGCGGCGCCGTAGAGAGCCAGTGCGCGTTGACCATCGGGCGATGCCACAGTGCGGAGCAGCGCTTCGTCCTTTCGCCGCGCGTCAAAATCATCCTGAATGGCTGGAATTGATTTGCTCTCTTCACTCGGCAAACCGCTGGGCGGATCGACATCAGGGCTGAACTTGAAGGCCAGCTTGCCGGCAGGCACATCGCGCAGCTGTCTCGGTCGCAAGCCCTGCGGATCGGTTTCCCGCCGGCAGGAAGAGCAGGAGGCAACGAGCAGCAACGTGGCCGTGCTGATAAAGGCAAAGCCGCGCCAGCGATTGGGCCGCCGAGTTGGGCTGGTTAGTGCCCTGATTTCAGTTTTTCTCTGCGTGGTCTCTGCGAACTCGGCGTCTCTGCGGTGAGTAGTACGTTCGAATACATTCACCGCGAAGACGCAGAGCGCGCCGAGGTGGCGCAGAGAATTGAAACCAGGGCCGCACTCGCGGCTGAGACTTCGGTTGTGAGTTTTGGATCTGCGAAGGGCGACCAGCATTCAGTTGAATCTTAGGAACGGGCTGCTAACGATGTCAAAGTCGGTACGCACGCCGGTGGCGTGCTGCAAAGAAACTCGCCCGCGGTGCTCCTGTCTGAGTCTGCATAGCACGCCGGAGGCGTGCGTACCGGTTGACTTGCGCCCATTGTGTCCGCGACCACTTCACCGGCAATTGTCACGTCGAGCGCCAGCAACGCGCGAATCGTGTTTCGCGGAGACAGGTGATCTTCATCTGAGGCATCGTCGTCGACACAGTTGTGTTCGAAGGCGCGGGCCAGACGGCGCGGCAGCGGTTCCCAGCTCGGCGTCTGACTTATGAATTGGCGCGCGGCCATCACCCCGATCAGATCGCAGGCTAACTCTTCGGCGCGCTGGCCCTGAATTCGCAATCCAGTCCGGAGTGCGGCCCGTCGCCCGATTGCCCGAAACAAGGGCCGAAGAGAATCAGGCTGGCCGCTGGCGATATGAGTCAGCTCGTGAGCGAGCACGCTAATCATCGCTTCATCCGAGCGCAGGCCCGCCAGAAAGATTGTGCCGAATTCGATCGTTCGCGGTTCACGCAAAACCACCGAGGCGTTATCACGCGCATCGACGTCGGGCTTAATCCTTCTGACCGCCTCGACGCGCTGGGTCGCTGCGGAGATCCGGGACCGCGCGATGGCTGTGCCGTACAAGTCATAGTCCTTCGCCAGTTTAACGATCGCATTCGATACGAGCGTCCGCGTCGTCGGCAAAAGGCTCTCGGCGCGCCGCGCCCCGGCGACCGCCTCAGGATTGTTCACCGGCAGTGACGGGCGAGCTTGCATCTCATCAATCGGGGTACTGCCTAGCGGATCACGTATGCGTTCAGCGCAGGTTGTACCAATCGCCCTTTCAACCAGACGACGGTCTGCCGCGGTAAAACTGTCTCTGGCAACCGTTGAATGAGCGCCAGGTTGTTGCCGCGTTTGGGCTCGGGACGATGGGATGAATTGAATTCCAGCAGACCCGGCAAAAACCACCAGGACCATTACCGAGACGCGGAGAGCCGGAGACACGGAGACGCGGAGAATTCGCCGCGTCACCGTGTCCCACCCTCTCCGTGTCCTTCTGCTGTTCATCTATTGCGCCAAACCGGTTTTCGCTTTTCCATGAAAGCGCGCACGCCTTCCTGTGCGTCTTCGGTTTTCATTAGCTCGTTCAGATAAAAATTTTCCAACTTTTCGAGCGCTGAGTCCAAATCACCCCCGCCGGCGCCCAATTCCAGGGCAGCGTGCGTCATGCTAAGCGACGAAGAAGAGTTTTCCCGAAGCTTCGCCAGAACGCTGTTGGTTTTGGGTTCGAGTTCGCTGCTGGGGACTACGTAGTTGACCAGTCCCAGGCGCAAGGCTTCGTTCGCATCGATCATCTCGCCCAGCAGGATCATCTCACGCGCCTTCTTTTCACCAACGATGCGCGCCAGCAGGATCGCCGCCACCGGCGGAAATACTCCCAACTTGATCTCCGGCTGGCCAAAGCGGGCCCGGTCACTCGCAATTACGATATCGCAACCGGCAACCAGTTCGCAGCCGCCACCCAGGGCCGGACCGTCCACTACTGCAATCGCGGGTTTGGAAATCTGCGTCAGCAAACGAAAAATGTTGTGAAAGGAATCAAGCATCTGGAAGACGGTTTCCGGAAGATGCTCTTCGACCGCGACTCCGGCACTGAACGCTCTGGTGCCGGCCGCGGCATCAAAGACGATGGCCACCACGTCGCGATGCGCGCATTGATCAATCGCCGCGCTAACTTCGCGCATCATGGCGATGTTGAAGACGTTCAATGGCGGGCGCGCAAAAGTAATACGCGCGACGCGATCCTCGATTTGAAATTTGATGTGCTTCGGCTCGCTCATTGAGTCGTCGAGATTCTACTTTCGTCCGGCTCGGTGACCACCGGCATGTTCAGATATTTCGCGAAAAACTTTACATATCGGCGGACGCGGTCCATCTGATGTCGCGGTTCGGTGAAGCCATGGTTCTCGCGCGGATAAACCACGAACTCGACCGGCACCTTCATTTCTTTCAGGGCCATGTAAAACTCCTGCGCCTGGGCCAGCGGCACGCGCGTGTCCACCTGTCCATGCATGATCATCGTCGGAGTCTTTACATTCTTCACGTACTTCATCGGTGAACGGTCCCAGTAAAGATCGGTCGCATCCCAGGGCGACTTGTCTGAATAGAACCAGCGCAGGTATCTCTGGATGTCATTCTGCGAATACATCGAATAAATATTCGTCAGGCCCGCGCCGGGAGAGACGGCTTTGAAGCGATCCGTTTGCGTCAGGATCCAGAACGTCATGTAGCCGCCATAGGACCAGCCGAACGCTCCAAGTCGATCCGGATCGGCAATGCCTTTGGCGATCATGTTATCCACGCCGGTCATGCAGTCTTCGTAATCGCCCTTGCCCCAGGTGTTCTTATTGGCCTGCGCAAAGGTCAGACCCTTGCCGGTCGAGCCGCGGAAATTCGGCTGCAATACCGCGAAGCCATTCGCGGCCAGGACCTGCACGGTTCCGCTAAAGGTATTCAGCGAAGCTCCGGTCGGACCGCCGTGTGGATTCAGGAGGAACGGCACTTTTGATCCGGCTGTGTAACCTACCGGCCTGGTCAAAACGCCTTCGATTTCCATGCCGTCCTTGCTCTTCCATTTCACAATTTCGGATTCGGCCACCGAGTAATCTGCCAGCCACGCATTTTGATCCGTGAGGGCCCTGGGCGATCGGTAATCGGGGGTCGTGACATAGAGTTCGGTAGGACGTTGAGACGAAGAAGTGGTTCCGACGATCGTCTTCCCATCGCGACTGATTTCAGTGATGCTGGTCGAGCCGCCTCGCCGGGTAAGTTGCTTGACCGCGCCGGTAGCCACATCAGCGGCATAAACCTCATTCGCTTCGAGCACATTCGCGCTGAAGTAGATGGTCCTGCTGTCGCGCGACCAGACCGGCGTCCCCACGTTCAAGTCAAAGGTTGCGGAAACCTGTTTGGCAGTCCCACCGCTTGCCGGCAGGAGATAAAGATAAGACGTCGCGACTCCCATCGCCGGACCGCCCGTAAAGGCGATCCATTCGCCGTTCGGAGACCAGCGCGCAGTGTCGCTCGCTCCGTCTTCGCCCACAATTTTCTTCTTCTCACCGGTGGCGACGGTCAACATCCAAAGGTCACTCAAATCGCCATCGTCCGCTTTTGGTGTGGGCCGCGTAGTGTAGGTAATGCGGGTCCCGTCGGGTGACCATTGCGGATCGCTGACCGTGAAGTCGCCCTCGGTCATGCGCTTCTCTGATTTCTTCTCGATATCAAACAGCCAAAGGTGAGTCATCCGGATGTCGCGATCGATGACCAGGGTGTCGTCTTTGACTTTCTTGCGATCCTCTTCGTCCTTGGATGGTTGATCGGATGCGGTCAGCACCAGACGCTTGCCATCCGGCGAAAAGCGAAAGCCGCTCACTCCCCCTTTGTGGGAGGTCACCACCCAGGCCTCGCCGCCATCAGCCATCATCATCCAGACCTGCCGCTCGCCGTCCTTTTCGCGATCGCTGAGAAACGCGATCATGTTTCCGTCAGGCGACCATTCGGGCGCGCTGGAATTCTTCTCGCCGCGCGTGTACTGGCGCGCTTTGCCACCGCCGGCCGGCACCACCCAAACCTGAGTTACCCCTTTCCATTCTTTGTCCTTCTCCATTCTGGTTTCGCCGACGGTGTACACGACGCGCGCGCCATCGGGAGAAATGCGTGGCGCGCCAACTCCGTTGATCTTCAGGAGATCGGTGGCGGTGAGAAGTTTCTTGCCGCTGGCCGCGCGCGGTTCATGCGAAATGTTCCTGGCCAGTTTGTTGTCGTCTGCCGGAGCCGTTTGCGCTTGCACGAAGGTCGTGGACACAAGGCTCAAACACATCATCAGGACGAGAGCGAAACGTTTGGGGTTCATGGTATTTCTCCTATGGCGCGAGTCTATGATTAGTGTCAGAAGCCCGACCGTAAGCGGGGGCAACTCTGCGGCACGTCACAAGCTGGTGGGGCGAGCCGAGAACTAAACGCGTTTAAGCTCCGGAGGAGCAGAATGTTTATAGCTCCAGCGATTACGGTGGTCATAAGCTCCGGAGGAGCGAAATAAGGCGCTGCGAACATTGCGCTCCTCCGGAGCTTTGAACCCTAAACCGTCACGATAACTATAAACATCTGGTCCCTACGGGACTAATGTGGCAACGAAACTTGCTCAAACGAAACAGGGCTTTACGCACACCAAGTAGGTTGCGATTACGAAAGTTGCCCTTGCTGACGCGCGGGCTTCTGACACGCTACTCTTTCCAATGCACGGTGGCAAAGGATTCCGGGTCAAAAAGTTTGCTGTCCAGCGTCATGTTGGCTTTCATCTCGGAATATTCTTCAGTGGTGACGATCTTGCCGTCGACCAGGAAGATTACTTCCGGCGACATCCATCCGCCGCCCAGCTTCTGATACTTATTGAATTGGGTCTCCTGCGTTTGCGCGCCGTCGCGCCCGACGGGACGCAGCATGCGCACAAAGTAAAGGTTCTTCTGATCGATCCAGAATTGGGGCGAGTGTAAATCGCCGGCCTTCGCGCCGACCACATAGACGGGCCGGTCTTGCCAGGTGTCCTCGCGAAAGATCGTCAGATCAAACTTCAGTCCCTTGAGCTTCTCCAGGACGTCCGCCTGCGGCAAACGATACATATCAAACCCGAGAATCATCAAGGGATGCACGTACGGCCGGTTGTTCTCAACCTTGCCATCCTTGAAGACATAGATCTGATTGTTGGTGAAAAGAATTCCGTTGCCGTCCTTGACGGGAGTGAAATCTATACGCAACGAGCCGGGCACGGAAAGCGCTTCATACCAAATCTCGACTTTCTTGTTGCCGTCCTTGTCGATGTTGGTCGTCTTCTGGACAAAGGTCGCGGTCTTATACCAGGAGTTGGCGTACTTTGTTTGTAGCGCCTGGATAAGTTCTTCGGTGGTGTTGATTTTTTTGGCGAGCGCCGCGGGTGCAAATGACAAAGTGATTAATAGCAGAACAATCAAACGCATATTCATCTCTCGATTTCCTGGTGATGCAGTTTAGAGTTCAAGGGGCTTTGCCCGAAAAGTCGACAACGGATCGAAATTGTGAATGCTGGGAACGCGGACGTCCCCGTCCGCACCGTTTGCTGTATTACACGTGGTCTAACCGAAGAGTTCGCGCTTCGCGCTCATTGCGGACGAGGACGTCCGCGCTCCCAGCTAGTGCGAATCGACTTTTCGGGCAAAGCCAGTTCAAGGTTTAGCCTGCGTCCCAAAGACGGCAGCCTAAAGGCTGAACTGTGAACTTCGGCTTCAAACTGCACCACTACCTGATTCCTTAGGTGCTTCTCCTTCGGCAGGTCAATCCTAGCATCCTCGTTTTCTTACGTCGAAGCATTAAATTCCAGCAGCCCGCCCTTGTTCTTCTGCTTCCTTGCGCGCCAGGCCCGCCCGTCCATCGTAATCGCGAAACGCCGGCAGTATCAGAGCCAAAAGCGCCGTTCCCACAACGCAAAGTACGCCGCCCGAAACAACCGAGGTGCGAATGCTCAACAGGCTGGCGACGATGCCGGCCTCGGCGTTACCCAGCAGGGGGCCGGTGGTGTAGCTGACGATCTCGATCCCGGCGAGCCGGCCGCGCAAATGATCCGGAATTGTTTGATTCCAGATAGTCATGCGAAAGAGACCGCTGAGCATGTCGGCGCCTCCCGCCACTGCCAGACAGAACAGCGCCAGCCACAAACTGCGGGCGAATCCGAAGCCGATGATCGCCAATCCCCAGACGCCGGCCGCCAACGCCACCGCCAGTCCGTGGCGATGCACTTTCACGGACCAGCCTGAAGTCAGCGAAGCCAGGAATGCCCCGACCGCGGGACTGGCATAGAGCAAGCCGACAGAGGCGCCGCCATAACTTTCCGCGATTGCCGGGAACAAAGCCATCGGCATGCCGAAGAACATTGCGTTCAAATCGATCAGGTATGTTCCCAGCAATTCCTGCCGGCTGCGTGCATAACGCAATCCTTCGATCACCGAACGGAAACTCGGCCGATCGGCATCGGGCGGCGGTGGCACCGACTGCATTAACGAGAGCGCGCAGACGGAAATGAGAAAGCTCACCAGGTCGACTGAATAAGCCAACGCGGGCCCAACGGAAACAACCAGAATCCCGCCGAGTGCCGGACCGCCAATCATGGCGATGCTAGCGCGCAAACCCTGAAGCGCGGCGACGGCCGGCATCTGTTCAGCGCGCACCAGTCGCGGCACCAGAGAGTCAAGCGCTGGTCGCTGCAATCCATTGAGAGCCGCAAATAACGCGGCGGCGACAAACAGGATCCACACCTGCGGGCGCGCCAGCAGCGAGTTGACGATCAAGATCACGCAACCAAACGCCAGCGCCATTTCCGTCAGCCGCACCATGCGCCGGCGATCGATGTAGTCCGCCAGCGCTCCGCCGATAAAGGCCATCGAAAAAATTGCAATGAACTCCACTACCCCGAGCATGCCGACAGCGAATGAGGACTTGGTAAGCTGAAACAACTGCCACGGCAGCGCCACGAAACTCATCATCGTGCCGAAGAAAGAAACTGATTGAGCGATAAAGAGCAGGCGATATTCGCGCGAATCTCGTAAGGGAGTGAGATCGATCGCGAATACTTTCCAGGATGTTTTCGCTGGTTCCGTGGTTGCGGATTGTTCAACTCTGACAGCTGGATCCGGGGTCAGGTGCGGCGCCGCCGATGTCGGTTGTTCAGGCACGGTCTGGTTTCATGACTGAGTTTCGTTCAGCAGCCTACGTGGATTAATAACGGTTATTTCGGAAAAGCGTTTGAAGTCGCGATCGTTGAAGGTGAGAAGATGCGTCAAACCGTGAGCGCTCATTGCCGCCACGATTCGCGCGTCATGAGCCTGCTTCCCGATCACTTGGTAGAAGGCGACGATTCGTTCCCATTCGGAAAAGATTTTGTGATTATCGGCAACCACAACAAACATGGCCTTGAGCGCGCCGACTTGGGATTCAGCCTGCGACGGGCTAAGGCCGGGCCCGTTATCCGCACGGGACCGCGTAGCAACTGCCCAGAATTCAATCAGGTTTTGTGGGAAAATGGACAGCGACTCGCCGCTTAGTCGGAGGTGTTCGATCGCGCTTTCAGCCGCGGATTGCGCAGGGTCGCCGACATCGGTTGTCCTCAGCAACACGTTTGTATCGACTGCCCAACTCACAACTGAGCATCTTCTCTCTCGCGGTAAATGCTCTCGCGACTGATTGCCTCATCCGACAACACTGGATGCGGCGGAAAATGGTTAACCCAATTCTTGAAAGCCTTCACCCATTCTTCAGGAGTAGCGGTTTCGTAGAATGGTCTTTCACCATTGACGGTAAGATCAGAATCAGCGGTCGCCGGTTTGGCAGCAATCACCCTCTCCAACGCACGATTCACGAACTCTTCAGTCGTCAAGCCTTCGGCCTTAGCTCGTGCGGTTAGCTCTTCCTCAAGATCGGGTTTTAGAGTAAAGGTCATTGTTTGCGCCCAACTCACAACTGAGCATTTTCTCTTTCGCGATAAATGCTTTCGCGACTGATCGCTTCATCTGATAGTGGTGGGTGAGCATGCCTCTCGGTGTTAACCCATTCAAGGAATGCTTTTTTCCATTCTTCCGGAGAAGCCGTCAACGCGAAACTAGTCTCGCCACTTGTTGCGTCTTTTTCCATGACATTGAGGATATGGTTCTCGACTGACAAGCCGCGCGCCTTTGCTTCCGCAACGATTCTTTCTTCAACTTCCGGCTTGAGATCGAGTGTGACGGTCATGACGGGATGATTTTAACATCACGTGTGCGAGGCTGTCGCCTCGGAGTGCGGAAGAAACGGGGGCTACCTTTTTCTTACTTCTCGAACCGGATTCGCCGGAGTATTGTCTTAACAGGAGCAACAGTAAGAATGAAGCTTGATTTACCTTTGAACAGTCAATTCGCGGCCATCACGATTGATCCCATTTCGATTTCTCAGAAGCTGCCCGAGTTAACCGACTTGGGCAAAGGCCGTTATCTCGTCATTAACCCGGCCTTTGAAATCGAGCCGTTTTGGCTGGCCCAGTTAGGAGAAATCAAGAGCAAGAGGATTTCTGAAAGCACACTACTCTTATTCGTCGTGGTTGCATCTGATCGCTCAGACGGCTCAATGGATAGGGATCTGATCCGCACGGTTAGAAGCGTTCTCTATTCTCTGTTTCTACAGGGCATCTATTTCTCAGATGGCGGCACGTTACTGTGTGGTGGAAAGACTAGCCGATCAGTCACAATTAGATCTGTTCAGGACTTGGATCCGTATTTTCGTCCTCGTGAAAGCATGACCGAGCTTTTGGATAACGCTGTTGTGAATAGCATCCCGACCCTCGCCGACGGATTGGAATCAATCTATCTAGCGAAGGATGATTACCGTCGCCTCAAACGAGGGTTCCATTCTTATCTCGACGGAATGAAAGCTCGTCACGAGGAATCACGGATGCGTCATTTCGTTAGAAGTATTGAGGCCTTCATACGGCCTGACATTGGTAAAACGAGGAAACACTTTGTGTATCGTGGTCAACTATTTGTTGGATGCTCGTCTGATATGTCCGATCTGCTCGGCTCTTTGTATGGACTTCGCAGCTGTGCTGAACACATGAATGACATTCACGACTTTTATAGTGGACTTTCAGATAGAGAAATCGACAAAAGAACTGCGATGGGTTCGTTTCAGTCTGAGGTGATTGCGAACTACATGTACCGACGAGTTTGCGAAACGCGGAATCTGCTGAAGTCCTTCATTTCGGATTCATCAATTCAATCCTTCTGGGCGCTGACCGCGGATGAGCAAAAAAAACTGTGGGGAACTCCTATCGATGTTTCAAAGTCCGTTAAGGAACGCTTCAATCAGTACTTGTAAGATTGGCGGAATATCACCTCGATAGAAAACATCTCACAGCATTGGAATCTTCACACCCTTCGCGCGCGCCGTCTCAATCGCTTCTTCATAGCCAGCATCGGCGTGTCGCGCCACCCCTAAACCTGGATCATTCGTGAGCACGCGATTCAGACGCTTCGCGGCCTCGTCAGTGCCATCAGCGACTGAAACCTGACCAGCATGAAGCGAGTAACCAATACCGACGCCGCCGCCATGATGAAAAGAAACCCAACTGGCGCCGCTCGCCGTGTTCAGTAAGGCGTTGAGAATTGGCCAGTCCGCTATCGCGTCTGAGCCATCTTTCATTGCTTCCGTTTCGCGAAAAGGCGATGCCACTGAACCGGTGTCGAGATGATCGCGGCCGATCGCAATCGGCGCTTTCAAGTCGCCGCGCTTCACCAGCTCATTAATCGCTTCGCCCATCTGAGCGCGTTCGCCGTAGCCGAGCCAGCAGATGCGTGAAGGCAGCCCCTGAAACTGAACGCGTCCGCGCGAAAGCCGGAGCCAGCGATTCAGAGTTTTATCGTCAGGAAAAAGTTCGAGTGCGAGATCGTCGGTCTTGCGAATATCTTCGGCTTCGCCGGAAAGCGCGACCCAGCGGAAAGGACCTTTGCCTTCGCAGAAGAGCGGTCGAATGTATTCGGGAACGAACCCGGGAATTTCGAAAGCGTCCTTACAGCCCGCGTCGAGGGCCATCTTGCGAATGTTGTTGCCGTAATCGAAGGCAATGGCGCCATTTCGTTTCAACGCCAGCATCGCCTCGACGTGCCGGGCCATCGATTCCATCGAACGCTTCACATAACCATCCGGGTCGATCCGGCGCAGTTCGATCGCTCCTTCAACCGACAGCCCGGTGGGCACATAGCCGTTCAGAGGATCGTGCGCGCTGGTCTGATCGGTGACCGCGTCGACCTTTACTCCACGTCGCACAATCTCGGGAAGTAGTTCGGCGCAGTTGCCCACGAGGCCAACTGAGACCGCGCGTTTCTGTTCGCGCGCGTCTTCGCAAATGTCGAGCGCTTCATCCAGTGTCTGCGCCATGCGATCGCAGTAGCCGGTGCGCACGCGCCGCTCGATTCTGTCAGAATCAACTTCAATCCCAAGAAAGACCGCGCCATTCAACGTCGCGGCCAAAGGCTGAGCGCCACCCATTCCGCCCAATCCACCCGACAGCAAAAGCCGGCCCGCGAGGTCGCCGCCAAAATGTCGATCGGCCATCGAAGCGAACGTTTCAAACGTACCCTGCACAATCCCCTGCGTGCCGATGTAGATCCAACTGCCGGCAGTCATCTGGCCGTACATCATCAGGCCTTTACGCTCGAGTTCGTGAAAGTGGTCCCAGTTGGCCCACGCGCCCACCAGATTCGAGTTGGCGATCAAAACTCGTGGCGCGTGCTCATGCGTACGAAAGACACCGACCGGTTTGCCTGATTGAATCAACAACGTCTCGTCGTTTTCGAGTTGTTGAAGCGATCGCACGATCGCGTCGAATGCTGCCCAGTTGCGTGCCGCTTTGCCGGCCCCGCCATAGACGATCAATTCGTCCGGTTTTTCCGCGACTTCGGGGTCGAGATTATTCATCAAGCAGCGGAGCGCTGCTTCCTGGTGCCAGCCTTTGCAATTGAGTGTGGCGCCGCGCGGCGCGCGAATAGTTCTTGCAGACATTTGGCGCACATCTTACCGCAGCGTCCGAACAAAGGGCGAAGTCATCCGCAGATTACGCAGATTCAGCACCGGGTGGGGATCACCGATTCCTGACTGAGCTTTGTTCCATCTGTGTAATCTGCGGATGACTTCGCCGGTCTCCCATCGTTGTTTGTTGTGCCCGAGAGCCCTAGAATGTCCGTCAAAGGTGAGGTCGGAATTATGAAGTCATTGCGCTCGTCAGTAAACATGAAGAGGTCTCTGGCAATTATCGCGCTGCTGCTCGCAGCGTCACTGTTTTGCCAGCCGGCCTTTTTGCTCGTCGCAGCTCAACGTAAGAAGGAGCCACGCTTACCCTCCGCGAGCATGACCGACGATCAGAAGATCGCGCAGGTTTTGTCTCGGCTGACGTTTGGCGCGCGGCCCGGCGATTTTGAAAGAGTTAAGCAGATGGGCGTGGCCGCCTTTATCGATCAACAGCTTGGTCCTGACTTGCTCGATAACACCTTGTTGCTCGCCAGGCTGAAGAGATTGCCGACATTGAACATGGCCACGCCGGTCATCATCGAGCAATACACACCACCTAAACCCGTCGCCTCTCCTTCGCCGGCTCCGGCAAAGAGTCCTGATGCGATAATCGCAACTCCTCCCAAATCTATTGCTGAGAATTCATTGAATCAGGTTCCCCCACTATCCGCCAATGCGAGCATGACGGCGATGTCGGGCGAAATGCAGATGAGTGAGAAAAAAGATGCAAGCGGGACGCTTGCGCTCCAGTCACCCAAGCCGACCCCGCCGCCGAAGAACCCGCAGATGGTTGTGACTGAGCTGCAACGCGCGAAGCTGCTGCGCGCCGTTTACAGCGAGCAACAACTGTTCGAAGTGATGGTCGATTTTTGGGAGAACCACTTCAGCATCTTTGCCAACAAAGATGACGATCGATATCTGTTGACCGCCTTCGATCGGGAAACGATTCGTCCTTTCGCCATGGGCCGTTTCCGGGATCTGCTCGGCGCCACGGCGCATTCGCCGGCGATGCTTTTTTACCTCGACAACTGGCGATCGAGCGTGCCGCGTCCTTATCCCGCCAGAGCAGACAAGCCGGCCGGTGTCGATGGTGGTTTTAATGAAAACTACGCGCGCGAATTGTTGGAGCTGCACACGCTCGGCGTTGACGGTGGTTATACCCAGAAGGATGTGCAGGAGGTGGCCCGTTGTCTCTCGGGTTGGACCATTCAAAAACCAAACGAGCAGGGATTGTTTCTCTATCGGCCCGGTTTGCACGACGATGGCGAGAAGGTTGTGCTGGGCCGAAAGATTCTTCCCGGTGGCGGGATCGCGGACGGCGAGCGGGTGCTGGACATTCTCGCGACACACCCGTCCACGGCCCGATTCATCGCGACCAAGCTTGCGCGCCGGTTCATCAGCGACGATCCGCCGCCGTCGGTAATCGAGCGGGCCGCCGCTGTTTTCCTGAAAACGGATGGATCGATTCGCGAGACCCTCCGCGCGATTGTTACTTCTCCCGAGTTCTTTTCGACCACGGCCTATCGGGCCAAGGTTCGGACACCGCTTGAGTACGTGGCTGCGGCCATGCGGGCACTGAACGCTGAAACCGATGGTGACCGGCCGGTCCTTGATGCGATTGCCCGTATGGGCCAGCCGTTGTTTGGCCGGATTACTCCTGATGGTTATCCGGACCGGGCCGACATCTGGCTTTCCAGTGGGACAATGGTGGCCCGATTCAACTTCGCGAGCGCCCTGGCCGCGAATCGTTTGAAAGGAACAAAGGTGAACATCGACGCGCTGTTGACAGGCGTCGATCAGGCAGACCGCAATGCGGTGGCCGAGCGAATTACGCGTTTGACTGCGCAGGGTGATATCTCTGACCTAACGCGAAGAGCGCTGGCTAAAGTCCAGCAGACTGATCCTCCGGCAGCTCCGGCCGCGCCCACTGCGAGCCTCCCGGTTGGTTACGACCCTAAAGCAAACGTGCCGGCTGGTCCGCCACCCAGTTACGTCTCTGAATTGATCACGTTGCTGGTGGGCTCGCCGGAATTTCAGAAGCGGTAGCTTTGACGGGCGACGTTGTCTCAACCAGTTCCTCATTCTCATTCACACCGAGCTTCAGCCGGTTGTCAGCTCGCCGAGAGATCCACGAAACCATTTCAACGGCAATCACCTACTTGGGTCAGCTTCATGGGTCAGTACGGAGAGTCCTATGAGCATGCGGTAGTGTCAGACCGGTTAGCGGTAAAGATCTTGTTGCAATCCGCGGAGCGGATGTCAGCATAAAGCCTGGGGCGTGAGCCCCAGGTTTAAGCACCAGAGTGTCAATCGAGCCCGCGAAGCGGGCGATAGCCGTTGCGCTTAGCATCAATTTAGGTGACGCGGCTGCCGCCTGCTTCGCAGGCTTTGATCTGCTGTTCCTGATGCGATCCTGGGGCTCACGCCCCAGGCTTTATGCTGACATCCGCTCCGCGGACTCTCAGAATTTTAGATTCAGGTGAACTGTAACGGTGTAACGGTGTGAATGAGATGTGCGTTTGCGTTTTGGAACAACGCCACCCAACCTGATCAGGTAAGCCACTTCACATATGCTAACTTCTGACTCGCATCTGCAACGCTATTCGTTGGTGAAGCCAGCCGTGTCGGCACTGACCATCTGCTTGTTAATGCTGGCGGGTCGATCGTATGTACCCGCCAATCGAGAGCAGCCGGTTACCGTAACCGTAGACACAAACACTCTCGCGAATCGTTTCATCCCTTCCCAGGCCCTCGGCGCGGGAGTCGATGGACACGAATTAGGGGAAACGGTGCGCCAACTTTCGCCGGCGAACATCGCGGCCATGCGTTCGGCGGGATTGCGCCCACTGACCTATCGCCTACGCACGGAACTGGCGGGCGAAGCCTGGCATTGGAATCCGAAAGGGACCTGGAGCGCCGCCGAGCGCCGGCAGGGTTACTGGACCTCAGATAGCCGGAACACGAACGCCATCAAACTTTCATATGGCTACCGGCTACCCCGGCGCGGCAACACCATCGATCAGGCCAACGACGATGGATACTCGCGTATCGATGACGGCGACGTTAGATCATTTTGGAAGAGCAATCCTTACCTGGACGAACATTTCACGGGCGAAAAGAATTCACTTCATCCTCAATGGATCATGATCGATCTGGGTGAATCAAAGCCGATCAACGCGATCAGAATTGACTGGGCTGAGCCGTTTGCGAAAAAGTTTTTGGTTCAGTATGGCGACTTTGTCGGAGAGGAGGATTTGTCACAACGCCTGCCGACAGACTGGCATGAGTTTCCCGCCGGCAACATTCAAACCACGACTGTGGGCCGGCAGCCAATCAGACTGGCAGAGCAAACACTGCAAGTTCGCTACCTTCGGCTGCGCCTGGACGAAAGCTCAGGTACAAGCCTGCGTCGGACAAAAGACATTCGTGACCGCCTGGGTTTTGCGATTCGCGAAATCTATCTCGGCACGATCGATCGTGCCGGCCGATTTCATGATGTCTTGCGTCACGGGATTGAACGTAACACGCAGACGACGGTCTATGTTTCTTCAACCGATCCCTGGCACCGCGCCATTGACCGCGACGAGAATACGGAACAGCCAGGCTTTGATTTCATTTTCGGCAGTGGTTTGACGAATGGATTGCCGATGCTGCTGCCGGCGCCGGTGCTCTATGACACGCCCGAAAATGCCGCCGCCGAAGTTCGATATCTCACCGCGCGCGGCTATCCAATCGATCGAGTTGAACTGGGCGAAGAGGCGGACGGCCAGTTCGTTGATGCCGAGCATTACGCGCAATTGTACTTGCAGTTTGTCGATGCGCTGCGGCGGGCGAATCCTCATCTCCATTTCGGTGGCCCCAGCCTGCAGGACATCGAGCAGACACAGGTGCCGGGTCGAATTGAATTCGGCAAAGGCGGCTGGCTGGGACGGTTTCTGAAGTACCTGGGAAGCCACGAGCGCCTGACGGACTTTTCGTTCTTTTCCTTTGAATGGTATCCGTTCGGAGATGATTGCGACCGTCCCGGCGCCCAGTTGCAGGATGCGCCGATCATGCTGACCGACGCGCTGGGCGAATTGCAGCAGGGGAGGCTGACCCACGAGATTCCCTGGATAATTTCGGAGTACGGCTATTCGGCGTTTGGCGCACGCGCTGAGATCGATCTCGAGGGAGCACTCGTCAACGCTGACAGCGTCGCACGTTTTCTCACGCTCGGTGGTGATGTCGTCTACCTATACGGCTACGAAGCGAGCCGGGTAATCAAAGAAACCGAATGCTCGGTTGGAAACAACATGATGTTCTTTCTGGACGAGCGCGGTCACGCGGGAATACCGACCGCGACGTTCTGGGGCGCCAGTCTGCTGGCGCAGGATTGGGTCAAGCCGGGAAATGAAACTCACGAACTCTTTCCAGCGGCTTCAGATCTGAAGAATTCGCAAGGCGAACAGATCATTACGGCTTATGCCTTGCATCGACCGGATGGACTTTGGTCACTGATGCTAATCAATAAGGATCCGAATCTCGCGCATGAGGTAAAGGTCGCTTTTCATAAGGGATCGTCCATGAATGCGACGTTTGATTCGGTGATCGATGTCGTTCAATTTTCGGGCGAGCAGTACCTGCTAAGCTCTGATCGCGAGCACCCTCAGCCAATCAAATCCAATCCTCCGTCTCGCTTCACAATAGGGCGGGGCTCGCCTGTAAGTTTGCCGGCTTATTCTCTAACCGTAGTCCGCGGGTCAGTACCACCTGCTTGAGAAGTGCCGGGGTCAGTACCATCTCCGTGAGGAGGTGGGATAAAGACGTATCGTTGGGAGACAGCGGCTCTTCCTGAACCCATCCGCTGACGCGGGCGGTACTGACCTTGCTGCGGGGTGACACTGCGAACCAATTGGACTTTGTTGACATCCTAAAACCCGCGGCGTTAAGGTGCGTACAGATCCTCGGATCGAGCGTGAGGAGGCCTCTTATGTCTCAACCCCACTTTTCCCGGTCTCGATTATTGACTCAGGCTTTAGGCATAGTTGCCTTGCTGGGGGCGTTTGGCGTGGTCACCGCTCAGGAAGCGGAGAACACCCGTCCATCTCTTGACTTCGATGGGAACAAAGTCTTCACCAAACTTGAACTGTTGGACGTGGCGAATACGTGTCTTGACCGGTTTATTGATGCCAGCCACCCCTATGAAACCGAGAAGCTTGATTATTGCCTGCAAAAGGTTGTGTCTCGGATGCACGAGCGAGGCTATCTTCAGGCCAGGCTGGACAAAACTCTCTATGAACAAAACGGGAACGCTATGAAAGCCACGGTCCCGGTCGAAGAGGGACCACTCTTTCGTGTGGGTGAAATCAAGATAGAGAACACGAAGGTCCTGGCTCCGGCTCAAATCCTGGATCTGATTGGCCTCAAATCGGGCGAGGTGGCCGACGGCACCAAACTCAGTTCGGCGATTTTTGAACGGGCGAAAGAAGCTTACGGCAACCTTGGCTATATCCAGTTTACAGCTGAAATCACTCCGACATTTCGCGTGAAAGAAGGCGCCGAAGAGGGCGTTGCCGACTTTACGATTTCGATCGACGACGGCGCGCAATTCAGGGTTCGTTCAATCAAGTTTGCCGGGGGCGACAATAAGACGAATGAAATGCTGCGACGAGAATTGATGGTACGCGACGGCGAAGTCTATAACTCAGACTTGTTCAGTCAGAGCATCACCCGTATGAACAACACCGGCCTGTACGATCGGATCGATCCGAATCGTGATGTGGAATATCAAACCAACGAGAAGACAGCTTTGATTGACGTGACCATCCACTTGAAAAAGAAGGTTGCCGCTGCTAGTCCCTGAACACTTCAAGCATCGGCTGAAACTTCAATAACGTTCTTCAGAAGAAGAGGAAACCGTTAAAACGGCAATTACATATTTGACTTCAGCCGCGGAGCGGCAAAAGATCTGTAGCCCATGGCGTAAGCCATGGGATTGCGTGGAAAAACCAGCCTGAGCCGCAGCGCGGCGGAACACTTCCCGATCTAGTTTCGCCGCTGTCGCGGCTGCCTTCCTTTACCGACAGATACCCCACGGCTTACGCCGTGGGCTACAGAACTTCCGCCCGCTTCGCGGGCTGGGTGAGTCACCTATGTAATTGTCGTTAAAACGGTCCTGTGGGCTTTGGACAAGAGTCACCAGGCTGAAGCCCGGTGTTGATGAGACGCTGGGTTGAGTACAGAAGTTCGTCAAACTCTATGATTTAGTAAGAAACCCTTTGCAGCCACATCGCAATTACAAACGGAGCAATCGCGCACATCACAAACGCCGGCAGAAAAATGCGATGCCAACGAAGTAGCACGAGGCTGTCTTCAGTTTTCTTCGCCCAATCCGGAGTTCGAAAGAACCATCTCCAACGCGCCAGTTGACCTGCGTGGCCGCTGGCGTAGGTGACATACCAACGACCGATTCGGGCTTCTTCCGGGACCCACAATACTCCTCGGGGCTTTCCGTCAGTCTCCCATATCGATCGAAAATTTGAGTATTGGATACGCAGTAGCCGGCCAAAGGTTATCTCATCAGCTATCGCCAACCCGATCGCAAATGCCCAGGGAAGCACCAGCATAGTTATAACGAGTCAAACTCGCCCTCCCGAATTGTCTTCGCAATTTCTTCGATGTCCCGGGACATGGAGCGGTCCGAAGTTAACCGCGCCACTCGGCGCCTGACGATTTCATGGGCCTGCCGCACACCTCGGCCCGGCTGCAAAGGCGCGCGGTATTCCAATCCTTCCGCCGCAGTAATTAATTCGATCGCGGTGATCATTTCCGCGAGATCGACGATTGCGCGCAGCTTGATCGCTGCGGTCATGCCCATCGAAACGTGATCTTCTTTGCCGCCGTCGGTCGGCACGTTGTCGATACTCGCCGGATGCGCCAGCACCCTGGCTTCGTTCAAAAGTGAAGCGGCTACGATTTGCATCATCATAAAACCGGACGCAACGCCGGCATGTGAGGTCAAAAACGCCGGCAGGTTCTCGTTCGCATCCGGATTAACCAGCCGATCGATTCGTCGCTCGGTGATGCTGATCAAATCCGTCATGGCAATCGCCGCGTAATCAAACGAGAGCGCGAGCGGCGCGCCGTGAAAATTCCCTCCGGAGAAAACGTCTCCAGTCTCGACAAACACCAGCGGATTGTCGGTAGCGCTGCCGGTTTCGATCTCGACAATTTCGCGCGCATGCCGGAGAGCCCCACGCACAGTTCCGTGGACCTGCGGTATGCAACGCAGCGAATAGGCATCCTGCACCCGCGGATCGTTTTCCCGATGCGAGTCACGAATCTGACTATCTCGCAGCAGTTCGCGGAGATGAGCTGCCACCTCTATTTGTCCTCGATGAGGTCGCGCCGCGTGAATGCGTTCGTCGAAAGCGACCGGCGTTCCTTTCAAAGCTTCCAGGGCCATCGCGCCGGCGACATCGGCGAGACGCGCAACTCGCTCCGCGCGATAAAGCGCCAACCCGCCCACGGCGGCCATTGCCTGGGTGCCGTTCAGGAGCGCGATGCCTTCCTTGGCTTCGAGTTGCAGGGGCTCAATCCCGGCTCGACGCAAAGCGTCCGCACTCGAGATGCGCTCGCCCTGGAAAAATGCTTCGCCTTCGCCAATCACGGACAGAGCGAGGTGGGCCAGTGGAGCCAGGTCGCCACTTGCGCCTACAGATCCTTTTTCGGGAATGACGGGAATCACACCGTGATCCAGCATCGCCAGCAGAGTCTCGATCACGACCGGGCGACAGCCGCTGTAACCGCACGCCAGGACGTTGGCGCGCAACAGTAACATCACGCGTGCTTCCTCGAGCGACAGAGGCGCGCCCAGTCCGCACGAATGGCTGCGCACCAGATTGAGTTGCAGTTCGCGAAGTTGCGATAGCTCGATGCGAACGTCGGAAAGTTTCCCGAAGCCGGTGTTCACGCCATAGACGGTGCGGCCTTCGGCAATGATTGCTTCGACGACTTTTCGCGATTGCGTGACGCGCTCATGAGACGAACGCGCGAGGATGACTGTTTCCTGGCCGCGGGCCACCGCGACAACTTGTGCGAGCGACAGTCTTTGGCCATCAAGTTCAAGCATGGATTGGTACGCACGCCTCCGGCGTGTCCGTCGCAAACAGGTAACGCTTTCAGCATGCCAGGGGCGTGCGTACCGTTCACTTCAGAATTCGATCGGGGGTCTCAGAACTGTGAATTCGCCGATCCGGTGACTGGGTAAGATCGATCTTTCGATATTCTCCAGAGGTCGCGCCCCTGAGCCGGTGGCGCGCGCGCTTGGCCCGGCGAACCGTAGCTTTGGTTCCGGAAGAAGCGGCGCGTCCCCAACTGGAGACCACTCGCAGCGGATGCAGAGAGAATTGGTGGCGCGGCAAAACTTCACCGGTCGCCTCGCGCAGTCGAATCGTACTGAGGGCGAAGACCAGAAGCGTCGCGTTAAAAACAAATCCCACCATGAACACCACCCACCCTGATACCAGGCCAACCTGGGCCCGCGAAAGAAACTCATCAAAGGTGTGGGCCGGATCCGGATACAAATAAACCTTGAGGTTCCAACTGAGCGCCAGCAGAGCGAAGAGCCAGATGTAGTTTCGCCGTAATCGCCGGCCAATCGCTTCCCAGACACTGATCGTAAAATGCGGAGTCAGCAGGTCAGAAGCCAGATGCGAAGCCCATTCTTTATCCGCCGGCACAGACTCAGGAGCGAGCATGCGCGCGAGATAACCAGTTTCCATCACGCGCACCCGGCTGGACCAGATTTCATAATAGCGATAGCGCCGGGCTTCCATGATCAGGAAAACCGCCACCAGGATTGAATCTACCGGAATCACAAAGTGCGGCGTGTTCGGAGAGCTGAAGGCAAATGACAACATCGCCCCGGCGCTAAGCACGGCCCAGTTGGTGGTAGTGTCCAGACGGTTGCGCCAGGTGTTGGATCTCTGTATTTCGCCGCGATAGAAATGGGCCATCGCCGTGTTGAATTCCGCCGGCGAAAGCTTGCGGGTTGGATCGAAGGACGGCTGCTTATCGGGAACGACTGTCTCATGAATTGAGGCCGAAGATATGGGACGCAGGCGGCCGGTTGGTCGATCACCCGTTAGGGAACTCTCGCGCAGCGGGCCAGAACCGCGCCGCAGGCGCGACGACACCTGAGATTCATTAATGCTTTCGCTGCGAAGTTGGCCAGAGTCGCGAGTTGGGTCAGTATTAATTGCCATGACGGGCAGCTCAGAAACGAGCGGTGGGTCGGCTCGCAGAGCGAATCGAGATAATACCACGGAATCGATGCGGTTCTCGCAGTTGCTGTTGGAAGCTGCGGAGCAGCGTTCAGAATTAAGCCCAAGGCGAGGCTTTGCGAGTCCTGGGTAATGGTCAGTTAGATTTGGAGAGTCGCGAAGCGGCGACTGAGAACTCGTCATAAGAGTCGCGCTGATTATCCTTGATCGCTGTCGCCCCTTCGGAGTCTGTCCGGAAAAAGTATTTCTCTGTGAAGACTCTGTGTTCCTTTGTCTCTGTTAGATTGCTCAGGAAAACATTCACCACAGAGGCACTGAGATTTCACAGAGATCCACAGAGACTGACTTTCCGACAGACCTTTCGGGCTCGATCGCTTTAATTGGTTCGTACCCAAGGTTTGCAAAGCCTCGCCTTGGACTTAACTCTCCCCAGCCCTCTCCCAAAGTGAGAGGGAGGAAAACTGCTTAAGGAATGGCTTCCTTGACAGTGATTATTTGCGAAACCTATAGTCTGAGTTTCGCTATTTGAAGAAGATGAGTGCTGTGCAGAGCGCGTTTGAAGAGCACGAACGCTGGATGCGTGAAGCCTTGCGAGCTGCGCAAGAGGCCGGGACACGCGATGAGGTGCCCATCGGCAGCTGCGTCGTCGTCGCTGGGAAACTGTTGGCGTCTGCCGGCAATCGAACCCGTACCGATTGTGATCCAACCGCGCACGCTGAGATTGTGGCGCTGCGCGCCGCGGCCCGGAAAATCGGCAATTACCGGCTGGCTGACGCGGTTGTTTATTCAACCATTGAGCCGTGCGCGATGTGTGCCGGCGCCCTGATTCAGGCGCGCGTGCCGTTGTTGGTCTACGGCGCGACTGATGAAAAAGCAGGCGCGGTCGAGTCGCATTTTCAGATTTGCAATTCCGATCAACTGAACCATCGGGTAGAGGTTGTCAAAGGCATACTGGAGCCTGAATGCCGCGAGTTGATGCAGAAGTTTTTTAAGGGCCGGAGGTCAGAGATCAGAAGTCAGAGGTCCGACGTCGGATTCTGAGAACCGTCAGTTCACATCCGACCCCTGATCTCTGACTTCTGATCTCTGTTTCGGAGAGGTCGCATAGTGGATTAGTGCACCGGTCTCGAAAACCGGAGTGGGTTAACGCCCACCGTGGGTTCGAATCCCACCCTCTCCGCCATTTATTTTCGGGGGCTGATGCGATGAAGTTTCTGTTTCTTTTCGTCAAGCTACCCGAGCCCGACATTCAGACTCAACAATCTCTGGGGGCCGAATGGCTGGCTTCGTTGGCAGAGGGCGTGGTCGATTCATCTGCGCTGTTTGCGGACGACGCCAAGTTGGTTACGAGAGAGCATGCCCGCGACTTTATCCAGAGTGAGACGCAGTATGGCGGGTACATGGTTATTAACGCCCTCTCCCTCGATGAAGCTGCGCTGATCGCCCAGGAATCTCCGCACGCGCGTTTGGGCGGGAAGATTATGGTTCGACCGATATTTAGTTTTTGATCTTTCGGAGAGGTGCAAGAGTGGTTGAATTGGCAGCACTGGAAATGCTGTGAACGGGGAACCGTTCCGTGGGTTCGAATCCCACCCTCTCCGCCATCCGTTTTGTTTGAGATTTTGAGTTTTGAATTTTGAATCTTGAATCTGGGATCGGTTCACTCAGATGCGATCCGGAAAGAACGCTTGATGATTAAGTTCACACCAGCTCGTACCCGGCTTGCCCTGATCGTCGTAACGATTAGCGCTTTAGGCCTCTTCGCTTTCACGGCCACGGCCCAAAAGCGAAAGCCTGCATCACACCCCAAAGTCTGTGGCAATCCAAATCTAACTTGTACCTCCGACCTTCAATTCGAGCCCTACGCTCTGCCGTTTCGTTTCCCGGCGAACGGAGTGATTTACGATACGGAATTGTTTTACGCGGTGATTTTGCGCAGCGTGCCCTCTCCTGCCGATAGCTGCGACAATTTTATTCCTGAGCCTGACCGGCTGGCCGCGCAAATCCTTTTTACCAACAACAAGGTCTTTACCTCCCGGTGTGCCGAGCCAGGACAAGTGACTTACACAAACACAAGTCCAAAGGCGCAGTTCATGGCTGTTTACGCAGGACTGAGTTTGGCGGAAGCAAACCGTATGTTGGCCAACGTCCAGGCCACCAACAAATTCCCCGGAGCCTCCATTCGGCGTATGCGTGCCGTCATTAACGGTACCTAATCAGTTCCCCAGGGGAGAAAAAATGGAAGACGATAAACTGGCGCTCGAAGAAGCGCGCCGGGCGCAGCAACATGGCTCGGTGAAATCTCAAGTCGAGGGCGAAGTGCAGGCGGAGATAGCCGAACACGCTGCCGAGAGTGCGCCTCGTGAAGACGCTCGCGTACAACAGGTTGCGAGTGAATTTCGTGGCAAGGCCGTAGACGAGGTTGTGCAAAGCGAGCGTGAGGTCGAACGCGCCCGTGGCGTCGCACGCATCTCGCAAATCATCGACTATCTTTTCTTTGTGCTCTACGCGCTGTTGGGACTGCGCTTTTTGCTTGCTTTGCTGGCGGCGCGCAGCAGCGCTGGATTTGTGCGCTTCATCGTGACGGTCACTGATCCCTTCTATCGCCCGTTTCGCGGGATCGTCGCGAGTCCCACGACCGATGGCGGTCATACCCTGATGTTGCCGCTGGTAATTGCGATTATCGTTTACCTGCTGCTGCATCTGGCGATTAATGGGGTGTTGCGAATCATTGCTCATCGCAAGACTGCGGTTTGAAATGTCTCGCCCTGGTGACGGACTCTCGAAAAGTGAGATCGACAGATCCGGGAGCGTGGAGGTTGAGATTCCCGGCAAAAAACTCGCCATCTTTAGGCTGAGCTAGTATCATCTGTGCCATGCGTTCGACCTGTCTTAAGTCGCGATTTTTGTTGTTTGCGGCCGGGTTGATAATGCTGACGTTTGTGGTTCGTGGCGGAACGCCAACGGCCCCACCTGCCGAACATTTTCTCGATCACTTCAACGACGCCGTGCAGAAGAGATTTCACGACGTGATCGGATTTGGGATGGCCCGAGTAGCAAGTGAACGCTGGTTCATGCCCGAAACCCCCGAAGAGACAAAGGCCGTTAGAGATTTGAAAAAAGGCGGCTACCAGGTTGGTCTTTTTCTCGCCGGACGTAACCTGCTGCAGGACGTTCCTGTGTCTTATCGCGTCAGCCACGCGAAGATGGGATCGAGTGTGGGGCACATGATGAGCGGTCCGGTAATTGTGGCCGATAAAAGACTCGAGGGACTCCCAGACGGCCCCGCCATGTGGGAACCCACGCGTGAAGCGCTTCGGCAGTTTTCGCGCGGCGCCGAGCGCTGGGCTTTCGAAGCCGGAGGCTGGAGCGTAGAGGCGCGTCCAGTGCGCGCCAGCGATGAGAAGTGCTTGCGTTGCCACGCGTACAGGAAGCTAATTTTTGAGCCACACAATGGGAATGTGTCAATGCGTTACGGCGAGCCGAACTACGATTTGCAAATCGGTGATCCGATCGGGGCAGTGCTTTACGTTTACAGAAGAAAAGATTGAGTGGCCCTGAGAGTCCTTTCCGGAGTTTGGGTGGACCCTCCCAAATCGACAATCGGCAATCGGAAATCTACAATAGCTCCATCAGACTTCGGGCTCCGCACAACGCAGGTTCGGTGAACTCCGCCAGGCCGGGAACGGAGCAACGGTAGCCAGAGCCGCGTGTGTTGCGGGAAAGTCCGGAGTCTGACTTCTTTTCGCAATTCTCTCCCGGCAATTCCGGAACGCATTTCGACGAAAAAAGGAGAATCTGCAAATGAAAAGAATCTTCGCAGCTTCATTCTTACTCGCTGTTTCTTCGCTCGTCGCTTTCGGCCAGACCCCGTCGCGCGCTGAAGTGCTGAACGAGATGGAAACGAAACGAGCGGAGCTGGCTACGCTGGAAACACAGTTTCTGTCGCCATCAGCGGAAGATCGCTCAGCGTATGCCGAATTTCTCGCGCAACCAAACACTGGTTTGATCAGACTCCTGCCCCGAGAGAAGTTTGATACGACGCCAAGCAAATTAGGGCTGACCATTCGTGGCGGCGGCGCCTACTATTCGTTTGTCCGTTTGACACATGAATATGGGTACGGTTCGGACATCGAACTGTCTTCAGGGTATTTGTCAGTTGGATTTGCCGGCGCCGATTACGGGATGCTTATCAAACTCGAGGGCGCGCGGCTGGAGGATGTCTCAACTGAGCTTCCCGGCGTCGGGTTCCTGGCTAAGTACAATCCTGCGACTACTGAGCCGGAGGCGCGAATCGAACAACGCAGGTTTGGAACGGGAACGGTGATCGACGGTGCGTCTTATAAACAACGAGTGCCGGTTGAGGTAGGCGCAACTTATGTTCTGCGTTCCATAGATTTTGATACCTCTGACGTCCTCGTTGCCTTTCGAGTTGTGCGTCAGGACACGGACGGCAGTCTCATCATCGCCTGGAGAATGTTAGAGAAATACCCGACGCCAAGGCTGGCCCGGAACAACCAGACCGCAAACTAAAGAGAGGCCGACAAAGATTCATAAATGTCATACCAGGTAATCGCCCGCAAGTGGCGTCCACAAAAATTCGAAGACGTGACGGGTCAGGAAGTCCTGACCCGCACTTTGCAAAACGCGATCTCGCACGATCGCCTGCATCACGCTTATCTTTTTTCCGGCGCCCGCGGCGTGGGTAAGACAACTACCGCGCGCCTCGTGGCCAAGGCGCTGAACTGTCACAAGTCAGATAAGCCAACGGCCACGCCGTGCGCGGTGAACGACGAAACTGCCTGCGCGTCCTGTCGAGAGATCGCCGAAGGCCGTTCGATGGACGTGCTGGAAATCGATGCGGCCTCGAACACCGGTGTGGGCGACGTGCGTGATGTGATCATCACCGGCATAAACATCAACCCGGCGCGCGATCGTTATAAGGTCTTCATCATTGACGAAGTCCACATGCTTTCCACTTCAGCGTTCAATGCGCTGCTGAAAACGGTTGAAGAGCCGCCGCCGCGCGTCGTCTTTATCATGGCGACTACGGACGAGCACAAAGTCCCCGAGACAATCACTTCGCGTTGCCAGCTCTTTGAATTTCGCACGATTGCGACCGCGAAGATTGCCGAACGACTGAAGGAAATTGCGAAAGCGGAAAAGATTTCGATTGCCGAGGAAGCCATTCGCGAGATCGCCCGCGCCGGCGATGGTTCGATGCGCGATGCCCAATCCGCTTTCGATCAGGTGATTAGCTTTGCCGGCGAGAAGATCAAACCCGAGGATGTCGAGAAGGCCCTGGGTATCGCCGGCGCTGATGTCCTGGCGCGAGTCGTCAGCGGCATCGCTGAAAACAAGCCGGCTGAAGCTTTGGCCATCGTTGACGATCTGGTTATGCGCGGGCACAACCTGCGCAATTTTTGTCGCGACGTGCTGGGCCACCTGCGCGATTTACTGGTGGTGAAGGTTTCCGGCGATCCAAAGCTTCTGGATTCATCTTCCGCGCTGACTGACGCGCTGCAACAACAGGCAGCGCTGTTTTCACAATCTGATCTGGTGCGGTTCTTTCATTCGCTGGCTGAGACTGAAGCCAGTCTCAAAGACGCCGCCAACCCGCGTTATCAGGTCGAAGTTGGTTTGGTGAAACTGATGGAGATGCGGCGTCTCGCTCCTTTGAGCGATTTGATCGCGCGCATTGCGGAACTCGAAAGCGCTCTGCGCACGGGGAGGCCGCCGGCAGAACGAAAAACTCCGCCGGGCGCTCCGACCGCACCAGCGAATAGCAGCGCCCGGACAGCGTCCGCCGCCAGTTCCGGCCGCAGTGCCAGTGCACATGAATCTGCGCCGGCCAGCAGCAACGCGGCGGCTGATACTTACGAAGCATCGAATGTCGAGATTGCCGACGCGTCACCAGCTCCAACGGGTTCGTTAAAGGAGCAAATCAAAGCGGAGTTGGAGAAGAAGAAGAAAAAAATGCTGATTGCCGCGATCGCCGCGGCGCCGCGGATCGAACTTGAAGGTGACGACCTGGTGATTGAATTTTCCGCTGACGATAGGCATTTGGCGAAACCTGATACCGCCAAAATTTTGCGCGAAGTTTCCGCAGAGATTTGCGGCCGCAATGTCGGAATTCGATTCGCAACTGGAAACGGCGGCAACGACGTGCCGGCTTCGCCGGAAGAAGAGCAGCGTCGGTCGAAACAGAACGCGCGCCAGGCAGCGGCCGAAAATCCCCGCGTGCAACAAGTTCTGCGCGCGTTCGGCGGCGAAATTGTTGATGTTAAGGTCAGTCAGTAGTTCTCACTAAAAAATAACCCCAGGGAGAGAGACTGTGGACGCGACTACTTTCCACTACGAAACCGTTGCGCTTGAGCAACGCTATAAATCCGGCGCCCGTTGGTTCTTCTGGATTGCCGGCCTCTCGGTTGTAACGTCGCTCATTTCATTATGGGGTGGCGGTTACGCTTTCTTCCTTAGTTTGGGAACGACCCAGGTGATTGATTCATTCGCGAAAGGCCTGGCAACCGAATTAGGCGATTCAGTCCGGATAGTTGGTTTGGTCCTGGATATTTTTGTGGCCGGAATGTGTGCCCTGATTGGCTGGTTTGCTCTGAAGCGACAGCTGTGGGCATTTGTCGTCGGCTTGGCCCTGTTTGCCGTGGACGCTCTGATCCTGTTGGCATTCCAGGTTTGGATCAGTTTCATCTTTCATGCGCTGGTGATCTTTTGGATCTTTCGAGGATATCAAGCTGCTCGCAGTCTGTCGGCGCTTGAAGGCGAGATTCAAGCGGCGACCCCTCCGCCTCCGCCAACTTTCGATCAAACTAACGAAGGCGCCGATGTAGCGCGCGCGACTTAGTAGCGCAGCGGATACCAGCTGCGGAGCAGCGATCAGAGTTAAGCCCAAGGTGAGGCTTTGCGAGCCTTGGGGTACGAACCATCTAAGGTGATCGAGCCCCGAAGGGGCGACTGCGATCACGAATTATCAGCGCGCCGCACGTTCTCTGTCGCCGCTCCGCGGCTCTCTAATCTAACTGACCATCACCCAAGGCTCGCAAAGCCCCACCTTGGGCTTAACTCCACTGCTTGTTGAATGTTGATAAAAAACAATCGGTGAAGCCTTACAGTTTACGCGCCTTCCGGTGTCTCGCCGGGAGCGGGTTTCTTGTCTCCAGGTTCACGCGCAACTCGCAAAAAAGCCTTGGCTGCATGCGACAGCGTCGCGCCTTTCCGATAAATCAGGTGCAGACGTCGCTCGAGTCTCATCTCGCGCACAGTTAGTCCAACCAACTGCTTTCTGGCAATTTCCGTCTGGGCCGCGAGCCGCGGAATCAGCGCCACACCCATCTCCTGCTCGACCATGCGCTTAATTGCTTCCAGCGTCGGCATCTCCAGCGAAATGTTCAGAGGGGTCCGTTGCTTCTCAAAGGTGCGGATTACTTTCTCGCGATACGGCGAAGGAACATTGTGCGCAATAAAAGTCTCGGCGCCGAGTTCCCGCACTGAGACAATCTTCTTCGCCGCCAGTGGATGGTTCGGCGCCACTACCAGGGCAAGCTCATCGGTCAGCAACGGCAGAGACTTGATCGAAGGATCATTCGGTTTGAAGGTGACGATGCCAATCTCAACGTCGCGCCCGATTATTTCACTGGGGATACGGCTGGCCAGGCTGCGCTTCACTTCAACCTTGATATGAGGGTGGCGCGCCCGAAATATCGGAATCAGCGGCAGCAAAGACATCACCGTGTATTCATTGGCGCCCAGAGTCAGTTTGCCGCGATGCAGATCGCGTAGTTCGCGAATGGCGGAATGCGCGTGATGGCGCAAATTCAACATCTGTTGCGCAAAATCGAACAGCACCCGTCCCGCGGCCGTCAGCGTGCCGTCCTTGGAAGAGCGATCGAACAAGGGCTCGCCAAGTTCGCCCTCCAGGCGCCGAATGGCCTGACTAACTGCCGGCTGCGTGCGGTGCAGACCTTCGGCGGCGCGCGAGAAACTCTTCTCCTGGGCGACCGCCAAAAAGACTTCTAATTGGTTGATATCCAAGCCGGGGACTCTCCTTCCAGGTTATGACCGGTGTCGGGCCAGCTTATGCTATCACAGAGCATTATGTTTTCATAGAAATTATAACTTTGACTTTGGGCCGGCTCATCTTTACTCTTTGGTGTCTTCAGGATCGCTCGACGGGGGATGGCATGAAAGCTGAAAGCTTGAAAATCTTCGATACAACCTTGCGTGATGGCGAGCAGTCGCCCGGCTGTTCGATGAATCTGGAGGAGAAGGTGGGCCTGGCGCGCCAGCTCCAGTCGTTGGGCGTCGATATTATCGAAGCCGGGTTTCCAATCGCCTCGGAGGGCGATTTTGCCGCCGTCCGGGCCGTCGCCGCCGAATGTCGCGAGGTGACCGTGGCCGCTTTGTGTCGCACGGCGGAGCCGGACGTCGTGCGCGCTGCCGATGCCTTGCGCGGGGCCGCACACCCGCGGATTCACACCTTCGTCGCGACTTCTGACCTTCATCTCGAATACAAGCTGAAAAAGACGCGGGCCGAAGTGATCAGGATGACGCGGGACGCAGTTCGTTTGGCGCGCAGTTACGCGGAAGAGATCGAGTTCTCTGCTGAAGACGCCACGCGTAGCGACGTTACCTATCTGTGTGACGTGTTCGCGGCCGCGGTTTCGGAAGGCGCCACGATTCTTAATGTGCCGGATACCGTCGGCTATACGCTCCCCAATGAATTTGCTGAGTTGGTGCAAACCGTGCGTGAGCGCGTCGTCGGCGATCGAACCGACATCACTATCAGCGTTCACTGTCACAACGATCTGGGTCTGGCCGTCGCCAATAGTCTGGCCGCCGTTGCTGCCGGTGCGCGTCAGATTGAATGTACGGTAAATGGAATTGGTGAACGCGCCGGCAACGCGTCGCTCGAAGAGGTCGTGATGGCGATGAAGGTGCGCGGCGATCGGCTGCCGTTCGAAAATCGGATCGACACCCAGCAGATTTATTCGACCAGCCAGTTGCTGTCACGGACCATAGGGTTCGGCGTCCAGCCGAACAAGGCCATCGTCGGTCGCAATGCATTTGCGCACGAAGCGGGGATTCACCAGCACGGCGTGATCAGCAATCCGCTCTGCTACGAAATCATGACTCCTGAATCTGTTGGAGTGACGAGCAACGAACTCGTGCTGGGCAAGCATTCAGGACGCCACGCGCTGGCGCTGCGTTATGAAGAATTGGGATATGTGCTCGAAGCGAACGAACTTGATTCGGCTTATCGTTCGTTTACAGAGTTGGCGGATCGAAAGAAGTGCATTTACGATCAGGATTTGATTTCGCTGATCAATACTGAGAGTGCGCTGTCCGCGGCGGCGTAGTTTTCATAGTTAGGGTCTTACTTTGCAGTTTTCTTTGCGGCTCTGCGCCTTTGCGTGAAAACTACCGGACGGAAAAATCATTTAACGCAAAGACGCGAAGGCGCGAAGACACGCAAAGCGAACTCAAGGGGATTATGCAATTAAGAATAGCGGTGCTTCCGGGTGATGGGGTGGGGCCGGAAGTCACCGAACAGGCCGTGCGCGTGTTGCGCGAGGTCGCCGGGACTCACCATCACACCTTTCACTTCGAAGAACATGCGGTCGGCGGAGCGGCGATTAAGCAATTTCGAACGCCACTTCCGCGTGCCACTCTGGACGCATGTCTGGCCTCCGACGCGGTGTTGTTGGGCGCCATAGGCTCTCCGGAATTCGATCACTTGCCGCCTCCCGAAAAGCCCGAAGCGGGCCTGCTTCTGTTGCGAAAATCTTTGGGCGGCTTTGCCAATCTGCGGCCAATCATTTCCTATCCGGCGTTGGCGGCTGCCTCTCCTTTGCGTCGGGAAATAATCGACGGCGCCGATCTCTTATTTGTGCGCGAATTGCTCGGGGGGCTCTACTTCGGAGAGCCGCGCGGCATCACTTCGCAGAATGGAAATTCGACTGCGTTCAATACGATGCGGTATTCGGTTGCCGAGATTGAACGAGTGGCGCGCGTGGCCTTTGAAGCGGCGATCGGGCGCGGTCGCAAAGTCACTTCGGTTGACAAGGCCAACGTGCTCGAAACTTCTCAGCTATGGCGGAAGACTGTGACCGGGATTGCCGCGGATTACCCGACAGTCGCACTCGATCATCTCTACGTCGACGCCGCCGCGATGCACATTATTATGAACCCGAGAAGGTTCGATGTGATTCTCACCGAGAACTTGTTCGGCGATATTTTGTCGGATGAGGCAGCGGTGATTGCGGGATCGCTGGGGATGCTGGCGTCCGGAACTGTCGGTGGCGCAGTTGATCTCTACGAGCCGGTGCACGGATCGGCACCCGACATTGCTGGTAGCAACACCGCGAATCCTCTGGGCGCCATTGCGTCAGCCGCCATGCTGCTGCGGCATACCGCAAAGCTGGAGGATGAAGCGGCTGAGGTTGAAGCTGCCATCCAGAGCGTTCTCGCCGGCGGTCATCGCACTCGCGACATTGCTGAAGGCCTCCTGGGACAGTTCGTTTCCACTGCCGAAATGGGGCAACTCGTTACCGAGGCGGTTGCCGAATTTGCCGATATGCGTTATGCGTATCATGCTGTTTAGGTCAGAGGTCAGAGGTCAGAGGTCAGTAGTCAGTTGTCAGTGGTCAGTTGTTAGTTGATGGTGGTACTTTGAACAACTGACAACTGACAACTGACAACTGACAACTGACCACTGACGGTTTTTATGTCTCGCACGTTATTCGAAAAAGTTTGGGATGCGCATGTCGTGCGCGCGGCGGAAGGCGAACCGGCGCTGCTCTATATCGATTTGCATCTCATTCATGAAGTGACCTCGCCGCAGGCATTCGAAGGACTGCGCGCGGCCGGCCGGAGTGTCCGGCGGCCTGATCTAACAATTGGCACGATCGATCACAACGTGCCGACGACTGACCGCAAATTGCCGATCCTCGATTCCATCGCCGAAAAGCAGATGGCTTTGCTGCGCTCGAATTGCAGTGAGTTCGGTATCTCGCTGTTCGACATCGACTCGGAAGAACAGGGCATAGTCCATGTTATCGGGCCTGAGCTTGGATTGAGCCAACCCGGCATGACGATCGTTTGCGGCGATAGCCACACGAGCACGCACGGTGCTTTTGGCGCGCTGGCCTGTGGCATCGGCACCAGCGAGGTCGAACATGTTCTGGCCACGCAGTGCCTGCTGCAAAATAAACCTCGCACGATGCTGATTGATGTGCGCGGCGAACTGCCTGCAGGTGTTACGGCCAAAGATCTCGCACTGGGAATTATCGGCCAGATCGGTACCGACGGCGCGACGGGTTACGTAATCGAATACGCCGGGGAAGCTGTGCGCAATCTCTCGATGGAAGGCCGGATGACGCTCTGCAACATGAGTATTGAAGCGGGAGCGCGGGCCGGGATGATCGCGCCTGACGCCACCACCTTTGCCTATTTGAAAGGAAGACGTTTCTCGCCGGCCGCAGCACTTTGGAATGAGGCCGTCGATTACTGGCAGACTCTAGCATCCGACCCGGATGCGAAATTCGATCGGGCAATTGAAATCGATGCGGAGACGATTGATCCATGCGTCACCTGGGGCACGAGCCCCGGCATGGTCACGTCGGTTAACGGCAGCGTTCCCGATCCGAATGACGCCGGCGCCGATCGCTTTGCGATTGAGCGCGCCCTTGAATACATGGCGCTGAAACCGCGGACTAAGATTTCAGACATCGCAATCGATCGAGTCTTCATTGGATCGTGTACGAATTCCCGTCTCGAAGACCTTCGCGCTGCGGCCCAGGTTATCAGAGGACATCGAGTGAGTACCTCAGTGCGGGCTATGGTGGTCCCGGGATCGCAAACTGTGAAACGCGCCGCCGAAAGTGAAGGCCTCGATCAGATATTTCTCGCAGCCGGTTTTGAGTGGCGAGAATCGGGATGTTCGATGTGCCTGGGGATGAACCCGGACATCTTGCAGCCCGGTGAGCGCTGCGCTTCAACCAGCAATCGGAATTTCGAAGGCCGGCAGGGACGTGGTGGTCGCACTCATCTCGTCAGTCCGGCGATGGCCGCGGCCGCAGCCGTCGCGGGCCACTTTGTTGATGTGCGGCAGTGGGAGTACAGGTAAGTTTCGAGTTCGTGTGGATCGTGGATCACTGAGGTCAGTACCGGGAGCGATAGCGACCGGGTCCGGGCGCGTCGATCCGGGTTATTTTTTGAGGATGTACCCGGTCGCTACCGCTCCCGGTACTGACTCCAAGGCCGTGACGCCCGGAAGGCAACTCGAAACCCGAAACTCGCAACTCGAAACTAAAATGAATCCTTTTCGCATTCATACCGGCCTGACGGTTCCGCTTGATCGATCCAACATCGACACGGATCAGATTATTCCCAAGCAATTTCTCAAACGCGTCGAGCGCACGGGGTTCGGTGAATTTCTGTTTTACGATTGGCGGGTCCTGTCTGAAGGCCAGCCAGATCCTTCGTTTCCGCTCAATCATAGTCGCTATCACGGCGCCTCAATCCTGATCGCCGGCAAAAATTTTGGTTGTGGTTCTTCGCGCGAACACGCCCCCTGGGCGCTGGCCGATTACGGTTTTCGCGCGATCATCGCGCCGTCGTTCGCCGACATCTTTGCGAACAATTGCATGAAGAATGGTCTGCTGCCGGTGAAGCTGACGGCTGAAGACGTAAGAGAGTTAATGCGTCGCGCAAACGATGGCCAGCATCTTCTCGCCGTGAATCTTGAAAACAAGACGGTGTCCGACGATTATGGTTTTGCGGCTCCATTCGAAATTAGTGAATTTCAGCGCTACTGTCTGATGGAAGGGTTGGACGATATTGGCCTCACCTTGCAGCATCAATCGGACATCACCGCCTACGAAAAAAAGCGGCCCGCCTGGACCACATAAATGTGAACCTGGCAATCACACCCTTCGTATATTTCGGCTGAGGTCGAAATCATGCGGAATCCATTTATCGCCGGCTTTCTCAGTTTACTAATTCCCGGACTCGGACAGATTTACAACGGCCGAATTTTGTTTGGCTTGATCTGGATGCTTGTGTTCGGTATTTCCTGGATCGGATCGGTGGGCTTTTTTGGCCTGATTGTTCACGTCATTTCCGCCTGGTGTGCGTACTCGTACGCAAAGGATCATCCGGTGCGAGTCTAAAGTCGTCTAGCCGCGGAGCGGCGTTAGATCTGTAGCCCATGGCGTAAGCCATGGGATTAGGGCCACAACGAGAAGAGAGCCCCGGAGGGGCGAAACATCATCGTCAATTATCTCCAGGTTACGCCGCGCTGCGACTGATGCGTGAATGATGATTCTTACCCACGGCTCGCGCCGTGGGCTACAGATCTCCCGCCGCTCCGCGGCTTCTTTCAGCCACTAAAGCTTGAGAAAGTTTTCCAGGATCGTCCGGCCATGAGGATGTTCATCATCGAACAATTCGGGGTGGAACTGTACGCCAAAGAGTGGCAGTTCAGTGTGTTGCATCGCCTGGATTTCCGAAACGTCATTGCTGGCCGTGCAGAGGAAACCGTCGGGCAAATCCTTCACTTCATCGCAATGCGATTCCCACACCGACAGGGTTTCCGGCAAACCCTCGAACAGCGGGCCGCCATCCTCTGACTCCCGAAATACTTTGCAAAAACCGCGTTCGCGAAACGCGCCTTCGTATCCCTCGCCCGGCCCAATCCGCTCAATCAAATCAACCCTTGCCCCGAAGGCCAGGGCCATCTGCTGCTGGCCGCCGCAAACGCCCAGAATTGGTTTTGGCGCCTGGCGAATGACGTAGAAAATTCCCGCCAGAGACTCGCGTTCGTATTTATGCCACGGGTGGCTTTGGCCGCTGAGAATGATGTGCGAAGGCGCCAACGTCTTCACAAACTCGGGCGTGATGTTTTGAAAAGGCTCAGTCACCACGCGCATGTCAGGTTCTATTCTTTCCAGCGCAGCGCGAATTTCGCGCGGGCTCGAGCCGACTCCCTCAATCGTGTTGTCAACCAGTAAGAGCATTTTAGTAGTGTTTCGGAGGAAGTGGCACGCGCATCCTGCGCGTGATTTCACGGGCGGGACGCCCGTGCCACTCCAAACTGATCAGCGCTAAAGCATTCAGTTTCGGGGCCTCTTTCGCTGAGCCGGCAACGGCGACGCTTCCGGTCGCAGGTTCGGATCGGGCTCGAGGCAATACAACTTGCCATTGAAAGCGCCGATATAAATGCGACCGTCGAGCACTGCCGGGGTCGAATTAACATTGTCGCCGATCTTCAGTTCCGCAATCAGCTTACCATCATCGGCGTTTACCAGATGCATCCAGCCGGCTTTGTCTCCGAAAACCACGCGACCGTCAACGACCGGTGACGTTCCCCAGATCGCCGCGCGGGCCTTGTACTTCCAAACCACTTCTCCCTTGTCAGCAGTCAGACAGTAGAGGTAATGATTGCCGGCGCCGATATAGATCTTTCCATCGAGGAGAATCGGGCTGGCCCAGATGCCCAGATGTTCGCTGGCGGCACCCAGGCGCGCGCCGTCCGTCACAAAAGTCCAAACCAACTCACCGTTGTCGGCCTTGTAGCAACGCACCACGCCATCCTCCGCGGCAGTGTAAACGAAACCGTTGGCGACGGCCGGGGTCGAATCGGAATCGACACCAATCCGGGTCTTCCAAATGAAGCTGCCATCCGCCGGATTGATGCAATAGAGATCGCCGTTCTCGGTCCCGAGATAGATCCGGCCGTCTTTCATGGTGACGCTGCCTTCAACCGATCCGACGAGGACCTTGTAAATCAGTTTGCCGTCTGCCAGATTCAGGCAATAGAAGTTGTGGTCCTCGCATCCGAAATAAATGCGCCCATCAGAAACGATCGTTGAGCCGTCGATTTCAAAACCTGCCTCGTAATCCCAAATGAGCGAGCCGTCTTTCGGATTGATGCAGTAGAGATGATGATCCAGGCCGCTGGCCAGAATCTTGTCGTCCAGAATTACCGGGGTCGCTTTGAAACTATCCTTTGCTTTGAACTTCCAAATCACACTGCCGTCGTTTTTATCCAGGCAATAGACGTTGCCGTCGGCTGATGGAAAGTAAACGCGGTCGTCTCGAATCGACGGTTGGCCGGGCCAGGAGGTTCCGCCCCATGGATCCTTGTGCAGCCGGCCGCTGATAAAGCCTGTCTCAACTTCCCAGATGACCTTTAATTGGCCGTCTTTCCATGGACCCGTCCCAAAGAAAGTTCTTTCTGCGTTGCCGAGCCACATGGGCACGGCGGTGGGCGGTTTTGGTTTTTCCGCAATGACTACCGGAGGCGCCGTGGCTTTGCTGGTGCATCCGGCCAGCGTCAGCCCCGCGTACACGACAAACAGGTAGCCGGCTATTCTGATTCGAAAGGGGGAATCGCTTTGCAAAGGAGCACCTCTAAAAAAACCCGAGACTGACTACTGACAATATTAATCCATAACGAGGGGCCGCTGTAAAACCAGCATTGAGATTCTTGGACCAGAATCGGGAAAAAGGCAGAACCGCCTGCGGTAGCGGGCGGTTAGCCTCCTAACCCACGAATGTGTCGCAACTTGAGTTTTAATGAAGAACGATGTCGCCGATCTGTTTCGCCAGTTGCCCTAAACCAAGTCTGCCGCCGGCTTCAAGATTCGTCAGGATGACTACGGCGAAGCGTTTCTTTGGTAACAAGACAAGGTCGCTGGTAAAGCCGGGTTGCACGCCGCCGTGCCAAACTGCTTCAGGGTCATTGGCAAATCCTCCGGTCCCGCCAAGGTACCAGCCAAAGCCGTAGCCGGTGTCCCTACCGTCGATGGTCTTTTGACTCCTGGACATCTCGGCAAACGTTTCCGGCTTGATCAGCACACCGTTCCGGACGGCGATGGCGAAGCGCGCCAGATCCTCAGCCGTGGAAAGCAATCCGCCGCCGGGAATTTTGTAACTTGAATCCATCAAGACCGGATTTCGATAATTCCCATCCAATTGGCCGAAGACTCTGGGCGTATAGCCGTGCGCGCGGTTCCGGATGATCGCATAGAGGTCGTCGACGTACGTGTGCTGCATACCCGCGGGCTGAAGAATGTGCGCCCGCAGGTAATCCTCAAAGCTCATTCCGGATGCCGCTTCGATCGTTACGCCCAGCAGCGTGAAGCCGAAAGTCGTGTAGCTGAATCGTGTTCCCGGCTCAGAGTCGAGCGGATCATCTTTGAAAATACTGAGCGCGTCGGTAAGCGTGTCATAGCGGTTTGTGCGTTCGCCCTCGCCGGGCCGGTAATTACGAATGCCGCTCAAGTGCCCGAGTAGTTGGCGGGTGGTGATGGGAAATCTCTTTGTCGGAAAACTCGGAACATATTTCTGAATCGGAGCATCGAGGTCCAGCTTTCCTTTCTCTACCAGTTGCATGGCGGCCACCGCCGTTAATGCTTTTGAGACTGAGGCAATCCGATAGACAGTCAACGCTTTTGCGGGGACGAAGTTTTCAACATCGGCCATTCCGTAACCGCGCTGGAAGCCAATTTGGTTGTCCTGGACAATGGCAACGGTCATCCCCGGAATGTTTTGTTGTGACATGCAGGACGAAATGGCCGCTTCCACTTTTGCGACCTTGTCAGCAGAAAGCGGTGTCTGTGCGCCCGCCGGCAAGACAGTCAGCAGGACAATTATCAAAATGTTTAGAAGTCTGGATTTCATATTTCCCCTCACGTAGGTTTTCGAAGACTCAGTGCGATAGAGAGACGTACCGGCGGAGTCTGGATCGAAGTCGGGAAAATGTATTGAACAGTCGAAACGTTTTAGAACGGAATTAGTGTGACGAGAGAGTTGCGCGGTAGGCAGCCGGAGTCATGCCAATGATGCGTTTGAAGGTGCGAGAAAAATGGCTTTGATCCGAAAACCCTGCGCCGCAGGCGATCGTTGCAAGTGACTCGGTTGAGTCGCGCAACTGCCGGCAGGCCCGTTCGATGCGCAGCTGGCGAGTATATTCGCCGATAGTGCATCGATGAAAACGGCGAAACTCGCGGGCCAGGTGGACTGGGTGAACGCCAACCGTGGTTGCAAGCTCGCTAATGGTCACCTGTTCAGAGAATCTGGCGCGCAAAAGTTCCTCGGCTGCTACCAGCCAACGCGGAGGTTTTCGATCTGAAACGCCAAGCGGACGGCGGGAAACTTCTGCCAGCATCTCCAGGGTCAGGCCTTCAATAGCCAGAGGTGAAGCGCAATCCGTTTCGAGGAATTCGCGGTAGACTTTCATCAGCAAACCGCTCAACAGCCCACCATGGGAATAAATGGAATGCTCGAGTCGTAATGAATATTCACGGGCGTGTTCCAACCAGGAGGGTGCAACGTCAATGCTGAACGCGCGCGTATCTACAAACGGGAAATAAAGCGCGTGGCAGTGATTCGAAGGTAGAAACTCAACCGTGAATCCTTCATAACTGCGGACCTTGCCGGCATAACTTTCGTTGCAAGTTCCCTTCAAAGCAATGCAGAAAACCGCTTGTTCGTGTGCGTGAGTCGGAACGTTTGTCTTCGCCGGATAAACGCCGTCCACCAATCGCAGGCCGAAAAACTCTCGCGCCTTGATCACAGTCCCGCCAAAAGGACTCTCTGGAATGGTTAGGTTCAATTGGTTTATTCTGGCCACTCGCCGTTATAGACGACACTGGCCGTTCCCGTGAGCACAACCTGACCATCATCCCGCCATTCGATTGGAATCAACCCGCCGGGTGCATGGACATCGACCGTGCGATCCGTTTTGCCATTGATGACTGAAGCGACCACCGCCGCGCAGGAGCAAGTACCGGAGCTTTCGGTCTCGCCGACGCCGCGCTCCCAGATTCGCTCTTCGATGTTCCGGCGGTCGCGCACGCGCACAAAGATGACGTTGGTGCGTTCCGGGAACTGCGGATGATTCTCGATCAAAGGCCCGAGCCGGCGCCAGTCAATCGCGTCGAAATCATCTACGAAGACACAGCAATTAGGGTTACCCATTTGCAGCGCCGTCACTTGTAGAGTTTCTTTGTCGACCACGAGTGGATAATCAATCACGCGGTCGAGCGGTTCGCCGGCAGTCATCGGAACAGAAGCGCTGTCTAGTCTCGGCTCGCCGAGTTCCGATCTAAACAAAAAGGAACCGTGGTTCGAACGCTCGAGCAATGTGTATCGCTTAATGCCGTTCCGCGTCTGTAGACGGACCAAATCATCTGACCACAACCCGTGAAAGAAAAGATAAGCGGCGGCGCAGCGCGTGCCGTTGCCCGACATGCCCGCTTCGCTACCGTCGGGATTAAAGATGCGTACCTGAAAATCAGCTTCGTTCAGTTGCCCACCCGCTACCGCAGGTGGTACTGACACGATGGCAATGCCGTCGCTGCCGGCGCCGTAATGACGATTGCAAATGCGACGCGCAAAGTCTCCGAGATCGCTGACGGCGCGTAGTAGGTCAGCTTCGAAAACAATATAGTCGTTACCAAAGCCCTGAAATTTTGTGAAACGCATGTTTTGGAGTGCGCGCCTTGGTGGCGCTTTCTTGCGGTGTCCTTTTCAATTGGCGTCGGACTCGCGATCCGCATTCAGATCGCGAGACATGTGAACCACAGTGATGATGTCAATTCGGTCAGGTCGAATGCGATAGATTATTCGGTAGGGTGGTTCGAAGACCTCTCGTAATTGACCGAAGTTAAATTCGGGGACAATGCGTCCTGAGAGCGGAAACGCGGCGATTTGGTCAGCCCGCGTGGTGATTCTTTCGATCATTCTGCGGGCGTATTCGGGAGAGGTCTCAGCGATATAATCGTAGATTGCCTGAAGATTGTTATCAGCAAATTTGGTCCAAACGACTCTCACTCGCCTAGTCCAAATCTCTTTCTAATCTCTTCAACTTCAACAACGCGATTCGCTTCACTGTCAGCCAAACCCGCTTCAATGTTCTGACGCACGTAAATCCGATACATCAAATCATCCCAAGTGACGTCCTCCGGCAAATTTTCTACGAGTTGCCTGGCTGCTTCTTTAACGTTTTGCATACCCATGACTCAGACTATAAGCGCGCCGATGAAAGTGGGTCAATTCCAATATGTTCGTTCACCCTACTGAGTCTTACCCGCAAACGACGCCAAGAGCACTGCAATCGCATCAATCGAATCCCGCCGCACGGCCGCCGCGTCGGGATAGTTATTGAGCATCATCGAAAACACCAGGTGCTCGCCGCCGGCAGTCGTGACATAACCCGACAACGACGCGACGGAACTGAGCGAACCAGTCTTGGCCCGCAGATTACCTTCAGCTGGAGTGCCGCGCATGCGCGTGCGCAAAGTCCCGTCCACTCCGGCGATCGGCAAAGCCTCACGAAACTGGGCAAAGTACTTGTGCTTCGACATGAAGGTGAGCAGTTGAATCGTGGTGTTGGCCGAAATCAAATCATTGCGTGACAAGCCTGAGCCGTCGTTGAGTGCGACGTCGTTGTCGCCGACGCCGGCCTGTCGCAGGAATTTCTTGACGACTTCGAGGCCATTCTCTTCATCATCTCTAGCATCCGCGAATGAATAGACCTCCTGCGTCCCGACGTTGCCGGCCAATGTTTGTATGCGGAGCCGGCCGAGCGTTCGCAAGATGAGTTCGGTGTATTGATTCTGACTAGGTTTTAGGGTCTGCGCCGCGATCGAGTTAAATGGTTCCGACTGAAGACTGGCGATTTCGACCAGAGGCTGGTTAGCTCCGCCCGCGGCTCCCATGAGCAAGGGTGGCATCCGCCTCATAACACTTTCTCCGGAGCGTGAATTTACGGTACGTACCCGCCCGTCAATCTTCACGCCGCGCTTGATCAAAGCATCACGCAGCATTGAAACAAACGCGAGCGCCGGATCGGGAATCGACACACCGCCCACAAAGCCGGCGTCGCCCAAAGGCAGCGTTCCCGTAATCTCGAGCGAGTTCGCGCCGAGTCCGCGATAGATGTGCAGATCACCGCGCGATCCCTTAGCGGTAGTCGTGGCGCGATTAACAATCGTCATGAATGACGATGAGGGCGGCCCGGTGGTGATCGTTACCGGGGCGCCGACCTTATCGCCCGGCCTTATGTTCAAGTCGATTGCGTTGTCGTTAATTGTGAGCGCGCTGACCTGGGCGCCGTATGACCAGGTCAGGTCTTCCCATTCCCAGCCGCTACCGACGGGCGCGCCGTTGAAGTAACTTTCATCGCCGACCAGATCGCCCTTGATTCGTTTTACGTCCGCGGCCACGATGCGATCGGCGAGATCATTGATACCTTTAAAGTAGTCACCGTTGTTAAAGCGCGCGGCGATTGAAGGATCACCGCGACCGTAAACGATCAGATCACCCTTGACCTTTCCGTCCTCTAACTTCTCTTTCGCATAGACCGAAGTTACGAAGTGAAAATCCGGAGTCAGGCGATCGAAGGCAGCCGCGACCGTGTAAAGTTTCATGTTCGATGCGGGCCGCACAAACTTGTTCGCATCCTGTTCGTAAATCACCTGACCGCTGTCCAGCGAAACAATTTTCACGGCAAAGAACCCCGGCTCGAGCGCCGGCTGTCGCACAATCTCAGCGATGCGGTTCTTTAGATCGGCCAGCGTCGCCGGTTTCGACGAAGCTCCCCGGCTGACACTGGAGGTACTTTGCAGCGGTGTGTCGGGAGGGTAAGTTTGTGCCTGGACCTGCGCACTCGACGGCGTGACCGCGGTTACGAATGAAATAACCAGGACAGCGAGAACTGCTGAGATTGATTCGCGTTTAGTACTTTTCATTTTCGTCTATTCCAGAGAATTCAGAACCTCTTCGGCGCTGGCCGTCGCCGTGCCGACTTTACCCACGACGATGCCGGCGGCCTGGTTTGCCAACACCGCCGCTTCTGTCATTGATGCGCCGGCCGCCAGAGCGGCTGCCAGGGTGGCAATCACAGTGTCGCCGGCGCCCGTGACGTCGAATACTTCGCGCGCTGCCGTCTCGACGTAAACCGGCGGCGCGTTGCCTTCGACCAGCATCATGCCGCACTCTCCGCGGGTGATCAGCACGGCATCGCAACGGAGCCGATCTCTAATCAGGCGGGCAGCTTGTTGCAGGGTCTCGTCGTTGTCTTCTTCCAGATTGGAAACTCTCAACGCTTCGTGGTGATTGGGAGTAACTAAATTTGCCGGCCGGTAACTCTCAAAGTTTCTGATCTTGGGATCGACCAGCACGGGAATGCGCCCATACGCGACCGGCAGCACCTCAGCAAGAATCTTCGGTGTGATCACCCCCTTGTCGTAATCCGAAACGACAAGCGCCTGCGCATGGGCAATCGCTTCCTTGGCCGCGCTGATGATGCGCGCTTCCACCTGACCGTTGACATGAGTGCGCTGCTCTCGATCCGCGCGGACGACCATTTGATTGTGAGCGATGATGCGCAGCTTGATTGTGGTCGGCCGGCTGTCATCTTCAATCAACATCGCGTCGGTTTGCACGCCGCCGGTCCGGCGCAGCCCATCGCGAAGCTTCTCGGCCGCGGCGTCGGCGCCCACTACGCCGATAACGTTGGCATTCGCTCCCAGCGCGGACACGTTCGCGACTACATTCGCGGCGCCGCCCAGACGGGTCGACTCGCGGCGAATATTGACAACCGGCACCGGGGCTTCCGGCGAGATGCGCGTCACGTCGCCCCAGATGAATTCGTCCAGCATCACGTCACCCAGCACCACGATGCGACAATCGCGCGCAGTGTTGAGAATCTCTTTTGCTCGATCTCGTGTCAGGTTCATTACGTCAAGATGAATTTAAGCAGGCCGCTGGTTCCTCCGGCGACTAACCAATCCTTTAGCCAGCAATGCCAACGCTCCAATTAATGCAAATACTGCCATCCAGAGATAGATAATCGGCGATCGGCAACCAGGAATGCCCAAATCGTAACGGCAGTCACACTCTACGCACTTCAGCCCAGCGAAACCTAAGCCTGAGAAAAAGAAAAAGCCCGATCCAATGAGGAACAAGACTCCAACAAGCAACGAAACCGATCCGGACCTTTTGACTCGCATTCCAATCAATTCGCCTGGCTTAATATTCGATTTATCGCTCCCACGACGCGTTCGACGGGGATCCGCAGGATGCACTGCGGCTGGTCGAATTCGGCGCAAAAATATCCGTGACAAGGTTGGCACGCCAGCTCTTCACGAACAACTTCGCTGGGGCCGACGGTCCATGGCCGCCAGTGCGTAACATTCGATGATCCAAAAATAACCACACACGGCGTGCCCGCAGCGGCGGCGATGTGCGCAATGCCGCTGTCGTTACCGATGAACAGACGCGCGCGCGCCGCCAGCGCAGTCACTTCGGGCAATGAAAGATCGGCGAACCCGGCGACGGACGTGTTTGATTGTTTTCGCAGCGCTTCGAGTACGGGTCTTTCGCCCGGTGAAACGATTACCACCGGCGCCAGGCTGCGCTCTGCCACCGCTTCAGCAACCCGGGCGAAACTTTCTGTGGCCCACTGCTTGGTTTCCAGAGCGGCCGCCGGATGGATTAAAGCCAGCGGCTGGTCTTCCCTGATCTTGCTCGCGGCAAGTTTCTCAGCGATTGATCTCGCTGCCGGCTCGCTAACTGGGAGTTGGGTGACCGGTCGATCAGTCACCGGCACGCCGGTCCAGCCGATGAGGGCCAGTTGTTGCTCGACCGAATGTAAATCCCGGCGTTGCCAGATTTCCTGCGGCGAAGGTGCGACGTGATTGTGCAGTCGGGCATATTGATAATGCGCGAACCCAACCCGGAATGGCGCTCCGGTAGCGCGCGTCAGAAACGTCGCAGTCGTGCCACCATGCAAATTGTAAACGACATCGTATTTTGTGCGATGAAGCTCGCGGGCCAGTCGAGCGCGAGCCGTTCTGCTTTGTTTGGGAATCGTGATAACGCGATCGACAAGCGGCGATCTCTCGAGCAAGGGCGCGACCCAATCTTCTAAAAGAATCTCGATCCTGGCTTGCGGCAGGAACCGGCGCAGGGTCACCAGCGCCGGCGTTGCCAGGACCGTATCTCCGATCGAGCGTAAACGAATGACCAGCACCCTGCTAATGGTGGACCAATCCCAACGCGGAGGCGCCAACGGCTGCGGTGCCGTTTCTTCAGTCGCGCCGGCGTTTCCCAGGTGGCGAATGCTCAGCGACGATGCAATTATTTGGCGCAGGCTGTTCATCCGGTACGCACGCCGCTGGCGTGCATTAGAAGTTGCAGGCAGGACGCCGGAGGCGTGTGTACCTATGCTTCTTCTTCGATTTTGGCTTCATCGATTAGCATTACGGGAATGTCGTTGCGGATCGGATAGACCCGCTTGCATTCGACGCACTTCAAACCGCTGCCGTCGGGCTTTAACTCAACCTTCGCGCGGTCGGCCGGACAAACCAAAATCTCTAATAATTGCTCACTGATCGGCATCACTTGTTTCCTCTAGGATTGAAATACACGCTCGATAATACCGGCGCAGAATTGACTAAGCTTAGCAGCATTGTCAGATTTCTCGTAGCGCATGTAGTACAATCCACGCGGAAGCGATCTACCGATATTAGATAGTAGTAAGATGAACTAAATTATTAAATGATGATTGAAGATTTTGGACCGCGAGTCGCGAAGGTTTGGAACCACTTGCGGACCACCACACGAAATTTGGTTGAGCGGGCCTGGCAGTCGCCGACCGGAGGCACGGCCCGGGTGCAGCGGGCGACACCTTACGATCCACGGGCGGATCAGGAGTTGAGCCAGCTCCTGGCTGCGCTGGATGATCACGCCGGTCAAGTTGAGCGGGCTTCAGGCCGCGAAGGCGCACGCGAGGCGCGGCGGCTGGCGGACGCCTGCGCCAGCGTTCTCAGTCAGCAAACGCAATCTGCCGAAGTTTTTGCACAATTGATTGAACGGGCGCACCAGCGAAAGGATTATGCGAAGGTTGATGCGTTAGCCGGGTTGTTGCCCGAGCGTCTCGCGCCCAGCGAAATGGCCGAGTTGGGCCGCGCCAACAATGTGGTGGTGCGCGCCCTGGCCCAGGAAGCTCTCACGCAGTTGCCCACGTCGTTGCTGGCGGCATTGCTGCGCGATCCGGTAGACGCCACCGTTGCGCGGCAAGCGCTCGAGCGGCAAGCTACCGAGTTCGCTTCGTTGGAAGCGCAACAAGTCTTGAATGAATTTGAGACGTATGCCCTGGATGAGATTTGATCCGGCCCGCGCAGACTTCTCCGTTAGTTAACTCAATTACCCCTCAGGTTGGCCCTTGCAGGTCGGACCGAAGAGCGCCGGAATCTTCTGGCTGATCACCGGATAGCCTGGCGCTTCGTCGATATTGATCTGGGTCCACTGGGCCTGATCTTCAGGCACATTGTTGTCGGCGAAGATCGCTTCGACGGGACATTCAGGAACGCACGCGTCGCAATCGATGCAGGTATCGGCGTTGATATAAAGACGATCGGGCAATTCGTGGAAAGCTTCGACAGGACAAACCGCTGCGCAGTCGGTGTATTTACAATCAAAGCACGGTTCGGTAACGACGTAGGTCATTCGTGAATGACTCCTTTCAAACTCGAAACAAATGTTTATTATCTAATTAACGGATTGTCAACAGGAAAATTATTGTGTCAGAACCGCGAGCGGTAGCGACCGGATCATTAAGTGCGTGGTCGTTAACCGAGTTACTTTGCGATCCGGTCGCTACCGCTCGCGGTTCTGACACGATAATTACTTCGGCACGTAAGTAAACCAAAAATAAATTGCCTGCGCTACTCCAATCCAGAATCCAATAAGCGCTCCGAACAATTCGATCGTCTTCAGGTGATGCTGCGCAACTGACAACACCAGCGCTTCCAATTTCGCGATGGGATAATCTGAGACCTTCTGGCGCACCAGACCACCGACGTCAAATTCGGCGATCGCGGCCGGCAGACGCTCGCGAGCCGCGAGCACAATTTTTTCCGTCAGCGCGGATGAAGCCTTTTCAACTGCGCCGGCCGGCATATGATCGGCGAGGCGGCCGATCGGCGCCACCAGAAATTTGTCGATTTGCGCACTCAGAATTGAATTGATGGTGCGCGCTGTGTCGTCGCGTCCCAGCACCGCGATCAGGCTGTTTGTCAGAAACGCCTTTACGCGCTCGGCTGAATCGGGGTTGATTGTCTCGAGCAGTTCGCGTAGAGAGCGTGGCTGTAAACGTCCGAGCGCGTCAACCATATAGGCGTTGATCGAGCCGGCCAGTTCGGGCGTGCGCAGCATGGCGATGAAGCGCGCGCCGGCTTGTTCCTTGATGAAAGCGAAACTGCCCGAAGGAATTTGACCTGCCAGATCTTTCAGGGGTCGCTGCAGGAAGCTGTCGACCGTCTCGTTCAGAAACAACGTCGCATCCTGGGCGAAGGCATCGCCGCGCAGGTATTCCTCGACCCGGCGCGGCAGATGATGATTCATCAGGTCATCGACCTCGTAATAGATTCGCTCGCGCGAGATGAAGATCTTTTTGAAGAACGAGAGTCGATCATAATATTCGTCAACCTCACGCTTAATCAGCGCGCCAATGCGCTGGCGTGTGCCCTGACTCGCTGCCAGGTCGGCGAGGTGATGCACGATCGGAGGCACCTGCTCATCGATGCGCTGCTTGATCAGGGCGACGGTGTCGGGCGAAAACATCTCCGCCAAAGTCGCATCGGTGTGGGCCAGGTCGTCGATGCGATCGCTGATGAACGAGGTGACTTTGGCTTCGAATTGTTCCGCGTTGACGAAGGCCTGATAGCGCTCTTCGGCAAAGTTCAGAATCAATGCGAACGTATCTTCGCTGATCGTTTCGTTCAGTTTACGCTCGAGCAACCCATCTACTTGCCGATCGACAAAAGTCTCGATCGCCTGCGAAGTCTGATCGCTTTTCAGAACTGAGGCGATGTGTTCGGCCAGGCGTAACTGTAAAGCGGAAATCGTGTCCAGCACCGGCGCTCGCGCTTCCCTGGGGATTGCGTCAAGCAAGGACGGATACGCGGTTGAGAGCATTTCCTGCGTGTACGAAGTGACAAAGCTTTCGACCTTGCGCTGGAAAAATCCGGTTTCAAACAGCGCGTCAAAGACGGTGTCCTGCGAAACCAGTTCGTTGCCGACGGCGTTGCCGATCGATTGCGCCAGGCGCGCGCGGTGTCGCGGGATCATGCCCTGCGGCCAAATGGTAATTCCGAACAGTTTCAACGGACGATAAGGATGAAACAGCATCCAAATCGCCAGCCAGGCGGCGCCATAACCGTGCACCGTCGCGATGACGATGATGGCGGCGCTGATCAGCATTTTGAAAGTGATTGGATTGATGTCGGTGCTTCCTTGGTCGAAACCTTGTTTGTTCAGTCTAACTCAGCTTGCGCCTGGAGTCTGAACATTCAATAGGCGGCGTGAACATTCGCCAAGCTGCGGAGCAGCGATCAGAGTTAAGCCCAAGGCGAGGCTTTGCGAGCCTTGGGTACGAACGATCTAAAGTAATCGAGCCCCGAAAGGGGCGACAGCGATCACCAGTAGTCACGACTTTTCTTCTCTGTCGCCGCTTCGCGGCTCTCCACATATAACTGACCATTACCCAAGGCTCGCAAAGCCTCACCTTGGGCTTAACTCTAATCGCTGCTCCGCAGCTGGTTTCCGCCTCTCTTCGAGCTGGAGGCGGCATCGGTTTAAATCAGCCACGGAAAACCGCGCAAACAGCCTGCGGCAGAATTGCTTAGTTACTCGTCGTCAACATCGCTGCGCCACCAGAGATCCGTCGCCGGCAGCAGGCTGAAGTCTGTTTCGATTCGGGCTGCTCCCGGCGCGGATTCATAAACAATCTCACCGTTAATCACCGTCATCACACAACGTGTCTTGAGGATCTCCATCTCGGGAATCTTCATGATGTCGGCTGACAAAACGGTCAGATCGGCAAGCTTGCCCACTTCAATCGAGCCGCGAAGTTTCTCTTCGAACGCCACGTACGCCGGCCAGATCGTGAACATCTTCAAAGCCGCTTCGCGGGTGACCTTTTCTTCCGGATGCCAACCGTCGCCGGTAAATCCGCGAATGTCCTTGCGCGCGACCGCAGCATAGAACTCAATCATCGGTTCGCCGCGTTCCACCGGCGCATCCGACCCTCCGGGAATGATTACGCCTGATTTGATAAAGGTGTTCCAGGCGTAGGCGCCTTGCAAACGTTCCAGCCCCAGACGACTCGGGGCGAAATGTAAATCGCCAATCGCGTGCGAAGGCTGCATCGATGGAATGATTCCCAGTTGCTTGAAACGGGGGATGTCCGACGGGTTAACGATCTGTGAGTGCTCGATGCGCCAACGCGGATCAGCAATTTTACGCTTTGCCTTTGGCACTGCGCCCAGGGCCTTTTCATACTCATCAAGAGTGAAACGATTGGCGTAATCTCCGATCGCGTGGGTCTCGACCTGGATGCCTTTCTCCAAAGCCTCTTTCAGCATCGGCATTAACTCTTCATCCTTGACCCGCAGGAAGCCTTTGCTGTCAGGTGCATCGCTGTAAGGCGCGAGCAGCGCGGCGCCGCGCGAACCCAGCGCCCCGTCGGAAACGACTTTGATCGCCCGCACGTTAAAGCGATTGCCAAACGCTTCGATGATTGGTCCATCACGCAGCAGTTTTTGGGACGATGGCCCCGGGCCGTGGACCGCCTTGTAAATCCTGATTTTCAGTTTTCCTTCGCCGTAAAGTTTCTGGTAGTGCGCGACATCGTCGTAGCTGCCGCCCGGATCCTGCACCTGCGTCCAGCCCAGTTCGATACTGCGCTTGTTGGCGAGAATTATGGCTTGGTCCGTATCGCCTTCCATGCGCGGCGGAATGTTGCGCGTCACCAGTCCCTGCGCCGTGTCGAGCAGCATGCCGACCGGCTCGCCCGTGGCTTTGTCATGCAGTATTTGTCCGCCGAAGGGGTCCTTCGTGTCTTTGGTAACGTTGCCGAGTTTTAGCGCCGCGCTGTTGGCGACGGCGCCGTGACCGTCCGCCCGCGAGAGAAACACGGGATTATTCGGCGAGATTTTGTCGAGGTCCCAACGGGTCGGAAACACCGGAGGCGTCCAGAAGGTTTCAATCCAACCACGCCCCGTCACCCACTCGCCGGGTTTGGCCTGATCGACGCGCGCTTTAACTTTGGCGAGAAAATCCTCGAGGTTGGTGGTGCCTTCCAGGTTCAGATTCATCTCGCGCTGGCCGACGCCAATAAAGTGATAGTGCGCATCCGTCAGGCCCGGGACCACAGTCGCGCCATGCAAATCGACGGTCCGAGTGTTCGGGCCCTGAAATTTTTTCGCGTCGGCGTTCGAGCCGACAAAAACGATGCGGTCGTCTTTGACGGCAATCGCTTCGGCCTGCGGTCGTTTGGCGTCGGCGGTGTAAATGTTGCCATTTATGAATACGATGGTGGCCGGGTCGGCCGGGCGAGTCGAAGGAGTCAGACCGAGTAACAAGACTCCCAACAGAATTGAAAGCACCTTCATTGGTTACCTCTAAGTTGATTGTCGATTAACTGAAGATCTGATTTATATCACAGTTAACCGGACGCACGCCTCTGGCGTGCAGGTGGCATGCGCATCTTGCGCGTGATTTCACGGGCGGGACGCCCGTGCCACAGTGCGTACCGCTTTCACCGTCTGGCTTTCATGGCAATAATAATTTTTTGGTACTGTGGATCGTCGCGCAGCGAGTCGAATGCTTTGTTACTTTCGAGACCGGCTACGTCTGAGAAACCTTTGTCAACCGCAGTCTGCAAGGCCTTCAGCGATTTCTTCCGGTCACCCTTCGAGTTGTAAGCCCAGGCCAAATAATAGAAAGCGCCCGCGCGTTCCGGCGCCACCTCAGTCGCCAGGGTGAACACCCTCACAGCTTCCTCGTAGCGCTTCTGATTTTGCAAAACAGGCAGGCCTCGCTCGAACAAGCCAACATACTGACCTTCCAAAACGCGTCGGGCGATGCGACGGGTGGCGGTGTCCTGGTCACCTTTAATCTGACGGTTCAGTTCTCCAATCAGGGCATGGAGCCGGGCTTCGGGATCGGTGGACACGTCGTCGCGACCATTTTCCGTTCCGCCCGTATCACCATTCGACAGTTTCATTCGCTCAGTTGCGGCAATCAAAGCGGCCAGCTGACTTTCCAGATCTCTCTGCTTTTTGATCTGTTGCTGTTCGTCCCGAATCGCTTCGCGAACTTCAGGGCTGTTTCGCAACTGATTCAATTTGTTCTCGATTTCGGCGACCTCGCGCAGTCCTTTCAAGGCCGCACTCAACTCAAGATAAATCTGATAAGCCTCATACGCTTTTTTTGCACCTTCAAATTCGCTTGCTTGCTTCAGTTTGGCAGTCTGCCAGCTTTCGATGAACTGCGAGTCCTGTTCACGCCGGCCCGATTTCATTGCCATCAACTCCATCCACGCGACCGCATCGGTGGCCACCGACGATCCTGGCCATTCATGTCGACCCGGGAATGTTTCAATCTGGTAGGTAATCTTCGCGCGGACGAGGCCTTCTTCAAGTGATTTGATTTCGGCGAAATTAAAGTCGTCGGTGCCGGCCATCAGGAACAGCGCAAAGCGCATGGTGTTGGCGGGCTCTATCCCGACCGGAAAGCCTGCCCCGCCCGCAATCACACCGGCGAGACAGTCTTTGCACTGTGACGCAATCAGCAGTGACACGCGTGCGCCTCCCGAGAACCCAGCGGCATAAGCGCGATTATCATCAACCGAAAATCGTCGGGTTGTGTCGCGCGCCATAGCGTTCCAGGCATCAATTGAGGATTGCACACTGGCGTTTCGTGAATTATTCGAGCCCACGACAATCCACCCGAATCGTTCGGCCGCTTCTTTGAAACGTTCGACCGGGATTTTGCCGCGGGCGCCCGGGTCAAACGCATAGAGGATCGGCCACTTTCGCGTGCTGACGTAATTCGAAGGGAGATACAACGCGTAGGTTTGGTTCACATCCTGAGCGCAGACGACCTTCTCGACGACCTGACCCAAAGGGATAACGGTTTGATTATCCGGAGTCTGAGTAGCAAATCGTGCGGTGATGAACAGCAATAAGACAAACGCGAACACGTTGGCATTTTACAGATTTGTGGTGCGGTCGAATACCTTCCGTGTTGTCAATTGAGTTAATATCGGTGTGAAAATCAGAATAAATTTCAGGAGTCTTTGTAATGGCCAAAACACTGTCCACGATGTTGGAGTTGGGAACGACCGCGCCGGAGTTCACTCTGCCTGACGTAGTCTCGGGCAAAACAATGACGCTGGGAGATTTTGCGGATAGCAAGGCGCTGCTGGTGATGTTCATTTGCCGGCACTGTCCATTCGTCAAGCATATCGAACAGGAACTCGCGCGACTGGGCCGCGATTATGCGCGCCCTGATGTGGCCATGGTCGCCATCAGCGCAAACGACGCTGCGGAATATCCCGACGACGCGCCTGAGAGTCTGAAAGAGATGGCTGAGCAGCTGGGCTTTGGTTTTCCGTTCCTTTACGACGAGAGCCAGTCGGTTGCGAAAGCCTATTCTGCCGCCTGCACGCCCGACTTCTTCCTGTTCGATCAATCGAGGAAGCTGGTTTATCGCGGACAGCTTGATGATAGTCGCCCCGAGAGCGGGATCCCCGTCACCGGCAAGGATCTCCGCGCGGCCCTCGACGCCATTCTCAGTGACGAAGCAGTCAACCCGGATCAGCGCGCCAGCATCGGCTGCAACATCAAGTGGAAGAGTGGAAACGAACCCGAGTACTTCGCCAAGGCGGCGGGCTAAGTAATCGACTGGAGCGCATCCGTCCGGTGGGATTAGCATAGTTAACACCTGTGGTACCGATTCAATGGCAGCCACGACATGAGACGTGAACATTCACCAAGCTGCGGAGCAGCGTCCAGAGTTAAGCCCAAGGCGAGGCTTTGCGAGCCTTGGATCAATCCATCCAGAGTGATCGAGCCCCGAAGGGGCGACAGCGATCACGGGTAACCAGCACGACCCTTATTCTCTGTCGCCGCTTCGCGGCTCTTAACAGATACCTGACCGTTACCCAAGGCTCGCAAAGCCTCACCTTGGGCTTAACTCTGAACGCTGCTCCGCAGCTGTATTAATCCCGTCCCGGTTGCCCCAAATGCAAGCGAGGACGCTTGCGCTCCAGTCAAGTACGCTTAACGGCGGACCAACGGCAATTCAATCCACGAAGCATTCTTATGATTACGAGCCACCGAGATTGTCGGTGTGCCCTGGGCCGGGATTCGCGCGAAGCTGTTTTTGTCGGCACCGGCAATCGCGATGCGCAGTCGATGCCCCTTCCTGATCAGGATCGAAGTTGGTTGTAGCCCAAACTTCAATTCGGCAATTTGATCCGGCACCAGCGGCAGGGCGTCTTTTTTCTTGAATGAATGGAAAGGCACCAGCAGTTTGTAAGGAGCGGCCTCGGCAGAAATCTTTCGGTGCAAAGCCCGCAGAGCGCCTTCCGTAACATACGTCACCAATCCCTTTTCGTTAACGTCTTCCAGGTACACAAAGAACGCACCATCGCTGGCAGTGGAAGTCACGAAGAGATCGATAATCGGATAGCCGGTGACTTCAGTGTCCGTATCGAATGGAGCTGAAGTGTACACAAGGAGCTTTCGGTCCTCCTCGGCGCGATCCGGATAGAAGACCTGGCCGCCGACCTGCGTGTGCCAGCGGTTCTTCTCACCGGTGGTAGCGTCAAAGTTGACGGTGTAGGTGTCGGCTCCCGTCGATGCGGCCGGCGCATTCTTAGACAAAATGTTGCCGTCGTCCAGATACCAGCGCACCATCGTAGTCCCGGGAATTGGCCAGGTTTTTGTTACCTTCCAACGCTCTTCACCCAGAGTGAAATAGTAGAAAAGCTTTTCGGAATCTAATCCGGTATCGATTCCTTTCAGATGATGATCGAAGAAACGCAACCATTCGTACGCCTGCATCACCCTTTGTGATTCGGCTGTTTGATAGGGACTCGCATTCTGACCGCCGCCGTGATTCCATGGGCCCACGACCGCACGTTGGTAATTGTCCAGCGAGAGAAAACTCCTGATGACCGCATCCGCCGTGCTGGCATCGAACCAACCGCCCCAACTATTCACGGCCACGCGGGACTTTTCAATTTGCGGCAGATAGCTGTGCAGGCTGATCTCATCGATCGAAACGCCAAATTCCCGATCGTCGCGAAATGATGTCTTCACGGCTGCCGAATAGACGTCGATGTTCTGAGCGCGACCTTTTGTCGCTTCACGATAAAGACTTTGATCGCTGTCTTCATCGACAAGTTTCACGCCGGGGTTCGTATCAAGCTGGCGGTTTCCGTCGCTCCAGGCTTTGATCATCCAGTCACTGAGCACCCCGCCGGGATAAGGCGTCTCAGAGAATTCATCGAATTCGAAATGTCGCGGAATCACGGCCTTCACCGCCGGATTCATGGTAGTCGCCAGCCAGAGCGCCGTGTTGCCTTCATAGGAATTGCCGAACGCGCCAACCTTCCCGTTCGACCAGGGCTGTTTCACGATCCAATTCACTACTTCACCGTAGTCTTTGATCTCGTCCTGAGAGAATGGCGCGCGCCAGATTCCAAATGAAGCGCCGGTCCCGCGCGCGTCAACCAACACCTGCGCATACCCGTGCGAGGGAAACCAGGTGCCCGGCTTACTGCCCTGTTGCGAGCGCCAGTAGCGCGTCATGCTCATGACGGCCGGTAACTTCTCGTCACCAGGAAGAGGTTTCGGCAAGACAATGTCTACGGCAATCCTGACTCCGTCGCGCATCGTCAAATAGATCGAACGCTGGTCAAATTCTTTGTATTTCGGCTCGACGTAACCTTTGTAGCGCTGCGGATCTTTCCCTGCGGGCATCGTCGAAAGCATGAGGTTTATATTTTGGGCGCGGACGGGAACTGCAAAAGCAAGGGCTGTCAAAGCGGTAGCAGTTGCGACGCCAAGTTTTTTTATCATGATGACTCCCTCGTGAACGGACTATGACACGAGCAAACCAAAAGTCGACTGGAGCGCAAGCGTCTCGCTTGCAAGTATCCCGGGCGATCGAGATCTTCGCGCCGCGGCTTTTGCCAAGCGCCAAAAGCGCGCAATGTAATAGCCTGGGCCAACGGCCCAGGTTAACGACATCGAAAGTGATAAGCGCTGAAGGCGCGGAATTGTTCGGCCATGAAATCTGATTACGCGCTTTCAGCGCTTTGGTCTGACTGAAATTGCTTAACCCAGTGGGCTATTGCATGGTGCTCCTTTGGCGCCGCGCCGCTCCAGTCTGAAGTCGCTCATTAAGACGTTTCAGCGTGGTAATTGTACTTCGTTAACCCTGACTTACGACGCCAACAAATTGACGCCGTGCGCCAGCCGGTTGTTAACTGAAAGCCTGTTGAGCAAGGTTCGAACAATTCAGGCAAAAGCTGCCGAGAAGATCACGCGCGCCGCAGCCGGCCGGGGCGTACCAGCCGGAGCTCTCTACCGGGCCGTGGGAATTGACCCGGAAATGCTGAACGATCCTGACGCACGCATTCCGTTTGCACAGATCGTTGCCCTTTACGAGCAAGCGGCGACTCTGACCGGCGACGATGCGTTTGGCTTGCACGTGGGTGAGCACGCCGATCCGACGGCCTTTGACGTGCTCGGCTATTCGGTAATCAATAGCCCCACCTTCGGCGACGCGCTTGATCGAGTTGTGCGTTACAACTCTATCTGGACAAACGGTTCATGCTTCACAGTTGAAACGGTCAACGGTCAAACCAGGGTTGTTTATCTCTATCTGGATGACGCGATCCAAGAGCGCCGGCAGGATGCCGAGATGACCTTCGCAGCGCTGGCGGTTTTGGGACGCCGCGTTACGAACGTTGACTGGTCGCCGAGCGAAATACGTTTCCAACATCAGCAGCCGCGAGAAACGACCGAGCACGAACGAATTTTCCAATGCCCGATTTTTTTCGCAGCGACCACAAACGAAGTCGTCTTTGATTCAGTCTATTCGAGTCTGCCTATTATCAAGGCTGACCCCAGCTTGTGCGCATTGCTGGATCGGCACGCCCGCGAATTACTGGCGCGGTACCCTCGCGAAGATTCTCTGGTCGAGCGCATCAGAACACTCTTGAAAGATGAATTGAACGGCGGTGATGCCTCGCTTGAAGTGGTGGCTGAACGATTAGGAATGAGCGCGCGCACCCTTCAGCGAAAGCTGCAAGCATCGGGAACGTCGCATCAGGAGCTGCTCGACGAAATGCGCCGTGATCTGGCAGTGCGTTACCTGCGAGAGCCGGGCATGGCGGTGTGCGAGGTCGCCTATCTGCTCGGCTTCTCTGAGAGCAGCGCCTTTCATCGCGCTTTCAAGCGCTGGACGGGCACAACGCCGAGCGAGTTTCGCCGGCGCTGAAGTCATGTCGCGTCTGCAAGTCAAACAGTATCTCGGCGGGGTAGTGCCACAAGTGAATGACTTTTCCGTAGCCCAGGGGGTTACCCCTGGGAATGAAAGAGCTTTTAGTTTTAGAAGCTCCATTAATGGAGCTTTGATAATGCCTCCGGTTTCTCACCCCGGCGTAAACAGGACGTGTCAGAACCGCGAGCGGTAGCGACCGGATCATCAACTCTCCTCGAATCAAAAACGAAACCTCGCGGAAACGGATTACAGCGAACCGGGCCGAGATGAATTTCGCGACTCTTCCTGATCCGGTCGCTACCGCTCGCGGTTCTGACACGGCCTCTAAACGCTTGGGCTAGAGAAAACGTCACAATGAATGAATAGCCGCCGTTACTTACTTCATGACCCAACCGTCTATAATCGGTTTAAGGAAAATTCAATAGGGAGTCACTGATGAACGTCGAGTCTTTGAACTTAAAAACGTCTCAGGGTGCGACCACGGCGTATGTTGCCCGGCCACAGGAAGAGGTTGCCGCCGGGGTCCTGCTGATTCAGGAATACTGGGGCATCAACGAACACATTCGCGATCTTGCCGGCCGGTTCGCGGGCGAAGGTTACGTATGTGTTGCGCCAGATCTTTACCGCGGCCGTATTGCCGCCGACAAAGATGAAGCAGCGGCCCTGATGCAGGCACTGCCAATCGAAGACGGCATGGAGACGATTGGGAAGGCGATCGACGCGGCCAAAGAAACTTATCAGGTTGAACAGTTCGCGATCATCGGATTCTGCATGGGCGGGACTTTCGCTCTGCGGGCCGCCTGCCAAATACCGGAACTCAAAGCGGCAGCGCCATTCTACGGTGACACTCCTGAAGAAGATGTTTTGAAAGAGTTGAAAGTGCCGACGCTATTCATCGCCGGCGAGCGTGATGCCTGGATCAACCCTAAGAAAGTAAATGGTTTGAAAGAAGTTGCGAAGAAATATGATCTGCCGGTTGAAGTGGTGAGTTACCAGGCTGATCATGCGTTCTTCAACGACACGCGTCCGCAGGTTTATGACGCGGAAGCTGCGAAGGATGCGTGGCGGAGAGTGCTGGAGTTATTCGAAAAGCATTTAGGAAAAGAGTCATAAGCAGTGCCGTAGGCACGTGATGTTTATAGAACCGGACCTATAAACATCTCGCCGCTCTGCGGCGATGCTTCACGCTGCTATTTCACGAATCGGGGAAGCGAGTTTGTCCATGGCAATCCAAACCTGTCCGAAATGCGGAACAAAGAACCGCGTTGATGAATTCCTCGCGGGTCTGCATAAGGCTGTCTGTGGTAACTGTGGGGCGAACCTTACTGCTGCCGCCGAAGCGAAGCCGCACGTCGTAACCGATGCGACCTTTGCTGAGGAAGTCGTAGCGGCTTCGTCCCTTCTTCCGGTCCTGGTCGACGCCTGGGCGGAATGGTGTGGCCCGTGCCGGATGATCGCGCCGGTGCTCGATCAACTTGCGGCGGAGTCAAACGGTCGCTACCAGATCGCTAAATTGAATGTTGATGAAAACCCGCGGACGTCTCAGCAGTTTGGAATCCGCAGCATTCCCACGATGCTGATCTTCAAGAATGGAAAGCTGGTCGATCAACTTGTGGGCGCGCTCCCGAAACAAGTGATCGCCGCCCGCATCGCGGCGCAACTCTGAAGTTATTAGTTGCGCAGAATCTTTGCGCTGTGTGTAAACGCACAGACCGGCCCCTACAAAGTACTTGAAGCATCAGGCTGATTTCAGTCCGCGGAGCGGACGCCAGCGTAAAGCCTGGGGCGTGAGCCCCAGGTTAAATACCAAATGGCAATCCGCGAAGCGGGTGACAGCCTTAGCAGCTAAGGTTCGTCAAATAACTCGGCTGCCGCTCGCTTCGCGGGCTGTGATCGATTTTCCCGACGCGATCCTGGGGCTGACGCCCCAGGCTTTACGCTGACGTCCGCTCCGCGGACTCAAAACAAAGTGATGGGTAGTTTATTGCCTCGCCCTGGACTTCATCTTGAGCGCCGCCCAGGCTGGTTGCTTGTTCACTCACCACGCGTCGTCGTCAGCTGTGCCGGCAAGGGCTTATCCACTTTCGGACGCTCTTTCAGGCCAGTCACTTCCCAAAGCAACATGTAGATCGTGCGCGAGACCTTCTCCATCTTCTCGTAATCGATCTTTTGCGGCTCGTCGCCCGGGCGGTGATAGTCCTCGTGGACGCCGTCAAAGAAGAAGATGATGGGAATGCCTTTGCGCGCGTAGTTGTAGTGATCGCTGCGGAAGAAGAACCGGTTGGTGTCGTTCGGATCGTCGTACTTTACGTCGTAGGTCAGGTTCAGGAATGATTTGTTGACTGTCTGACTCAAGAGGCCCAGGTCAGTACTCATCATCGTCGAGCCGATCACATAAATCGAATCGGGGCCGGACAAATCCTTGTTACGCGGGTTGGTGTCGTCGGCTTTCTTGCTGCGGCCAATCATGTCGATGTTTAGCTGCGTCACAATTTTTTCGAGCGGGATGGTTGGGTAGTCGGTAAAATAGCGTGAGCCCCAAAGGCCTTTCTCCTCGCCGCAATGCCAGACAAACAGAACGGATCTCTTTGGCCGTTGTTTCGCGCGCGCCAGTGCTTCAGCCATTCCCAGAAGTGCGGTGGTGCCGGAACCATCGTCGTCGGCGCCGTTACAAATTGGATCGGAAGTTCCGGGCGCACAGATGCCGACGTGATCGTAATGCGCACCCATGGCCACGTATTCGTTCTTTAGCACCGGGTCGCTGCCTTCCCAAACTGCGACCACATTCTGGGTCATGGGGCGCTCCGACTTAACCGCGACAGTCACGGTGACATTCTTAGCCGGGCTCAGATCGAATGCCGTGACCGGATCGCTGGTATCGGCCCGACTGACCAATGTCGCCGCGTCGAACTTCTCGCCGGCGAACAGGGCGGTAGACATCTTCGACGACATTAAGACCGATGGCGTGCCGGCCGCCGGATTTTGCGTGGTGAACTTCTCCACAAAGGCCCGGGCCGGCTGCAAGCCGCGCTGACGTAGCTGCTCCCAATTCTGCATAGCTTGCGTGTCGGCAATTACGAGCACGCCTTTGGCTCCGTGCTGCTGGGCGTAGACGGACGGGTTGCTCCAGTCCTCGCCCATTCGCCCGGCGAGATCTGCGTTCGTAACCCCGCGCGGAAATCGGCTCCCGCCCACCACCACGACGATTTTGTCCTTTACCTCGATGCCCTGATACGAGTTCAGGTTCTTTGACTTAATGACCCAGCCATTACCGGCGAAAACCATTGGTCCGGTGAGTGACGCGGCGACGGCGTTGGGAATAAAGTCTTCGCCAATTGCGAATTTTTGACCGTTGATTTCAGCAATTGATTTTGAGGGATCAACCGCCTCACGCCGCAAGGCAATCTTCTGGAAAAACGTGCCGTCGTCTCCGTAAGGTTTGAAGCCCCAGCGCGCGAGATTGAGCGCCAGAAACTTCGCCACGGTGTCCAGACCCCGCGAAGGCGTGTCGCGGCCCTCCATTTCGTCAGAAGCAATAAACGTGAGATAGGTGCGCAACTGGGCTGCGGTTATCGTTTCGCCGCCCCGAGCGGCGAGCAGCACCGCTGCGGTGGTGGCCTTTACTTTGGCGTCGCGTTGCTGCGCGAACACCAGCGGCTGCGACAATGAAGCGACGAGCAGCAGAACGAGTGAATAGAGTTTCAGGTTTTTCATCATGATTAATGGATGCGAATTGAATAGTAATACGAATGGCGCGGGGATTTGGTTACGCGTGTTGGACGGCGCTTACCAGTTTCGTCAGCGTGTCCTTGGCATCACCGTAAAGCATCCCGGTCACCGGCTTGAAGAATAAAGGATTTTCGAGGCCGGAGAAACCCTTGCCCTGACCACGCTTGAGGACGACCACCGACTTGGCGTGGTCAACTTCGAGGATGGGCATGCCGGCAATCGGACTGGATGGATTATCGCGCGCGTCGGGATTGACGACGTCATTTGCGCCGATGACAACGGCCACATCAGTGGTCGGGAATTCAGAATTGATCTGCTCCAGTTCGTAGAGCTGCGAATAAGGAACATTGGCTTCCGCCAGCAGCACGTTCATGTGGCCGGGCATGCGGCCGGCGACTGGATGAATTCCGTATTTCACGGTTACCCCGCGGCTTTCCAGGACGTTCGCCAGTTCCCGGACGGCATGTTGCGCCTGGGCTGTCGCCAAACCGTAACCGGGGACGAAGATAACTTTGCTCGCGTAAGCCATTTGCACGGCGATGTCCTCGATGCCGACCTCGCGCATGACGCCCTGTTCGCCTGAGGCCACGGCGCCGGTGGCGGCGCTGCCGAAGGCGCCGAATAAGACATTGGTGATCGATCGGTTCATCGCGCGGCACATGAGGATGGAAAGAATGAATCCCGAGAAGCCGTCCAGCGTGCCCGCAATAATCAGGACGTTATTCCCCAGCACGAATCCGGTCGCCGCCGAGGCCAGGCCCGCGTACGAATTCAAGAGCGACATCACCACGGGCATGTCGGCCGATCCAATCGGCATTACCAGCAGCACGCCAAACACAAAGGCGAGCCCGAGCATGATGTAAAACGGAATAACCGCCGTGGGCACAAAAATCAGATAAATAAACAGTCCTATCGTGACCGCCAGCAAAGACATGTTGAAGATGTTCTGGCCGCGATAGACGAGTGGCTGTCCCGGCAAAACGCCCTGCAATTTTCCAAAGGCGATCAAGCTTCCGGTGGTCGTCAAAGATCCGAGCAGGATCTCGAATCCCATCGCGCCCATCTTCACGTGATCGAGATCAGCGAGTGGTTTGAAGCCGTGCGTGTAGCTGTAGTACTCAGCGATACCGACCAGGGCCGCAGCGAAGGCGCCGAAAGCGTGTGAGAGCGCGGTTCGTTGCGGCATTGCGGTCATCGGCACCCAGAGGCCCATGGCGATGCCCAGGGTTGAACCAGCCAGGAGACCGACGATGATCCAGGTGTAACTGACAATCTCGAAGTGCATGAGCGTGCCGATGATGGCCAACAGCATGCCGAACTCGGCCATGTGCATCCCGCGTTTGGCGGTTTCGGGATGGCTCAAGCCCTTCAACCCGAGGATGAAAAGGATTGATGCGAGCAGGTAACTGAATTCGATGAAGTAAGTTTGCCAGTGCATTTTGATCGTATCCGCAGATTACGCAGATTACACAGATTCAGGAAAAAGAATTGGCCATGAGAAAGCACCAACCGCAAAAGAGAATCTTCACTTCAGGATCACGTTCAATAAGAGAATTGCTTCCGGCCTGTGATTTGATTTTGTGTCTTATCGTTTTCTTATCTGTGTAATCTGCGTAATCTGTGGATTACTTCTTCCGCTTAAACATTCGCAGCATCCGGTCCGTGATCACGAATCCGCCGACCACGTTCGTTGTCGAACAAACTACGGCGATGAAGCCGAGGACCATCGCGACCTTGCTATGGTGCGGGCCGGTACCGCCCGCAATCACAATCGATCCCACCAGCGAGATGCCCGAGATTGCGTTCGTCGCCGACATCAGGGGCGTGTGCAAAAGCGGCGGCACGCGCGAAATCACCTGATAACCAAGGAACGCTGCCAGCGCGAACACATACAGCGCCGCGATCACGGCAGCGCCGGTCATGGCGCCAGTCGTTTCCAACAGGAAAAATGTGGCAATGAGAAGGCTCATGAGTGCACCTCTATTCCTCGATCATTGAGGTATCCAACAGTTTCGCTCCGTGGACGACTCGGAGAATGTAAACAGTGTTGCCGGAGATTCTAAATACAGTGCGATATTTTCTAATCAACAGATGACGATAGCGCGTTCCCAATAGTTCATTTTCGGGAATCAACGCGCAGCGACGCGGCGAGTAGGAGAGGGTCTTCATCCGCTGCTCAAGCTTGAGAATAAACTGATTCGCATTATCGATATTGTCCGCCGCGATGTAGGCCCAGATCTCGGCAAGATCGGTTTCTGCGCTTTGAGCAATCTTAACGCGATATTTTTCGCGCACTCTTGAACTCCTTCAAGAATGAACGGGCTGAGCGCACACGTCCTTCCGCGACATCGGCCTCGGCGGGGGCGAGCAGACGTAGCAGGTTGGCCGCTCTTAGATGCTTTTCATAAGTCTTCGCATCCATGAGCACAGCGTCTGCCTTGCCCTCAACCGTGAGAACGATCGGACGACCAGTTTTGCGCAGTTGCCTCAGAATTTCACCGGAGTTCTCTTCAAGATCAGCGAGTGGACGTATGTCTTCTACAATGTGCATGGGTATTTACTTTATCACCGCTTCCATTGCTGCAGCCACACGTTGATTCATCCACTTGCCTTCATGCGTCACGCACGAAGGGCCAACCACGTCATCGTTCATATCAAGGTGCAACTCGCCGTCTTTGATCAGCAGATTCAGAAATGACGACACGTTGCGCGAATAAAGCTGGCTTGCGTGCACCGGCACGGTCGCCGGCAAGTTGGTCGGCGACATGATCGTAATTCCATCGCGCTCAACCGTTTCATCCGGCTTGCTGCCGGTCACGTTTCCGCCGGTCGCGCCGGCGAGGTCGATCACGATCGATCCGCGCTTCATGCCGTTGACTGCCGCTTCGTCCATCAACAAGGGCGCGCGCCGGCCCGGAACCTGTGCGGTGGTGATGATCACGTCGGCAGTCTTCGCATGTTCGGCGACCAGGTCGCGGCCGCGTTTCAGAGCTTCTTCGGAAAGTTCGACGGCGTAGCCGCCTTTGTCTTCGGTTTGAATGCCGCCGAGATCGACTTCGAGAAAGGTTGCGCCCAGCGAACGCACTTGTTCGCCTGCGGCGGCGCGCACGTCGTAGGCTTCGACCACTGCGCCCAGGCGTCGCGCCGTGGCGATCGCCTGCAAGCCGGCCACGCCTGCGCCCAAAACCAGAACGCGCGCCGGCGGCACCGTTCCCGCCGCCGTCATCAACAAAGGAAACATGCGCGGGATTCGATCCGCTCCCAATAGAACAGCTTTGTATCCGGCGACCGTGGCCATAGACGAAAGCGCGTCCATCGCCTGCGCCCGCGTGATGCGCGGCACCAGCTCCATTGAGAAAGTGGTCAGCCCTTGTTCCAGCGCCGGGACCAACTCTTGCGGTTCGTCGAGCGGGCGCAGAAAGCTCAGCACGACCGAGCCTTTTCTTAGTTTTTTGAAATCGTCGGCGGGAGGCCGGTTGACGCCGACCAGAATGTCTGCGGACGCGAGTAACTCATTTCGATTCGCGACGACCGTCGCGCCTGCTTCGCGGTAATCATCGTCAGTACGGGCCGCACCCAGACCAGCGCCGCTTTCGATTGAGACGGAAGCTTTCGCCGCGATGAGCTTCTTGACTGAATCAGGCATCAGCGCAACACGCGCTTCGCCGGGCGACGTTTCGTTCAGCACCGCAATGTTCATTTAGTCAGGGTCAACGGTTCGACTAGTAGGAATTGCGAACGCGGAGTATACCACGCAGGGAAAATTACGGAATGTGACAAACGACACATTCGACGTAACGAAAACCCGTTAGTTTGCGCGTGCCGGTACCTCCAACTTGCGGGGCAGCATTTGCCGCCTTTATAATCCCAACGCACGTCGCATTGGTGTAGTTGGTTAACACGCTCCCTTCCCAACGCAGAGATTACGGGTTCGAATCCCGGACGCGCTGCGAACTCTTCCCAATTTAGCCCCAGACAAATTTGCGCGCGTCAGGCAAAGGACGCGGGGTAATTCACGTCTAACAATCGTATGAAGCAAGGCATTCACCCGGCACCACGCATTGGCCAAACGGCGCGCTTATTCTCACCGAAGACAATTAGCGCTGCGGCCATTGTCGCAGTCATGCTTTGCCTGCTGATCCTCTCATTACGCGTCTCATTACCTGTCCGGGCACAGTCAGGACGAAAGGCGCCTCCAACGCCCACGCCGGGCCCGGGTCAATCCGGCACTGCCGCCACTAACTCAGATCAGGACGAGCAGACTGCGAATAGTGGAGCGGTCGCAGGTGACGGGGAAACGGTCGAAGGCGATACGCTCACCATCAACACCGGGCTCGTCACGGTGCCCGTCAAGGTGATGGATCGAGGCGGCAGGTACGTGCCGAACCTTACGCGCCGCGACTTTCATGTGTTTGAGAATGGCGTCGAACAACGCATCGCGTATTTTGCGACGGTCGATCAGCCGTTCACGGTGGTGCTGCTGATCGACACCAGCGGGTCGACGCACTTCAAGATTGAAGAAATGCACAGCGCCGCCATCAGTTTTGTTAATCAGCTCAAGGAGCAGGACCGCGTCATGGTGATGTCATTTGACGATTCAATTCGCACGCTCTGTGAACCGACCAGCGATCGCGACACTCTGATCCAGGCTATTCGCCGCGCGAGGACCGGAGGTGGCACGCGCTTGTATGACGCAGTCCATCAGGTAATCAAGCAGAGGTTGAAATCGATCAGCGGCCGCAAGGCGGTGGTGTTATTCACCGACGGCGTGGACACCATTAGCGGGCAGGCCACTTATGAGAGCACGATCAGGGAAGTCCAGGAGTCAGATGCTGCCGTCTACAGCGTAGCCTATGACACTTCAGGCACTCTTATGGGACCGGGAGGAATGCGCTGGCCGCCGCCCGGTGGAGTGATTTTTGGAATTCCCGGCAGTGGCGGCGGAGGCGGCTTTCCGGGTGGACCCGGGTCTTCTCCGGGCGACTATGAGCGGGCTAATAAGTACCTCCACGAGATTACTTTCGAGTCGGGAGGCCAATACTATCGCGGCGACACGATTGTTGGTCTGTCGGCCGCTTTCGGCCAGCTGGCGGATGAATTGCGGCGTCAATACAGCATCGGTTATTACCCGCCCCCAGGTCAGGCCGGTCAACGCCGGGACATCAAGGTCCGCGTCAACCAACCGAATTTAGTAGTGAAAGCGCGCGATAACTACATCTATTCAAAACCGAGTGCGAAGGAAAGTAAGCCATAAGTTTTTGCGGCTGCCCGGCCGCTTCGCCTTCACATAAACTTCGCATTAGGGTCAGTACCGGGAGCGGTAGCGACCGGGTTTCGTTAGTTCAATCTCGATTGTTTCGCGAGGTCGCGACCCGGTCGCTACCGCTCCCGGTACTGACTTCAATCCCTGGCGTCCCGCAAAGCTGAAGGCGACATAGGCAAACTTGCGAGCCCGCTGTGCCGCCTCTATAATCCCAACTCACGGCGCATTGGTGTAGTTGGTTAACACGCTGCCCTCTCAAGGCAGAGATCACGGGTTCGAGTCCCGTATGCGCTACCAAATTTTTCTGTAGGGCGCCGGTAGCCGCGCTGAATCCTTCCCCAAAAACATTAAGGAGAAACTGATGAGACGATTGACCAAGTTCGCCCTGATTGCCGCACTGACAGGGCTGGTTATGTTGCCTATTATTCGCCGCGTGACAACCATCCCGGAAGCGAAAGCTCAGGGCGCTCAGGGGAGCGCAGCCACCAAGCCGGCATATCTGCCGATACCGGGGGGCGACTACCGTGTGGATGTCGCGCACAGCGTCATCGGGTTTTCAATCCTGCACAACGAACTGGCTTTGGTTAAGGGGCGCTTCAAAGATTTCACTGGAACGATTCATCTTGATGATAAGGACATCATTAAGTCGGCGGTCGAGTTCACCGCTAAGATCGAAAGCATTGATACCGGGGTGGAAGGTCGAGACAAGCACCTGCGCACCGCAGACTTTTTTGATGCGGCCCAGTTTCCCGAGATGACTTTCAAGAGCACGCGCGTTGAGCAGAAAGGCAAGAGTTATGTCCTGCACGGCGACCTGACCATCAAAGGAGTCAGCAAACCGGTGGCCCTGCCGTTTACTCTGACGGGCGCGATTAAGGACGGTCGGGGCAACACGCGTATCGGTATCGCGGCGCAAACGAAGATCGATCGAAGGGACTTTGGCATCACCTGGGGACATGCTTTGCCGAGTGGGGGCTTTGACGTGGCCCACGACGTGTTGATTGATCTGCAAATGGAAGCGTTTCAGCCTGCGCCCAAGCCGGCGAACTAGTTACCAGGTTACGGCGCTGTTACCCAAAAAGCCCGATTCGTTTGTTTGAAGGCCCATCGCGCCGCGGCATCGAATTGACCGTTGGGTCGCAATCATTTCATGTCTCCGATCGGATGAAGCAACAATGCGACGTAAAAATTGGCGAGTCGTCATAGCCGGGGTGTTTCTTATTGTGATGGCGTTAGTGTTTTTCTTCTTCATGCTGTCCATTGCACCAAAGTCAAACGACCCGGTGGCGTTGTTTCGGACCGTGGGAACAGTTGTGGGCGTCGTCGGGGGCATCAGCCTGGTCATGATCATCATCGGACTGATTGGTAAGAAGGTTTAGCATACGAATGACGAAGCAGAGGATTGCGGTAATCCCGGGAGACGGCATCGGCAAAGAGGTGATACCAGAGGGCCTTCGCGTACTCGATGCTGCAGCCACGAAATTCAATATTGCCTTGCAGTGGGACCATTTCGATTGGAACTGCGATTACTACCTGAAGCACGGCACCATGATGCCGGAGAACTGGAAAGATCAGATCGGCGGGCACGACGCGATTTTCTTTGGTGCAGTCGGCTGGCCTGCTCTGGTACCTGATCACATTTCACTGTGGGGAATGCTGGTCAAGCTTCGCAGAGAGTTCGACCAGTACGTGAATTTGCGTCCGGTGCGACTCTTTCAGGGAGTGCCAGGGCCTCTGGTTAATCGCAAGCCGGGCGAGATTGACTTCTATATCGTGCGTGAAAACACTGAAGGTGAGTACTCCACCATCGGCGGTCGCATGTTTGCAGGCACGCCCAGAGAGATAGTCATTCAAGAAAGTGTTTTTACCCGAAGCGGTATCGATCGCGTCCTGAAGTTTGCCTTCGAACTTGCTGAGAAGCGCCCGCGAAAGCACCTCACCTCGGCCACCAAATCCAACGGCATCTCGATTTCAATGCCTTACTGGGATGAGCGTGTGGTCCAGATGTCCAACAGGTATCCGGCTATCCACGTGGATAAATATCACATTGATATCCTGGCCGCGCATTTCGTACAGCATCCGGATTGGTTTGATGTAGTCGTAGCTTCGAACTTGTTCGGTGACATCCTTTCCGATCTTGGACCAGCCTGCACCGGTACTATCGGGATCGCGCCTTCGGCGAATCTGAACCCGGAGTGCACGTTCCCTTCGCTGTTCGAGCCAGTGCACGGCTCTGCTCCCGATATTTTCGGCAAAGGAATTGCTAACCCAATCGGACAAATCTGGGCAGCGTCTATGATGCTCGAACACCTGGGCCATGGCCAGGCCGCTGCCGCGATAATGCGAGCTGTTGAAACTGTTTTGGCTGAAGGTCCGAGGACACCGGATATGGGTGGAAACGCAAACACCAGGGAAGTCGGTAAGGCCGTGGCATCGGCGGTTGGCGATTGCGGCTATTGAAACTGTATGAGAATTGTCGACCTGCGTGAAATCGTTGTTCCGATAAGATCAGAGATCCGCAATGCGTACGTCAACTTCAGCGAGATGACGGTCAGCGTGGTCGCGCTGATCACCGATGTAATTCGTGGGGGGAAACCAGTCGTTGGGTTCGGCTTCAATTCCAACGGACGGTATGCTCCCAGCGGATTACTGCGTGAGCGTTTTATTCCTCGCCTCATGTCCGCACATCCCGGGTCACTCGTCGATCAGAGCGGCGAAAACCTCGACCCATTCCGAGTGTGGGACGTGTTGATGACTAACGAGAAACCCGGTGGACACGGCGAACGATCTGTGGCTGTCGGGGTCGTCGATATGGCAGTGTGGGACACCGTAGCTAAAGTCGCGGGTGTGCCGCTCTATCAACTGCTGGCTGATCGCTATCGCGACGGCCGCGCGGAACAAAAGGTATTCGTATACGCCGCTGGTGGTTATTACTATCCCGGCAAGGATCTGGAGGCGCTGCAAACTGAAATACGGAGTTATCTTGATCAAGGCTACTCATCGGTCAAGATTAAGATCGGCGGTCTCCCGTTGGCGGCAGACATCCAGAGAATCGAAGCGGTCTTGAAACTGCTAAAGCGAACCGACCAGCTTGCCGTGGATGCAAATGGACGATTCAACCTTCCTCAGGCGATCGAATATGCTCGAGCGCTTGCGCCGTATGGTCTGCTCTGGTACGAGGAGCCGGGTGACCCTCTCGATTTTGCACTTCAAGCTGAACTCTCGGGTGTTTATGCGGCACCAATGGCTACTGGTGAGAATCTTTTCTCGATGCAGGACGCTCGTAACTTGATTCGGTATGCCGGTCTGCGAGCGGACCGTGACATCCTGCAATTTGATTGTGCGCTGAGTTATGGCTTAGTGGAGTATCTCCGGACCTTACAGATGCTCAGAGAGCACGGCTGGTCCGCGCAGCGTTGCATTCCGCACGGCGGGCACCAAATGTCGCTTAACATCGCCGCGGGATTGGGCCTGGGTGGTAACGAATCATATCCTGGCGTTTTCAAACCCTTCAATGGGTTCGCCGACAACACACCGGTTGAAGACAGCTTTGTTGGGCTTCCCGATCTTCCGGGAATCGGCTTCGAATCAAAAAACGAACTCTTCGCCACGATGAAGACTATCGCGCCAGAGTGCTGATTTTGTCGCCGCGATTCTAAGCACTTACCACCAGCCCAACAATTTCCACCAAAGCAGTCCCAGCCCCAACCAGAGCGCCAGGTTCACCAGCGAGATCAGAAATCCGACCCTCCACCAGGCGCTCTGGGAAACATAACCTACGCCAAAATAGACTGGCGCCGAGCCAGTTCCATAATGCGTCATGGCCGCATTTAAGTTGGAGAAGTAAGCCAACGAAAGAGCAGAAACAAAAGGATTGATACCAACCGTCAAAGCCGCGGTAAGAAAAGATGGATAGAGCGCCGTAACTTGAGCTGTCATGCTGGCAAAGCCATAGTGGATATAAAGGTACAACGTTACGAGCAGGATAAGCGCCAACAGCCCTGACAGACCCTGGACATAATGAAAGGCACCCTGGGCCAGTACATTGACAACACCCAGCTGTAACAAACTGTCGGCCATCATGATCAATGCGCCAAACCAGATGAGTACCTCCCATGCTTTGCGCTCTCCGAGAAGTTCTTCCCACGATATGACCCTGGTAATGAGCAGAGCGCAAACTCCAAACAAGGCAACGACCGCGTTCGGCAATCCGTGCCACGGTGACGCTACCCATCCAGCCATGACCAGCAGCAGTATCACCATCAGTCGAAGCTCTCCTGGGCTGATGCGTCCCATTTTTTCCAGCTCGTTTTGAGCATGCACACGCGCTGATTCTGTGTCCTCAGTCAGCGGCGGGTGTAATCGATAAATGAGCCAGGGAATAATGACCAGGGCCAAGAGCCCCGGGACGCTCGCGCCAATTGCCCACCTGGCCCACGTCAAGTCGACATGGGCGGTTTGGCGGGCAAATTCGGCGATCAGAGGGTTGGCTGCCATTCCGGTAAGAAACATGGCTGAAGTCGTGTAGGTCGAATGAAAACCTACGAGCATGAGAAAGCCGCCGAGTCGCTCATTAGGCGACTTAGGCTCCGACCCGAGCGCGCGAGCAACACTATGGACCACGGGACAAATGATCCCGCCTCCGCGGGCAGTATCAGAGGGAATAAACGGGGCCAGGATAAGTTCAGAAGCCGCGATCGAATAACCCAGAGTGAGAGAGCTGCGACCAAAGCGGCGAATGAGGGTATAGGCAACACGCATCCCAAAGCCGCTGCTGATGACGGCCCTCGAAAACAAGAAAGCCATAAAGATCAGCCAAACAGTGGGATTGCTATACCCGGAAAAAATCTGGTTCGGCGCTACGGTTTTGGTCAATGCCAGGACACTGACCGCGACGATTGTACTAACCCCCATCGGAACAGGTTGGACCACCAAAGCAATGATGGTCGCAACGAAGATGGCTAGCATGTGACGCTGGTTGGGATTTAGCGCGGGGAGAGGCAGGAAGTACAGTAATAAACCGGGAACCAGCACGACTGCCCAACGGAGCGTGATGTTAGGAACTCGCGTGGCCGGGGAATTGGCGTTGGCGCTAATCAAAGTACTCAGATTAACCGACCTGGTTCGTTTGATCCAGATTAGGCGGCCACTGGGTGGTGGGTCAGTTTGATGTCCGACAAGCTTTAGCTTGTCGAAACTTGGCGACAAACTAAAGCTTGTCGGACATTTGTTTTCAAATTGACCCACTACCGTTCAGCGCGTTACCAAGCAAATACCAACGAGCCGAATTGATGCAACCGCTCGATGAGGCTAGACTCATGATCGAGCGTGGCTTTTCCTAATTCGATCCGACATTCCGTTAATAACACCAACCCATGGCTGAATCACAAAAGAAAAAGATTCGCTGGTCGGCCGCCTGGGGCGACGCCCGCGAGCTCGTCTGGACGCATCGTCACCGGCTGCTGCTCGGCGCCGTCCTGATGTTGATTAATCAGGCGATGGGTTTGGTGCTGCCCGCCTCCACCAAGTTCTTAATCGATCAGGTGATCGTCAAAGGACGCACGGATCTGCTTTGGAAGATCGCTTTGGCGGCGGGCGCCGCCACTATCGTGCAAGCCCTCACAAGTTTCAGTCTGTCGCAGGTGCTGGGCGTCGCAGCGCAGCGCGCCATCACCGAAATGCGCAAGAAAGTACAGGCACAGATCGCTCGTTTGCCGGTCAGCTATTTCGACTCGACGCAGGTCGGCAAGCTGATATCGCGGATCATGAATGACGCTGAGGGCATACGCAATCTGGTCGGCACCGGCCTGGTCCAATTGGTGGGGAGTTTTATCACCGCAGTCGTCGCGCTCTGTGTTCTGTTCTGGCTCAACTGGCGTCTGACCTCGATCACAATTCTGGTGCTGGGGGCTTTCGGCACAGCGTTGGCGTTCGCCTTCACGCGGCTCAGGCCATTGTTCCGCGAGCGCGGTGAGATCACCGCAACGCTCACTGGTCGCTTGACCGAATCGCTTGGCGGCATTCGCATCGTCAAGGCCTACACGGCCGAGAAGCGCGAAGAGCTGACTTTTGCCCGGGGCGCGCACAAACTTTTCCGCAATATTGCCAAGGCGATGACCGGCGTCTCGGCGACCACCGCCTTCTCTTCGCTAATCATCGGCGCGGTTGGCGTAGTGATCATCCTGGTTGGCGGGCCTTCGGTCGTGAGCGGGAAGATGACGATTGGCGATCTGTTTATGTACGTCCTCTTCACGGGCATGATGGCGATGCCGCTGATTCAGTTTGCGGCCATCGGTACCCAGATCACCGAAGCCTTTGCGGGACTCGATCGCATTCGCGAAGTGATGGACATGAAAACGGAAGACGATCAGGATGCCCAGCGCGAGCCACTGCCGGAGGTGCAGGGCGAGATTGAGTTCGAGAACGTCTGGTTCGAATACAACGAAGGCGTCCCCGTGCTCAAGAATGTTTCCTTCAAAGCTCCGGCCGGTTCAACGACGGCGCTCGTCGGTTCCAGCGGTTCAGGCAAGAGCACGCTAATCAGTCTGGCGATGAACTTTAATCACCCGCTGTCCGGCATCATTAAAGTTGACGGCAAAGACCTGGGTACGCTGCGCCTGCGCGACTTCCGCTCGTACCTCGGGGTGGTGATGCAGGACAACTTTCTCTTTGACGGAACGGTGGCAGAGAACATCGCCTTCTCAAAACCACACGCCACGCGCGAAGAGATTCAAGCGGTCAGCCGCATTGCGCACGTCGAAGAGTTTGTCGAAAAATTCGAGCTGAAATACGACACGGTGGTGGGCGAGCGCGGAGTAAAACTCTCCGGCGGACAACGCCAGCGCATCGCCATCGCGCGGGCGATCCTTGCCGATCCAAAACTGCTGATCCTGGACGAAGCAACGTCCAGTCTGGATAGCGAAAGTGAAGCCCTGATTCAAGACGGGCTGCGCCAGCTTCGCCGCGGGCGCACGACCTTCGTGATCGCGCACCGGTTGTCCACGATTCGGAGCGCCGATCAAATCCTGGTCCTGGAGGACGGTGAGATTGTCGAGCGTGGCACTCACGAAGAACTGCTCGAGGCCGACGGGCGATACCGGCAACTTTACGATAAACAATACAAGTTCGAGCGCGACCAGTTTATCAATCCCGGCGAAGACTTCACGCCTGATCCTGAACCTTTACGGGCTAGGGCCACGCCGCGTCTTTCGAATCTGTAACTCTGAGAGATTACGTAGGTGGGCCAGCCCTTTCGGCTTTCGGTTATTGCTTATCGTAGAAGGCAATACTGGTAACCTTCTTGCCATTCGCGTCAGTCGTATTCACCGTGACTGTGCGCGTCTTGCCATCAGCCGCAACGGTTATGCGTGCGGTCAGACCGACCTTGCCGTCTTTCCTGCTCGTCATCGCCAGCGTGCGGGCGTTGATCATTTTGTACGCTCGCATGTCAGAAGTTGCGTCACCAGTGACAGAGTAATCTTTGCCGTCGAACTTCCCAGTCCATTCACTGTGGATCGGATTGCCGGACCCATCTATGCCATCGACCGTCGCTTTGATCATGTCGCCGGCCGCTTCGTACACGACCATCGTGTTCTTGCTGCCGCCAGGATTCAATTTGGATTTTGCTTCATTCAACTTCCAGGCGCCCATGTGCGGATTGTCCGCATAACCAACGACGGTGCTCAAGCAAAGGACAACGAAGGAAAGAATTAGTATTTTGAAGTTCATTTTTTCGTCCTTGTCGGGTAACAGATGATGAAGCGGTGGGATTTTAGTATCGCCTATCTTCGGCGGTCAATGGTTTGAATGATAGATGGTAGTGAGTCAGTTTGATGTCCGACAAGCTTTAGCTTGTCGAAACCTGGCGACAAACTAAGGAAACTCTGATCAAAGGCAGATTGAAAATAGCATTTGCTCCCCTCCCTTTGGGAGGGGCCGGGGGAGGGGCGCAACTACAGCAAAGAGAAAAGCAAATTACTTGTGTGCTCGGGCTTTGAGCCCGCGCGGGATCTTTTTTTTGGTGTCGACTCGTAGCTGCGCCCCTCCCTAACCCCTCCCAAAGGGAGGGGAATCTATGGCGGTGCAACTTTAAGCGGCGGCGCGGCGAAAAGCGGCCTCCGAGGATGGCGCGGAATATCGAATCTGATACCGCTTTAGCTTGGCATTCAAAGTGGTGTGTTTTATGCCCAGCAGTCGCGCCGCTCTTGATTGATTCCCGCGCGTTCGTTCCAGGGCAGCGCTAATGAGGTCTATCTCAAACTTCTGTACCGCGTCTTTGAGATCGACGGGAGCCGACTCTTTGGGTGCCAGCCGGTCCAGGCATTCGATCTCGGTCATCAGCGTGAAGACAATCTCTCTCAGGTTCTCAAGGTGCGCATTCAATGGCACTTCATGAACTGAAGCGGAAAGACCATGCTGCGAAAGATTCTGACTGGATAGGGTTATTGCGCTATTCATTTTTTTGATCTCAAAGGGCGATGGCATTAGCCGCCGTCCCTGGTTACATCGCTACCCCACGTTTGATGGCGATCGAGCCGTTAACGTTATTAAGCTTTATGCGTGGACCGCCCGAACCGATTTGACCGTTGAGGTTGTGACCGACATACGGACCATCTTCGACGGCCAGGCCAAACTCGTTCGTAATTCCGCCGTGAATAGTACTGGCCTTGACCTGCGCGTTCGCGCCGGAGGGCACGATGAGCACAATCGAGCCATTGACCGAACTCAAGGTAACGCTCTTCGATTCACTCAGTCTGCTGACGTTGGCTTCCGCGCGGCCATTGACCGTCGAAAGTTTTACCTCACCACCGAGACCGCCGGCTCTCACTTCACCGTTAACCAAAGACGCGTCCACATCGCCCTGAATTCCGTCGATGTCCAGCGAACCGTTGACCAGCTCGGCGCTATCCAGACGGGCTCCGCGGGGAATCGTAAGTGTGTATTCAACGCTGGCAGGATTGTTTTCCCGATTCCGGCTGCTGAAATTCAGATTTCGCTCCGGGTATTTCGTTTTGATCTGAACACTGTCCGCCGTGTTATTGACCTCAATGGTTACTTCGCTGAGGCGTTCGGGTTTGTAGGCGCGCTTCGCGGCCTCCACCTTTACTTCGTTACGGTCCCAGACGCTGATGTGAACGTCGCCGTTAATATTTGAAATGCTGACCCGACCCGTCGGGGTCAGCGGGTAAGTTTGATTAAACGCTTCGGTTAACTCGTCGCCTCTGAGCTTCTGAATCGGATTGATAAAAGATGATGGGGGCGCGACGAAATCATGGTCACGTACGATACTCATGCGATTGTCGGCCATGGTCGTCACGGCGAGCGTTAAGATTGCGATCAATAAGGCTGGCTTCATCATTTCGGATTCTCTCCTGAGTACTTTTTCGTGTGTTTCAACAGTAGAACACCAGCCTGAAGGTTTTTGTGGCAATTAGTTGGACGATTTTTTCGGGTTAAGACGTTGGTTGAGCGAAGGTCGCGGCGTCACGGTGTGACCTCTCCTATTGGCTTTGCCAATCTGATGCGCGGCAAGTCTCTGACTTGCCGACCGGGGCTTTTCTTATTCCCAGGTCTCCGACCCGCCACGGTCATAGACCGTTAGATTTGATGAGCACTTAACGGCAAGTCACAGACTTGCCGCGCATCAGAGTGGCAGAGCCAGGGATTAGCACCCCGAGGTTCCGATTAGCTGAGGACTCACTGCTTCTTAATCTGGATTGAGCCTGAGAAGACGTTGACGTTGATTGACGCATCGCCACTGCCCACAGTTGCGTCAACACTTCGCATCGGATTGTAGTTTGAAGCTTTCTCAACCGCGATGTTGAAGTCGCCGCTCACTTCGCCGCCTGTTCCCAAAATACCTTTCAGGCGAAAGGATGAATTAGCTGGCAGCAACAAGCGCAGCCGGCCGGAAATGGCCTGAAAGCTGTAGCGGCCCCCGCGTGACAGAGGGCCCGTATACGTCACGTCTCCGCCAACTGTATTTAGTTTTAAGCGTTGGTGTTGGATTCGATCGAGCGTCACGTCTCCGCCGACGCTGCCCGCCTCTAGTGAATCGCCGGCACGCGCCGGGCCCAGATCGCGCGCGTCAATTGAGCCGCCCACCGTGTGAAGGGTAAAGACCCCGGTCGAGTTGCGTACCGAAATCTCTCCGCCGATCGTGGTCAGATCTACCGCGCCGTGCACCTTCTCGAGCGTGATGGTTCCTGACTGCGACGTGGCCGTAACCACGGCCACTTCAGTCACGCTGATTTCACCGTTGCTGGTTTGCAGTTTCACGCTGGCGCCGCGGGGCACTGTCAACTCAACATCGCCCAGCGGCAGGCAGGACGACCCCCGCGTAGAGCGGCGTCCCTGGGCTGTAAGCTTAAGTTCAGTGGCCGTTTGTGTTTTGTTTTGATCTGCGCGGGTCAAATCGATTTGCACGCCATCGCTAATGCGCGCATGAACTTCGTTCCGGTCCCAACCATGAACGGTTATGTTGCCGGACGCTACACAGGCGGAAACGATCACGCGGGGATCAGCCGCGACGGTGCGCTCAACCTGCTGATGGCTTCTCTTGTCAGGCGCAGGATGCCGCGCGCGGGCGACGCCCGGAACCGTCAGCAGCAACAAGATGAGAATGGTGCAGTTGCGCATCGCGTAAAGTGGTAGGCGCATCTTGCGCGTGACTTCGCGGGCGGGACGCCCGTGCCACTCTTTCAAGCTGATTCGATAGTCGCGGTAGCGTCTCAACAATGTCAGCTACCTCTCCAAAACCCGGGCATCGGCGATCTGATTCATCAGATCGATTTTGCTTTGATATGCCGCGAGCATGAACTGCGTAGCTTGCGGATCGTTCGGATTCTTTCTGGCCACGTCGCGTGTGTTCGTGATGGCGTTGTCGATAACCGCCAGGTTGTATTCGTATTCGACCCGTAGCGAGGGCCGCAACGGCGCCTGAGCTTTGAGCGCCTCGTTCAGCTTCGCGATAGCTCGTTCATACTGTCGTTCCTGCCACGCCAACGAAGTGCCTTGCTCTTCAACTGGTCGGTTTTTTTTGTTCGGTCTGAATTCACGCGGCGGCGTGTAGGCCGGCTTAGTGCCGGTCGGGCTCCACGCCTTATCCGGAGTTACCACAGCGATTTCGGGAAAGCCTCCCTGTACTCTTGCCAAAGCTTCTGGTTGATCCCGTTTCAGATAAACCACCGCCAGCCAACCGGCAAGTAAGATAGCTGCGGTTGCCGACGCATAAGCCAGCACGCGAAATGACGGCAAGAGATCACCCAGGGCACTCCACCAGGGCCGATTTACGGGGGCTGCGGCAGCGACGGGCAGTCCGGCCACCGCGGCATCGACACGTTGACGCAGACGCTCAGACGGAATCGGTGCGGCAAACTCAGCCGCTAAGCCTTCGGAAAGGATCAGGTTTTCGGCCTCGATCGTACGCACTGCTTCAGCACAACGGACGCAACTGTGCAGATGCGCCGTGACGTTGGCGGCCGCATTCGCGTCGAGTTCGCCATCGAACCAGGACTGTAAAGTACCTTCATCAACGCAATTTCTCATTGGCTTACTCCCATCTTCCCGTAGGTGCGCGCAAATTCTTTTCGAGCTCGGGCGACCAGACTGCCTACATAATTTTCCTTTAGCGACAGGGTCTGGGCTATTTCCCGGTAAGACAATCCCTGGTGCCTCAGTAACAGGCAGCTGCGCATTGGTTCTTTGATCCTGTCCAGCGCCTGGCGGGCAAGATCCAGTTGCTGCCGGTTTTCGTATTCGAACGAGGGCGTCACAGTTTCATCCGTCGACTTCTGATAGATCGCATCGCGGGCCATCGCGCGACCTTGCCCCCGAATCGTGTTGCGGGCTTCGTTCAAGGTCACCCGCAGCAACCAGGGGCGCAGCAGTTCAGCATCCGGCGCCGAGTCGAAGTGTCGATAAAGCTTGAAAAACACTTCCTGGGTCACTTCCTCGGCGACTGCGCTGTCACGCACTACCGCGCGCGCCGTGGCAAAGACCGTCCGATGGTGAAGCGTAAAGGCTTCATCAAAACTTAGGGCGGTTCCCTGCGGAGCGACTTGTTCCGGGATTGAATCTATTGCAGTTCGAGCTCCAGAGCGCATTTATACCCAAAATAAGAACACCACGCATGGCTGTTTTGTGGCGAAAGAGCGCGAATTATTTGAGTAGTTCCGGGTCAGTACCACCCGAGTCAGCGGGTGGGATCAGATTAACCCATCCGCTTACGCGGACGGTGCTGACTCCGCTCCCAATTCCCGCGCCAGCCGCTCGGCCTCGCGCGTAAAGCGCGGTGACTGACACTTGGCGACCAGTTGCTGATAGCTGCTGAGAAGTTCTCGCGCGGTTCGGCGCTTTTCTTCAGCCTCAGCCGGCCGTTGCTCGTTCGCCAGCCGCGTCGCTAACGCCGATAGCACATCCAAATAGACCGGCCCTAACCACAATTGGCTCACCCGTGACTCGGTGCCGGAAACAATCGCCGCTGCCGCGGCGCAGATGCGCTCAGCGTCTTCCAGTTCACCGCGACGAAGATAGACTTCGGCCAGGCATCGATGGCTGTCGAATCGCATGTAGAACAGGCCGGTCTGTTCGCTCGTTTGGAAATTCTGCAGAGCAGTATCCAGGGCCGCATCCAGTAATCGTTGACCTTCAAAGCTATCGGTCCCAATTCGCCCAGCTTGCTCTGCCTGCACGACAGCGTAATTTCCTTTGAGCAGTGCCGCGACGCGGCGTTCACCGATAGTTTCGGCCAGGACGATGCCTTCCGCGTATTCGTTTTCGGCGCGTGTTAGATCCCCAAGCAGGAACGAATTGAAAGCAATGGCAAAATGGGTCCAGGCGCGCCGCTCGCGCGAATGAATTCGTTCGACGATTTCCCTTTCTTTCTCAGCGAACTGTAAGCCCGCGCGGTAGTCGCCCGCGTGAATCCCATTCTCTGCCAGAAATTCGTAGCCAATCGCCTGAGCAAACGAGACGTTGCGCCGTTCGCCGAATTCAATCGCTGTTCGGGCCCAATCATTCGAATCGTGGTAGAGCCCGTAATGCTGATAGGCGCCTGAAAGGTAGGCGTAAATGTTGCTGATGATTGGCGCTGCGAACGAAGAAACCTCGTCAGCCGCCGCCGTCGGCGCGACCAAATCCGCGGCGCGTTTGAGCAAGTCGATGGCCGCGCGATGGCGACCCGCCAGATGATGAAACCGGGCTTCGTTCGATAAGGCATTAGCGGTGGCCACCGGCTCTTTGACCGGATCGAGAAACTTTAAGGCCTCGTGAAGATATTCGATACCCCGCTGGTCGCCGGTGGCCACCAGCGAAGTCGCTGCCTCGGTTTGCAGCCGGGCGCGCACGTGTGGGTCAGTGGTCAAGGCCATGGCCCGCTCGAAGTGCTCGCCGGCCGGAATCATATCGCCGTGCAGCAGATACGTTTTCCCGATCGCTTCTTCGAGAGACAGTTGCTCTTCAACCAGTCCCAGAGCTTCGGCGCAGTCGCGAGCGTGACCATAGGCAGCCACGACTTCATCGATGGCAAAAACGCGCTCGGCTTCGGCCGCCGCACGCTTGGCGTAGATCAATCCATTTTCGTAATCACCCGCCCGAATGTAGTGGTGAGCCAGACGCTCGACGGCGCAGGCTGAGTTGCCGACGCTCTGTTGCAGACCGGCCGCAGCGTTCCGGTGCAACCGGCGGCGCCGAATCGGGTTGATTTCTTCATACAGCACTTCGCGAATCTTGTCATGAGTAAAGACAAACGAATCAGTGCCGCGCGCGATTACGAGTTGAGCGTTGACTGATTCATCGAGCGCGTCGAGCAAAGCGTCTTCGGAGATGTTGTCAGCCGCAGCTTCCAGCTCTTCGAAGCTGAAGGTCTTACCGAGTACGGCGGCAACTCGCAGCACTTCATTGGTTTGATTGCCGACGCGATCCAGTCGATTGCCGATCGCTTCTTTGACACTTTGCGGAATAACCAGCTCGCCCACGTCGCAGCGTTTCCATCGGCCACTCTCGCGACGGACCGAGCCCTTCTCAATCAGCGCCTTCAGAACTTCCTCGACGAAAAAAGGATTGCCCTCTGTCTCGCGGTGCACGGCTAGTCCAAATTCACCGCTGACTTCTTCGCCGAGCAGCGCACTAAGCTGCGCGTTGGTTTCACCGGCGTCGAACCGTCGCAGGTTAATGCGCGTTACCAGCCGTTCACGGTTCCAATCCAGCAGCATTCGCGCCAGCGGATGTGTGCGGGCAAGTTCCGTTTCGCGATAACAGCCGAGAATCAACACGCGCTCGTCGCGTAACTGCCGCAAGAGATGACCGAGCAACCAGAGCGTGCCCCGGTCGGCCCAATGCAAATCGTCCGCGTAAAAGAGCAAACCTTTTTTGCGCGCCAGGGTCGAGAACACGTGCGCCACTGCGTCAAAGAAAAGCAGGCGCTCTTCGTGTGGCGGCAGTTCAGTCCGGGCGGGAAACGGACCGAGGCGCGTTTCCATTTCCGGGACCAGCTTGGCTATTTGCGGCGCCGAGTCGCAGAGGATTTCACACAGTCGGGTATCGTCCTGTTCTTCGCGGACCAGCCGCCGAAATGCTTCAACGAACGGCAGGTAGGGTGTGGTGGCCTCGTATTCATAGCAGCCGCCGCTTAAGACGACGGCTCCGTCGACGGCTGCCTGAATAGTAACTTCGCGCGCGAGACGCGTCTTGCCGGCGCCGGGCTCGCCGCTCAGCAGCACCGCATGCCCGTGACCGTTCAAGGCGCGTTGCCATAACTGCTTAACCTCGGCAAGTTCCGGGACACGTCCGACGAGCCGCCCACGAGAGAGCGCGTCAAGAATAGCCACAGTGCTGGCGGCGTTGTCATCTTCGGGATGTTCGTTTGAGTTGAGTGACTGCCGCAGGGCCAGCACGGTTTCCGCGGCAGTTTGAAATCGCAATTCAGGATTCTTCTCCAGCAGCTTGAGGATTATTAGTTCCAAAGCGCGGGGAAGGTGCGGCGCCAACACCCGCGGAGGCACCACCGGAGCATGAACGTGTTGTGATACGACGGCCAGCGGATCGCTACCTTTGAATGGCAACTTGCCGGTCGTGAGTTCATAAAGCAGGACGCCCAACGCGTACAAATCTGTACGGGCGTCGACCTCCTGGCCCAGAGCCTGCTCAGGCGCCATGTAGGACGGTGTTCCCAGCACCAGGCCGGCGCGTGAGATGCGGGCCCCGTGACCAGGCAGCGCCAAACCGAGATCCGCCAACTTCACCGATTGCCCGGTCGCTGACAAGAGCACGTTATCCGGCTTCAGATCGCGGTGCACAATCTTACTCGCATGAGCGTGTTCGAGCGCAGTGGCAATCTGCAACGAGATTTCCACGATGTGCGGCAAATCGACGGGCGGCGACGTGCGCAGATTCGGTCCCTGGACCAGCTCCATCACAAAGAACGGCAGGCCGTTCGCCTCGCCGACGTCATAGACCGAAACAATGTTGGGGTGATTGAGGGCGGCGGCGGCCCGCGCTTCGCGAATCAAACGTTCTCGCGCATCCGGTGTTGAACCCTCAGAGATAATCTTCACAGCAACTTCGCGCTGCAGTTCCAGGTCGGTGGCGCGGTAGACGACACCCATGCCGCCGCGTCCAATTTGAGCGTCCAGGCGGTAGCGGCCGCGCAGGATGTCTCCGGCCGAAAACGTCCGGCTCAAACTCTCGCGCGTCATGATCTGAGTGACCTGCGAGTCGTTCGTCATGATGAAAAGGATAACAAGGACACGGTGGGTACGCACGCCTCTGGCGTGCTGGAGGCGAGATTGATGGATTATTCGGAGCTGCTTTGCGTCAAAAGTCGGAGAGTCTTTACTCTCATTCACACGGGGGTTCAGCCCGGTGATGAAAAGTAAATCATAGGGACCGTTTCAACGATAACGACTTACTTGACACAGCGTTCATCGGTTTCAGTCCGCGAAGCGGACGACAGCATAAAGCCTGGGGCGTCAGCCCCAGGATCAAAGAACGAAAGGGAGTGGAGCCCGCGAAGCGGGCGATAGCTGTTGCGCTTGACGTCAATCCAGATCATTCGGCTGCCGCCCGCTCCACGGCCTTGGTTCAATCTTCCGACACGATCCTGGGGCTTACTGACGTCCGCTCCGCGGACTCGTGAGACTAAACTCACCAGCTGAACCGCAAGTGGAGTTCCCTCAAAGGCTTACTCTGATGCGTCAAGTATGTCGTTGCCGTTTCAACGTTTCTCCGTTTCGTTTGCAAGGCAAACCCCTCGCAGTCAATCGCTTTTCCTGCGAAGGATAGTAAACCGTTAAAACGGTTCACGATTCTCCTTCGCTTATCACCGGGCTAAAGCCCGGTGTGAATGAGAGGTGCCCTTTTGGGCTTTTCTAAAGCAAAGCTGATCTTGTTGAGCACGCCAGAGGCGTGCGTACCGGTCAGAACTTCATTCGTCCGAGGAGTTCTGCAAACCGCGGGTCAGATCGAATACTGTCGAAGCGCGGGTCGACTTTGAGATTGACCATCCAGTCAGCGCGGTCCTGAAAAGCCTTGTTCAACCAGGTAAACGCCTGGTCTTTGTCCTTCAGTCCGACATAGATGGCCGCGAGGTGGTAGGCCGAAACATACTTTTGTTTTGACGTCTCCAGCAGATTGTTAAGTTGAGCCTGGGCCTTGGTCGTGTCGCCTGCCAGAGCGAGCGCGCTGGCGTATTCGGCCTTCATCAGGGGCGAGTCGCCGGACGCGCTGATCGCCTTTTCAAATTCAGCAATGGCTTCCTGGTGCATTCCCATTTGCGAGTAGGAAAGTCCCAGATATCTTTGGGCTGCGAAGAAGCTGGGGTCGAGTTCGATCGTCTTTTTGCATTCGGCGACAGCCTCTTTGTATTGATGCTGGAAGTAATAAACCAGTCCGAGTTGAATGGTAATAATCGGTGAAGTCTTTTCGATCTGTTGGGCTCGTTGAGTCTCTTTAATCGCTTCTCCAAAGCGGCCCTGCGACGCCAGCAAAGTGCCATACCATAAGTGCGCCCAGGGATAGTTGTCGTTAAGCGCGATCGCTTGTTTGTATTCCTTCTCGGCTTCCGGCCAATTCCAATCACCACGGAAAGTTGCATAGGCGAGCGCGGCATGGCCTTCGGCGAGTTTGCCGTCGAGCGCCAGGGATTTGATGGCCGCTTCGCGAGCCTGGCGAAACGCTTCGGTCGGCGCCCTGCCGCCGTAGGCCCCGAGCATGTTGTAGCAGTCAGCCAGGCCGGCCCAGGCCAGGGCATAGTTAGGATTCAGTTCCACCGCCTGTTTGAAAAAAACTATGGCCTGCTCGATATCAGCGGTCTTTCGTTTGTTCCAGGAGTTGCGGCCTTTGACGTAGAGAGCTTCGGCGTCTCGCTTCTTTTTCTCGTCGCCGGTGAGACTGAGTCCGATGTTGTTCGAGACGGCGGTCACGATTTCGTCAACCAGCAGCGAGTGGTCGGCCGTCTTCACGGTGCGTTCCATGCCCCATCGCTGGCTGCCGTCGCGCGTGTTAACCAGTTCAAGATTGACGATGATCGAGGATTCGTCACCCTGAACCTTGGTGATCCGGCCATAAAGGATCGACGGGACGTCCAGTTCGCGACCCACGGCCCTTGGATCAACTTCCTTCCCTTTGTACTGTTGCACCAGGTTGAAAGACAGAACTCGCAGGCCGGACACCTGGGAAAAAGAATTAATGACGCCCTGCACCATTCGATCGGCAGCCTGTTGCGTGCGCGGATCGGGATTATCGATGACAAATGGCAGGACGGCGATCGAATTCGGGGCGGGGCGGAACAGGTAGGCCCCAAATCCGACAATCGCGATTAACGCCACCACGGCGGCGCCAATCAGAACGATTTTCTTGTTTCGCTTAATGCCGTTGAAAATGAATTCGGCGCTCGATGGCTGGGCCTGGACCATCGGCTGGGTTTTTAAGGGATTGTATTCCTCAGTCGCGGATTGGGCGCCGGAACGTTCGCCGGATAGTGGGGCGGTAATCGGCTCAGAGATCTCAAACTCTTCCGACAATTCCATTTGACGCTTGACCGACTTCAGGTCAATCAGCATGTCCTTGAGAGTTTGATAACGATCGTCTCTCTTTTTGTGGAGGGCCTTGGAGACGATGCGTTCCAGTTCGGGAGAAATCTCCGACGTATACCGGGCCAACGGCGGCTGTCGCTTGTTACTGATAATTGCCGAGATGACATCGGTCTGCGTCTGGCCTTCAAACGGCAGCCGGCCGGAAAACATTTCGTAGAGCAGCACGCCGAAACTAAAAATGTCGGTGCGCTGATCGACCCGTGTGCCCCGAGCTTGTTCCGGAGACATGTAAGCGACCGTTCCCATGACTACTCCGGGAGTGGTGTTGAAGACATGCTCTGTTTCAGCATTCCGATCGGTGGGCATTGAAGCGTGCGAAGCCGCCTCGGTAAATTTGGCCAAACCAAAGTCGAGTACTTTGACGTAGCCATCCGCACGCAGCATGACGTTCTCAGGCTTGATGTCGCGATGGATGATGCCGGCGGAATGCGCAGCCACCAACGCGGTCGCCACCTGAATGGCAATGTCGAGCGTCTCGGCGATGGTCAGGGTTTGTTCGCGCAGTCGCTGGCGCAAAGTCTGGCCGTCGATGAACTCGGTACTGATGAAATGCGAATCTTTGAATTGTCCGACTTCATAGATAGTGATGATGTTGGGGTGATTGAGAGCTGAGGCCGCGTACGCTTCCTGCTCGAACCGGCGCACCCAATCCTCGTTGCGGGTGACATCTATGAAAAGAAGTTTGAGAGCGACCTTACGGCGGAGCCGTTCGTCCTGCGCCAGGTAGACTTCGCCCATTCCGCCCGCGCCCAGGTGGGAAAGGATTTTGTACTGCCCGATGCTTTCTCCAACAATCAATGGCATAGCTGATGCGCCTCTGCGGGAGTCTGAGGAGAGACAATTTCAAGTAAGACCCGAGAACCAATCCACGGGTACGTGAATGGGCAGGAAGATAGTGGAAGTGCGCTGGTTTTGCAAGGAAATTGGCTTGTCGGGTTCGGTACGCACGTCTCCGGCGTGCTTTCGTCGGGCGTTACCTCAAAAGTCGGAAAGGCTGGGTGAAGTTCCACCTTCTCATTCACACCGGGCTTCAGCCCGGTGACCGGGGCCCACTTCAGATCAAGGAACCGTTTCAACGGTTTTCCAGTCTTGGTCGGGAAGAAGATGAAACTGTTAAAACGGTTGCGCGAAACTTCTTCCAAGCGCCAATCACCGGGCTCAAGCCCGATGTGAATGACACGTTGAACTGTCAAACTTTTGAGGCAAAGCCGATTCAGCCAAATTGATTGATTCCGTTGAGCACGCCGGAGGCGTGCGTACCGAAGTCCCGTGTTAAGATAGTCCTTCGCGCCCCCCTTAACTCGCATCAAAAGTAAGTCACACAGTCATGATCACTTTTCGCAAACATCGTCTCGCATTCATGCTCATGAGTCTCAGCACAATTTTTGTCGCGCTGGCGCCCCTGTTTCTGATCGCCAGTTGCCGGCCCTTGCAGCAATCTCCGGCCGAGTTGAAAGCGCGCGAAACGCTGCGCTCGATGACCCGCGGCGGCGTGCTGCCGGCGGAAGACGCAGTCGCGCGCATCGAAAAAGACTTTCCGAACACGACTGCCGGTTCGTTGGCCCGTATGGTCCATGCGCGCATCAGATTAAAGGCGACCGACTTTGCGGGCGCGGCGGCCCTGCTTGATGGCAAGGCGTTCCACGACTACACGGTGATTGGCGACTACGCGCTGTGGATGCGCGGTAACACGTTTGAGTTCCTGAACCGAAATGCCGAAGCCCGGGTGGCCTACGAACAATTAGCGGCGCAATACCCAAATTCTCTGCGCGCGCGCGATGCCGTCTTGCACGTGGGGCAGATGGAAATGAATGGAGGACAAGCAGCTCCGGTGCCCGCGATTCTGGCGAAGCTGGTCGCGAAAGACGATGCGGCGGCTTTGTTGCTGACCGGGAAAGCGCAAGAGCAGACCGGAAATCCGACGGGCGCCCTGGCCAATTATCGACGACTCTATTTTTATGCGCCGGCCTCGATCGAAGTAAGCGAAGCCGCCGCGGCGATTGTTCGTTTGAAATCCAGCACCGTCTCGGCCAACGGCGCTGAAGGGCTGGCCCGCGCGGAAAAACTTTACGCGGCGAAGCGATACAGCGAAGCGTACGATGCTTACACGGACGCCTTGTCACGTTTTACAAATAGCGCCACGCCGGAATTGCAGGTGCGACGGGCGATCTCGGCGGCGAACGCGCGCCGCTATCCCGAAGCCAACGCGGCGCTCCAGACTATTCCGACGTCAAATGAAGGGCGCGCCGAGGCCATGTTCAATCTGGCGCTGGCTTACGGCCGCGCTAAACAGTGGGCCCAGGCGCGTGCGACGGCTGATGAATTGCGCCGGAGCAACCCGAACAGTCCCTGGACCATGCGCACCTTCGTGCAGTTGGGCCAGCGCGCGGAAGAAGCCAAAGATGACGTCAACGCCAACTATTACTATCGCGCCGCGGTGAGTTCCTTTCCCGGCAATGCTGAGGTCACCCCCGCACAGTTTTACCTCGCCTGGGCTACGCACGACTCGAAGAACTTTGCCGAAGCGTCAAAGCTTTTGACTGAACATCTGGCGCTTTACGCCGGCAACAACTCTGACTTTCGCGGCAAAGCTGCGTACTGGGCGGCCCGCGATAGTGAGCGCGCCGGCAAACTCGCCGAAGCGCGGGCCATCTATCAGGGAATACTGGCGCGTTACGATGCGAACTGGTACGGCCATCTGGCGCAGCAGCGGCTCGATGATCTGGCGCGCAATGGCAACGCGCCCCAGACACAGTTTTCTCCGGACTCTCTCGTCGGCCGCGCGGTTGCTAGTCTTCAGACCGTCACTGTCGCCGAGGAAACCGCCGGCCCGGGAGAAGATGAAAGGATCGCCAAGTCCGATCAGCTGGCAATTGTCGGTGCGGACGATTGGGCCATGAATGAATTGGATTCAGCCGCGTCGGCTGCGCCGGCGAGTCCTCGGGTCAACCTCGCGATTGCCAAAATTTATCGCGCGAAGAACGACAACGTGCAGGCGCTCAATTATCTGAAGCGCAGTTATCCTGACTACTCACAGATGAAACCGGAAGAGATGCGGCGCGATGAATGGGACGTCTTCTATCCGCTGCAATTTTGGGACATCATCACGCAGGAGTCGCGGGCGCGCGGGCTCGATCCATATCAAGTGGCCGGCCTGATTCGACAGGAGACAGTTTTCAATCCGCGCGCGGTGTCGTCGGCGAGAGCCTATGGCCTGATGCAGTTGCTGGTGCCTACCGCCAGCACCACCGCCAGACAAGAGGGTTTGAACCGCGCGATCACCATGGACTCGCTTTTTGAACCGCGCCTGAATATTCAGCTGGGCACGGCCTACTTCAAGGACCAGCTTAATAAGTACGGCCGCATCGAATACGTCGCGGCTGCCTACAACGCCGGGCCCGGTCGCGTGGTCCAATGGCGCGCGTCTCTGCCGCTGCAAATGGACGAATGGCAGGAAGCGGTGCCTTTCCGCGAAACGCGTCTTTACATTCAAGGCGTCGTGCGCAACACGCTCCAGTATCGTCGGCTTTATGACGAGAACGGCCAGTTCCGCGCTAACGTCGGGACGCGCGCCGTTTATCCTTCGCCAAATTCAAATGCTTCGCCACCGGATCCGAACGTGAAGGTGCGCCGCTCAATAGGCGACGAAGAATGAAAGCCTGGTGTTCTTCCCGGCGTTACCCGCGGCGCGCCGGCGTTGCCTCAAAAGTCTGAGAGCGCCCATCTCATTCACACCGGGCTTTAGCCCGGTGACCCACCGCCGTGAACATTCAAAAACCGTTTCAACGGTTTCTCGCATCTTTTCGTGCCGGTCACCGCCGGGCTAAAGCCCGGTGTGAATGAGAGGCTGAACTACTCGAGTTTTGAGGCAAAGCCCGGCGCGCCCAGGCAATCGATTATCTAACAGAGCCGAGCGCGCAGATCGATCCGCGCATTCAGAATTATCTGGCGCCGGGCCGCATTCAATGGTCAGGGCGGCTTTGCTCCAAAAGTCTTTCCACCTCCGCGAAGCGAGACTGAATGGAAATAGCCCAGCGCTTCAGAGGCTGTGTAAAAACTCGGAGTTCCAGCGCCAAAGGCGCAAAATGTAACAGCCTGGGCCATCGGCCCAGGTTGACGTAGTTGCAGGATCCAAGCGCTG